>Ga0209172_10003986_pt1 | contig 21085 bp, 19 predicted proteins | sample LarsenN4metaG_FD_184113 | JGI IMG/M metagenome (GOLD analysis project Ga0209172, IMG submission 184113) | Hot spring sediment bacterial and archeal communities from British Columbia, Canada, to study Microbial Dark Matter (Phase II) - Larsen... ... | reverse complement strand
CCGACCCGTCGGACCCGGGCGACTGGGTGAGCGCGGCCGACCGGACCGCCGATCCGGCGCGCTACTCGACCTGCCAGACCGAGAACAGCTCGTGGCACGGCACCATCATCGCGGGCCAGATCGCGGCGATCACGAACAACCTGAGCGGCGTCGCATCGATCAACTGGCAAGGCCAGATCGTGCCGGTGCGCGTGGCCGGCAAGTGCGGCGCCGACGTGGCCGACATCCGTGACGGCATGCGCTGGGCGGCCGGCCTCGCGGTGACGGGCGCGCCGACCAATCCGAACCCGGCGCGCATCCTCACCATCAGCTTCGGCGGCACGGGCGATTGCGCGGCCTACCAGGACGTGATCGACGAGCTGCGTGCGCGCGACGTCGTGATCGTCGCCGCCGCCGGCAACGAGAGCAGCACCGCCACGCGGCCCGCCAAGTGCCCCGGCGTGATCGGCGTGCCCGCGCTCAACCGCGACGGCTTCAAGGCCAGCTACTCGAACTTCGGCCCCGAACTCGCGGCCACCGGCATCGCCACCGTCGGCGGTGACGCGGTCGGCGGCGCGTGGCTCGGCACGCTGGGCGACGATGGACTTCTCGGCATCGACAACGAAGGGCGGACCGCACCCGGACGTCCGGGTTTGTCCTTCGTCACCGGCACCAGCTTCTCCGCCCCCATCGTCGCCGGCGCGATCAGCCTGATGCTGTCGGTGAACCCCGCGCTGACGTACGACGACATCGTGCGCGGCCTGCGGCTGTCGGCGCGGCCGCACGTCACCTCGCCGAAGATCGGCACCTGCTCGGCGGCCAATCCCGGTCGCTGCATCTGCACCACGCAGACCTGCGGCGTCGGCATCCTCGACGTGGCGCAGGCGCTCGTGTTCGCGCAGAACCCGGCGGCGTACACGGCGCCCGCGTGGCCGACGGTGCTGATCGACAACGCCGACGTCGATGCCGCGCTGCGCGTGAGTGCGCTCGACGTCACGCCCGGCGGCGGCACCACGCCGCCGTCCGGCGGCGGCGGAGGTGGCGGCGGTGCGATGGGCCTCGCCTGGCTCGCCGGCCTGGCCCTCGCGACCGTGCTGCTGGCGTGGCCGCAGCGGCGTGGCCGGCCGAGGGCTCGTCCGGTCGGCCGGATGCTGGCCCGGCCGTTCGGCCGGCGGCGTTCGCGCGGCTGAGCGCACCGCTCAGCGCCCCGGCGCGCAGGCCTTGAAGCCCGCGCCGAGCGACGGCGCCTTCAGCGTCGCCAGGCGCTGCTGCAGCGCCGCGTCGGCGCGCTCGACGCGCACGAGGTAGGTCGTCGCCGGCGCGGCGACGGTGACCACGCGCGCGCTGCGCACGCCGCGCGCACCGAGGTCGGCCAATGCCGCGTCGGCGGCGCCCCGGTCGTCGAAGCGGCCGAGCGACAGGCCGGGCTCGAGGTCGGGCAGGCCCTTCACGCGCTCGAAGCTCACGCCGCGCACGCGCCGCAGCTGCTCTTCCTTCTCGCTCAGCTGCGCGGCGTCGGCGTAGCGGCCCATGTAGATGATCCAGGCGCCCGGCGTGTCGCGGCGCACGTCGGTCCAGCTGCCGGCGGGCAGGGCGGCGCGCACGAGCGCGGCCTCGGCCGCGACGAGCTCGGCCGGCGAGAACGGGCCGGCCTCGAGACAGGCGGTGGTCGCTGCGGCGGCCGCTGCCGACGCCGCGGCCGTGCTCGCGCCGCCCGGCGCCGAAGCGCTGCCGGTCGCGGCGGCACCCGCCGTCGCCGCGGGTGTCGTGTCGGCCGGCTGCGCGGGGTCCGGACGCAGGCCCGGGCCCGCGCCGGTGGTGTCGGCCGCCGCGGCGCGGGCGCCCGGCTGGATCTGCAGCCGCTCGACGTTGACCTGGCGCTCGAGGCGCGACGGGTCGCGCTCGCCGTGCGGGCTCGCGCCGACCACGCCGTCGAGCCAGCCGTGCGTCCAGGCCCAGAACGCGAGGTTGGCCGCCAGCAGGGCGAGGACGATCGCGCGCAGCATGCGGCGGCCCCGGGGTCAGCTCGCCGGGTCTGCCGGCACGCCCGGCGCCGCGTCGGCCAGTCGCACGCTGACCTCGCCGCTCGAGACGTGGTGCACCGTGCCGCCGGCGCGCACGAGCAGCGCGCCGGTGGCGCCGTCGACGCCTTCGGCCACGCCCTCGGGCAGCTCCGGCAAGGTGGTGGTGACGGCGCGTCCGCGCAGCAGGTCGCGCGCCGCGTAGCGCTCGGCGAACACGGCGAAGCCGCCGCGCTGGAAGTCGACGAGCGCCTGCGCGAGCGCCGGCGCCACGCGCGCCAGCGCCGACGGCGCGCTCGCGTCGGGCTCGATCTCCTGCAGGCAGGCGAAGCCGGTCGCGACCTCGCCGGCGTCGAGCGGCTGCACGTTGAGCCCGACGCCGACGATCGCCATGCGCCGCTCGCCGATGGCCACGCTCTCGATCAGCACGCCGCCGAGCTTGCGGCCGGCGCTGTGCGCGTCGAGCGCGAGCATCAGGTCGTTCGGCCACTTCAGGCGCAGCCGCGGCTCGCCGAACAGGTCGGGCGGGTCGAGCGCCTCGGCGATCGCGAGGCCGACCGCGAGCGACAGGCCCGACCAGTCGTCGCGCTCGATCGGCAGCGCGAGCGAGAAAGTGAGCGACGCGCCCGGCGCCGAGCGCCAGGTGCGACCCTGGCGGCCGCGCCCGCCGGTCTGGTGCTCGGCCACCAGCAGGCACGGCTGCGTGTCGCCGGCGCGGCGGCCGAATCCGGCGCCCGGCTCGCCGCGCGGCGACGCGAGCCGCGAGCGTTCGAGCAGCTGCGAGTTGGTGGACTCGGTGCGCGCCACCACCTCGATCGACAGCCCGGGCAGCAGCGGCGCGAGCTGCTCCCACAGCGCTTCGGTGCCCCAGCGGGAATGCGGCATGCCGACTCGCCCCTCGTCGCGTCAGCGCTTGGGCGCGAGCATGGTGCCGCGGCAGCGGCGCGCGCCGCAGCGGCACTCGTACTGCTTCTTCAGCGCCGGCGTGTAGCGGTCGTCGATGACGAGCCCGTAGTCGTAGAACAGCTCCTCGCCGGGCTTCAGGTCGCGCAGCGCCTTGATGAACACGCGGCCGTCCACCTCGTCGGCCTCGCAGTTGGGCTCGCAGGCGTGGTTGATCCAGCGCGCGGCATTGCCGCCGACGCCGGCGTCGATGACGTGCTGCTCGTCGATGTGGAAGTAGAAGGTGTGGTGCGGGTCGTGCGGGTCGTGCGGATGGCGGCGCAGCGCCTCCTTCCACGTGATGATCTCGCCGACGTACTCGATGATCGTCTCGCCCTTGCGGATCGGGCGCAGCGCGAACACGCCCTTGCCGTGCACGCCCGAGCGGCGCACCTGGATGCGCCGTCCGGCGGCCGGCAGCGGGTCGCGGTCGTGGCCGTTCAGGCGGTGCCCGTTCATCGGGCGGGAGGCCTTCTTCGAAGGGCCGGCGGGAGCGGGGGCGGGACGACGGGCTGGCGCGGTGGACTTCATTCGGTACATTGATTTCATGGGCGCGCGCGTGCGTGCGCGCGCGCGAGGGCGTCGGGATTGTAGGGTCGTGCCCTCGCGGCGCGGCCCGACCGCGCGCACGACCACCGGACACAGGACAGGGAACGCATGGGCAAGGCACTGGTCATCGCCGAGAAGCCGAGCGTCGCGCAGGACATCGTGCGCGCGCTCACCCCGGTGGCGGGCAAGTTCGACAAGCACGACGAGTACTTCGAGAACGAGCGCTACGTCGTCACGTCGGCCGTCGGCCACCTCGTGGAGATCAAGGCGCCGGAGGAGTTCGACGTCAAGCGCGGCAAGTGGAGCTTCGCGCACCTGCCGGTGGTGCCGCCGCACTTCGACCTCGCGCCCATCGACAAGAGCAAGGGCCGGCTCAACGCGATCGTGAAGCTCGCCAGGCGCAAGGACGTCACCGAACTCATCAACGCCTGCGACGCGGGCCGCGAGGGCGAGCTGATCTTCCGCCTGATCCAGCAGTACGCGAAGGCGAAGCAGCCGGTGCGCCGGCTGTGGCTGCAGAGCATGACGCCGGAGGCGATCCGCGAAGGCTTCGCGCAGCTGCGCTCCGACGAGCAGCTGCGCGGGCTGGCCGACGCGGCGCGCAGCCGCTCCGAGGCCGACTGGCTGGTCGGCATCAACGGCACGCGCGCGATGACCGCGTTCAACTCGCGCGACGGCGGCTTCTTCCTCACCACCGTGGGCCGCGTGCAGACGCCCACCTTGTCGATCGTGGTCGAGCGCGAGGAGAAGATCCGCCGCCACGTGGCGCGCGACTACTGGGAGGTGCGCGCGAGCTTCGTCGCCGCCGGCGGCACCTACGAGGGCAAGTGGTTCGACCCGAAGTGGAAGAAGGACGAGAACGACCCCGAGCGCAGGGCCGAGCGCCTGTGGAACGAGCGCGACGCGAACGCGGTGGCCGACGCCGTGCGCGGCCGCAGCGGCACGGTCACCGAGGAGAGCAAGCCCAGCACGCAGTCGAGCCCGCTGCTGTTCGACCTGACCAGCCTGCAGCGCGAGGCCAACGGCCGCTTCGGCTTCTCGGCCAAGACCACGCTCGCGCTGGCGCAGGCGCTGTACGAGCGGCACAAGGTGCTCACCTACCCGCGCACCGACTCGCGCGCGCTGCCCGAGGACTACCTCGCGACGGTGAAGAAGACCGTGGGCATGCTCGCGCAGGAAGACCTGCCCGCGCCGATGCGCGAGATCGCCAGGCACGCGGCGAAGGCACTGAAGGAGGGCTACGTCAAGCCGACGAAGCGCGTGTTCGACAACGCCAAGGTGTCGGACCACTTCGCGATCATCCCGACCTTGCAGCCGCCGAAGTCGCTCACCGACGCCGAGCTCAAGCTCTACGACCTGGTGGTCAAGCGCTTCCTCGCGGTGTTCTTCCCGCCGGCGGAGTACCTGGTGACCACGCGCGTCACCACGGTCGAGGGTCACGCCTTCCAGACCAACGGCAAGGTGCTGGTCGAGCCCGGCTGGCTGGCGGTGTACGGCAAGGAGGCGCAGGACGAGGACGCGACCCTGGCGCCGGTGCAGCCCGGCGAGAAGGTGCGCAACGAGGACGTGAACGTGCTCGCGCTGAAGACCCGGCCGCCGCCGCGCTACACCGAGGCGACCCTGCTGTCGGCGATGGAAGGCGCGGGCAAGCTGATCGACGACGACGAGCTGCGCGAGGCGATGGCCGAGAAGGGCCTGGGCACGCCGGCCACGCGCGCGGCCATCATCGAAGGCCTGATCGGCGAGAAGTACATGCTGCGCGACGGCCGCGAGCTGGTGCCCACGGCCAAGGCCTTCCAGCTGATGACCCTGCTGCGCGGCCTCGACGTCGAGGACCTCACGAAGCCCGAGCTCACCGGCAACTGGGAGTACCAGCTCGCCGAGATGGAGCACGGCCGGCTGCGGCGCGAGCAGTTCATGGCCGAGATCGCGAAGATGGCCGAGCGCATCGTGCGCAAGGCCAAGGAGTACGACCGCGACACGATCCCCGGCGACTACGCGACCCTGACGACGCCGTGCCCGAACTGCGGCGGCGTGGTGAAGGAGAACTACCGGCGCTTCGCCTGCACCGGCGCCGACGGCGCGGGCGACGGCTGCGGCTTCTCGATCACCAAGATCCCCGGCGGCCGCGCGTTCGAGATCGACGAGGTCGAGCGCTTCCTGCGCGAGCGGAAGATCGGCCCGCTCGAAGGCTTCCGCTCCAAGGCGGGCTGGCCGTTCACGGCCGAGCTGCGCCTGGTGCGCGACGACGAGATCGGCAACTGGAAGCTCGAGTTCGACTTCGGCGACGACGCGCGCGACGCCGCGACCTCCGGCGAGCCGGTGGACTTCTCCGATCAGCAGGCGCTGGGCCACTGCCCGAAGTGCAAGGGCCGCGTGTTCGAGCACGGCAGCTCGTACGTGTGCGAGCACGCGGTGGGCGCGCGCGTGACCTGCGACTTCAAGAGCGGCAAGATCATCCTGCAGCAGCCGGTGGCGCGCGAGCAGATGAGCAAGCTGCTCGAAGGCGGCAAGACCGACCTGCTGGAGAACTTCGTGTCCAACAAGACGCGCCGCAAGTTCAAGGCGCGTCTGGCCTACGACGACAAGGAAGGCAAGGTGGTGTTCGAGTTCGAGCCGCGCGGCCCGAAGGCCGGCGCGAAGGCGGCCGCGTCGAAGAGCGCGGCGGCGAAGGCGGCACCGGCGAAGACGGCCGCCGCGAAGAAGGCACCCGCGAAGAAGGCCGCACGCAAGCCGGCCGCATCGGGAGACGACGCATGATCGATCCGGCCGCCCGCGCCCTGCTCGAGCAGATCGAGGCCAGGGGTGTTCCGTCGTACCACACGCTCACGCCGGCGCAGGCGCGCGCGCTGTACCTCGAACGCAAGGGCTTCACCCAGCCCGATCCGCCGCCGGTCGGCGAGGTGCGCGAACTCGCGATGCCCGGCCCCGGCGGTGCGCTGCGGCTGCGCCTGGTGCGCCCGGCCGGCAGCGACGCGCGCGCGCTGCTGCCCGGGCTCGTGTACTTCCACGGCGGCGGCTGGACCATCGGCGACCTCGACACGCACGACACCTTGTGCCGCGAGCTGGCCAACGGCGCGGGCTGCGCCGTGCTGTCGGTGGACTACCGGCTCGGCCCCGAGCACCCCTTCCCCGCGGCCGTGGACGACGCGATCGCGGCGACGCGCTGGGCGGCCGGCAACGCCGCCGCGCTCGGCATCGACGCGACGCGCCTCGCCGTGGGCGGCGACAGCGCCGGCGGCAACCTCGCCGCGGTGGCGGCCATCGCCGCGCGCGACGCGGGCGGCCCGTCGCTCGCCTTCCAGCTGCTGATCTATCCGGCCACCGACATGCGCTGCGGCGCGCCGTCGCACACGGCCAACGGGCGCGGCCTGCTGCTCACCGCCGAGGTGATCGACTGGTTCCGCGCGCAGTACATGGGCGCGTCGAAGGCGTACGACGACTGGCGCGCGTCGCCGCTGCTGCACCCCGATCTCTCGCGCCTGCCGCCGGCGCTCGTGCTCACCGCCGGCTTCGATCCGCTGCACGACGAAGGCCTGCAATACGCCGACCGTCTGTCGGCCGCGGGCGTCGTCGCCACCGCGCTGTGCTTCGAGCGGCAGATCCACGGCTTCATCCTGATGGGCCGCGTGATCCCCGAGGCGCGCACGGCGGTGGCGCTGTGCGCCGCCGAGCTGCGGCGCGCGCTGTCCGGTTGAGCTTTCCCTGCAGCCCGAACGGTGGTCGAACGGGCGTCACCTTTGGAGTCCTCGATCAGGCACGCCTTGTCGTGATCGGCGCCTTGGCGTGATCGGCTCTGGCACGCCGCGCGCGATCGCGCGATCATCGGCGCGCTGCCGCCCTGGCCAACGATCACGGAGTCCCGCATGCCCAGCTCGTCGCCGTCCGCCGCCCTGATCCTCGCCGCCGCGCTCGCCCTCGGCGCGCTGCCGGCCGCCCACGCCGCCGGCTTCAAGCTGCAGAGCCCGACCATCAAGCCCGGCTCGATGCTCACCGACGCGCAGGTGTTCAAGGGCTTCGGCTGCGAAGGCAAGAACGTCTCGCCGGCGCTCAAGTGGAGCGGCGCGCCGGCGGGCACCAGGAGCTTCGCCGTGACGGTGTACGACCCCGACGCGCCCACCGGCTCGGGCTGGTGGCACTGGGTCGTCTACAACATCCCGGCCGCCACGACCGAGCTGCCCGAAGGCGCCGGCAGCGCCGACGGCAAGGGCCTGCCGGCCGGGGCCGTGCAGGGCCGCACCGACTTCGGCGCGCCGGGCTTCGGCGGCGCCTGCCCGCCCAAGGGCGACAAGCCGCACCGCTACATCTTCACCGTGCACGCGCTGAAGACCGACAAGATCGACGTGCCGCCCGACGCGACCGCCGCGCTGGTGGGCTTCATGATCAACGCCAACCGGCTGGGCTCGGCCAGCTTCACCGCGAAGTACGGGCGCAAGTGAGCTGACGCCCGACGCGCTCGTGGCGCGCACCGCGCGCGCGACGCGGCAGGCGCGGTGCGTGCGCGGCATCGCGAGCGGCATACTCGGCACGGCATGTCGCTCGCGGTCTTCTACAAGCTCCTCGCGATCTTCCTCACCGTCGCGCTCGGCTGGGTGGCCGGGCGCATGCGCTGGCTGGGCGACGAGCGCCAGGGCGCCGACCCCGCGCGCACCTTGTCGAACGCGGCCTTCTACATCTTCATTCCGGCGCTGCTGTTCCGCACCACCTCGCGGCTCGACTTCGCGGCGCTGCCGTGGCACACGCTCGCCGCCTTCTTCGGCCCGGTGCTGCTGATGCTCGTGGGCGTGTACCTGTGGCAGCGGCGCCGCAACCGCAGCGGCCGCCTGCCCACCGCCGCGCCCAGCGTGCGCGCGATCTCGGCGACCTTCGGCAACACCTTGCAGGTCGGCGTGCCGATGGCCGCGGGGCTGTTCGGCGAAGTGGGGCTCGGCATCCACATCACGATCGTCAGCCTGCACGCGCTGGTGCTGCTGACCGTGCTCACCACCCTGGTCGAGCTCGACCTCGCGCGCGCCCGCGCGCGGCACGACGGCAGCGCCGGCTCGCTGGCAGCCACCTTGCGCACGACCCTGCGCAACACCATCGTGCATCCGGTGGTGCTGCCGGTGGTGGCGGGCCTCGCGTGGAACGCCACCGGCCTGGGCCTGCCGCCGGTGGTCGACGAGGTGCTCGAGCTGCTGGGCACCGCGGTCGTGCCGCTGTGCCTGGTGCTGATCGGCATGTCGCTCGCGTACTACGGGCTGGGCGGACGGGCCAAGGGCGCGGTGGTGCTGTCGGTGCTGAAGCTGCTGGTGCTGCCGGCGCTGGTGCTCGTGGTGGCGCGCTGGGGCTTCGGGCTCGGCGGGCTGCCGCTCGCGGTGGTGGTGATGATGGGCGCGCTGCCGATCGGCAGCAACGCGCTCATCTTCAGCCAGCGCTACGAGACCCTGGAGGCCGAGGCCACCGCGGCGATCGTGTTCTCGACCTTCGGCTTCGCGTTGACCGCGCCGTTGTGGCTGCTGGTGCTGTCGTGGGTGAACTGACGTCCCGGCCCGACGGGGTGCGCGTGCGGCCGGCCGCTGCGGTGTCGCCGGCGGCGCTGCGCGACGCGTTCAACGCGGCGTTCGCCGACTACCTGCTGCGCCTGCCGCCGCTCGACGCCGAGGGCTGGCGGCTGTTCGTGCAGCGCCAGGGCGCCGATCTCGCACGCAGCCGCGCCGCGCTGCGCGGCGACGAGGTCGTGGCCTTCGGCCTCGTCACGCCGCTGGTACCCGCGCCGCATGCCGTGCCGGCCGCGCGCTCGCGCATCGCCGTGATGGGCGCGCGGCCGACCGAGCGCGGCAGCGGGGTCGCGGCGCGGCTGCTCGACGGGCTGGTCGACGACGCCCGCGCACGCGGCGAGCGCAGCATCGAGCTCGAGGTGTTCGCGCAGAACCCGCGCGCCGAGCGGCTGTACCGCTCGCGCGGTTTCGAGACGGTGTGCGCGCTGTACGGCTACGCCGTCGGCGCCGACGCGGGTCCGGCCGGCGCCGATCCTGTCGACGCCGGTGCCGAGCCCCGCGAGGTGTCGCGCGAGGAGGCGGTGCGCTGGCTCGACGACACGATGGCCGCCGGGCCCGGGCGCTGGCCGCGGCAGGTAAGCGGCGCCGCGGTCGCCGCGATGCCGGGCGCGGTGGGCTGCTGGCGCCTCGCCGGGGCGCAACTCGTGTTCCGCGCGCCGGCCGACGGCGCCGTGAGCGTGCTGAGCCTCGTCGACCGCGACGAATCGCAGGCCGGCGGCGCGGCGCTGCTGCGCGCGCTGCGCCGCCGCTTCGCCGGCCGGCCGCTGCAGGCGCCGCAGATCCAGCGCGACGACGGCCCGGCGCGCGCGTTCGACGCGGCCGGCTGGACGCGCCAGCCGCTGCACCAGTGGCTGCTGCGCCGTCCGCTCGACGGCGCCTGATGGCCCGCGCGCCGCGGCGCGCCGGGGTGATCTGGGACAATCGCGGCCATGACCACGACCGACCTGCAGGCGTACATGGAGCACGTGGGCGTGGCCGCGCGCGCCGCGTCGGCGCGCTTGGCCGCGTCGGGCACCGCGGCGCGCAACGACGCGCTGCTGCGCCTGGCCGCGCTGCTGCGCCGCGAGCGCGACCTGCTGGCCGCGGCCAACGCGAAGGACGTCATGGCCGCGCAGGCCGAGGGGCTGGCCGCGCCGCTGGTCGAGCGGCTGCGGCTGGACGACAAGACGCTCGGCACGGTGGCCGAAGGCTGCGAGCAGATCGCCGCGATGCCCGACCCGGTGGGCGAGATCGTCGAGCTCAAGCGCCGCCCGAGCGGCATCGGCGTGGGCCGCATGCGCGTGCCGCTGGGCGTGTTCGGCATGATCTACGAGAGCCGCCCCAACGTGACGATCGAGGCCGCGTCGCTGGCCATCAAGAGCGGCAACGCCTGCATCCTGCGCGGCGGCTCCGAGGCGATCCACTCCAACCTCGCGCTCGCGCGGCTCGTGCAGCAGGCGCTGCTCGAGGCCGGGCTGCCGCCCGAGTCCGTGCAGCTGGTCGAGACGGTCGACCGCGCCGCGGTGGGCGCGCTGATCGCGATGCCGCAGTACGTCGACGTGATCATCCCGCGCGGCGGCAAGAGCCTCATCGAGCGCATCGCGCGCGAGGCGAAGGTGCCGGTGATCAAGCACCTCGACGGCAACTGCCACGTCTACGTCGACGCCGAGGTCGACCTCGAGATGGCGCTGGCCGTCACCGACAACGCCAAGATGCAGAAGGTGAGCCCGTGCAACGCGGCCGAGTCGCTGCTCGTGCATCGCGACGTCGCCGCGCGCTTCCTGCCGCGCCTGGGCGCGCTGTGGGCCGCCAAGGGCGTGGAGATGCGCTGCGACCCGGCCGCCGCGGCGCTGCTGGCCGCGGTGCCGGGCGCGCGGGTCGTGGCCGCGCGCGAGTCCGACTGGTCCGAGGAGTACCTCGCCGCGATCATCAGCGTGAAGGTCGTCGGCTCGCTCGACGAGGCCATCGAGCATGTCAACCGCCACGGCTCGCACCACACCGACGCCATCCTCACGTCGAACCACGCGCACGCGATGCGCTTCCTGCGCGAGGTCGACTCCGCCAGCGTGATGGTCAACGCCAGCACGCGCTTCGCCGACGGCTTCGAGTACGGGCTGGGCGCCGAGATCGGCATCTCGACCGACAAGTTCCACGCGCGCGGCCCGGTCGGCCTCGAAGGCCTGACCTCGCTGAAGTGGGTGGTGCTGGGCAACGGCGAAGTGCGGCGCTGAGCCGCCCCGCGCCGCGCCCCCCGGTTCGCGCGTGACCGGAGGCAACAGCGGATGCCGACGGGCACGGCCCTGCGCTAGATTCCGCGCCCAGAGATTCCGCGCCCCGATGCTCCGCGCCCGTATGCCCCGCGCCCGCCCGCCCGCCGATCCGCCGGCCCAGCCGCCACGGCGGCGCGAAGACGGCCGATGAGCACCGGCCAGCTCGTCTCGCTCGTCGTCGCGGCGGTGCTGGTGTTCTGGGTCATCGGCGCCTACAACCGCCTCGTGGGCCTGCGCAACGCGATCGCGGCGGCCTGGGCGCCGATCGACACCGCCTTGAAGCGCCGTCACGAGATCGTGCCCACCTTGCTGGCCGAGCTGCGCGCCGAGCTGCCTGACGAGCATCGCACCTTCGATGCGCTGCTGGCCGCCAGCGTGCAGGTCGCCGCGTGCAGCGACGCCGTGCGGGCGCGGCCGAGCACCGCTCGGCCGGTGGCAAGCCTCGCGCTGGCCGAGGGCGTGTACGCCGGGGCGGTGGCGCGGCTGGTCGCGCTGGTCGAGCAGCACCCGGGGCTCGCCGCGAAGGACGCGGTCGCGCCGCTGCTGGCCGAGCTGAAGGAGATCGACGGCAGGCTCGTGTTCTCGCGCCAGTGGTTCAACGACGCGGCGGCCGTCTACGACGAGGCGGCGCGACAATTCCCCACCAGCTTGCTGGCCGGACTGTTCCGCTTCGGCGCGGCCGGCCGCCTCTAGCCGCGACGACCTGCGCCCCATGAGACCGAGCCAGCCGATGCACGCCAGCACGTGGATGGCCTCGCGGCCGCGCGCGCTGCTCGCGCGGCTGCTGCCGCGACGCGGCGGGTCCGACGGCGAGGATCGCGAGCGCCAGCAGCGCCTCGCGCGCCTGCGCGGCCCGCTGGAGCTGCGCGCGGCGCTGCTCGCGCTGCTGCTCACGCCCGGTGCGCGGCGCGAGATCCGCGCCTGGCGCGACGAGACCTCGGCGCTGCCCGGGGCCGCGCAGATCCGCCACGACATCGAGGCGCTCGCGCCGATGGCGCGGCTGCCGTGGTTCGAGCTGTTCGCCGAGCGCGCCGCGCAGGCGCCGCGCATCGAGCGGCGCGCGCTGGTGGAGGCGGCGCGCCGCGTGATGCGCGCCGACGGCATCGTGCGCGCGCAGGACCGGCTGTGGTGGCTGCTGCTGCGCCGCCGCCTGGGCGAGGTGCCGCCGGCCACCCTGGGCGGGGCGAGCGACAACGACCTGTCGCGGCTCGACGCGGCGCGCGTGGAGTCGATCGGCGTGTTCAGCGCCTTCCTGTCGCGTCTCGTGCCGTGGCCCGAGGTGGACGTGTCGATCGCCGAGGCGTCGGCCGACGGACTCGACGATGCCGGCGAGCGCTGGTACGGCCTGGTCATGTCGCGCTGGGAGCCGCGCGTGGTGGCGCCGCCGCGCGAGCTGCCCGACGGCGATCCGATGCTGCGCGCGCTGCGCGACATCCAGACCCTGCCGTGGATGCTCAAGCCGGTGCTGGTGCGCGCCTGGCACGACGCGATGGTCGAGATCGCCGGCGACGGCCCGCCCAACCCGACGGCCGCCGATTCGCTGCGGCTGGCGTGCGGGCTTCTGGATTGCCCGGTGCCCCCCGCGCTGGCCAGGCACTACATTGAGCCCGCCCGCAAGTGAGCGGTCGCCGGGCGCGCCCGCGCGGCGGGCGTCGTTCAAGCAAGGAGACCGTCGATGAACAAGCCTTCCAACGTGGCGCGGGCCGCGGCGGCAGCGCTGCTGCTCGGCCTGGCCGGCAGCGGCGCGTTCGCGCAGGACGCCAAGGCGCTGTACGTCAAAAGCCTGGCCGCCACCTGCGCCAACTGCCACGGCACCAACGGCCGCGCCGTCGAGCGCTCCGAGGTGCCCGGGCTCGCCGGCATGCCGGCGGCCTACCTGGTCGAGCAGATGAAAGCCTTCAAGAGCGGCGCGCGCCAGGCCACGGTGATGCACCAGCTCGCCAAGGGCTACAGCGACGCGCAGATCGAGGCCATCGCCGCGTACTTCGCGGCCCAGCCGCGCTGAAGGAGGCGACCATGATGCAACGACGTTCCCTGCTGCAATCGGGTGCGGCGCTCTCGCTGCTCGGCCTGGCGGCCTGCGCCACGCCGATGCGCACGCCGTCGAAGGCGCGCGTGCTGGTGGTCGGCGGCGGCTACGGCGGCGCCACCGCGGCCAAGTACGTGCGGCTGCTGTCGGACTACAAGATCGACGTGGTGCTGGTCGAGCCGAACAGCGCGTTCGTGAGCTGCCCGATCAGCAACCTCGTGCTCGGCGGCAGCCGCAGCCTCGCCGACATCACCACGCCCTACGACCAGCTCGCAAAGAAGCACGGCGTGACCGTGGTGCGCGACATGGTGGCGAGCATCGACCCGGCGAAGAAGGTCGCGCTACTGGCCTCGGGCCCGAGCATCGCGTACGACAAGCTCGTGCTCAGCCCCGGCATCGACCTCATGTGGGACAGCGTGCAGGGCCTCAAGGCCGCCAACGACGCCGGCCAGATCCTGCAGGCCTGGAAGGCGGGGCCCGAGACGGTGGCGCTGCGCCGCCAGCTCGAGGCCATGCCCGACGGCGGCGTGTTCGCGATCACCATCCCCGAGGCGCCGTACCGCTGCCCGCCCGGGCCGTACGAGCGCGCGAGCGTGGTGGCCGGCTACTTCAAGACCGCCAAGCCGAAGAGCAAGGTGCTGATCCTCGACGCCAACCAGGACGTCACGTCGAAGGGCCCGCTGTTCAAGAAGGTGTGGGCCGAGCAGTACAAGGGCATCGTCGAGTACCGCCCGCAGCACAAGGCCAGCGCGGTCGACGCGCGCACGAAGACGATCAAGTTCGACGTGCAGGACGACGTGAAGGCCGACGTGCTGAACGTGCTGCCCAGCATGCGCGCCGGCGCGATCGCGCTGCAGACCGGGCTGGCCAACAGCAATGCGCGCTGGTGCAACGTGGACTACCTGACCTTCGAGTCCACCGCCGCGAAGGACATCCACGTGCTCGGCGACTCGATCCAGATCGCGCCGCTGATGCCCAAGAGCGGCCACATGGCCAACAGCCACGCCAAGGTGGCGGCCGCGGCGATCGTGGCGCGCCTGGCCGGCTGGGACGTCAACCCCGCGCCGATGCTGACCAACACCTGCTACAGCTTCGTCGACGCGCTGAACGTCATCCACGTGGCCAGCGTGCACGAGTACGTGGCCGCCGAGAAGACCTTCAAGACGGTCGCGGGTTCGGGCGGCGTGTCCACCGGCCCGACCGAGCTGGAAGGCCGCTACGCCTGGAACTGGGCGCGCACGATCTGGGCCGACGCGCTGGCCTAGCACGCGCGGGGCCGGCCCTGCCGATCAGGGCTGGCCCATCACCGACGCGGTGGCGACGAGCTCGTCGAACAGCGCCACCGACACCTTGCCGCTCACGGCGTAGGGGTCCAGGCGCGCGCACTCGCTGTACTTCAGCAGCAGCGCCGGGTTCAGCCGCTGCATGTTCACGAGGCCCATCGACCAGCCCGCGAAGCGGCGCTCGCCGATCTCCTCGTAGTGCAGCAGCACCACGTCGGTATGGCGCGCGTCGGCCGCGATGCGGTTGTACAGCGCGTTGACCGCGTTGCGGCCGCCTTCGAGCGCCTGCATGAAGATGCCGTCGGAGAAGCACAGCGCGCCGGTCACGCCGACGCGCGGGTTGTGGGCCTTGCTCTTCTTCAGGATGGCGAGCAGTTCGTCGTGGTCCACCGCGGCCACGGCGCGGCTGGCGTAGAGCAGTCGGACGAGCATCGTCGGTCCCCTCCGGTCAGGTGTTCTTCTTCGACAGCAGGGACAGGAACTCGCGGCGCAGGTTGGCGTCCTTCAGGAACGCCCCGCGCATCACCGAGTTGGTCATCGCCGAGGAGTCGTCCTTCACGCCGCGCCAGTGCATGCAGAAGTGGTCGGCCTCCATCACGATGGCCAGCCCGTCGGGCTTGACGCGCTCCTGCAGCTCGTTGGCGAGCATGGTCACCGCCTCTTCCTGGATCTGCGGCCGGCTCATGATCCAGTCGGTGATGCGCGCGTACTTCGACAGCCCGATCAGGTTGGAGTGCTCGTTGGGCAGCAGTCCGATCCACACCTTGCCGAGGATCGGGCACAGGTGGTGCGAGCAGGCGCTGCGCACCTTGATCGGCCCGACGATCATCAGCTCGTTCAGCCGCTCGACGTTCGGGAACTCGGTGACGTCGGGCATCGGCACGTAGCGCCCGCGGAACACCTCGTTGATGAACATCTTGGCCACGCGCCGCGCCGTGTCGTTGGTGTTGTGGTCGCTCTCGGTGTCGATGACCAGCGCCTTCAGCACCTCGTGCATCTTCGACTCGACCTCGGCGCGCAGCTCGTCGAGCTCGCCGTCGCGGATGTGTTCGGCGATGTTGTCGTTGGCGTGCCAGCGGCACTCGGCGGCGACGAGCCGGTAGCGGATGCGCTCGGAGGCCGGCAGCCGCGCCAGCTCGTCCTCGGAGCGGAAGATCGGCGCCGCGTGCAGCGGCGTGGGCTTGGGGGCGGACATCGTGGTGCGGGCCGGGAGCGGATCGGAGGGCCATCGTAGCGGCTCGACGATGGACCCGTGTGACACACTGGTTCGGTGAACCGGAGCCGATCTCCCGCGGCCGCGGCGCCGCCCGCGCGCTCGTCGCCGGGTGCCGTGCCGCTCGCGCGCCTGCTGCTCGCCACCGCCGATGCGGTGAGCGCCGTGCGCGCGGGCCGCTCGCTCACCGACGTGCTCGCGGCCGTGCCGCCCGAACGTCGGCCCGGCACGCAGGCGCTGGCCTTCCACGTCATGCGCTGGATGGGCTCGGCGCAGGCGGCGCGCGCGCTGCTGGCGCCACGGCCGCCGCCCGCGCCGGTCGACGCGCTGCTCACCAGCGCGCTCGCGCTGCTGTGGCCCACCGGCGAGCCGCCGCCCTATGCCGATCACACCCTGGTCGACCAGGCCGTCGGCGCCGCGCGCCAGCGCGTGCCAGCCGCGGCCGGCTTCGTCAACGCGGTGCTGCGCCGCTTCGTGCGCGAGCGCGACGCGCTGGCCGAGGCCGCGCGGCGCGGCGCGCTCGGCCGCTGGAACCATCCCGAGTGGTGGGTCGAGCGGCTGCGCGCCGACTGGCCGCAGCCATGGCAGGCCGTGCTCGACGCGGACCAGCGCCATCCGCCGATGACCCTGCGCGTCAACGCGCGGCGCGGCGACGCGGCCGGCTATGTCGAGCGCCTGGCCGCGGCCGGGCTCGCGGCCGTCCGGATCGGCCCGCACGCGGTGCAGCTGCGCACGCCGTGCCCGGTGCAGTCGTTGCCCGGCTTCGCCGACGGCGACGTGTCGGTGCAGGACGCAGCGGCGCAGCGCGCTGCGCCGCTGCTGCTGGGCGCCGGCCTGCCCGCGAAGGCGCGCGTGCTCGACGCCTGCGCCGCGCCCGGCGGCAAGACCGCGCACCTGCTCGAGCTGGCGGAACTCGACGTGCTGGCGCTCGACAGCGACGCGCAGCGCCTGCGGCGCGTGCGCGACACGCTCGACCGGCTGCATCTCGACGCCGCGTTGGTGGCCGCCGATGCGCGCCGGCCGGCCGACTGGTGGGACGGCCGGCCGTTCGACGCGATCTTGCTCGACGCGCCGTGCAGCGCCTCGGGCATCGTGCGCCGCCACCCCGACGTGCGCTGGCTGCGCCGGCCCGACGACATCGGCGCGCTCGCCCGCACGCAGCGCGAACTGCTCGACGCGCTGTGGCCGCTGCTCGCGCCGGGCGGGCGGCTGCTGTACGCCACCTGCTCGGTGTTCCGGGCCGAGGGGCAGGACGTGATCGACGCTTTTTTGCAACGTGGCGGGCCCGATGCCCCGCGCCTCGACCCCGCGTCGCCCGGCCACCTGCTGCCCGTCGCCGACAATTTGCCGACGACGCCGGGCCGCGCTGCCGAGCCCGACGCCGGTGCGCCGGGCGACGGCTTCTTCTACGCCCTGCTGCACAAGCCCAGACCCTGACGCCGCGCTTCGACCCACACCGTGCCCCGCATCGAGACGGTCCGCTGCCCCCAGCCCCGTGCGGTGCACGAGGCGGGCGGCGTCGTGCGCGCCACTGCCGGCCGGCGGCGCGCGCTGCTGGTGCTGTCGGTCGTGCTGCTGGTGGCGGCTGCGGCCGCGCCGCCGGCGCGCGCCCAGGGCATCGAGCTCACGGCGCTGGAGGTGCAGCGCGGCGACGACGGGCTGCTGCTCGACTTCAGCACCCGCTTCGGCCTGCCGCGCGGCGTGGAGGAGGCGCTGCTCAAGGGCGTGCCGCTGCACTTCGTGGCCGAGGCGGCGCTGTACCGCTACCGCTGGTACTGGCGCGACGCGCGGCTGGCGCGCGCCACGCGCTCGTGGCGGCTGAGCTACCAGCCGCTCACCTTGAACTACCGCGTCGCGTTCGGCGCCCTCGCGCAGTCGTACCCCACGCTCGAGGAGGCGCTGGCGGCGGTGCGGCGCAGCGCGCGCTGGCGCATCGCCGACCCGTTGTCGCGCGACGACGACGGCAGCTACTATGTCGAGTTCTCGTACCGGCTCGACCACACGCAGCTGCCGCGCCCGCTGCAGATCGGCGTGGGCGGACAGGCCGAGTGGCAGCTCTCGGTCGAGCGCTCGGTGCCGGTGCCCGAACCCGCGCCGGCCGCCGCGGCACGCTGAACCGACGTGCGCGCCGCGCCTCGCAGCCCGACATGAGCACCAGCGCCAGCCGCTCCTTCCGCTGGGCCGTCGTGGTGTCGGCGGTGGCGGTCGCCGGCGCGGCCTTCGTGCTCGCGTTCCTGCTGTCGATCACCACCGACAACCGCGCCTTCTTCGAGCGCCACTACGGCTGGCTGCTGGTGGTCAACATCGCGCTGGCGGCGCTGCTCGGGCTGGTGATCCTGATCGCGGCGGTGCGCCTGACCGTGCGCGTGCTGCAGCACAAGTTCGGCAGCCGGCTGCTGCTGAAGCTGGCCGGCATCTTCGCGCTGGTGGGCGTGGTGCCGGGCGTGCTGATCTACACCGTGAGCTACCAGTTCGTCTCGCGCAGCATCGAGACGTGGTTCGACGTGAAGGTCGAGGGCGCGCTCGACGCCGGCCTCGTGCTCGGCCGCAGCGCGCTCGACGTGCAGGTGAGCGACCTCGCCAGCAAGACCCGCGCGGCCGCCGAGCGCCTGGCCGAGCAGCGCGCCGCGCTCGCGCCGCTGGCGCTGGAGCGGCTGCGCGAGCAGCTCGGCGCGAGCGAGGTGTCGCTGCTCGGCGGCAGCGGGCAGGTGCTGCTGACGGCCGGCAGCAGCGCGCTCACGCTGGCGCCCGAACGTCCCGCGCTCGTGCTGCTGCGGCAGGCGCGCGCGCAGCGCGTGGTGAGCGCGCTCGAAGGCCTGGACGACGAGAATCCGGCGCTCGCCGCGCAGCAGGCGCGCGTGCGCGCGGTGGCCTTGGTGCCGAGCCCGGAGCTGGCCTTCGGCGCCGACGACCGCTACCTCATGGTGATCCAGCGCGTGCCGCAGGCGCTGGCGGCCAACGCGCTGGCGGTGCAGGCGGCGTATCGCGATTACCAGCAGCGCTCGCTGGCGCGCGACGGGCTGCGCCGCATGTACATCGGCACCTTGACCCTGGCGCTGATCCTCGCCGTGTTCGGCGCGGTGCTGCTGGCCGCGACGCTGGGCCACCAGCTGGCGCGGCCGCTGCTGCTGCTGGCCGAAGGCGTGCGGCAGGTGGCGCGCGGCGACCTGTCGGCCAAGCCGGTGTTCGCGTCGCGCGACGAGCTCGGCGGGCTGACGCGCTCGTTCGCCGAGATGACCGAGCAGCTGTCGGAGGCGCGCGCGATGGTCGAGCGCAGCATCGCGCAGCTCGAGGCCGCGCGCACCAACCTGCAGACCATCCTCGACAACCTGACGGCCGGCGTGATCGTGTTCGACCGCGACGGGCGCATCGAGACCGTGAACCCCGGCGCCACGCGCATCCTGAAGGCGCCGGTGTCGGCGTACTGCGGGCGCCGCCTCGACGAGGTGCCCGGGCTCGCCGCCTTCGCGCAGGCCGTGAGCCAGCGCTTCGAGCTGCACCGCGTGAGCCCCGAGGCCGGCGAGCGCGACCACTGGCAGGACAGCTTCGACCTGCCGCTGGCCGGCGACGCGCACGGCCAGACCCTGCTGGTGCGCGGTGCCGCGCTGCCCGGGCAGTCGAGCCTGCTCGTGTTCGACGACATCACCGACGTGGTGTCGGCGCAGCGCCAGATCGCGTGGGGCGAGGTGGCGCGGCGGCTGGCGCACGAGATCAAGAACCCGCTCACGCCGATCCAGCTGTCGGCCGAGCGGCTGCAGCTCAAGCTCGAACCGCGGCTCGAGGGCGCCGACCAGGCGATGCTCGTGCGCTCGGTCGGCACCATCGTCGCGCAGGTGCAGGCGATGAAGCAGCTCGTCAACGAGTTCCGCGACTACGCGCGGCTGCCCGCCGCGCAGCTGGTGCCGCTGGACCTGAACGCGCTGGTGGGCGACGTGCTCGCGCTGTACGGAGCCGCGCAGGAGGCCGGGCTGGTCGTGGCCGAGCGCGCGCCCGGGCTGCCGCGCATCGTCGGCGACGCCACGCAGCTGCGGCAGGTGGTGCACAACCTCGTGCAGAACGCGCTCGACGCGGTGGCCGACCAGGACGACGGCCGCGTGCGCGTGGTGACCGAGGCCGCGCGCGACGACGACGGCTCGGTGCGCGCCGTGCTGCTGAAGGTCATCGACAACGGACCGGGCTTCGCCGACAAGGTGCTCAAGCGCGCCTTCGAGCCCTACGTCACCACCAAGAGCAAGGGCACCGGCCTCGGCCTCGCGGTGGTGAAGAAGATCGCCGAGGAGCACGGCGCGCGCGTGCGCATCGCCAACCTGCGCGACGACGAGACCGACCCCGACGCCCCGACGCGCGGCGCGCAGGTGTCGCTATCATTCCCGCGACTCGCGCCGGGCGAGGGCGCAGCGTCCGACAGGCCGGCGCACACCGCGCCGGCGCACTGAGAACCCATGGCCACCATCCTTGTTGTTGACGACGAGCTCGGCATCCGCGCGCTGCTGTCGGAGATCCTCACCGACGAGGGGCACAACGTCGAACTCGCCGAGAACGCCGCGCAGGCGCGCGCCGTGCGCGAGCGCGAGCGGCCCGACCTGGTGCTGCTGGACATCTGGATGCCCGACGTCGACGGCATCACCCTGCTCAAGGAGTGGGGCGCGGGCGGGCAGCTCAACATGCCCGTCATCATGATGAGCGGCCACGGCACGATCGACACCGCCGTCGAGGCCACCAAGTACGGCGCGATGGCCTTCCTGGAAAAGCCCATCACCCTGCAGAAGCTGCTGCGCGCGGTGGAGCAGGCGCTGGCCAAGCCGTCGCCGCGCGCCGCCGGCGCCGGCGCCGCGCCCGCCGCGGCCGTGCCGCTGGGCCAGCCGCTGCAACGCCACGACGGCGCGCTCACCGTCGAGCAGCAGATGACCGGCGGGCTGCACCTGCCGAACGCCATGCCCGCGATGCTCGGCCCGCAGAGCGAGCAGGTGTTCGAGCTCGACCGCCCGCTGCGCGAGGCGCGCGACGCCTTCGAGAAGAGCTACTTCGAGTTCCACCTCGCCAAGGAAAACGGCTCGATGACGCGCGTGGCCGAGAAGACCGGCCTCGAACGCACGCACCTGTACCGCAAGCTCAAGCAGCTCGGCGTCGACCTCTCGCGCAACCGCCGCGGCGGCGGAGCCTGAGGCCGGCGCGCGTCTATAATCCCGCCTCCCTCAGGCCAAGTAGCTCAGTTGGTAGAGCAGCGGATTGAAAATCCGCGTGTCGGTGGTTCGATTCCGCCCTTGGCCACCAATTCCA
>Ga0209172_10003983_pt1 | contig 21099 bp, 19 predicted proteins | sample LarsenN4metaG_FD_184113 | JGI IMG/M metagenome (GOLD analysis project Ga0209172, IMG submission 184113) | Hot spring sediment bacterial and archeal communities from British Columbia, Canada, to study Microbial Dark Matter (Phase II) - Larsen... ... | reverse complement strand
CGGCAGGCCCAGCGTGCGGCTGACGGCGAATTGGCGCTCGAAGAGCGGCTCCAGTTCGCGCCGGAGGTTCGCGAGCATCGTCTCCTCGTCGTTCCCCTTCGCCTCCGCCCACAGGGCTTCGCACTTCCCGAAAACGCCGAACGGCGTCTCCGCCACGAGCACGGGGAACGCCTCGCCGTGCGCCTCGAAGCGAATCGAGCGCCGAAACTGTTCGGGCTTGACGTTGTACTGGCTCGCGACCGACGGTCGCGGCCACAGGAACTGCCTGCGGTGCCCAGGGTTCAGCGCGGGCTGAGGGCCGCCGTTCCGCTGCTCCTCTTCTCGCAGGAACACCTCCAGCGACTCAAGAATCTGTTCGCGAGTGCACACCGCCCAGAGTTTGCGCCGAAACGGCGTCCCGGGTCAAGAGGGGGAGCCAAACATCGAGCGGTATAATCGCGGTGCTATGCAGCCCTCTGAAACACCGCCGCCGGAGCCGCTTGAGCAGAACGGAACCGACGCGGAACCGGCGACCGAAGTGAACAAAACCGCTGCAGAAGGCTCGAATCCGAACGCCGAACCGGCACCGGTCGCTGAGATGGAGGAGGCGTTGTCCAACTTGCAGGACGACCTCCGTCGCGCCGAAGAAGCGTACCTACGGGCAGTTGCCGACCTTCAGAGCTATCGCCGGAGAGTCACCCAAGAACTGCAGCGCGAACGAGAGGCCGGCAGGGCGAGCGTCATCGAGGACATCCTGCCCGTCCTCGACAACTTCGAGCGCACCCTCGAAGCCGGGAAGGCGGGCGCGTCCCTCGAGTCGCTCCTCGAAGGCGTGCACCTGATCGAGCGGCAGTTGCGCGCGGCCCTCGAGCGGCACGGACTTCGACCCATCGAAGCCCAGGGCAGGCCGTTCGACCCAGAATTGCACGAGGCGGTTGTTACAGAGCCGAGCGACAAGGCGGAAGGGACGATCCTTGATGTTCTCGAGCGCGGTTACCTTCTCGGAGACCGCGTCGTTCGACCGGCGAAGACAAAAGTGAGCAAAGGACCCAGGAAGTGAGCCTCTTCGGCACCGACGGCATTCGAGGCGTAGCGAATCAGGAGTTGACCCCCGACCTCGCACTCTCTGTCGGTGTTGCCACGGGGTTGCACTTCCGCCGCCAGGGGGCGAGGGTGGCGGCAATAGGGAGGGACACACGTCGAAGCGGCCCCATGCTTTCCGCAGCCGTGCTCTCCGGCCTGTGCTCCGCGGGGATGGACGTGGTTGATCTTGGCGTTGCACCTACGCCGGCGGTTTCGTGGTTCGTCCGAGCGTGCAACGCTGACTTCGGGGTCATGCTCTCCGCCAGCCACAACCCGCCAGCGGATAACGGCATCAAACTGCTGAGCAAGGAAGGGACCAAACTGGACCCCGACGAGGAGGCTGAAATCGAGAGGGCAATCGGAACGAAGAGCCCGGTCGCGCCTGAGTTTATTGGCCAAGCCTCTGCGCAACCGGAGGCTCTCGAGGGGTACATCGAGTGGCTGGCTTCGCTGTTGCCGGGGCGGCTAGATGGGATGCGCGTTGCGCTGGACGCCGCGAACGGGGCTGCCTACGCCGTCGCGCCTATGCTGCTCAAGCGCCTCGGCGCAGAGGTGACGGCGATTGGCGTGGAAGCCGACGGAGACCGCATCAACGACGGAGTCGGCGCGACCTGCCCCGAGGCGATTCAACGCCTAACGGTAGACACCGGCGCGGCTATCGGCATCAGCCTTGACGGAGACGCGGATCGCTGCGTCTTCAGCGATGAGACGGGCGCGCTGATCAACGGCGACCGCACGATGGCAATCCTTGCGCACGCCTTAGAACTCGACCCGAAGATCGTCGTCGGCACGGTGATGAGCAACCTTGCCTTCGAAGAAGCGCTGGCGATCGACGGCTACGCCTTGGAGCGAACGGCCGTCGGAGACCGCAACGTAGCGGAGCGAATGAAAGCGCTCGGCGCGAGAATCGGCGGCGAGCAAAGCGGGCACATCATCTTCTCCGACTACTCCCCGACGGGCGACGGCCTGCTTACCGCGGTGATGATGCTGCGAGTGCTGAAGGAATCGGGGCGACCGGCTTCGCAACTGCCACCCGTTTATGAGAACCGGCCGCAGGTGCTCATCAACGCACGAGTCGAGAAGAAAGACGGGTGGAGGCAGTCGGACCGCATCCGAAAGGCGATCGCACATGGAGATGAAGAGGTGCGCGGCACTGGGCGCGTTCTGGTGAGACCCAGTGGAACACAGCCCGTGATCCGCATCATGGTTGAAGCGACCGATCGAGCGCTGCGGGACAAGGTGGCAGAGGACATCCTCACCGCCGTCCTCCAGGAACTGGGCGGTGAGGTCGCGGCGCGAGTGGAGTTGACCAATGCTCTTGGCGATTGACGTCGGCAACACGAACACCGTGTTCGGGTTTCACGACGGCGGCAAGTGGGACCCCGTTTGGAGGCTGACCACTCGCGCAGAGGCGACCGCGCACGATTGGCTTGCGGCGCTACGCGCGCTCTCTTCCAGCGACGATTCGAGACAGCCTACGGCGGCCATCTGCGCGTCGGTTGTGCCCACAGTCGACGCCTCCCTCGCCGTCGCCATCCATGATCTTTACCGGATTCCTGTGCAGTTCGTTTCGCCGGAAAGCGTGAGCGACTTGCGGATCGAGTACGAGCCGCCCAGCGCGGTTGGAGCCGACCGCATCGCCAACGCGATTGCGGTTCGTGAACTTTATGGATCCCCGGCAGTTGTTGTGGACTTCGGCACTGCGACCACGTTCGACGCCGTAACGGACGACGCGTATGTCGGCGGGGCGATTCTGCCCGGGCCCGTGCTCTCGATGGAGGCTCTCTTTCATCGCACTGCGAAACTCCCACGTGTAGCAGTAAAGCCACCCGCGCACGCAATCGGCCGAACCACTACCGAGAGCATCCAGTCGGGTTTGGTGTTGGGATATGCGAGCGCAATTGACGGCTTGGCTCGACGCATCGTTGATGAGTTGGGCGGTTCCGCCAGGGTCATCGCCACGGGTGGCCTCGCTTCAATGTTCGCTCCGCTGTGCGAGAGCATCGAGACCGTCAGCCCCAACCTGACTATCGAGGGGCTGCGCCTCATCGCGGGGATCGACTAATCCTCGCTGACTTCACCCGACGAGACGCCGAAGCGCCACTCCGCACCAGCGTTGAACCGCGCCCCGCTCACGCCCGCCATCCGGCAGGCTTTTGAGATCTTGCCCGCGAGGACCCAGTCGGGCAGGCGGCGATCCTCCGCGTTCGCAAGGATGGTTGCGGCGACCTTGCGGATCGGCTTCCCGACGGTTTGGAGAAGGTATCGGTCAGCTGGATGGACACGCTCCTCAAGTTGGAACACCAGCACCATGTCGCGCAGGAGGCGGCTGGCCGCCTTGGGTCCGAAGCCGGGGATTTCGCGCATCAGTTGATGGATATGCTCAGCGCGGCCCGTGTCTCGGACCTCCGCGAGGATCCAGGCTACGAGGCTCTCCTCGCCTGCAGCACGATAGGTTTCAAAGTTCCATTCGAGCAAACCAGTCAACAAACCCTCTAACTGGTCGGCTGACTTCTCACCCTTCGGCGTCAGCGCCTCTGTGAATCGCAACCAAAACGGCTCTGAGTCGCCCCGGCTAAGGAATTCATCGGCGCCCTGCCGCTCAACCCAACTGATGGCGCCCTCGGCGGCATCCGAGGCGCCCAGGCGCGCGAAGCGGCGATGGCCGAGCGCATAGTGCCTCAACACGAGCCGCAGGGCAGGGGCGAACTTTGAAAGGTACGCTTCCCACCCATCCCCTTCGCTGCCGACGACCTCGCGCCACTTTGGAAGGAGGTACTCGTTAAGGTAGCGCTCGGCATCCAGCGCAGTGATGTCGCGCATCAACGCGGCAACAGCGTCGTCAAGGCTCTGTTCTGAGGGCGTCAACCGAGTTTACGCCTCCTCGTGGGTTTGTCGAGACTGTCGCATGATCGCCTTCGGGCTCGAAGGGAATCGAGCCAGGCTACACGACGAGGATACCTTACGGCTTAAAACCGCGCGCTCGGCGTCATACCGACCACCACCGGCAACGTTGGCACCTGGACGCCGCCCACACCGGCGCCGACGCCGGAGCGTATGCGGTCGAAGATCTGCCAGCAGAACTCGTCCACCTGAATCTGGTTGCTATGCAGATCCTCAAGGGCGAGGATCATGGCTCGAGTGTAGACTCCGTACTGCTTTCCTTCGACGAAAACGCCGTGAACGCTCTCACCCGCCATCGTGCCGTGGCACTGCGCGATGCGCCCGAGCGACGGGACCTCCCTGCCGAAGTAGCCGCCGCTGAGCGACATGGGACGGTCTACTTGGTAGAAGGCGAAGATGGTCGCCCCTTTGCTCATGAACACCCGGTACAGATCCTGCTTTCCGAGCATCGTTTCGACGCGGCCGGGCTGTGAGTCAACGCCCTTCAAGAAATCCTTCTTCTGGGCTTCATCATAGAAGCCGGCGCCGCTGAAGTACAGGAACAGAGTTCCGGATTCCGGCATACGCTCCGCCAGCGCTTCCGCCTCTCGGCGGATGGTGGCAATGTCGGCGTTCTTAAGCACGACGATGTTTCCCTCGGCATAGCCGGCGTGTTTGATGAGCGCCTCCCGGATGGCATCCACATCGTTGACGGCGAACTCTTGGCCGCCACCTTCTGCGTTGCCGATCAGCAGGGCATACTTGAAGTCGAGCACCGGCACAAGTCCGAACCGGCTGGGCAAGAGGAGCGGGTCGCTGCCACTCGGTTGGCTGGTCGGTCCACCTGTCCCGGAGATGACGCCGAGGTCCCCCTGGTCGAGGATCTCCGTATCCACCTTGTAAGCCTTGCTCAGGTCCATCTCTGTGAGTGCGCGCTGGACCCGAGACGCCTGCTCCATGTTGCCGGCTGCCGCGAAGGCAGACGCAAGCAGCACCATCGCCTCAACGCTTGCCTTGCCGCCGGTAACCAGCTTGTCGAACCCTTCGATGGCGGCAGCGAGGTGCTGCCTCCTCGCCTCCTCCGCCTGGGCAGCAGCAGCCAACTTGAAAGAGCAATAGGCGACTGCGAAGTTTGGCGAGTAGGGAGCCCCGTTTCGCCAGACGGTTCTCGTTGTCACGGCAGCGCCGACCGTTGAGGCGTCCTGCGTGTCTTCGGGTCGGTCGGCGATGGCCTCTTGGAAGGCCTTCTGTGCGTCCGCCCAGTTACCCTGCTTTGCCAGTCGGAGCCCTCGCTCGTAGGCGTCCTTCCACGGCTGCGCGGACGCGGCGATCGCCGCGCACGCCAGTAGCAGAACCAAGATGAATCTCATTCGTTTCATGTGGCGTTTACCTGCGTCCGATTCGCGAAGTCATGCTGACAGAGACATCCGGGCTGGATTGCCCGCTCACAGCGGCGATGTTGAGGTCGAGCCAGTAGTCCGCCTCGAACGGGCGGTATCCGACGCCGAACGTGAAGGCGCTACGGCTGCTGAAGCCTTCGCCCGCGTCTTGGACGACTCGGAAGCCGAGACGAATCGGCACATACCCGAAACTCTGCGCCCAGTTGTACTCGATGCCGACGCCGGCTGCCGCGTGGCCGTCCCGCTTCAGTCCGCCGGACTTGCCGCGGTTCGCTTCGAAGTACCACGCGCCGTCTACACCTCCGATGAGGTAGTCCCTACCGCCGCGCAGGCCGTCCCTTCGCCAGACGATTCCCGCCTGCAGTCGGCCGGGTATCTCGTCGGAGATTGCGCCGAGTTTGTCCATGTCCACCTGAATCGGCATGCGGTAGGAGATCCCGATCGACACGTTTGGGTTGCCCGGAGGGGTGATCTGGACGCCGACGATGCCCCCGACGCCGATCCCTTCATCGGTCACTGCCGGGTCGTCAATGACCGTCGTCTCTTGCCCGTCGTCAATCCTGCGGAATGTGTCGCTCATAATGTGCTGCCTTGCCACGACCACGCCAACGCCGATGTTGGTTCGGCCTCGTGTGGGGAGCCCCCAGGCGATCGTAAAGAACTCGTTGGTGACGCGGAGCACGTCGTTGATGTCCACAAACACCCCGTCACCATCCAATCTCACGCCGACGCGGCGGTCGTTGAAGAAGCCGCCCTTCGCATAACTGACGCCCAGCGTCCCCCGGTCGCCGATCGGCAGGGCGAAGCCACCGAACGTAATGGAGTAGGACCCGAACGAGCCGGACCCGTTCTCTTCGGGGTCGTCTAAGTTGCCCGACAGACTGGTTAAGGAGTTGGGAACGTTCCGGAAGTTCAGTTCCATCTGCCCCTCCCCGATGAGAGAGAGGTTCGCCGGGTTCCAGTAGGAGGCGCTGGGGTCGGCGGCGTTCGAGTACATCCCGCCACCCATGCCCAAAGAGCGCCCCCCCATTTCGAAGGCATCGAAGAGGTCTGGAATCTGGCTCGCCGCCTGTCCCCCAACGAGGATTAGCGGCGCGAAGAGAGCGAGTCGCGTCCTTGCTTTGTTCTCCATTCTTGTTGTCCTTGCCAAACGGTCGCCGCGCAGATTACCCGTTGGAGCCTATCCGCCCCTGCCGCCCCTGCCGCCCCTGCCACGGTACCTGCCGGTAGTGAGCGGAACCTCCTGGGTTACGGCGACGTTGCCGGCTTTGTCCACGACGTTCACCGTAATCTTGAATTGGTCAGGGTCGGTGAACAGAACCGGCGCACGCCCGAGCCAGAGCCGCTGGGTTTCGCTGCCTCCAGCCGTCCATCGAAGTCGAGATGCCCGCCGAATGAGCGTGCCGTCCATCCGACGCACCTCAACCAAAACCGCCATCCAGTCCACAGATTCTTGTGAGGCGTCATCAATCTTGATGATGATTCCCAGGATGGAGCCCGGTCTGACCACCGAGTTCGTCCTAGGGAACTCCACCCGCACGCTCGGCGCCGCCCGGTCCAGCGTCACTGGAATCTCGAGGGTCTCTGTGTTCTCCGCCTTGTCGGTCACTTTGATTCGGATCGTTTGCTCTCCGTCTTCCTCGATGAACGAGGTATCCCAGACGACGGAGACGGACGCCGTATCACCCGTGTTGTTGGGCAGGTCGGCATCGTTGACCGTAACGCGCCACTCTTTGATGTTCAACTCGTCCAGCTCGGCATTAATCGTAACGACGCCTCGGACAAACGAGTCCTCGAGCGGGCTGAAATCACGGAACCGGGGCTTGATTCTGTCCAGGGTAACCGTCAGGTTGACCGTGTTATACGTGTTGCCCGGCTCAGTCGCAGTCACCTCGATGTCGTAGTCGCCCTCGGGGAAGGAGTCGCTCGGGTTCCAACTCAGGCTGCCGCTCGCGTTGCCGGATTCATCGGGCGTTACTCGCGTCTCCAGCGTGGTGGAGGCGCCGCCGCCCACCTTCGTAATCTGCGCGCGCACCGTAACCTGCACGTTGCCCCCGGCGATCCGGAAGCTGATGGTTGTGTTGGAGCCCACGAAAGCTCCGTCCTCGGGGCTGGTTACCGTAAGGGTGCCCGCAAGCGCCCCCACGGCGGTAAGCGCCACAAAGGCGCAGACAAACAAGACTCGAATCATTGCGCTTTTCATCATCGCTCAGTCTCCTCAGGTGCTACCCGCCAGGCGGCAAATCCCGCCCGCCCACCGGGCGCTCCTTGCTGTTAGGACGTTCGGACGGCTCCGGACGTCTTACTCGTTGGTCATTTTCCCACATTCTTCAGGAGCATTGCAACGTACTCCGCCACGCCGCACTCCTCGTGAGAGCCTACCACCACATCCGCAGCGGCCTTCGCCTCGGGCACGGCGTTCGCCACGGCGGCGCTATGACCGGCCCACGCGAGCATCGGCACGTCGTTCAGATAGTCGCCAATCGCCGCGGTCCGCTCCCTCGGAACGCCCAGCGTTCCCGCGATGGAAGCAAGCCCCGTCCCTTTGTCGCAATCGGGGCACAAGAACTCCAGGTACTCGGGCTCAGAGTAGGTGACCACGGAGGAACCGCCCGGAAGCGCCTCCTCTGCCCAGAGGCGCAGGTCCTCCAAGATGCGCGGTTCGCCTACGGCAATCAGCTTGTTCGGCTGCAGCCGCGTCAGCGCCGCCCACGGCAAAATTACGGGCACCGAGCGTCGCGCACGCCGCAGATACATCTCAGCCATCGCCGATTCCTGGGCGAAGTGAACCTTGTCGTCAGCGTACACGTTCAGGTGAACGCCGCGCCTCTCGCACTCCCGGACGACCACCTCGACGACCTCCTGCCCCAAGCGGTGGTCTGCGAGAACGTCGCCAGCCTCATCGAGCACAAACGCCCCATTGCACGCGACCAGGGGCGTTGGCAATCCCAACTCCTCGGCGAACAGCCGCAGGCTGGAGGCGATGCGCCCACTTGCGAGCACGATGTGCATTCCCGCCTCCCTCGCCCCGCGGAGCGCCCGGGCGTTCGCCTCGGGGATGCGCCGCTCGGCGTCCACGAGGGTGAAATCAATGTCCACGGCAAGCAGGTCGATCGGCTGCACTCGGAGCGAGTGTATCCGCATGCGGCGGCCGGGCAGCGACGGGCGTCTATACTCCATGCAAGGAGAAATGGAACTATGAACGCACTCACGCTCACCGCGATGCTCGCCGTCTCATGGCAGCAACCCGCCCCACCTCAACACTTCGCCTTTGAGTCCACCCTGAAGACGCTCGTCGTCTTCAAGGAGGGCTTCGGATTCTTCATTCGTGAAGGAACCGCCCTACTCGAGAATGGATGGGCGACGACCAACCTGGTCCCGAGGGCAGCCATCGGGACGTTCTATGTGTATCCGCTCAACGCGACTGACCGCGTCGAGACGATCGTAACGACCCCTGAACACCTCATCCCATTCGAAAAGCCGGAGCAGCTGCGCACCCTGCTCGCCAACAAGGTCGGTCTCCGCCTGCGCGTCAGCACCACCGAGGGAGGCAGTGCCACCGGCGCGCTCGCCAAGGTGCTCGACGACATGGTTCTGCTGCGAACCGATGAGGGACAGTACAGCGCAGTCGAGTACGCCCGAATCAGCAAAGTGGTGCTCACCGACTTCCCCGTTCGCATTAAGTTCCGAACCGCGAACCAGAACGCGCGAATGGGAATCGGCGTCGCGTACATCCAAGCGGGCGTCAAGTGGGAGCCGAGCTACCTGCTCGAACTGTCTTCGGCAACGCAAGGGCGGTTGACGCTTCGAGGCACCCTACTCGGCTTGCCGGAGGAGCTGAAGGAAGCCGACCTCGTCTTCGTCGTCGGCGCGCCGTCCCTAATGAACGTCGGGCTTGTGGACAGCCTCCTGTCGGGCTTTGAGAGTGGCCCGGCGGACGCGGTCGCAAATCTGGATCGAGCTCGGAGAGAGCAAGCCGCGAAGGCGGCTGAGGCGCCCAGCGGTGGCTTTGGGGGCGGCGGATTCGCAGGCGCACCTGGCTCCGAGTCGGTTTCCGATGAGTCAGGCGAACTGCAGTACTACTTGAAGCGAGGTTTCAGCCTCCGCCCGGGCGAGCGCGCCATGACCGTCATCTTCGAGGCGAACGTTAGCGTGCATCCGTTCTTCGACTGGAACGCCGACCGCAACGACATGCACTACGTGCTTCGCGTGAGCAACACGACCGGCAGCCCCCTAACCAGCGCACCCGTGTTCGTCCTCGACGACGGCAAGCCGGTCGGCCAACCGGTAATGGGCTACACCGCCAAAGGGGACGACACCGAACTCCGTATGACGAGAGCCGTCGGCATCAAGGCGGAGGCGCGAGAGGTCGAAGTCGAGAGGGGTGAAAGCGTCATCCAGGGCGAAGTCGTACAAACTCCGATCACGCTTCGCGGGACGATGACGATCGAGAACTTTCGAGACAAGCCCGCCGAGGTGCGCATCCGCAAGACAGTCAACGGGCGCATCCTTGAGATGTCCCACGGCGGCGTGGTGAAGAACACGGTCGTCAGCTCAGGCGGCCCCAACCCTTCAAACCAGGTCGAGTGGACGATCAACGTCGCAGCCGGCCAGAAGGTCGTCGTCGAGTACCGCTACGTCAGCGTCGCTGTCACTGGGCGCGGTCGGTCGAGTGAAGGCGGCAGTTAAGAGAACTCTACGGTTCGTCTGACGCCGTCTCGGGCGCGTGAGCTTCCTCGACCGCCTCGGTGCGGAAGAGGAAGCGCGCGTTGCCGAACACGACTGTTGCGCCGTCCTCGATGCGCGTCGGCTCCTCGATGCGGCGGAAGTCGTCCCCGTCGAGGACAAAGGTGCCGTTGCTCGAGCCGAGGTCCTCGATAATCCACCCGCCGTCCTCGTGCGAGATGCGCGCGTGCTTCCGTGAGACGTAGGAGCCTTCGTCCAGTCCGCCCAAGTCAACATCAATCGGCCCTACAGATGGGTCGAACCGGCCGATGACGGCGGAGCCGCAGAAAGCGAAGGCGTCGCCGGTCTCAGCCCCGCCGCGAATGAGGCGAAGGCTCGCGCCCGGCCCGGCTTGGAACTGCGCGTCCTGTGCGTCCCCCTCCTGGCTCGCACCCTGGGGCTCACCACCCTCCTCTTCATGCGAAAGCGGTTCATCTTCCGCTCCTGTTGGAGGTTGCGCCTCGACCTCCGCGCCGCCTCCGGCCTCGTCCGGGGCACGCATTCCGCCGATAGCGCCGAGGGCGAACAGTCTTCTCGTCAACAACATCACGCAGTCACCTCTTGCCGGAGTTTACCAAGCAAAGCTGGCTTCTCGGTGAACCCTTTGGGCGCAACCACGCCGCACGCCACGCTCCGGGCGGCGCATGCCCGGCCAAACTGCCACCTGTAGAACCCACGCGGAGCCTCTCCCAGCAGGAGCGCTTCTGCCATAATAAGCGTAGAACAAAGGGGTGGCGGCGCCGCCCCGCAAGGAACGATCATGGCTATCAACGAAGAGGTCCAGCAGAGAATCACGCTGACCGAGCGCGCCGCTCAGGAAGTCAGGGCGCTGTTTGAGGAGCAAGGCAAGCCCGAAGCCGCCCTGCGCGTGTGGGTCGCCGGCGGAGGCTGCTCGGGCCTGCAGTACGGCATGGCGATTGACGACGCCGCGCCCGAAGCGGACGACGTAACGCTCACTGACCAGGGGGTCACCATCTATGTGGATAACCTCAGCCTGAAGTACATGACCGGCTCGGTTGTGGACTTCGTGGAAGACGTGCTCGGCGGCGGTTTCAAGATTGAGAACCCGAACGCCGTCCGCTCCTGCGGATGCGGGAGTTCTTTCTCCGCCGAAGAGGAAGGCATCGAGGGGCTGGACACGTCCATGGGCGGCGGTTGCGGCTCCTGCGGCTGCGGCAGCTAACGGATGAGGATCCAGCGGGCTGGCGAGCGTGGTCATTTCGACCACGGATGGCTCCGTACTTGGCACACTTTCTCCTTCGGTGACTACGTTGACCCGAGCTGGGTGCGGTACCGCACGTTGCGCGTGCTGAACGAGGACATCGTCGCGCCCGGGGGCGGGTTCCCCATGCACCCTCACCGCGACATGGAGATCATCACGGTCGTCCTGAGCGGAGAGTTGGAGCACAGCGACAGCCTGGGCAACACCCTGCGGGTCACGCCGGGCAAGGTCCAAAAGATGACCGCGGGCAGCGGCATCGTGCACAGCGAGCGCAACCCCTCCGACTCGGAGCCGGTGCACCTGTATCAGATTTGGCTTTTCCCTGATGAGAAGGGGCTTGAGCCGTCTTTCCACGAAGTGGACGTTCCCCCCGCCGCTGAAGGCTGGACCGTCATCGCATCGAGAGACGCCGCGGCAGGCGGCGCGCCGATCCACCAAGACGCGCTCGTCCTGAGGGGCGCCCTGGGCGCAGGCGCGGCTCTCGAACACCGTTTGGAAACCGGGAGGGGCGCGTGGCTACAGGTCGTCTCCGGCGACGTGCGCCTCGGCGAAGAGCGGCTGTCGGCGGGAGACGGCGCAGCCTTGGACGCAGAAGCGTCCGACGGCGTGGCGCTACGCCTCACCTCGGAAGGCGGCGCAGACGTGCTGCTGTTCGATCTGGGATAGGGTGGACCGCCGCGGCAGCAGCACGGTGCCCTGAATAGGCGAACCCTTCTGTGGCCCATTAGCGTCTATACTTTAGGCAGCAACATCAGTTGGCTGTGGGTAGGGCATGGCATGAGAGGAATTGCATTGGCACCTGTCAGTCGCGGCGCTCGCAGGTTTGGGCCGATCTGTTTCTGCTGTGGAGCCACCGTTCAACCTTGATGCGAGGATGATGCAAGACCAGCCGCATCCTCACTACAAAGTGCCCCCATCAGCCAACTGGGACCCCTCGGTTCCAATTGACATCGTTGTGGGTCTCCAGTGGCGGGAGATTGAGGACTGGAAAGGATACTACGCGGATGGGCTGCTGTGCGGCGTCGCGTGGGGCCCGGGGATCCCGCCCGAGGAGCTGAGTGTCTCGTTCGAGACGACCACGGGCTTCGATTGGTGGGCAAACCCGGGTAACCCTCCCCAGGAGTCTCACGCTCCACCGCACGCAGGAAACACATGCAAGTGGTTCGCGACATGGTCGAATGACCCTGAAAAGGACCCGACGCGCGATGCGACCATTACTGTAACGATCAAGCGGCTTGTGCCGGGTGGCGAGGAAACGCTTGGGGTGTATACCGTACGCCTTCGGATCATCGGCGGCCCGCTACGCATCCTCGAGAAGCAGAGGGCGGAACGGGACGAAGCGTTCATCATGCACAGGGCGATGGTGCCCAATGGTGCGGGCGGGTTCAACGACACGGTGGATGCGTCGTTCCCCTGGTACCTGACCGACTTCGATTACAACCCGTTCCACTACCGATCCTCAGCCAACTACGAGCCAAACGGCCTCCAGCGAGTAAACGTTGTCGAGGCGAAGCCGCTCTGGACGCAACCTGCGGGGATCACCGTCCAGTACGGGGTTACCGGCGTGGGCACATTTCTAAACCCCGACGCAGAGCTTGGCGAGTCGCCCCCCGGCGTTCCGAATCCGCGCCAGACGACTTTTCTGGACGGGTCTAAGACGGTGAAGGTCGCCATGGATGGGGACCAAGACGCGGAGGCCGATGTCTTCCTCAGCGCAGCATACTATGTAGGGGTGCCGTCCGGTCAGCCACCATTTAGTCCGTACGCTGTAGACGACAGCAACATCTTCTACGCCTACATGGATGTCAAAGATAGCACGCCCTGGAGACAGGGCCACCTCTACACGTACCTGCGACCACACAAGCCTGCGAGCCTGCATGACTACAGGAACCGCCTGCTTCCATACTACCCACCTCCGGGCGCTGTCGGCGCGGCGTTCATCTACCAGCTGCAAGACAGCCGCCAAGAGGGCATGCCGGGCGTTTGGATACAGGAACGTTTCTGTGTGGAGCCGCCCGGTTGGTTCGCAACGAACAACAACGACACAAAATGGATTACCCGGCGAAAAGGCTTCACAGACGCGCCAGACGGTCAGCAAATATTCGGAACCCCAACGGATGTGGACGGGGTCTTCAACAGCTGGGACGACCTCTTCTTGGACGTGACCCTCGCGCCGCGCACCATCACAGGGCACGAATACTGGGCAGCAACAAACATCGCAGCAAGGAAGATTGCCGACTATCCCTGGCGAGTCATCCCAGGATCGAACCCACCGGTCAAGAAGTGGCTCGGCATCTTCGTCGGGGCATTCGATATCGTGTTCACCACCGAGACAGCGCAGCATCCGCCGCGAGAGCGATGCAGCCCGGAGAACCCGCCACCATAAGGAGAAACCACAATGCTAACTCTACTTGCAGCCACCCTCGCAACCACATACCCCAACTGGTCGGACGTCGAGAACATCTTGATCTCTAACGCGGACATCGTGTTTGTCGGAGTCTACCAGGGAATTGGCGAAAGCCGCGACGTCCCCATCCTCGATGAAGCCGGACGAGAAACGGGAAAGACGATTCAGCTCGACCGCCACGACTACCGCCCGATCCGGGTGCTCAAAGGCGTCCGCGCTGACCGCGTGTCGCTCGTGTATCCGAATGAAGGGAGAATGGCAGGCCAACCCGTCCCAGTCGGTACTGCCCAAGTTCAATACGGATATGCGCCCGAAAACGGGTTGTTCCGTTGGGGCAACGGGCAGGAATACGTCCGTCCGACAGGACCTACGCAGTACTGGAATCCTTGGGTTCATTACCAGTCTCAAGCCAACGTGCCCAACAAGACGTACGTCATCGAGGGCGACACGCCAGTTGAGAGGTACATCTCGGTCCTCGTGCAGGCCTATCAATCCGAGCCTGAAAACGTCGCATTGCTCGAGCGGGCAAGAATCGTGATGCCACAAGTCCAGATCCGCGATGGGCGGCCTGTTGTCGAGAATGGGCGTTTGGTCATCGTTGCCGGCCAGGACAATCCGGACATCTACGACTTCGTCGCTGAGAAGTTGACGCCGCGCCTCCTCAGCGTCCGCCCTAACGACCCCGTGTACCGCCTCCGAGGGCTCTACTATGCGTACGCCTTGGGCGACAGGCGCCGGCTCGAGGAGCACCAGCAACTGCTCCAGCGCATAGACCGCGAGCAGCAGGATCGAGAGGAACCGTTCATTGACGGCGTGCTCGGCGAAGACGAATTCAAGATCAGAATGCTCGGCTCTCGCCTTGCAGCAACCCGCCGGGCGGCAATCAAGAGCTTGAAGTTCGTGCCCGAGTACCGCGCTCCGATCATCAGCGCGCTTCTGGACGATGAATCGCAGATGGTGAAGGCGGAAGCCGCGAGGTGGCTCAACAACCTGATTAGCGCCGACGTCAATCTCCACGGTTTCCAAAGTCAGTACCGCGACGCGCCGCGCGCAAACATCGGCGCCGGCTTCAGGATCTCCAACTACGACGAAGTGGCGGAGTTCTGGAGGAACAGGGGATAGGCGGACCGCCGCGGCAGCGGCGCTCCCCCAGACCATGCTTTGCGTCCTGTCAGTCCTCAACGGGCCCGCTCCAGAATGCGGGTAATTAAGGAACCTAAGGTACGGCCCTCCGTAGTATGGATGGGACAGTTTGTTTCAAAGGAAGTATCACAATGGCATTGAATACTATACGGTATAATAAGGTAATTGGCATCTTCTGCGCCGTAGTCATTGGAGCCGCGGCTGTGATCCCGGTTCCGAGAGCGTACGCAGCGTCCATCACGTACATTTCAACCTCGGGCCGGTACCCCCTCGACGTCTCGAACGACGGGGCAGTCCTGCTCTCGAGCTATAACTCCCTCCCAGGCGCGGTTTGGCATCCAACTTCGGGATGGCGCGTGTTCCCCGGCCTCGACCTCTGGCTGCCCGCTAATCCGAGGCGCTTCTCGCCTTCCGGAGCCCTAATCTGCGGTTCCATTGGAAACTCGCACATCCTCATCTGGAATCGAACAGGCAAGCCAGTCCTACTGCTGCCAGACAGTGGTCTCAGCGTGTACGCAGTTGCAGACGAAGGGACGCTTGCGGCCCAAGACGCCCGAGGTTGGCCTGTATTGCAGCGGCCTGACGGAATGCGGGAGTTTCTGCCGTACCTGCAAAGGGTCCATGACATGTCGGCGGACGCTTCGGCATTCGTCGGTTGGGGATACATCTCTGGAGACCCAGCAACGATCCTCTTGCGCAACGGGAACCCGCAGTTCATTCCAAGGCTTCAAGGCGGGCTCGCCATCCCGTACAGCATCTCGGCGGATGGGACGACCGCCGTTGGTTTCGCCCAGGTCCCTTGGATCGGCACAGACGGCGGATACCAGTACCAGCCGTTCCGCTACCGCGACGGGCGAACGATCCACCTCGGCAGCCTCGGCTTCGGCGGGGTGGCGCAAGACGTCTCAGCAGATGGCTCCGTGGTGGTCGGCACATCCCGCTCAAGAAGAGATGGGGAGTCCCATGCGTTCATCTGGAGCGAGCAGACGGGAATGCTGGACATGAACGACGTGTTCAAGCGCATCCTCGAGCCCGGTGTCACGCTTCGGAACGCCCTTGCGATCTCACCCAACGGACGCTACGTCGTGGGCTGGGTGGGCGGCGTCCCCGGCCATGTCGTGTTCCTGCTGGACACGAGGGACTGGCTGTAGGAACCCTAAGCCGAATCGGGTAGCCTGCGCCACCGGGTCTGCGCGCACCGCGCCAGACCCGTTTTCTACGCAAGGGAACCACGATGCCTTACACTTACGCGATCCTCGGCAGCGGCATGCAGGGCACTGCAGCCGCATACGACCTCGCCCGATACGGAGACGCCGCCCGAGTCCTCATGGGCGACCGAGACCTTGCCTCCGCAGAGCGGAACGCCGCCCGGGTCAACTCTCTCCTCGGCAAGGCGGTCTGCGAGCCGATGTTCGTGGATGCCCTGGTGGAGACTTCCCTACGAGCGTTTCTGTCGCCCGTTGACGTCGTCCTCTCCTGTGTTCCCTACTGGATGCACCCGCTCGTGGCTCCCATCGCCATCAACACGGTGACCAGCATGGTGGACATGGGCGGAGATACGGAGGTAACGCTCAAGACGCTCGCCCTGGACGACGCGGCCAAGGCCGCCAAGGTGAGCGTCGTGCCGGACACTGGGCTTGCGCCGGGCCTGGTGAACAGCCTGGCGACGTACCTGATGGCGCAACTCGACGAAGTGCTTGACGTGAGGATGTACTGCGGGGGCCTGCCGCAGAACCCGAAGCCGCCGTTCAACTACAAACTGGTGTTCAACATTGAGGGTCTGGTCGCCGAGTACACCGACCCCGCATTCGCCGTGCGCGACTACAAGTTAGCGCGTCCCGACTCGTTGACCGACGTTGAGGAGTTGGAGTGGGAAGGACTTGGCAAGATGGAAGCGTTCGTCACCAGCGGCGGCACCAGCACAGCACCGCTTACCTTCGAGGGCAAGGTGCGCACCTATGAATACAAGACCATCCGCTTCCCCGGGCATTGCGAAAAGATGCGCCTCTTCGGCGACTGCGGCTTCTGGAGCCAAGAGCCGATTGAGGTGGACGGTCACAGAGTGCGACCGCGCGAACTGTGGCATCGAATCATGGCCGAGCGCCTGCGGGACGACAACGACAAGGACCAGGTCCTCGTCCGCGCCGTCGTTAGCGGAATGAAGGACGGCAAGGAGCGAGAGATGAGCGTCGAAATCCATGACCGGCACGACGACGCAACCGGTTTCTCCGCGATGGAGCGCATGACCGGCTTCCCCACCGCCATCATCGCCGCCGAGATTGCGCGCGGGGCGGTCGAGCGCGGGTGTATCCGATACGAACTCGCGGTTCCGGGCGAACGGGTGGTCGAGGGGCTTCGCGAGCGCGGCGTCCCGATGCGCGAGTCGGGCAGTTAGCGCCGCCGCTATCGGTTCGGCGAGACCATCGTGTAGCCGGACGCCATGTGGAGAGCCGCGTTTACCACGCCCTGTGCCGCCGCTTCGATGAGCGCCGCCCCGGTTTCAGCCGTCGCCAGCGTCGCATAGCCGAACGAGCCCTCCTCCGTAATCTCGTCGAACGGTTGAATGAACTTGACCCCGTCGTCTGCGGGCGGCTCCATCACCAGCCCGTCGTCCCGCAGGCGCTCGAGGCGCACGAGGTCGGGATGCAAGTGCATCATCATGCTCGTCTCCGCCTCGCACGCGTGCCGGATGCCCTTGATGGGGCCTTGCAGGTGCGCGTCGAGCACTTCTTGTGGGATGAGGGAGAAGTAGCCGCAGTGCGCGAGCATATGGTTGGGGTATCGCCGTTTCAACTCGCGGAGCGCGATGCCGTTCGGCTCGGTATTCCCGCCGTGACCGTTGACGAGAAGGAACTTCCTGAATCCGTGCGACGAGGCGCACTCGACGATGTCGCAGAGAACTCGCACGTAGGTCTCGGCGCTCGCCGTGAGCGTGCCCGCCATTGCCATGTGGTGCGCGCTGCAGCCAAGCCAGACGCCTGGGAAGAGGAGCGCCTCTTCCGGGCATCTGGACTCGGCTATGCGGGCAACGCCCGTGGAAAGGAGGCTGTCGGTGAACAGTGGGAGATGAGGCCCGTGCTGCTCGAGACTGCCTGTAGGAAGGAGACAGACGGCGTTGCGGTCAAAATCGCGCACTTCCTGCCAGGTCGAGTGGGTTAGAACCATGTCAGTCCAACCCCAGGTCGCGACGGATGCACTTCAAGTCATTGAGAAGATCGCGGTCATGCTTGAGCTGGCCCCTCACCTTCTCGACAGCGTGGAGGACGCTGCTGTGGTGTCTGCCGAAGCGGAGGCCGATGCCGGCATAGGACTCGCCGGCGTCCTCGCGCAAGATGAACATGGCAAGGTGCCGCGCGCGAACGAGGTCCTTCACTCGGCTGGCCCCCACCAGCGCGCCGCGCGGCACCCCGAAGTATGCGCAGCAAGCATCGATGATCCGGTCGCCTGAGACCCTGGCCGCCTCCGCGTCCTCGCCGAAGTGGCTGCTAAGCACAGAGCGGGCGAGGTCAACGTCAACTGGGCACCCCCGGACGCTCGCGGACGCGATTACGCGGTTGAACGCGCCGATCAGCGTGCGCACGTTGCCGGAAGCGTGCGTTGCGATCCACTCCGTTACCTCCGGCGGGCATTCAGCACCCTCTCGTAGCGCAATCGCCTGCAGAATCCGGTTGCGAGTTTCCGTTTCGGGGGGCATGATGTCGGCGAGCAGGCCGCCCTCAAAACGCGAGCGCATCCGTTCGTCCACAGCGTAGAGATCACGCGGCGGGCGATTCGCCGCGATCACGATCTGCCGGCCGTCGTGGTGAAGGCTGTTGAAGGCGTGGAACACTTCCTCCTGCGTCTTGTCCCTGTTCGCGATGGATTCGATGTCGTCCAGGAGCCAGACGTCTACGGAGCGCGTCTTCGAGCGGAAGGCGTGAATCCGGCCGTGCTGCAGCGCGGCGACGAAATCCTCGCCGAACTCCTGCGCAGTCGTATACCGAACGACGAGCGTCGGGTGAATCCGGCGAACCTCGTTCTGGATGGCGCGGAGAAGGTGTGTCTTCCCCAACCCAGAGGCGCCGTAGATGAACAGCGGGTTGTACCGCTCGCCGGGCTCGAGGGCGACCCGCCGCGCCGCGTTGAAAGCCAACTCGTTGCTTCTGCCGACCACGAAGTTCTCGAACGTCTCCGGCGGCACGCGAACCTCTGCGACTTCCCGCGCGACGGGCGACGGCGCGAGCGGGACGGCCCGCTCCACCGGCACGGAGAGGAACTCGATCGAGATCCTTCGACCGGCGTGCCTTTCGAACAACCCCTCGATAAGCGGCGCGATGTCGTGGCGTCTCAGGCCCTCTATCACAAAATTGCTTCCTTTCAGCGCGACGCTGTCCTGCCCACGCACATCGAGTGCAAGAGGCTTGACGAAAGTTGTATGTTTCGCCTTCGACAGACTTGTAGCCAACTCATCGCGCACGCGCTTCCAAACATCTTGATAGTCTCCGTCAAAACTGAGTTGGTCCGACATGAATGGTCCCGGCCTGTCAAAAGGGGCGCCCATTATGGCAAACGCGGCGGCTGTGTCAAGTGGGCGCGGACAGATTCATTCGACGGCGCGCGAAGGACTCCTTCTGCGACTGCGCGATTCGTTGCGAGTATCCTCTGCAGCCATGTCTCGCGCCCTGATTGTGCTCGCCGGAGAGTCGTTCCTGGACGACGACGTTCGCGCCTTTGCAGAGGCCGACGTGCGCCTGATCGCCGCCGATGGAGGCGCCAAGACGCTCCTCTCCGTGGGCATCCAGCCCCAAGTGGTCATCGGGGACTTCGACAGCCTGAGCGACTCCACGCGAGCCGCCCTGACCACGCAGGAGGTCATTCACGACCCCGACCAGGACGCCACCGACTTCGAGAAGGCGCTCGGGCACGCCGTTCGGAATCTCGGTGCGCAGCGCGTGGTCGTGCTCGGCGCGGAGGGAGACGAGCCTGACCACCTGCTCGCAGCCTTGAGCGCCGCCCTCGCGAGGTCGGAACACGCAGACATCCGGTTCGTCCTCCGTCGGAGCATCGTCCATGTCGTTCGGGGACCGGTCAAGCGCACATTTGCGACGTTCAACGGGGCGCGTGTCTCCCTGATACCGCTCGTGCCCACCGACGTGCGCCAAACCGACGGTCTCGAATGGGACATCGACGGAACGCACCTCAGCCTGGGAGGCCTCATCAGCATCTCGAATCGGGCGATTGCGCCGGAATTCTCGCTCAGCCTCGGCGTAGGGGCGCTGGCCGTCTTCGTCGAGAGGGGCGACGAGCCGCCGTGGTGACCGTCTCGCTCAGCCATTGGGACTACCTCGTGCTCGCCCTGATGGCGGCGGGCATCCTGTCGCTCGGCTTCAGCGCCCGACTTCGCGAGAACACCACGCTTCAACTCATCGCAGCGGGCAGGAACCTCACCCTGCCGCTGTTCGTTGCCACGCTCGTCACAACCTGGTACGGCGGCATCCTCGGCGTTGGGGAGGCGTTTGACTGGTACGGCGTCGCCACTTGGGTGCTCATCGGCATGCCGTACTACATCTTCGGAGCGGCGTACGCCCTGCTCCTCGCGCCGAAGGTTCGCGCGGAGGCAGCCATCTCCCTCCCGGAGCGATTCGAGCAGCGCTTCGGCAAGACGACCGCCATCCTCGGCGCTCTGATCCTGCTCGTGCTCGGGGCGCCGGGAGCGCACATCCTGATGCTGGGGACTCTGCTCCAGATGCTGACCGGGATGAACTTCGTGGTCGCCGTTCTTCTCGGGGCGCTCGGCGGAACGCTCTTCCTGTATCGCGGCGGCTTACTCGCCGACGCGAGGAGCAACCTGCTCGCGTTCACGATGATGTACGTGTCGTTTGGGCTGATTCTCCTGCTCTCCGTCCTGCAGTTCGGCGCACCCAACCTCGAGTCGCTGCCCGAAACGCACCGAAGTTGGGACTCGGGGCAGGGAGCGCTTTTCGTGCTCGGTTGGGTGCTCGTCGGCACTTGGACGTTTGTTGACCCGGGCTTCCACCAGCGAGTGGCCGCTGCTCGCTCACCGGAGACCTCGCGCCGGGGCGTGCTGCTCTCCGTCGGGTTCTGGATGCTGTTCGACCTCCTCTCGATCGGCACCGCTTGGTACGCCTACCAAGAGATGGGAGGCGGACTTGGAACGGCGCTCTTCCCCGCCTATGCCGACCGCATCCTTCCGGCGGGAGCGAAGGGGCTGTTCTTCGCGGGGGTGTTCGGCGTCATCGTGAGCGCGATGGTTGGCT
>Ga0209172_10003978_pt1 | contig 21125 bp, 18 predicted proteins | sample LarsenN4metaG_FD_184113 | JGI IMG/M metagenome (GOLD analysis project Ga0209172, IMG submission 184113) | Hot spring sediment bacterial and archeal communities from British Columbia, Canada, to study Microbial Dark Matter (Phase II) - Larsen... ... | reverse complement strand
GGCGGGCTGGCCAAGCAGTACCACGTGGACGTGGATCCCAAGAAGCTCATCGCCTTCGGCGTCACACTGGAGGATGTTTTCAAGGCCCTGCAGCGGAACAACGCCAACGTGGGCAGCGGGTACATCGAACATAACCAGGAGCAGTACATCATTCGTGGCGAAGCGCTGGCGGGCTCCCTAAAGGACCTGGAAAACATCGTCGTGGCCACCAAGCACGGAGGTGTGCCTATTTACATCCGGACCCTCGGGGAAGTGCGCGAGGGTTCCATGCTCCGCATTGGCGCGGCCACCGAGAACGGCAAGGGCGAAACGGTAATCGGCATGGTGCAGATGCTGGCTGGCGCCAATGCCAGCCAGGTGGTTGCGGATGTGAAAAAGAAGATTGCCGAGGTCCAGCGGTCGCTGCCGCAGGGTGTGCGCATTGTTCCCTTTTACGACCGCGCGGACTTTGTTTCCCGCGTGATCGGCACGGTGCAGACGAACCTCATCGAGGGCGGCCTGCTGGTAGTGGCCGTCCTGCTTCTCTTGCTGGGCAATGTGCGGGGCGGGCTGATCGTCGCGTCGGCCATACCGCTGTCCATGTTGATCGCGTTTACGGGCATGGTGCAGGCCGGGATCAGCGGCAACCTGATGAGCCTGGGAGCCATCGACTTCGGGCTGATTGTGGATGGCGCCGTGGTGATGATTGAGAACATTTTTCGCCGGCTGCAAGGAACCGGCGGCTTGAAGGGGGAGAGACGGTTTGCGGTGATCGCCGAGGCGGCCCGCGAGGTCGTACGGCCGGTGGTGTTCGCGGTCACCATCATCATCCTTGTATACGTTCCCATCCTGACGCTCACCGGGATCGAGGGCAAGATGTTCCGCCCGATGGCGATCACGGTGATGTTCGCGCTGGTGGCCTCTCTCGTCCTGGCGGTCACGCTGATGCCGGTGCTGGCTTCTCTTTTCCTGCGTGAGGCGAAACACGATGAACCCTGGCTGCTGCGAAAGATTCGCGCGGCCTATAATCCCGCGTTGGATTGGGCCATGCGCCGCCCGCGAAGCGTGGCCGCCGCCGCCCTGGCCCTGTTTGCCCTCAGCGGGGTCGTCTACTATTTGATTGGCGCTGAGTTCATCCCCCGCCTCGACGAAGGAGACATTACGATTCAAGCGTGGAGACTGCCCAGCATATCACTCAAAGAGTCCATCGCTTCCACCACCGCCATCGAGCGTGTCTTGCGACGCTTCCCCGAGGTGAAGACGGTCGTGTCAAGGACCGGCAGCCCGGAGGTGGCAACGGACGTGATGGGCATCGAGCTTTCTGACATCTTCGTGATCCTAAAGCCGCGGTCCAAATGGACAACGGCGAAGACGAAGGAAGAGTTGATTGGCAAAATGAACGAGGCTGTTCAGAAGGAGGTGCCCGGAGCAGGGTTTGGCTTTACCCAGCCGATTGAGATGCGGTTCAACGAATTGATCGCGGGCGTGCGCTCCGATGTGGGCGTGCACATCTTCGGAGACGACCTGACTCTGCTCGCGGAAAATGGAAACGCGGTCGCACAGGCCCTGAGCAGCGTGCCCGGGGCGGCAGATGTCCGCGTGGAGCAAACCGCGGGGCTTCCCATGATCCGCATCACAATTGACCGCGAGCGGCTGGCGCGCTACGGGCTGAATGCCGCCGATGTGCTCGACACCATCGAGGCCACTCGCGTGGGCAAGGTGGCGGGGACCATTTTCGAAGGGCAGCGGCGCTTTGATTTGGTGGTTCGCTTGCCGGAGGAGACCCTGGGCAATCCGGACATCATCGGCACGCTTCCCGTGGCAAATGACAAGGGCCGCTTTGTGCCTCTCGCGCAGGTGGCCGACGTGCGGCTGGATACGGGCCCCGCACAGGTCAGTCGCAAGAACGTGCAGCGGCGGACCGTGGTGGAATGCAACGTTCGCGGCCGCGACTTGGCAAGTTTTGTGGCTGAGGCGCAGAGAAAGGTGAACCAAGCCGTTCGCCTCCCCGCCGGCTATTACATCGAGTGGGGCGGGCAGTTTGAACAGCTCCAGGAGGCCCGGCAGCGGCTTGCCGTGGTCGTGCCCCTGACCCTGCTCGTGATTCTTTTGATTTTGTACATGGCCTTTGGCGCTCTACGCGCCGCGCTGCTGATTTTCCTGAACGTGCCGCTTGCCGCTACGGGCGGGGTATTCGCCCTCGCCTTGCGCGGCCTGCCCTTCAGTATTTCGGCGGCGGTGGGGTTCATGGCTCTTTTTGGGGTTGCCGTGCTGAACGGCGTGGTTCTCGTTACCTACATCAATCAGCTCCGGCAGGCGGGCCGGCCACTGGAGGAAGCCATCGTGGAAGGGGCCAAGACGCGGCTCCGGCCCGTGCTCATGACGGCGATGGTAGCGAGCTTCGGGTTCGTCCCGATGGCCATGGCCACTTCGATGGGCGCCGAAGTGCAGCGCCCCCTGGCCACGGTGGTAATCGGTGGTCTGGTCACCTCCACGCTCCTGACCCTGCTGGTGCTTCCCACGATTTATCGCTGGTTCGAACAGAAGCGCGCGGAAGCGGAAATCTAGACCGAAGGAGATCTTGCAATGCCTGTTGCCAAGTCCGTCCTTCTGTTCTTGCTGGCGGGACTCTGCGAGGTTGGCGGTGGCTACTTGGTTTGGCAGTGGTGGCGGAAGGGCAGGCACTGGATGTTCGGCGCGGCAGGTGCCGTCGCGCTCTTGTGTACGGCGTTGTTCCTACCTACCAGCCCGCCCCGTTTGGCCGAGTGTACGCGGCCTATGGCGGATGGTTCGTTGTGCTCTCGCTCCTCTGGGGATGGGTGGTGGACCGCATCCAGCCGCACCGCGATGACCTTGTCGGAGGAATGGTTTGCCTGGCGGGAGTTGCCATCATCATGTACTCGCCCAGGTAAAAGGAGGCGTACCGCATGAAAGAGATTAAAGCTATTATCCAGCCGTTCGTGGCGGACAAGGTGATCACGGCGCTCCGGGAAATGGCGGACTTGCCCGGCGTGACCGTTTCCGAAGTCAAAGGATTCGGCCGTAGAAGGGCACTCGGCCGGCCAGATTCGCCGGATGAGTTGGGAATCTTCGGGGTCAAGAAGATCAAGCTGGAAATTGTAGTGCCCGACGGGCAGGCCCCAAGCGTCGTCCAATCGATTGCCAAGCACGCGCACACCGGCAATCCAGGAGACGGGAAGATTTTCGTCTCCACCGTGGACGAGTTGGTCGAGATCCGCACAGGCGAACACAAGAGGGAGGCGCTGTAGGGTAGGCGCGGTGGGAGGCGCCATGACCGAAAAACAGGAAGTGGGGTCGGCGCAGCAAGCCACACTGGCCTCGCACCAACAGGGAGAACACAGGCACGTGCATGGCCTCGTTGACCCTAGAATGATTACGACCGAGCGGGGGATATGGGCGATCAAGCGGTCTTTTCTCGGCCTGGGCGCTACGGCGCTCTTTCAGGTGCTCATCGTGTACTGGTCGGGGAGCATGGCTCTGCTTGCGGAAACGATCCACAACTTCGGCGACGCGGCTACCGCGGTGCCTTTGTGGGTCGCGTTTCGGCTGGCGCGTCTGAAGCCCTCCAAACGGTTCTCCTATGGCTACGGTCGCGTGGAAGACCTGGCGGGCGTGGCCGTCGTCTTGGTGATTCTCTTCAGCGGGATGGTGGCGGGCTACGAATCCATCCAGCGGCTCGTGCACCCAAAGGCAGTCGAGAAGCTAGGGGCCGTCGCAGCCGCCTCGCTCATCGGGTTTCTGGGCAATGAAGTGGTTGCCCTGATTCGCATCGGCGTGGGGAAACAGATTCACAGTGCCGCCCTCATCGCTGATGGTTACCATGCGCGTGTGGACGGCTTGACCAGCCTGGCGGTGCTCTTCGGCGTCATCGGAGTTTGGCTAGGCTATCCCCAGGCCGACCCGCTCGTGGGCCTGTTGATCACCAGCGTCATTGTGGGCATCGCGTTCCAAGCCGGCAAGTCCGTGCTTACCCGGATGCTGGACGGGGTCAACCCGGAGTTGATCGACGAAATCCGCCACGCTGCCCAGCACACGCCCGGCGTTGGTGAGGTCACAGAAGCGCGGGCGCGCTGGCTGGGCCACCGCCTCCACGCCGAGATCAACCTGGCGGTTGATCCCCGACTTTCCATTACCGAGGCACATGGTGTAGCCAAGGAAACGCAGAAAGAACTGCTCCATCATCTTCCCTATCTTTCCAGCGTGACGATCCACGTGGACCCGCTCGGGGAATCCGGCGAGCACCATCACACCGTTGGGGTAGACGAACAAGCGCATGCGTAAGGTCTCGCGGGAGAACGCAGCGAAGAAAATGAGTCCTGGTGCAGGACCGTTGCCGTTCAAAATCAGGGCATGGCTTGCGCGGAAGAAGTGGCCGCTCTGAAGGGTGAGCTCGAAGAGCTGGTCCCCGCGATGCGGCGGGGTGGTCGGATCCCGCTTGACATGGTGCTACATCAGCGTATAATGATATCAGGAGCTACTGATATGAGGATGGGGCTCAAGCAGAAGCTATTTCGTGGCTTTGCCGACCCCTCGCGCCTGAAGGTGCTTGAAGGCCTCTTGGATGGCCCGCGCTGCGTCAGTGAGCTGGTGAAGGCAACCCGGTTGAGGCAGTCCAATCTCTCGATGCATCTGGCCTGCTTGCGCGACTGCGGGCTGGTCCATTCGCGCCGCAATGGGCGCTTTGTGTATTACGAGCTGGCGAACTCGGAAATCATCAGGCTGCTTCAGGCTGCCGAGCGATTGCTGGCACGCGTTTCCCAACGGATCGAAGCCTGCCCCCGTTACCAGGGTGACAGCCCTTCCCGTGTCCAGCGAGGAAAGGCGAAACGCTAGTTGCGCGTGCGAAGTGGTTGATGCGGGCAGTGGCCACAGGCTGTTCACACGTTCCGGTTGTGTGCGCTCGGGCTGGTGTTTGTTTCCGTTGCCGCGCTGTTGCTTCTAACCAGCATCGTCGGGCAGCGAACGGGCTTACGGGAGGGCGCCTTCGATGAGTTAGCTGGAGGGCTGGCTTTGCGAATCTTGCTGATGCTCTGGACGCTTCCAACCGCCAAAGAGGCAGTCAAGATACGGACCGGCCAGCGGGATAAGAAGGCGAGCTAGCTAAAAATAGGAGGAGGACTGTTTATGGACGCATTTGAGCGAACCGTGACCACTGACAGGTCGTTTGACGAAGCCGTCTCTCGGGTCGAACGCAAAGCCGCAGAAAAAGGCTTTCGGGTTCTGCACACCCATGATGTCGCGGCAACCCTGGCGGAGAAGGGTTTCCCACGCGAGCCTCTGAAAATCATCGAAATCTGCAATGCCAAGTATGCCAGCGAGGTGCTGAATAAAGATGTCAAGCTCTCCTTGATGCTTCCTTGCCCGATCAGCGTGTACGTCGAAAAGGGCAAGACGAACATCAGCACACTGCTGCCAACCTCCATCGCACAGTTTTTCCCGCAAGCCGGAATTGAGGGGCTGGCCTCGGAGGTGGAAAAAATCGTGCTCGAAATCATCGAAGAGGCACGCTGAGGAGATCGGGCATGGTGGATGACGGCGTAAAGATCCGCGTCGGAGAGCACACGGTGGAAGCGTCATAGGGTTGGAGGAAAGAGCGGAGGGGATGCAAAGCTTCGAGTTCAGAATTCGAGGAATGGACTGCGCCGAAGAAGTGGACGTTCTGAAGCGCGAAATCGGCCCGCTGGTCGGCGGCGAGAGCCATCTCACCTTCGATCTTCTGCGCGGCAAGATGCGCGTAAGTACCTCGTCTGCAACAGCCGACGAAATCATTCAGGCTGTTGGCAAGACCGGCATGCGGGCCGATCTTTGGGTTGAGGAGCCCGAGGCCGCGAGCAAGCGCGCGGTCGGTTTTTGGGCCAGGCATGGCCGCACCATCGTAACCGTCATCAGCGGGGGGATGACGTTCGCAGGTTTCCTCACACACACCATCCTGAGTGGCGGTTTGGGTCAAGCGCTGGGATCCGAAGGCCTCGGTTTAACGCACGATGTGCCTGTGGCTGTCCGCCTGGTCTACCTGGCCGCCATTCTAGCCGGGGGATGGTACGTGGCGCCGAAGGCGTTGTTGGCGCTGCGCCGGCTGCGTCCGGACATGAACTTGTTGATGACCATCGCCGTCATCGGCGCAGTCCTCATTGGCGAATGGCTCGAGGCAGCCCTCGTCAGTTTTCTTTTCGCCCTGAGTCTTGCTCTGGAAGCCTGGAGCGTGGGCCGCGCCCGGCGAGCTGTGGAGGCGCTTCTGGACCTAGCTCCGCCCACGGTGCGCATTCTCACCGATGGCCGCGAAACAGAAGTGCCCGCAAGCGAGGTTGCTGTCGGAACCGTGTTCCTCGTAAAACCTGGCGACCGCATCGCGATGGACGGCGAGGTGGTGCGCGGAAGCAGCGAGGTGAATCAAGCTCCGATCACAGGCGAAAGTGTGCCCGTATGGAAGGAACCGGGGGCGCAAGTGTTTGCTGGAACCATCAATGGCAATGGCGCCCTGGAAGTTCGCTCGACGAAAGCTGCTTCGGACACGGTACTCGCTCATATCACTCAGATGGTTGGGGCGGCGCAAGCCAAGAAAGCGCCTTCGGAGCAGTGGGTAGAGCGATTTGCGCGCTATTACACCCCCGTCGTCTTCGCTTCCGCTATTTTGGTGTTCCTCGTGCCGCCGCTTGCGTTCGGCGGGGCATGGCAGGAGTGGACCTACCGTGCGCTGGTGTTGCTGGTGATCGGCTGTCCGTGCGCGCTGGTGATTTCAACGCCTGTCAGCATCGTTGCGGCGTTAACAGCGTCGGCGCGAAATGGAGTGCTGATTCGTGGCGGAAGTTACATGGAGGCTCCGGCTTCTCTGAACGCAGTGGCCCTAGACAAGACCGGGACCCTGACGGAGGGGAGACCGCATGTGGTGAGGGTTGTGCCGGTCAATGAGCACACGGAAAGGGAGCTTCTGGCGCGCGCTGCGGCTCTTGAATCCGCCAGCGATCACCCGCTGGCGCAGGCCATCGTGGCTTACGCTCAGCAACGCAATGTAGAGTTTGCCCCTGCCGAAGACTGTCAGGTTCAGCCCGGAAAAGGGGTCACAGGACGATTCAACGGGAAGAACTATTGGCTGGGTTCCCATCGCCTGCTCAAAGAGCGCGGCCAGGAAACGCCGGAGGTACACCAGGAACTGGAACGCATGACCGAAGCTGGAAGCACGGTGGTGGTGGTGGGAACGGAGGATCACGTTTGCGGTTACATTGGACTGGCCGACACGGTGCGCCCCAACGCGAAAGACCTGGTTGATGCGCTGCGAAAAGCCGGCATCCAGCACGTCGTGATGCTCACGGGCGACAATCGGGGCACGGCGCTTGCCATTGCCCGTGAAACAGGTGTGGATGAAGTACACGCCGAACTGCTGCCCGCCGACAAGGTGGCCGCAGTCGAGAAGCTGGTTACACAGTATTCGAAAGTGGCAATGGTCGGCGACGGAGTCAATGACGCCCCGGCTCTGGCACGCGCGACGGTGGGCATCGCCATGGGGGCGGTGGGCAGTGACGCGGCGATTGAGGCCGCGGATATCGCGCTCATGTCGGATGATCTTTCCAAACTGCCGTGGCTGGTTCGGCATTCGCGGCGGGCGCTGTTGATCATCCGGCAAAACATCACTCTTTCACTCGCCGTAAAGGCGCTCTTCGTTTTGCTGACCTTTGCAGGCTTTGCGTCGCTTTGGGCCGCAATCGCCGCAGATATGGGAGTTTCCCTGCTCGTGATCTTCAACGCCCTGCGCTTGCTTGGGCGCACATGACGAATGGGGCGCCCGTCGGCAGAACAGCAAGCAGGAGGAATTCGAAGCAATCGGTGGCGTAAGTGTGCTTCATACGAACCGTGAAAGGGCCTGGCTAATACTGTCAAGTTCCGGGCGGCGATGAGAAGCGCCAGAGCCGCTCTCTTCTCCTTTTTTCAGCGGGTGAAACTGCCCCCAATCTCGGGGTTTGCCAGTGGCGGTTGCGGTTTTACTTCTTGTGGTGTCCGGCTCAAGCGTGATGCTGTGGCAGCAATGCACGCGCCGCGCTTCCCGTAGGCACCTCCAAGAAGGGCTTCGTGCCGCCAAGTTGGGTGACATGGGGCGAGCAGCGGGGGACTGCGAACTGGCGGCACAGTTGGATCGTGACAACCTCGATGCCCTCTACAATCTGGGTCCCGCTTATGTTGATACAGGACGCAACTATGAGGCCGCCGGTGCTTATTTGCGCGCGCTGTGCCTCCGGCCAAATAGCCCCGCAATCCGCATTCATTTGGGCAATGCCTGCACTCGCCTGGGTGACAAAACTCGTGCTCATCCAAGAGTGAAAGACGGCACTTCGGCTCGAGGAACGTGCTGTTCCACCGCGCACCAATCTCGGGATTGCGGCGACGAGGGATGGGCACACGGACATCGCCCTGCGCGATTTACCCGAAGCGTTAGAACTTGGGCCCGACAACGCCCACGTTTCTTACAACCTCGGATCTCTCTACATGCGACCCGGGCAGTTTGAAAAGTTGGCGATTAGCACATATCGGCACGCCATCCGATTGCCGTCGGCAGTTCCCTGGACGTGATTCTGGACTCAGGCCGGGCTTGAGCTGGATGCAAAGATCACTTCCGATTACTAGAAGTCGAAGCGAATCGCGAGGTAGAGGTTGTCGTTGCGGTCAAACTGACCCAGCAAAGTTGTTGGGTAGCGTCCTTCAAAGATGTTCGCGCCGACGGTAAGGCTCAGCCAATCAGTGAAGGCATGCGAGACCTCAGGGATTAGCAGGGCATCCTGGTCAGAAGGGCTGTAGAAGCTGAAGAAAGACAGCTTCCAGGTCTGATACTTAAAGAACCGCGTTAGACGCACGGTTAGGACATGGCGGGCGTGGTCTTGCAAAGGAAAACCTGGAGGGAGGTTTCGTCTGTAGTTGCTGTAGTTCTTGATTACCTCGGCGTAGTACTGTACCCCGACCGTGAACTCGCTCCCGACCTGCCGCTGATAGCCGGCCAGGAAACGGAACTGGGAGTTGGGGACGGCGGGATCGGCACCTTGGCGGTCATCCTGCGAGTCGTAATATCCGGCTTCGACGCTGACCAGCCCAGCTCCCACGTTCCGTTGCGCGCTCGCACCGTAGACCGTCAGTCGCGGAAAGAAGCCCTGTAACTGCGTGGGTAGCGGGAGCTGGTCGGGGCGAGAAGAAGGCTGGCGCCAGTAGCCTCGATAGGCGTAAAGCGAAACATCGCTGTTGGCGATCCGCCCATACAGCCGCAGGGCGAACTCAGTATTGCCCGCCGTGCTCGCCGGCTCGCGCAGAGTTCGCTTGCTGACGTCGGCAAGCGGGTCAAAAAAGAAGAAACGTTCGGGCCCGGGCAGGTTATCCGGTTCAAAGAAGGGAATCACTACCAGCTCTACGTTCAGGGCGGGCGTAGTCACGTGGACCTTTGCCGCATCGACGCCTACCTTCAGGTATTCCAACGGTCGCCCGGAAAAGAAGGCGCTCCAGTCTTTGGGAAAGACATCGTTGATGAAAAGCAGGTCACCCACACCCCAAGTCACAATCTGTCGCCCAAGGCACAGGTCCAAGGGACCGTGCGAATAGTCCAGGTACGCCTCACGGACGACGCCACTGAACTCGTTGGCCACCGCATCGTGAAACAGATCGCCCTTAAACAGGAAGGAGAGTTTCCCGTTGGCCGTGTCACCTGAGAGTTCCACCCGTAGCCGCTCATCCGCCCAAAGAAAACGGCCCCCTTCTTCGCTTCGAGAATGAGTATCAGCGGTCCGCGCCGTGTAGTTTCCGAGCAGAAATCCGTGGACACGGAGGGGAAACTTTTTTTTGCCGGAAGTTGGAACAGACTGTGCAAGAAGAGAGGAAGCGCTGACCAGAACCGCTAGTAGGATGGCTGCGAAGTGAACTTGCATGTCACGGCCTGTAGCAATTGGGGCCACTCGCCGTCAAAGCTCCCGGCTCAGCGAATCCAACGGCTTGGAGGATTCCGGAGATAACGCTCGCTGAACAGGCTGTCTTCCAGGCCAACGTTGTAACTGACTTCGAGGAAGGTAACTTCGGTGTGGTGCCCATTCTGCACATTGTTCATCGTGCGCCGCACCACGGTCCAGTGGCGATCCACCTGTTTGACCTCGTCGGCCGTGAACACCTTGTAGAGCTCGTTCCGTTTATCGTAGTACTCCTCGCGCCACAGCACGAAGTTCTCTTTGTCGATCCAGGCAAGCCGGTAGCTGAAGTCCACGCTCCGCACGTCCTTCGGCACACTGCGGATGACGAAGACAGGCCTGCCCTTCAGTCTCTCCTCGCGCAGCAGCGCGTGGGTATCCTCGCCAACTTGGCGCCCGGAGACATCTTCATAGCTGAAATCGGAGCCGACGAAGCTGGAGCGCTTGTCATTGGCAGCAATGCGCCGGACGAGGTTCAGCGCGGGAAGGAACAGCCAGCGCTCTGCATCGCGGGGTGGATGCTTCCACACCATAAAGGCCATGCCGCGCACATCGCCCGGGCTGTGAAAGTAGATAAAATACCGTTGTTGACCCCCCTCCGGCAGATTCTTCCGCAGCATGGTCAGCTCGCGAAGGCGTTCGCTCCCTTCCTTGCTGACGAGGCGCATCCGCATGCTAGCCTTCATGTCATTGCCCGGGTAGAACAGGACCTCTTGGGTCCGAGCGACGATTTCCTCCGCTGGCACCGCTTGGGCACGCAGAGGGCCCCAGGGACAAAACAACAGGAGAGCCATCTGAGCCAGGGGAACGCACTTGTGCAGCCTACTTCTAAGCACGGGAGGCCTCCGGTTTCACCAGCCACGCGGCGCAGAGCGAGATCAGCGCCGGCAGCAGAACGATGGTCGTGGCCGCGGAAAGAAGCATGATCGCGATCATGAACGCGCCCACGGTGATGTAGGGTGTGAGTTGAGCGAACAGCATCACCGAGAACCCGGACGCAAACAACAGCGCGTTGCGCAGGATTCCCCTTCCGGGACGGGCCACCGCCCACTGGAGCGCACCCGCCACCTCTTGAGTCTCGCGATAGCGCTGCTGGAAGCGGCTGACAAAATGGATAGCGAAGTCCACAGCCAATCCGAGCGAAAGCGTGGACAAGACGGAGATGGGCATGTCGAAGTCTTTGCCGACAAACCCAACCACCGCATAGATGAGCAGGATGGTGAACAGCAGAGGGATGAAGCTCACGAGGCCCCACTTAAGGGAACGATAATCCAGGGCAAGGAGCACGAAAACCAAGATGGAAGAAGCGATGAATCCCGAGAGCATCCCCACCAATACTTCGTGGTTCCAGATCATGTTGAAGTAGGCAATGCCTGCTGGCTTGACCTCGACACCCGGTAGGGGATGAGCCGCGACATAGTTCAGCGCGTCCGCCAGGAGAAGCCGAGCGTTGACGGCATCCCAGGACTTCAGTTGCACGATCACGTTTGCTTTCTGGTAGGGATAGTCCACGACATTGTTCAAATCGCGTGGCTGGATGCCCATCTGGAGGAGTAGCAGATACTGGGCGATCTCGTCTTTGGAATCGGGAATCGAATCATAGCGCGGATCGTCACCGTGCAGGGTGCGGTTCACCCGCTTGAGATAGTCCGCGACGGAAAGTGTTTTGCCCACAAGCGGCTTACTTTCGAGGTATGTCTGTAAGCCCCGTAAGCCGCGGAGCACGGTGGAATCCTTGACGCCCTCGCTATGGGTACTGCTGGCAACCAGATAGAGGGTAGCCGTCCCGCCAAGGTTGTCGTTCAACACCCGATCGGCCGTGCGCACTGCGCTCTCTCGCTTGAACCAGCTAATCATGTTGTTGTTGATGCGAACCCGCGCAACACCCAGGATCGAAGCCAACGACAACAGGGTTGCCACCACTACCACGGCTTTGCGCCAGCGCAGGCTCGACTGCCCAAGTTTCGCAAGCCACACCTGGACCGTTGCGGAGGAGAGTTGTTCCGGGACCATCCGGGGAAGCTTTTCCTCCCGGATCAGGGCCATGATAGCGGGCACCAGCGTGAAACTCAGGAGCAGAATGATAAGGGTTCCGAAGGCGACCAGGAAGCCGAAAATCCGCACCGGGACAATTGGACCGATGCCCAAAGAAGCAAATCCGACGGCTGTGGTCAGATCGGAGTAGACGATGGGGAGGCCGACGGCTCCCATCGTGGCCAGGATGGTCTCCCTCTTTCTGCCGACCTCCCCGTGCCGAAAGTAGAACTCATTGAAGATGTGCACGGTGTCCGTGCTGATCGCCATCAGGAATACCGGGCTCATGGAGGCCATGATGTGGATGGAAATACCTAGCCAGACGAAAAGGCCCATGCTCCAGATGATGCTCGCCACGGCCACGGCCATGTTGGCGAAGACCAAGGTCCAGTTCCGGAACATGAGAAACAGCACGAGGACCATGAGGGCCCCCGCCAGAGGAGAGAAAACCGCCATCTGGCGGAACATCTCCGCTCCAAACGTGTCACGGGCGACGGGGTCACCCGCCAAGTAGAACTTCTCGGGGCCTTGCTCGTGGCTGACGAGTTGCTGAATCTGGTCGGCGATTTGCTTGCCATTCGCTTTCTTCTCGATGGGGATGTAGATCGCCGTCATCTGGCCGTCGGCGGAAACCAGACGCGGGACGAGCAAAGGATTGGCCAGTATCCGCCGCTCGTATGCGGCCATCTGCGCAGGAGTCGCTGGAATCCCGCTTAGGAGCGGCTGGGCCTGAAGTGTGTCGCCTTCGATAGTCACGTCGTCTACGGTGGGCAGGGCGATGACGTCTGGAGCAATCACGCCCGGAATCTTGAGGATTGTTTGGGTGAGGTCCTCGATGCGCCGCAGCGTCCCCGCGGTAAAAATCCCCTGTTCACTGCGGATGCCAAGTACGATCACATCGGGATGCAGTGCAAACCATCCCTCCACTCCCTCGTTGTATTGCCGCACCGGAGAGGTGACGGGCAGCATGTTCTTGGGATCGGTGTCGGTTGTGATCTTGGGCAGTTGGACCGCAAACAAGATGGTGAGAGCTAGCGTAAGGAAAACCACTAGCCGGGGGCGATCAACGGAAAACTGGACTAGCTTCCTCATCGAACTTCACAATCCGGTTCAAGATGGCGAGGAGAAAGCTCTGGGCTTCACAGCACTACTGGAATCCCAAGCACTTTTCCCTCTAACTCAAGGCCCATCTGCAGGGCGGCACGTCTCAATCCCATGGGAGCCAGCCACCACTTTTCCAGCAGGACCTTGCCCACATGCCACATCTTTCCGAGGTTGCGGATTTGCACTTGCGGGGAAGGCTCGGCGAAGAAATTGCCGAAAGCAAAGCCGCCTTCTTGTTCGCCTGCTTCAAGCATGCAGTAGCCGTTCCCGCAGAATTTCTCCTCTGCGCGGGTGCGCGTGATCTGCCCCGCAATGCGACGGGCCACAACTAAAGCCTGTGCATGCGCGAAGACGCCGGCTCTGGGAAGCATCAGGGGCATGTCGGGCTTCCAACAGCCGGGAAGCGGGATTGCTGTGATGTCGCCGATGGCGTAGACGTCTTCGTGCTGAGTCGCTAGGCTGCCTGGGTCAACCGGCACCCAGCCCGCCTCCTTTGCCAGTCCCGCCTCCCGCACAAGCTGCGGGCCGCGGTGCGGTGGGACAGCGACCAGCAGATCGTAGCGGAAGGGCTCCTTGCCATCGAACTGGAGCTCACTTGCTCGCGGATTAATGGCCTTGAGTTGGTGCATGGGGCGGTAGGAAATGCCCTTGGACTCAACCATCGTTTTGACGGCGTTGCCCAGTTGCGGTCCCGCAACCGGCATCGGCTGCGGCTCGGGAGTGAAAAGATACATCTCCACCTTGTCTCGCAGCCCGCACCGGGCAAAGAAGTCAGAAAGCAGCATGGCCCCTTCGTAGGGCGCAGCCGGGCACTTAAACGGCAATCCCGACACGACGACGGCTACTTTCCCGCCACGAAAACTCTGCAGGGCGTCATGCAACTTGGCCGCGCCCTCGAAGGTGTAGAAGCTGTGCCCGCCTTCCACCAAGCCCGGAAAGGCGTCCGGCGCCAAAGCCGCGCCCAGTGCGACGATCAGGTAGTCGTACCTCAGTTCCTGTGTGCTCGTTTCAACCCGCCGGCCGGCCAAATCGATCGCTCGAGCCTCGGCGTGAACCACCTCGACGCCGCAGCGCACCAGCGTGCGCAACGGCCGAGAAATCTGTGCCGCCGTGCGGTCGCCCGTCATCAGCCACAGGAAGGAAGGCACAAATGCGTGGACCGGGCTCCTTTCCACCAGGACCACGCGATGGTCGGGGGAAAGAAGGCGCCAGAGTTCATTAGCGGCTACCAGCCCGCCCACCCCGCCGCCGAGAACCACGATCGTCTTGCCGGTCATGTTCGCCCTTGCGCAGCAAATTAGAATGAGATCACTCTGTCCGAATCGCGGATGATTTCGTAAAGATCTTTCATGGTAGAGAGTCGACACAGCTCAGAACCTTCGGAGTGGCGGATTTTGAGGCACGTTCCGCAGGCCAGAATCGCTCCGCCGTTGTTCGCAAACTCCTGCATCTGAGCAGCGACCTCGAAATTGTCGGTGTCCAGCGATTCGCATTCGACGCCCCTGGCCAGTAGGAAAGCTCGGACCTCATCGCCCTGCTTCAGGGAGAACACCCCAAGGCGGAAGGCATTCCATACAGTTTCCGCCTCGGTGGAATGGATCACGATGCCGAGCTTCATGATTTCTTCTTCCCTTCCCTGAGCCGCCTCGGGGAGTGCGAATCGGCACTAGGAGCGGGCGCGGGCCTGCTCCATGTGTCGGACCAGAACGCTCTCACGCCCTATCTGTTCAAGCAGAATCTCGCGGATCATATCGAAGGCTTTCAGCATCTTGGGGTTGGCCAGCCGGTAGTAGACGTTGTTTCCGTCCTTTCGCGACACGAGTACCCGCCTCTGCTTCATCATGTTCAGGTGTTGCGACAGATTGCCGATGGACAGTTCGAGCCGCCTGGCCAACTCCGAGACAGACATTTCCTGCTCCCGCAGCCGATTCAGGATTTCCAAGCGTGTGGGATGGGAAAACACTTTGCACATATCCGCGTGGCAGCGATAGAGTTCACGTTCTACGTCGGGTCTCATTTTGTTCTTCCCCCTGGGGTTCTGCAGCATTATATGGATCTCTATAACACTTTAGAACTGCGCTGTCAAGTGCGGCGTCAAGGGGACCTTGCAGAGAGACGACCCTAGGCTGCTCCGACCACATTCCCCTGCAAGCCTTCGTTGCTGCAATCGGGACGATACGAGCTGACCTCGGCCATCCTGCGGGAGTCGCCGCGCGCGTGGAAAAGACGCCAGTGGCGCGCACTTATGTGGATGCAGGAAACCCGGCCCTGGCCCGGCAGACGCTCGAGCGGCTGCGCCCCCAGGACCAGAACGGTTTCCGCGTGCGCCTGGTGAAGGCGCAGATCCATGCCCTGGAGGGTCAGCGCGTCCTCGCGCTCAAGGAAATGGACGAACAGGTGCTGAAATACGCGGACCTGCAACCCTTGGCCACGCTGGATGCCGCCGAGGTTTACGCCCTGCTCGGCGAAAAGGAGAAGGCCATCGAGTGGCTCGACCGCTCCATGCGCAAGGGCGACGACCGCGCGGAATGGATCCGCCGCGATCCGCTGCTGGCCAGCGTGCGCAATCACCCGCGGCTCAAGCAGATCCTGGACTCCATGGAGTTCCGCCGCCGGCAACGGGCCGCCGCTTCCCCGGCTCTGCAATAGTCATCACCAAGCGAATCCTCAGGATTGACTTTCTTTGTTCCCGAAGGGCAGGGACTCAGGTGGCGCGGCGGGCAAGGTAGGCGAAGCCGCACAGGCGCTTGTTGCTCGAGGGATAGGGATCCACCCAGCGCACTTCGGCTTGCTGTTCGATGTTCTGCCCGCCGTCGGTGTAGGGGCAGATCACCGTGACGACGTCCCCGGGGGAGAGCTCCAAGCTCACGCAGGCCGCAAAGCCAGCCTTAGTGACGTTTTCCGTGCGCGAGAATTCCTCCTCGCCCTTGGCGTTGCGAACGAAGAGCGGCAGCTTGAGCGCCAGGCGCTTCGTAGCGCGGCGCTCGACCGGCTGGTGAACCTTGACCTGCCGCGGCGGCGGCTCCCTATCAGGAGCCAAGGAAGCCGGACGGCGCTCCAGCTCGGCGTAGACCCAATAAGTGGTGCGGTGGCACTGGCGGCATTCGCGCACCACGGTGCCCACCGAATCCAGTATCTCGATGTCCAGCACGGTCAACGGCCAGAACTCCTGCCGCTGGCAGACGCGGCACTCCAGCAGCGCGCCCGCCTCTTCGCCCGCAGCCAGCGGCCGGGAAAACGTTACGCCCCAGATGTTGCGCTCTTTCTCCAGAGACTCAATGCCCCACTCCACAGGTTCGCCGCTTTCCAGGCGCATTACGCCCACCACCTGGAAATCCGCCTCCGCGTAGTTCTCCAGGTTGATGATGCGCAGCGTATCCCCCGGAAAGACGCGGGTGCGCAGTCGGATGCGCGCGCCATCCTGGTTGATGGCCACCGTTTGCGAGTCTTCGAGAAACTGGCCCCGGCCTTCGTCAAAACGCAGGACGCGGATGGGAATGGAAACCAGCAGGCGCTCGGTACGGCGTCGTTCGGGGGGCGTCATGGGCAAGTAGCCGCCTTGTTTCAACAAGCACGGGACGCCGGCTGCACCGTATTGAAACATATCCGGGGCTTAAGACCACCGCCCTGCATTCTAGCCGGTCACTAATGCGACAACTCCGATAGCTGCGGAAGCTTCCCCTTGACAAGTATTGTCAACGCGCACCCGGAATCCGGCGGCCAGGATATGTTTCCTTTCTACCCAGTTGGCAGAGCAAAGTCGAAGCCAGCCGGCAGCGAGAATCCCGCAAGCCAAGCGCCGTGAAGTAATTGGATGAAGGCCGCGTCTGGCCGCGCAGATGCTCCCCTTGCACCGGAGTCTTGACCTGATGGTCTGGTTTGGAGCCAAGCGCATGCGCAGAAAAACAGTCTCCCGGGGCTTCAGCCTGGTGGAAGGAATGGTCACCACGGTAATCGTGCTGGGGCTAGCCGCCTTTGCCATCCCGGCGACGGTGCGATCGGTGCGTTCCTACCGGCTGAGCAGCACAACCAAGGAAGTGGTCACGCTGGTGCAGCGGGCGCGTTATGAAGCCATCCGCCGCAACCGTTCGGTGGCCTGCCGCGCCGTGCAAGTGGAGGGACGCTGGCGCGTGTGGATTGACGTGAACGGCAACGGCCAGCCCGAAAGGACCGAGCCGGCCCTGGCCCTGCCCGCCCAGGTGCAGTTCCTAGGCCAGGGCGACGTGCCCGGGACGGAGTCTATGGGCTACAACAGCACGCGCGTAACCGACGGCGTCATCACTTTCAACTCTCGCGGTGCGGTGGACTTCGGGGCGGCCGCTCCGGCCGTGCTGGTGATGTACCTTGGCATACCCGGCCAACGCGACTACGGCTTCCGTGCCATCAGCCTGCTGCCCGCCGGCAAGACCAAGATATGGAAGGCGGGCGAGTACAGCTCTTGGCACACCGATTAGGAGCACTCATGAACGCACTTGCCACGCGAGTTTCTTCCCGGGATCGCCGCGCCGAACGAGGCATGACGCTGGTGGAGCTGGCTGTCTCGACGGTGGTGCTGCTGGTAGGCGCCGTGGCCGCGATGCAACTGGTGCCCGCGGCCATGCAGTCGAACCTGAACAACCGGTTCGACTCCAGCTCGATGGTGATTGCCCAGCGCCTGCTCGACCAGATGGTCAGCCGCCCGCTGACTGACTGGCAATTCACCGACGGGGACGGACGGGTGATCCAGCTCGGCAGCCCGGCCGCAGCCAGCGACACTGTGCAGGGCGGGCCGGTCCGAGTCATCCGCCGGATGACGCAGATTGATTTCAACGCCACGGCCGTCCCCGCCTACAACCTGCGCTATCTGGACCCGAACGATCCCACGCGCACGCCCTACGAGATCCGCTGGGCGGTGATTACCACCCTGCAGGGCTCCATGCCCATCGCCAAGCGCTTCATCGTGGGGGCCTGGCGCCGCGACCGTCGCGGGGCCACCGCGCCCGTCACCGTGGAAGCCTGGGTGCAGCGATGAGGAGCACAGCCATGCGCGAACGCGGCTTTTCGATTCTGGAAGCGCTGGTGGTGGTCGGCGTGTTCACGGTCATCACGGGTGCCGTCTTCGGGCTGCTGGATGCTTCCCAGCAGCGCTACAAGATGGAAGCGGAGTTTCTTGACACGTTCCAGGGCGCGCGGCTGGCGCTGGAGCAGATCGCGCGCGACGTGCATACAGCCGGCTACCCGCCGGGCAACGCCTTCGCCCCCGGCTTTAACGCCGGCAACCGCGTGGCCCTGCCCTTCGGCTGGTCGCCGGGCTACCCGGCCGCGCCCTGCCTGGTCGGTGCGTGTGCCGCACCGAGCGGGTTCGACTTGGTCATCGAGACCGATATGGACCCGCGGAACAACAACGGAGTCGAGTGGGTGCGCTACCGGCTGAACGGCATGACCCTCGAGCGCGGGGTGGCCTCCAAGGTTGTGGGCGCCGACCCCCTGGCCACCACCGCGGGTGCCATGGTGCCCTACGTGGAAAACGTGGTGAACAACGCCAATGGCGCGCTGAGGGGCGCCATCCAGGCGTCTTACCCGGGCATGTTCGCCAACGGGCCCGTCCCGGTGTTCACCTACCAGTTCGAAGCGGGCCAGCCCAACCAGCCGAGCAACATCCGCGAAGTGAACATTACGCTGCTGGTGATGGCGCCCAACGCCGACCCGCGCACGGGACAACTGCGCGTGGTCACCCTGACCGGGCGGGCGCGCCGCATCAACCCCAACCAGTAGGAGACCAGCGATGAAGTCCAGGCCGACGTTAACTCGACCGGCGGGCCGCAGCGAGCGCGGCGTGGCCCTGCTGATTTCCCTCTTCGCCCTGGTGCTGATCAGCGGCGTGGCCGCGGCCCTGATTGTGATGTCCGGTAACGAGACAGCGATTGCCGAAAACTACCGCTCCTCGACGCAGGCCTTCTACGCCGCCTACGCCGGACTGGAGGAAGCCCGCGGGCGGCTGCGCCCGGCTCACCCCAATTCGATCGCCGCCCTGGTGGCTCCCTTGGGGGGTACCATGGCGGTTACCGACGTGCTCTACATCCTGAACCCCGCGCCGGGCGAAACCGTCCAACCCACGAACCTTTCTCCCTCCAATGCCTATCGGGACACGAACTACCAGAAGGATTTCGGCGCTCCGGTTTCCACCCGCACGGTGCAAACCGTCAGCACCACGTCGGTCGTGGGCACGCTGCTAGGGCCGCTCTACAAGTGGGTGCGCATCAACCCCAAGACGGAAGCGTCGAGCGGCGTGGATATGGACGGCGACGGCGTGCTCAACAACAGCCTGCCCGTGTTTTATAACGGCGCCCGCCAGAGCCACACACCTATCGGCCGGCAGGTGCTCACGCTGACCACCCTGGCCGTGATGCCCAACGGCAGCCGCAAGATCCTGCAATACGACGTGGCCCCGGTGATGCTCAACCTGAGCTTCCCCGCGGCGCTCACCATGGACGGGCGAGGCACCACCTACTGGCCCGCCAACTCGAACGTCTTCTGGATGGACGGCAACGACCATGCCTCGTGCGGCCTGGCGCCACAGGTTCCCAAGCCGGCCGTCGGCGTTATCTCGCCGGAAGACGACGCCAACGTGACCGCCTCGATCCCTGCCAATCGGCGCAACCGCTATATCGGAACGAGTCCGAACCCCAGCATCGAGGACATCTCGGCCCTCCTCGACGCCCGCTTTCAGACGGTTGCGTCTCTGGAAAAGCTGCTGGAGACCATTCGGGACAACGCCACGCAGGTGATCCAGGGGCCGGCTACCAGTCTGCCGGATTACGGCAGTCCCGCCGCACCCACCATCACGTTTGTCCAGGGCGACCTGACCCTTTCCGGCGACACCACCGGCTACGGCATCCTGGTTGTAACCGGAGGCTACACGGCCCAGGGCACCGTCGGCTGGCGCGGCATCGTGCTGGTAGTCGGCCAGGGCGAAATGACCGTGTCCGGCGGCGGTAACAACGAATACGACGGTGCCGTCCTGCTGGCCAAGACGCGCAACCCCGACGGCACGCTCCGCGCCACGCTGGGGCCCACTACGCTGGACTGGGCGGGCGGCGGCGGCAACGGCGTGTACTATGACAGTTGCTGGGTGGCCAACGGGCAGAGCAACGTCAGCTACCGCGTGCTGGCCTTCCGCGAAGTGGACGAGGACCCGTAGCCCTTGCGGAGGCGAAAAACATGAAACCTTTCTCCCTGCTTCGAGTCATCGCAACAGCCGCGCTGGCCGCCGGCCTGTTCCCTGCCCTCTGGGCGCAATCCTCGCAGCCAACCGCACCCGCTCAGCGGCCCGCCGAAAAGCCCAAACCCAAGGCCAGGAAGGTCTGGACCAACGACGACCTGGCCGCCCTGCGCCGCCCCGGCGAGGTGACCGAACCGCAGAAATCGGCCGAATCGGTTGAGCACGAAAAGACCGCACAAACGGCCAGACCGGGCCAGGCGGCCGAGCCGGACGGCGTCAACGACTTTGTTCCGCCCCGTTCGGTAGAAGAAGCCGAAGTGCGTCTGCACGACAAGCGCTTGGAGGTGGCCAGCGCCGCCGAGGCCATCCGCCAGTTGCGCCTGGAGTATTTTGCGGCCCAAGACGACATGACCCGCGGCTTGCTCCGCAGGCGCGTGGAGCGGCTGGCTCGCGATCACGCCGCCGCCGAGCAGGAAATGAAAAAGCTCGAAGCCGCACTGGCCGAGCTGAAGCCGAAGGGATCGGCCTCGCAAGCCGCCCCTCCGCCCCGTCCCTAGCTTTTTCCCGGTGCCTTGTCCGGAAGCGCCCTGCTCAGGCAAGCGCGAGCAGGGCATTTGGTTTTCAGGGGGCGTAGCGGACACCGAGCTGGTCGCGACAGGCTGGTGAGGGAAGCGTTACCGAGCCCGGCTGGAACCGGCGCTACGCAAACACTCTCTGCGGTTTCAAGGCTGCGGGCGGGAGCGCGTGCTGAAGCGCGTGAAGACCGTCGGCACGGTGCACGGCGTGGGCACGTCGTTTCGACACAGCTCACCCAGGAAAACAGAGATGTTGCCGGAGTCCACGGGCCCGTCCAG
>Ga0209172_10003977_pt1 | contig 21127 bp, 15 predicted proteins | sample LarsenN4metaG_FD_184113 | JGI IMG/M metagenome (GOLD analysis project Ga0209172, IMG submission 184113) | Hot spring sediment bacterial and archeal communities from British Columbia, Canada, to study Microbial Dark Matter (Phase II) - Larsen... ... | reverse complement strand
TTTTACTGAATTTTTTTTTGCATATCTTTAGCAAAAAATAAAAGTAAATCCGTCACCATTCGGGCGAAATTCCGATGCAGTTTTTTCGGCAGTTTCGCTTTAATTTTTGTAATCACCGGTCCCGGCAACCATTTCGTGGCTTGGGGATACAAAATTAATTGCGATCTGAATAATTTGGCGTCAGGATTTTGACGTTCAAATCGGATCACAAATCGGATTAAAGTTGTAAAAGGAGTTAGTAGCTATGTCAATAAATAAATATGCAGTCAAAAAATAAGTATTATCGTTTTTTCTCCGCTGCGGCGCTTTTTGTGGTAGCGGCCGCCGCAAACATTACATCTGCACAAACGGCAGCCGTTTTGGACACCGTAAAACAGTCTGACGTTACCGTTTCCAATGTAAAAAATGCCGAAACTGAATCTGCCGGAGCGGCAGCGGCACAATCGTCTTCGTCGTCTTCCGACTGGACGGGAGTGTACATTGGCGGATACCTGGGCGGAAATTTCAACCGTTCATCAGCCAATACAAGCACGGTTTTTAACAGTTCCGGCTATTTCGCCGCTTCGAGTGTTACCGCCATAAACTCATCCGGTGCACAAAAACTTGATCCAAACGGTTTTACGGGTGGGGCAACGCTTGGCTACAACTATCAGTCCGGCCGCTTTCTCATCGGTGCCGAGACGGATTTCGGCGCTCTTACAGGCAAGAAAACGGCTACCACCACGACGGTTTATCCTTGCTGTTCACCGACGTCATTTACCATAGCTCAGTCTGTAAAAACTGACTGGATTTTTACCGCACGTCCGAGAGTAGGGGTAATCGCAGGTAATGCATTGTTTTATGGAACGGGTGGGCTGGCAGTAACCAAAATCGATTATAATGCCCGCTTTACCGATAATTTCGCATCTGCAAACGAAAGCGGCGCGATTAACAAAATCCGTGCCGGGTGGACAGCCGGCGGCGGTGTTGAATACAAGGTAGCTAATAAATGGTCCGTAAAAGGCGAATATCTTTTTGCTGATTTCCGCCGTGCGACAACGACAAGCACCAACCTTACGGCCTTCACTCCGCCGACAGCTTATCCGTCAAATGTATTTACTCATTCAATTTACTCCAAGAACCATATGCTCAGATTCGGAGTAAATTATCACTTCTAAACTCTTTACTTCCAGTCAAATGGTGCCGTTGCGGACTAGATCTGCGGCGGCACTGTTTTTTCTTCACGCCCGACGAGTAAAAGGTAGGAAAACATTAGAATGCCACTGCCGATTCCCACTGAGTATTTAACAAAAGCCGGCAATGAGGACGGGGAGATAAAACCTTCGATCAGGCCCGCAACAACCAAAAAACATGCGGAGCCGGCAACGATTTTCGCTGCGTCCAGACCTTTGGCTCGCAAGGCACGGCTTCGCGAATTATCTCCGGGGTAGATCAAGGTAAACCCGATCATTGTCCCTGCACCGCCGCAAAAAACCACCGTCGAGAGCTCAATTACGCCGTGCCCGACCACAAATTCCGCCAGAGCAGCCGCAAAAGGCGGATTTATACGAACGGCAGCTCCGAAAACGGCGCCAACATGTGCGCCGAAAAAAGCAATATCGTAAAGCGACCCGATGCCGAAAAACGCACCCATTGCAAAAGCGCGTATTGAAACGATGATGTTGTTTGAAAGTATCAGGCTGGCGCCGATCTGATTAGCTTCATTAAGGGATTTCCACCATTGGAAATTCGCTTCGATAGATTCCGTAACCCCTGATAATCCAACGAATTGGGTAAAATCCGGATCGCGGAAAGCAGCCACAAAGCCAAACAAAACAAAGGCAATAAATACCGCGGCCGCGATAAGCATATAATTGACGTTTCGGCGAAACGCCTGCGGAAATTCCTTTGCGAAAAAACGTTTTAAAATTCGCCCGCCATCGTTCTCGGCTCTGTAAATTTGGCTGTGTGCCCGAATAACAAGCGAATTCAGGTAATTTACAAGCCGCGGATCGCGGGATTCGGCACGTGCTATCGCCAGATCAGAGACAGCCTTTCTGTAAAGTTCTCCAAATTCGCGTATTTCTATCGCGGTCAGCCCGAAACGGTTAGCCCGGCCGGCGCGTTCGAGCATCTGCTCTAACCTTAACCAGCCCGATTTTTCATTTTCTATCAGTTTCTGCACGGCACAGGTCATTCTAAATGTTTGCACAAAAAAATGGCAACCGGGACCCGAAAACTTACAGTCCGCTAATTGCCATCGGCTTCACCGCAATCTAGAATCAAGTACTGTCGCGTGTCAACTGAAGCTGAAAAACATCACGAAGAGGAAGCAATCGGTAAAACATACGACCTGCACATTGCGGGCCGCTTGCTGCGGTATTTGCGTCCATATTGGCATCTTGCTGCCGCTGCGCTTGTCCTGACATTGCTGACTAACGTTCTTGTCAGCCTGCAGCCATATTTCACCAAGGTTGCCGTTGATGATTTCATTACTCCTAAACGGACTGATGGAATCTGGCTCTTCGCCATAGCCTTTTTCGGCGTTTTTCTTTTCCGTTTTCTTTTCTCTTATTTTCAGGAGATACTTCTAAACCGCGTCGGGCAATGGGTAATGCTCGATTTACGCAGCCAGATTTTCTCAAAACTGCAGCATATCGAGGTTGCCTATTACGACAAAAACCCTGTAGGGAGAATCATCACCCGTTTGACGTCGGACGTCGATGCCCTCAACGAACTTTTCACATCCGGAGTCATAGACGTTCTAGGCGATCTGGTCGTAATTTTTGCGATTATTGCGATGATGTTTTGGCTGGACTGGAAACTGGCCATAGTATCACTGATTACAATTCCGCTGCTGTTTACCGCTACTAACTGGTTCCGCAAGCATGCAAGAAGGGGGTTCGATCGCGTCAGGACACGAAATGCAAGGCTGAATGCTTTTCTCCAGGAATATCTTTCAGGCGCACAGACTGTTCAGTTAATGAACGCCGAAGATAAGGCTTTGCGCAGGTTTCATAACATAAATCTCGATTACCGTGAAGCCAACATAGAGACGATTTTTTATTATGCCGTTTTTTATCCGCTTGTTGATTTCATCGGCGCCGTAGGTATTGCCGTTGTAATCTTTTTCTTTGGTTTCGAAGCCATAAGCGGAATTTCGGCATCCGGTCCTGCACTCACCATTGGCATTCTTGCATCTTTTATCCAGTATTCTCTCCAGCTCTTTCAGCCAATCCGCGACCTTTCGGACAAATTCAATGTCCTGCAAGCAGCGATTGTGGCATCCCACCGGATTTTTATACTTCTTGACACCGATATCACCATAAAGTCACCGCCCCGCCCCAAACGAACAGGAACGGCACGCGGAGAAATCGAATTCAGAAATGTATGGTTTGCATACAAGAATGAAGATTGGGTGCTAAAGGATATCTCTTTCAAAATTCACCCCGGTGAAAGTATTGCATTGGTCGGGCATACCGGCTCCGGCAAAACTACCGTTACAAATCTTTTAATGCGTTTTTACGACGTTTCAAAAGGTTCAATTTTGATAGATGGTGTTGATATCCGCGAATGGGATCTGAAAAGCCTCAGGCAAAACTTTGCGGTTGTTCTTCAGGATGTTTTTCTGTTCAGCGGCACAATTGAGGAAAATATTCGGCTTGGCAATGACAATATAACCGGAGATCGCGTCCGGTGGGCTGCCGGCGAGGTTTGCGCCGACAGCTTTATCCAGCGGCTGGAAGGCGGTTTTCAGGCACATGTCCGCGAACGCGGCGCAGGGCTTTCTGTAGGCCAAAAGCAGTTGATTTCCTTTGCTCGTGCCCTGGCCTTCGATCCTAAAATACTGATTCTGGACGAAGCCACCAGTTCGATTGACACCGAAACCGAACAATTGATTCAAAAAGCAGTGGAACGCGTAATGGAAGGCCGTTCTTCAATTGTAGTAGCCCACAGGCTCTCGACAATACAAAAATGCGACCGGATTCTCGTCCTTCATCATGGCGAGCTGAGAGAAGCCGGCTCGCATTTGGAATTGCTTGCCATGCGTGGTTTATATTGGAGACTTTACCGGTTGCAGTATTCCGAAGAAAAACTCCATATTTCTGCGGCGCCGGACTAGGCCGCGGGATTTGAATCCGGAAAAAATCGCCGATTATACAATTTTATATAAAAATGGATTATAATATCACGAACCTTCCACCAGACGGCGAACGGACGGCAAATTCCACTGATTATGAACGACGAGCTCCTGAATCATTGTAATGCAGTAATCGAAGAGCTCTACGAGCGTTGCCGGCAAAATGCACCAAATTATGGTGTAACCCATGAGTGTTTTGCCGCTTCGCTTTACAGTGCGCTCCAAAGATTTGCCGAATGCGCGGATCGCGATGTTACGCCTTCAGAAGCTGAGCACTTTCTCAGACAGATTCAGGTAGAAGACTTGTTTCTCGCCATAGCCTGCGCAAACGGGAATGAACGCGCATGGTGGGACTTTGACCGCGAACACCGCTCGTTTATGGAGCGCGTCGCCCGCCACCTTGCCCATACCGACATGGATGCTACGGACATTGTGGACACCGTTTACGAACAATTGTACGGGACAAGAATCGTGGACGGTGAGCGTATTTCCAAATTTTCCAGTTACAGCGGGCGCGGCAGTTTGCGGGGTTGGCTGCGTACGGTCATCTGGCACTCACTTGTTGACCGGCATCGTGCCGGCCACGCGGAAATATCGCTGGACGAAATGACGGAAAATATCGGTGAGGGAGCAGCACAGGCAAATTTCGCCATGGGAACCGATTCCGGTGAAGATGCGATGATCGACGCTGTTGCACGCCGACGCTATGCCAAATGCGCCTCCGAAGCGATCGAAGGAGCATTTGCCGCCCTCGAACCCCACGAGCGTTTGATTTTGCTGTACTATCACGTAGATAATTTAAAATTGCGGGAAATTGCCCGGCTTGTAGAAAATGAAACTTCGCCGCTGCGTGCATGGTTTCAACGGCGGTCGCAGTCCCGCGAACAAAACCCTTCCGGACGTATCCACGAATCTACGGTGATGCGTTGGTTGGAAAAATGTTATGCAAAGATACTCGAATCTTTCCAATCTCGGCTCAGAGAGCAATTCGGGTTGAATGAAGACGAAATAGCGCTTTGTACGCAGCATGCGTCGGAAGGCCTCACGGGCGAAAGCCTCTTCCGCAATCTTTCGGCAACGCGCTCGGCTACGGATGTATCAAATTAAGCCTTTTGAAATAATTACGCAAATGTAGCCGTTTGGTTACGTCTGCATTTCGGGAGGCCGATTGCTGACAATGGACAAGAATCACGAATTTACCCCACAATCGCGACAGATTCAGTCGATACTTAGTCGTTTTTTGGCCTCCGTGCCGCAAAACGAGACCGGCGGTCCGCATCTTGAGGATGACTTTTTATCAGCTTTTATAGAAGGAAGCCTCAATGATTATGAAAGCGAAGCCGCCATCGGTCATCTTTCCGAATGCGGATTTTGCCGCAATACTACGGCCGAACTCATACGCCTGGATTACCAGTTAGCCGAAATACAGGAACGCGAAATTTCACAGCCCGTTTCTGAACCTACCAGGATCTCTGATGTGCTTAACAGGCTTTTTTCGCAAATCTTCGGGCCGGCAGAAAATGTCGTTTTTGCCCATCAGGACCCGAAACCGGAGGATTCCGATCAAAATACAACTGACCCGCATAAGAAAAAAGAGAAATAGGTATTTTCCCCCAAAGAAGGCTATGGCTGTCCGGTTTCAGACCGGCAGCCTTTTCCATTTGAATTTCCGGCTGTTTTTAATCTCTGAATACAATTTCAAATGCATTTGCTTATGAATCCGAAAACACACTCCCTATCGAACTTATATTTATCAATTGGTACTTAGGCGCTATAATTAAACCGGCAGGTACCTAATCGTTTTATGCCCGATCGTTCCGCAAATTGCAGTAAATTACCAACAGAAAATGAATGCCGCCCCAATGGCAAGGCCATCTCGGTTAAACGCGTAGCGACAGCAAAACTTCCGACGTTTTTCGGCGAGTTTTTCATTGCAGGTTATAAATCTCTTACCAGCGATGAGGAATTCGTGGTTTTATACAAAGGCGAACTCAGGCCTGAAATCCCGACGCTTGTCAGAATCCATTCACAGTGCCTGACCGGCGACGTCTTCGGCTCAGTAAAATGTGACTGCGGCCCGCAGCTTCACAAAGCGATGGAAATGATTGAAGCAGAAGGACTTGGAGCAATCGTGTATCAGCAGCAGGAAGGCCGCGGCATCGGCATACTAAACAAAATACGGGCTTACGCCCTGCAAGACGAAGGTGCGGATACAGTCGAGGCAAACGAAAGATTGGGCTTTGCGGTTGATGCCCGTGACTATCAGCAATGTGCCGAAATTCTTTTCGATCTTGGTTTATGCAAAGTTCGGGTAATTTCGAACAATCCCGATAAACTTAAAGCATTGGAAGAAGCGGGTTTACAGGTAGTCGAGCGGATACCTATCGAAGTGCCCGCGACAGAGCCGGCGGCTCATTACCTACGCACAAAAAAAGAGAAATTGGGTCATTTATTAAGTTTTTGAATAAAATCCCGCTTTCGGATATCCAAATTATTGAATTTTCTACGATAATCTGGAGTTTTACAACCTACGGCCTCTCCTTTCCCCGCCTGTCCGAATCCTGCAAATTATTGCAAACAATACAGTTATCGCCATCAAATGTTTAACAACAAGATTGGCGTCAAATTTGCTTATATCATTGTTATGTTAGTGCAGTAGTGCGCACTTACGTTTGAGTGTTTTAGTAATACTGCATTTTCATCAATCTCGTTAGACCTAAAATCAGGAGATAGATATGAGTAAGAAATTCAAATTTATATCGGGGGCTCTCTCGCTGTTGCTCTGCTTTGCGGCGGTAGCATTCGGCCAGAGAACCTCCGGTAATATTGAGGGAACGGTAACCGACCCGAACGGTGCCGTCGTCCCCAACGCAACCGTTACCGTAAAAAGCGTTGGTGCTACGGCCGGCTTCACGCGTACGGTTACGACCGATTCCAATGGCTATTATCAGGTCGCGCAGGTTCCGGTCGGTACTTACCAGGTAACCGCCACCGGCAATGGCTTCAAGACCTCGCGTCAGGAAGTCGTCGTCATTCTTGACCGCTCCGCTATTGCTAACTTCAAGCTGGAAGTCGGCGGCGGCGAGGTCATCGTTGACGTTATCTCGGACAGCGCGGTCAACATCGACCCCGGTGATACCAAAATCGATACCAGCATCACCAAGCGACTTATCGAAGACCTGCCGTCAGGCGTTACGTTCGGCTCTTTGCTGAAAATCGCTCCGAACGTCCGTCCTGAACCGCTGGCAGCCGGCTTCCAGATTGACGGAGCCTCGGGTGCCGAGAACGTCTTCAACATTGACGGTCAGGAAGTTACCAACTTCCGTACCGGACAGTTGAACACCGCCAATAACCTTAACTTCGATCTGGTCCAGGAAGTCCAGATCAAATCCACAGGTTACGAAGCCGAATATGGCGGTGCCACGGGCGGTCTTATCCAGGTCATCACCGCCGGCGGTAACGACCAATGGCGTGGAAACTTTGGTATTTCCTTCGCTCCGCAGAACTGGCAGGGCAACCCGCGTCCGGTTCTCAACCGCTTTGCCTCAGGCTTTACAGCCGCAGATGGTGTAAACAAACCGGGCAACTATGAATACTTCAAACCGCCAAAACAGGGCGGCACGGACTATTTCCCGTCAGCCCGCGTCAGTGGTCCGATCGTCAAGGAAAAACTGTGGTTTTCAGCCGTTTACGCTCCGCAGGTATTTGACCGTAACCTGACAATTGACTACTACGACAGCTCGGCTACACCGGGAATTTTCAATAACCCGAATGGCCGTTTTGTTACACAATCAATCGACTACAAGGCCAAGCAGGTAAACGAAGCGGCCCAAATCCGCCTCGATGCCCAGCCGACCTCAAAACTCCGGGCATTCGCTACCTTCCTCTGGAACCCGGTTCGTGTCGAAGGACAACTGCCCGGTTCAACCGAAGGTCTCGCAGGCGTTCCTCAGCAAGCGGATTTCGGCGGTTCAATCGGTGTCCGCAGCGGTGCCGCATTCCTCGGCGCTCAGGGCGGCCGCCAGAACTCTAATAATATCAATGGCCAGGTTACCTGGACGCCGACCAATTCATTGGTCATCAACGTCCGTGCCGGCCGTACATTCCTTAACGAAAAACTCGGATCCTACGGTCTGCCGCGTTCGGTGCGTTACCTTTGCTCTACCTCCGGAAACCCGGCAGGTGTTCCCGGATCAGGATGTTCGGCAGGTTTCACAAACTTTGCCAGCAACTTCCAGATAGACTATGACGTATCCACGCGTAACACCTTTGACGCAGACGCTGCCGTCGTCGGTGTAAATGCATTCGGACGCCATAATTTCAAGTTCGGCTATCAGCTCAACCGGCTCTCGAATACTACCCGCCAGGGTTACAAGGATACGGGCGTCGTTGTGCTCTTCTATCAAGTTCCTATTTCAGCACTTACAGGACAGACTCCGACCAGCGGCAACCTGGGTTCAGGTTACCTGCAAAGGTTTGGTACTGAAGGTGCTGCCTCCAGCACGAACCACGCTCTGTTTGTTCAGGATTCCTGGACAATCAGCAACCGCCTGACGCTCAATCTCGGCGTCCGCATCGAGAACGAAAACGTTCCATCGTTTGGCGGTGCCGGCACCACAGCCGTAAAATTCGGCTGGGGTGACAAGATTAGTCCGCGTCTGGGAGCTGCCTTCGATCTCTTTGGCGATGGCAAAACCAAGATCTTCGCCAGCTACGGTTGGTTCTATGACCGTTTCAAATATGAACTGCCCCGCGGTTCATTCGGCGGCGATTTCTTCCGTCGTGACTACTTCGAGATCCTGCCGTCGCGTGGTGCCTTCTATGGCAACTACACCCGCCCGGCAATCCTCGGAAGCGCAACGGACCCGATTGGCGGAAGCTGCCCGGGACCGAATGCTCCGATCTGGCCCGGTGGCTGGTCAATCTGCCAGTTTGACTTCCGCATTCCGACTAACCTCGCCAATGCAGACGTCTTTGAAACCGGCGCCGTTGACCCGAACCTGAAAGCAGCCCGCCAGAGCGAATACACAATCGGTGTCGAACATCAGCTCGGCAACAACTTCCTGCTTGCTGGACGTTTCACCCACAAACAGGTTGACCGTGCTATCGAAGATATCGGTATCAATACTCCGACGGGTAGCGAAGCCTATGTCATCGGCAATCCCGGCTTCGGACTGCATTGCGAGATCGCGGTACCGCTTGGTTACAAATGTGCCAAAGCCAAACGTGATTACGATGCCGTCGAGGTTCGCCTTGACAAACGGGCAACCAACTACTTCTTCAACGCCAGCTATACCTGGAGCCGTCTCTTCGGAAACTACTCCGGTCTGGCCAGCTCTGACGAAGCAGGTCGTTCCAGCCCGAACGTAAACCGCTTCTTCGATCTTCCGCCGCTGGGCTTCACCGCCGACGGAAAACCGGATGACGGTAAACTGGCTACGGATCGTCCGCATGTCTTCAAGGCATACGGTGGCTATTCCTTCAACTGGTTTGGTAAAAACACGAACCGCACCACGGTTTCAGCCTTTACCACGTTCCAGTCCGGAACGCCGATCACGACCATTTACAACCTGTACAACCTCGGCACCACCATCCTCAATGGACGTGGAGACCTTGGACGTACGGAAATGTTCAGCCAGACGGATTTCTCCGTTAACCACAGGTATAAATTTGGCCGTGACAACCGCTTCACGATTGAACCTTATATCGACATTCTCAATCTCTTCGATGAAAAGAATGTTCTGACTAAGGACGCAACAATCAGCACGGCAAATATCACAGCCTCGGTCCTTACGGCAAACGGCTGTACGACCTGCGGTTCGGAAGATGCCGTCTTCAGAACAATTTTCAACGGAGGTATCCGCCAGTTTGTTCTCAACTTCCTGGCCAATCCTTCAACTTCACTTTCCAACAGACAGCGCAATACCTATGGACTCGCCAACGGGTTCCAGGGTCCGCGTGATGTCCGGTTCGGTTTCCGGTTCTACTTCTAATCAGGGAGTAATACCCGTTTACCATTCGCCCGCCGGCAACGGCGGGCTTTTTTTTTCCTGACAATTAAACAATAAAAAGAGGCCCGGCAATTTATGCCGAACCTGTTTCAAAATACGAACCTAAGGGAAAGAAATGCCGGGCCCTAGTTGCCGACTTGCTGCTGTGCTTTTTGTCGAAGATTTGCAATAACCTTTTTTGTATTGCCGGCTTCCTCGCTGCTCATCTTTGTTGATGCCAGATAATCTTCCAATGCATCGGCAGCCTCGGCATATCGCTTGAGGTCGTTTGCGTAAAGCTGAGCCAGTTCCTTAAAAATTTCCGGATTCTTGACCTGAGATTTCTTTTTTGCCAAAAGCAGATGAGCTTCAGCCTCCTTGAATTTACCAAGCGACCGTTCGACAATTCCCATCTGCAATAAAACAGAGACCGACTCGGGAGCCAGTCTGGCCGCTTCGGTCAAAGCGGTAAGCGCCGCTTTATGATACTCCTTTCCTAGCCTTGAGAAACAAAGTCCTAGGTAATAGAGATTCATGGCACTCCGCGGATTGACCTCAACCGCCTTCATAAAAGCCTCTGCCGCTTCCAAATACCTGTCTCTGGTAAGAAGTTCCTGTCCGTATAGCTGCAATGCCTGATAATACGTTGGAAAAATCGACAATGCCTGATGCAGCGCGGCAAATCCTTCATCGGCACGTTTTTTGGAAAAATATTCAGCCGCCTGCTTGTAAGCTTTTTCCGCTTCTTTCGGGACCTCCTGCGCATAGACTACTGCCAGTTCCAGATCCCTTAATCCACCCTTCCGCGGCTCGAGATAAAAATCTTCGATGTTGAACGAACTGCCCTCCTGCCCCGGCACGCTTACAACGCTAAAGAACTCGACCGGCCGTGTTTCATCCGTCAAATCATAGCGAAAGGCGTAAACACGCAGAAAAAAACGCCCGTCGCGTAATCCCGTAAATTCATATCTTCCGCTGCTGTTCGTTTTTGTCCGCGCCAGCAAGCGGTAATAATCATCCAGCAGCTCAATATCAATATCCGGCAAAGGATTGCGGTTTCGATCGTAAACCGTTCCGGAAACGGTGTTTGCCGCATTTGCATAGCCGGAAAAAACAAAAACAGTAATCAGGACCGCAAGGAAGAAAAGCAGTTGCGGCTTGCGGCGCATCGTTCGCGGATTCATATAAAACACCTCCGTTTTGTAAATGAGGAAATTATCGGGTGATGGGAATTATATCACCAACTGCATCCGTTAAGTAAGAAAATTTATCTCCAAATCTGATAAAATTATCTGAATTAAGCCGTTTTTTCAGTTAAATATCAGGGAGAACAACCTCGCTTGCCCGAAAGAAATTACCGCGACGCGGTTCATAACATAATCAGAATCGACACCTCGACACCGGACGGTGCTTTGGCTGCTCGTTTGATAGACACGCCTGAATTTCAACGGCTTCGTCGTATTCGTCAGCTTGGCCTTGCTTTTTTCGCTTACCAATCTGCCGAGCATTCGCGGTTTACACATTCGCTGGGCGCTTTTCACATTGCTACGCGTTTGCTCGACAGGCTCGGCAGCAAATATCAAATCGAAGAAAATGACCGTATCGCGGTTCGGATTGCGGCCTTGCTGCATGACGTAGGTCATGGCCCGTTTTCCCACGTCATGGAATCTATTCTTGCATTCCACCATGAAGAATACACCATCGGCGCCGTTTTAGATTCAAAGACGGCAATAGGACAGGTGCTGGGGGATTTTTCTCCGGAGATTGCCGATTCGATTGCCGCTATAATTCGCGGCAATTTCAGGCAAAAATCACTCGGACAATTGATTTCGTCACAACTTGATGCTGACCGGATGGATTATTTGCTTCGAGATTCTATGATGACCGGCGTCAAATACGGCATCTACGATCTCGAATGGATAATCAGGTCGCTCGAAATAGATCAATCCGAAGACCGGCTCTATGTTTCTTCACGCGGCCTTTATGCCGTAGAGGATTATCTGCAGGCACGCTATTATATGTTTCGGCAGGTTTATTTTCACCGAACTTTACGGGCTGCGGAATGTGTCCTGCGGTCGCTGATGCGGCGGGCAATTGAACTTTCAGCAGCCGGAGAGCCGATTTTTCGAGCTGCTAATACCGCTTTTGACGCGATTCTCACCGGACGTGCCCTGTCTGTCAAAAAACATTTTTCTCTCGACGACAACGACGTGCTGTTTCATATAAAGCAGTGGCGAAATAATCAGGATCCGATTTTGGCTGATTTGTCATCACGCTTTCTGGACAGACGTTTATTTAAAATTCTTGATCTGGATATGCCTGAAGACAGGCGGAGCGAATTTATCCAAAATGCCCGTAATGCTGTCATAAAAAAAGGCTTCGATGCCGATTATTACTTTATCGAAGATACCGCCGGCGATGAACCGTATTTTTTCTACTCCGGAAGCGGGGCCGCTCCGAAGGATCTGATTTTTGTTGAAACAGGATTTTCTTCTTCGTCGCTAAAGGAAATATCGGAAATCAGCCCGGCTGTTCGCGGTCTTCAACGCGGCTGCCGGATTCATCGGGTATGTTTCCCGGAAGAGGCCAGAAATGAAATACTCAGCTATTATCGCAATTAAATTGCAGAGCATTATTCTGAGATTGGCTATTTCGTTTTTGGCGTCAATAATTGCCGCATTACCGTTTGCAGCACAGGAGGTTACCGGCGGCAGAATTGCTATTATAGATCCCGATCCGGCTATTCCGGAATTTTCGCAAAAAATCATAGCAGAAATCCGGCCATCATTTCGTGTTATTGATACGGACACGGCACTGACCGCTTTTAACGCTGCACACCCTGATAATCCATACAACCTCACCGGCGCGGATGCACGACGAATTGCTGATGCGATTGGATGCAATTTCCTCGTTTTATTGCGTACAGGTCTCCAGCCGCGACAGGGCGTCGGGCGGCCTGCCTATGTTGAATCATTTGCGGCAGTTTTTTTTGTAGATGGCCGAAGCGGCCGCCTCAGACAATTTCTTCTTCTCAGCAATGAAGCCGGTGAATCAAAGCAGGCTTCGTCTTTGCTAAGCGGTCGCGCAAAAGAAATCGCGGCGGCAGCAAAGCAGATTTTCGCTTCACCGGATATTTCACCATTACCGGAATTTCCGGAACTCCCTGCCGCCGATTTACCCGAAAACAAAATTTTTCGGCCGCCGGTTCCCTACAAACGCATAAAACCCGACTATCCGCTGACGGCTTATCTTTATTCAATTCAGGCAACCGTCGAAATCGAGGCGGATATCGATGCCGAAGGCCGCGTCGGCGCCACGTCAATCGTCCGTTGGGCAGGTTTTGGCCTTGATGAAGCAGTGGAAGATGTAGTCAGAAAGATGAACTGGCGACCGGCTTATCGTGACGGCAGACCTTTGGCTACCCGCATTTTACTGCGATACAATTTCAGAAAGCCGGCAAAAGATGAGGAACCTTAAAGCAATTTTCAGATTTCTGCTTCTTCTTTGCGTAACTGTTGCGCTTTATTCCACTTGGTTTTTGCTACGTTTTTTCATACCGAATAAAATTTTCTGGCGGCAATTTATTTTCGAATTGTGGGCTATCTCATTCCTACGCATAGCGGCAATGCAGGTTGAAATCAACGGAGAGTCTCCCAAACCGCCCTTTTTTCTCGTCAGCAATCATCTTGGTTATATTGATATCCCTGTTTTGCGTTCGGTCGTCAAAGGCGTTTTTGTTGCAAAGCATGATATAAAGGACTGGTTTTTTGCCGGCAGAATGATTCGCGATATGGGGACGATTTTCATCAATCGCGGCAATCGGCGTGATATCCCGCGTGCAGGTTCCCGAATTCTCGAGCGTCTGGAAAAAGGCGAAGGCGTCATAGTTTTTCCGGAAGGAACCAGCACCCGCGGCGAAGAAGTCTTACCCTTCAATTCGTCTTTTCTTGAATTTGCCGCACGTTCCGGCGTAAAGGTTTGCTGCGTCGCCATCAGCTATCGAACGCCCGACGGCGAACCCAAACCGAGCGAAGCGATTTGCTGGTGGGATGATACGCCGTTTCTCACTCATTTGCTTCGGCTGCTATCGCTGAAGAGCTCGGTGGCAATATTGAATTTTTGTACCGATACGGTTTCGGCCTCTGACCGCAAGGAACTGGCGGCACTTCTGCACGAAAAAGTTGCCGAACGCTTTATTCCGGTCCTCTGATTCTATTTTTTGCCTGGCTGCATTAAACATTTTTTCGGCATTTGCGTAAATAGCAATTGCGATAAAGTTTATTTTTTATTTCTCAGGAGCAATCAATGCGAAAGAACAAACTCCACTCAATTGCCGCAGTCATCGGACTGTTATCGCTTTCCATTTCTTCGCTCGGGCAAAGCAAGGCCTTCGACCCGGCCAATCTTGATCGGGCAGCCGACGCCTGTGTTGATTTTTATCAATTCGCCAATGGCGGTTGGCTCAAACGTACGGAGATACCGCCAACGGAATCCCGCTGGGGTACGTTCAATATTCTGGCTGACCGAAACAATGCGATGCTGAAAGAAGTTCTTGAAACAGCATCGTCATCCAAGGCACGGCCGGGCAGCAATCAACGTCTGATTGGTGATTTCTATGCCGCGTGTATGGACGAAGCCGGCATCGAAAAAGCCGGTCTCGAACCGATCAAACCGTTTCTCGATTCGATTGATAAGATCAAAACGGTCGGCGATCTGAAGAAACAGATTGCTGAACTTCAGAACAATGGATTTCCCGCTGTCTTTTCATTTGGCGTCGGTCCGGATCTGAAAAAGTCGAATATTGTAATTTTAAATGCGGGACAGGGAGGTTTGACGCTTCCAAACCGTGATTATTACACACAGACTGATCCAAAATCCGTTGAGGTTCGCGAGCGCTTCGTTGCTTATGTAAGCAATATGTTCAAACTGCTCGGCGAAGATCAGGAGACAGCCGCGGCAAATGCGGCAAAAATCCTTGCCATGCAGACGCGTCTTGCAAATGCATCTCTGACGCCGGTGGAAAGGCGCAATCCTGACAATAATTACAACAAAATTTCCATTGCTGCCGCCGCAGAATTGACACCGCATTTCTCCTGGACGGAATTTCTGCAATATCGGCAAATTCCGCCGACTGAGGAATTAAACATCGCTCCGCCAAAATTCTTCAAGGAAATGGACGCAATGCTTGGCGATGTCCCGCTCGAAGATTGGAAAATTTTTCTTCGCTGGTCTGTTCTGAATGCGGCTGCGCCGGGCCTTCCAAAAGCATTTGCCGATGAAAATTTTGATTTCTTCGGACGCTATCTGAGCGGCCAGAAGGAACGCCAGCCACGTTGGAAAACATGCGTCCGCAGCACGGACTCCGTACTTGGCGAAGCGCTCGGCATTGAGTATGCAAAACGTGCATTTAAACCTGCCGCCAAAGCGCGGATGAACAAATTGATTGACAATCTGATGGCTGCGCTTAAAGACCGCATCGACAACCTCGATTGGATGAGCCCGGCGACAAAAGCACAGGCACAGGCAAAACTTTCAACCTTTAAACGAAAAATCGGCTATCCGGACGTGCTGCGCGGCTACAAAGGGCTGGAAATCAAACGCGATTCCTACGCGAAAAACCTCATCCGCTCAAACGTTTTTCAGGTCAAACGCAATGTCGCGGACTTCGGCAAACCGCGTGACAAGACACGCTGGCCCTATTCGCCGACGACTGTCAACGCCTCCTACAACAGCGTTAATAATGACATTACATTTCCCGCCGGAATTCTCCAGCCGCCGTTCTTCAATTTCGCTGCTGACGATGCTATTAATTACGGCGCCATCGGCGGAGTTATCGGACACGAAATCTCTCACGGCTTTGACGATTCCGGCAGCCGCTTTGATGCCGAAGGTAATCTGAAAATGTGGTGGACCGCTGAGGATAGACAGAAATTTGAAGAGCGGGCCGCGTGCGTCGTCGAACAGTTCAACGGCTATGAAGTCCAGCCCGGTCTGTTCATTAACGGTAAACTCACTCTAGGCGAAAATATTGGCGATTTTGCTGGATTGACAATTGCCTACGACGCTTATATGCGTTCGCTCGCCGGCAAACCGCACCCGACACCGATCGACGGCTTCACCGCTGAACAACGTTTCTTCCTCGGTTGGGCTCAGATATGGGCTTCGAAATCAACACCGGAGGCTGAACGTCAACAGGTCAAAACCGACCCGCACGCCGCAGCACGCTGGCGCGTAAACGGGCCGCTCTCCAATATGCCGCAGTTCGCCAAGGCTTTCGGCTGCAAAACAGGCCAGCCGATGGTACGCCCTAAAGCCTGCGCCATCTGGTAACCACTACCGGACTTTTCCCACTTCAAAACCAATTCAATTCCCTTATCGAGGAGGCCCTAAAACCTCCTCATTTTAATTGAGCATAAGAAATGGAAAAGCCCGGGAACTTTCGCTCGCGGGCGGGGTTTACCCTTTCGGGATATCCTACGAAATACTTCTTGTTATGAGAAGCAACGTATTCTCTTAACTGCTAACAGAAATCATGCTATATTTTCAAGACAAAAATGTCAAGAACTTATTTGTCCGCGACAATTTAAATTCTATTTACGGAGCCTCCCTATGCCCAGTAAACATAAAACCATACTCGGTCTTGACCTTGGCCCAACATCTGTAGGTTGGAGTTTACTCTCCTTACTCGTTAATGATGAGGGAAATGTCATTCGCAACGATGACGGCCAGATAGTTGAAGCCAGAATCATCGATTCGGGCGTAAGAATTTTTCCTGCCACAACCGAGGATAAGACCAACGCGCCAAAGAATCATAAACGTCGATCCGCAAGACTGCAACGTCGGCAAATTCGACGAAAAGCAGCGAGAAAAATGGAACTGAAGCGAATTCTCCAAAAGGCTGATCTTCTGCCTGAGATTAAAGATACCGATTCGGCTAAAGTGCTCAATTCCCTTGGTGATCCTTACCAATTAAGAGTACGGGCACTCTCTCAGCGGCTTGAACCATTTGAATTAGGTCGGGCACTCTATCATCTTTCTAAACGTCGGGGATTCCTAAGCAACCGCAAATCCGCAAAGTCGAAAGAGGATGGGGTTGTTTATGACGGGATCAAAGCTATCAGAGCCGAACTTGAATCAGGTAAATTTCGCACACTCGGTGAACTACTTAACACTAAGGAGAAAAAAAGAAAGTACTTCACTCATCGGACAATGATTGAAGAAGAGTTTGAACAAATCTGGGCAGCACAGAAACCACATCACCCAAATGTTCTAACTGATCAACTCAAATCTGAAATTCGTAAAATAATCTTCTACCAGCGTCCATTGAAGCTGCAACGGGGATTGATCGGACGCTGCACCTTCGAGACGGATAAAAAGCGTTGTGATCTTGCCCGGCAAGACGCACAGCGAATACGCTATTGGCAAGACATTAATAACCTCCAGCTTCAGGATCCGCAAAGTCTTGATTGGCGTCCGCTTAAGGATACAGAAAAGGAATTAATCGCCAATGAATGTGAAAAGGTAAAAGAGATCACCTATAAGCGAATCCGAAAGCTGCTACGCGTCGGTGAAGATGTCCGAATAAACCTTGAAGCAAATGATAAAAAGTTTTATGGCAATCGGACGGGTTTTGTAATGCGGAAGGCTCTCGGTGATAAGTGGGACGCATTTAATGCAGAAGAACAGGATCGTCTGATTGAAGAGATGATCCGTATTGATTCGGAAACTGCTCTCAGGAAAAGGCTCAGCGGTTTCTGGGGATTTTCAGAAGAAGAAGTTGAGTCTCTTCAGCGTGCATGGTTTGACCTTGAGGATGGTTACAGCAAACTGTCTTTGAAAGCGATTCGAAACGTACTTCCACTAATGCAGGAAGGAATGAGATATGATGAAGCAGTTCGTCTGATTTATGGCGATCACCGGCGGCAATATGGAAGCGAGGAATTTCAGAAACTTTCATTGCCGCCAAAGGAACTAAGAAACCCGATAGTATTTAAGGCTCTTTGCGAGGTCCGAAAAGTCGTCAATGCAATTATCCGCGAATACGGCAGGCCGGATGAAATTCATGTCGAAATGGCCCGTGATCTTAAGTTGACAAATAAACAGAAGGAAGCCGCAACGAAGCAGGCTAATCTCAACAAAAAAGCCAACGAGGAAGCCGATCGTTTCTTTTATGAACATTTTGGTATCGGCAAAGAGGCGGTTTCAGGAAACGACAGATTGAAATACCGGCTCTGGAAGGAATCTGATGAGCGATGTCCTTACACGGGCAAACAGATCCCTGCCGATGCCTTGCTGGATGACGGCCTGGTTGACATTGAGCATATCATTCCCTACAGCAAATGTTTTGACGATTCCTACATGAACAAGACCATCTGCGATGCCAGGTTTAACCGGGAAATAAAGTTGAACCGTGCACCCGCCGAGATATTTGATCACGAAAGTCCCGAATATCAAGAACTCCTACTTCGCATTAAATCACTTCCGTTCGCAAAACAAAGGAAATTCAAAATGACGGCGGAAGAAATCGAACACCCTGAACGCTTTAGCAAAAACAAAAAAGATTGGATCGGCCGTCAACTTTCCGATACCCGTTATATCTGCCGTGAAGTTCGCGGCTATCTTCGCCAGCTTTATCCACCCAGCCCCGACGAAAACAAGTATGTTCAGGTTGTTTCCGGCGGGGCGACGGCAAATCTACGGAAAGTGTGGGGTATCAACTCGATACTTGCCGATGGTGATGTGGACGAAAAAAACCGTTGGGACCATCGTCACCACGCAATAGATGCTATTGTCGTTGCCTTGTGCGACCGCGGCTTATTTCAATATATTTCACGGCTCGCGGCGCGAAACCGGGAAATGATGAAGCGTGCTCTGTCGGGGATTCCCGAGCCTTGGGAGGGATTCCGTAACGATGTGAATGACGCTGTACAGAAAATTATTGTCTCGCACGCCCCCTTACGAAGAAAGCGCGGTCGGCTTCTTAAGGAAACTGCTTATGGTCCCACCGGAACCGAAGGAATCTATGTAACAAGAAAGCCGCTGGAGTCCATGACGCACGCAGCAATCAAAAATATCATTGATCCCGTGGTAAAGGGCATTGTTGAATTGCGGCTTTCCCAATACAACGGCGACATCAAAAAGGCATTTTCTGAGCCCTTGTTTCACAAAGACGGCAAAACACAGATCAAGACTGTTCGAATCTTTGTAACAATGTCGCCCGAAACCCTGGTCGGTATTAATGATGAAACCGGTAAGGCGTACAAATTCTATCCGCTTGCCGGCAACCATCACGTTGATATTTTCGAGAATATAGACTCCGGCGAACGCAAGGCGATCCTCGTTCCAAGGTATCATGTAAACCAAAAGAACTGGAAACCTAAAGACCTTGGACCGGAATGGAACAAGCTGTTTTCACTTTGTGCAAACGATTATGTTGAATTTCGTGGAGATGATGTGCAATTACAAATATTAAGAATTCAGAAGATGTCCGGCGGAAGTGGATTTGCTATTCATGCCCGCCCAATAAATGACGCTCGAAGCGATTATATTGCCGGCTATGTCAGACAATTGCAGGGTGGCAATCTTAAGCGCATAGTTAGAAAACTGCAGGTTGATCCGCTCGGACGTCTAACACAGGCAAGGGATTGATCCTTTAATTCTCACGGTTCGCTTGTCTGTCAGGAGGTATTGATGTGATCAGGCGAACCGTTGAGATTTCAACACCCGGAAGCTACGTCCATACAAAAGACGAGCAGCTGGTAATTGAAAAGGACGGCTTCAAAGTTGGCAGCGTACCGCTTGAAGACCTTGGCGTTCTTATTATTGACAGTCCGCGTGTTCTTATTACCTCTTCGGTAATGAATCGGCTTGCCGAAGAGAATGTTGCCGTAATCTTCACGGATGACAAGCACCTTCCTTCATCTCTGACCATACCGTTTTCGGCACATACCATACAGACGAAAGTACTGAATTCTCAGGTTTCAGTGTCAATGCCTGCCAAAAAGCGTCTATGGTCATGCATAATTTCAACCAAGATTCTCAATCAATCCCGAGCGCTGGAAAACTGCAAAAAAGACGGTACATCACTAAAAAAGATATCCTGTCGGGTGCGAAGCGGTGATCCCGATAATCTGGAAGCATATGCTGCTAAACTCTACTGGAAAAAGCTCTTCGGCAAAGATTTCAAACGTTCCCGCGATGCAGTTGACCAGAATATACTTCTTAATTACGGTTATGCCATTATCCGCGCCGCTACGGCGCGTGCAATAGTAGGAACCGGACTACATCCCGGTCTTGGAATTCACCATAAAAATCAGTACAACCCACTACCTCTGGCCGATGACCTCGTGGAGCCGCTCCGGCCTTTTGTTGATCTGTGTGTTTACTCGATTCTGGACACAATACAACCGGACTCAGAAGCAGCTGAGATGCAAATAACACTTGACCGTCCGACCAAAGAGAAACTTCTTTCATTGCTTGCGGAGGAATGTATCTACGACGGCCGAAAATTACCGCTTCTAGTCGCACTCGGTTATTACGCCGCGTCCGTTAAGCAGGTAATCATGGGAGAAACGGAGAAGCCGACAATACCGACACTATGATGTTTTTTGGAGGTTACGATACTGTGTGGATGGTTGTTATGTTCGATCTCCCGACGGAGACAAAAATAGACCGTAAACGATATGCACAGTTCAGAAAAGCGCTGATCAAAGACGGTTTCACCATGCTGCAATTCTCTGTTTACGGAAGACATTGCCCCAGCGAAGAGAATGCCGAAGTCCACGAAAAACGGGTAGTTATGGCATTGCCGCCAAAAGGCCATATACGTATAATAAAAGTCACCGAAAAACAGTTTGCCAGAATGAAAACCTACTATGGAAAATCTCTCAAAAAAACAGAAGAACCGCCGCTCCAACTCAGTTTTTTCTGAGCAAAAACGGCGGTTTCCTCAATTTTTCCAGCCATTTACAGCCGGAGTATTTTAGCAGATAAGAGAATCGTTGCAACTCACAACGCG
>Ga0209172_10003974_pt1 | contig 21138 bp, 21 predicted proteins | sample LarsenN4metaG_FD_184113 | JGI IMG/M metagenome (GOLD analysis project Ga0209172, IMG submission 184113) | Hot spring sediment bacterial and archeal communities from British Columbia, Canada, to study Microbial Dark Matter (Phase II) - Larsen... ... | reverse complement strand
TCGGGCTTAACTTGAGCGTGCGCGCCCAGTTCTCGTAGGTGTAGTTGGATCTGCAGTCTGGCATGCTTGGACTCTACCTCAATGGCGTTGATTTTGACCGTCTACAAAAGCAAGAATTCTCGTGCATGCAAACATGCCTTTTCTGTCAAATCGCGCAGCGCAAATCGCCGGCGAACTTCGCGTATGAGGACGACGCCGTCATTGCGTTTCACGACATTCGTCCGCAAGCTCCCGTTCATCTGCTGGTGTGCCCCAAGAAACACATCGCGACGCTGAATGACGTGGCGCCGGAAGATGACGCCTTGCTGGCGCGCCTGTTTCATGTCGCCCGGCGCCTCGCGAAGGAGTTCGGAGTGCATGATCGCGGCTACCGAACCGTCTTCAATGTGAATGCGCAAGCCGGCCAGACGGTCTATCATCTCCACCTGCACGTCATCGGCGGAAGACCTCTCAGTTGGCCGCCGTAACACACGTTGGATGACCCACTGACCGAATGAGGCCGAATGCGCTGAATAGCCGGCGCTTGCGCAGCGCCGTTCATCCCGCGTATGCTCTAAATAAACCCGTACGTGTTTGTATAAATGGTACGTACGTAATTTCGCGAGGCCACATTATGGCAACCACTCTCTCTTTAACAAAAGTCCGCGCGGATCTCTACAAGATCGTCGACAGCGTCCTGGAAACAGGAACGCCTGTCGAGATTGAGAGACGGGGAAAAAAGGTCCGCATCGTCCCGGTCAGGGCCGCCTCCAAACTGGATAATCTCGTAAAGCGTCCTGGGACGATCGTCGGCGACCCGGAGGAGGTCGTCCACATGGATTGGTCCGGCGAGTGGACGGAGAAGCGAAAGAAAAAGAAACGGCGATGACGATCTATTTGGATACTCACGTCGTACTGTGGCTCTACGAAGGCTTGGTGAGGAAACTGACGAAAACCGCCCGCGAATCAATCGAGGCGAACGACTTACTGATCTCTCCAATAGTCCGCTTGGAGTTACAGTACCTCTATGAAATCAGGCGTTCCCGGCAGGTTGCGGAGGCTATTCTAAGCGACCTGCGCGCCCAGATCGGCTTGGCGATTTGCGACCTGCCGTTTGATCATGTAGTACGCAAAGCCTCCGAATTGACCTGGACTCGAGATCCTTTCGATAGGCTGATCGTTGCGCATGCAATTAGCCGAAACGTCCGACTATTAACGAAGGACGTCCGCATCCGAAGACATGCCAAGCTCGCCTTCTGGAGCTGATCGCCGCGCTATCCCACTCTGAATTCGAAAAATTGGGCCGCTTCGATGACCGCGGGATCTTCCAGCGTCAGCGCATGAACGGAGCGAAGACGAACGAGCGGGGCGGCGCGATCGAACAACGTCACGTGCGTCCAAAGCGCTTCATAGGTCGACCACCACGCGAGACCGGCGGCGCCGGAATGCTGCTCGTAAAGTTTGCGGGCCTGGGGCTGCGTAACGTCGCGGCGTCGCGTCGCAACCAGGGAGGGCCGTAACTTCTCGCGACGTAGAACGGAGGGGTCGTCAAGGTTAATGAGTTCCGCCCGCTCGGCCAATTCGAGTTCCGCCAGCCCCAATGGCAGTCCTCGGCGGCGCAGCAAAGGGGGCGTCAGGCGCTGGCCGCGGAATCGAGCGAGTTGTTCGATGATGCTCGAGACGGCGCGGTCGGCGACGTAGAGACATCCATAGATGTCCGGATTGTCATGACGTCCGTCGCCCTGAAATTTTCGCGGAAACCATAGTGGACCGTCCTGCTGATCTTCCTTCGCGCGCTCGTCCCACGCGAAGCAGCGGTAAAGAATCACGCAAAAGCGTCCGACCGTTCTGCGCGGATCGCTCGCATCAACTCTTCGGCCCGTCCCGCCCGGATCAGATCGATGGGCCGTCGGTCGCCCAGCAGAGGATTCAGCCCAAAAAGCCACGCCAGCGCGGCTTCGCGTTCGTAGATGCGCAGCAGATTCGACCAAACAAGGTCCAACAGGTCCACTTTCTCGGCATTGAGAGGATCGATGCCTGCGCCTCGCAGCCATCGGGTGACCTGCGACCGGCTCACGCCGAGCATGTCCGCAAGCTGCGCCGCCGAGCGGAAATCGGCTCTTAGAGCTTCAACCTTTTGCATAGTGCCGATCGGCATACCAAAAGATTATCGCAACGGATTCTGTTGCGCAACGGAAGTTGTTGCGGATCCTCTGATAGATAATCGGTCTTAGCGAAATGTATTAGAGACCGTCCTGATAACGCTATAGCCTTACGCCAACTCAGGAGAACCCTGTCGCGGGTCATCTTTTTGTAGGGGGAACGCATGAAGAGAATTTTCTTGTCTGCCATCGTGCTGCTGTGTTCGACGACGGCGGCGCGGACGTTTGGCCAATCCAGCAGTGCATCGCTCAGTGGGACGATTTCAGATTCGAGCGACGCATTGATTCCGGGCGTTACGGTCACCGCTGCCAACACCGCGACGGGGGTCGTCTCCAAGGCTCTGAGCAACGAGACTGGAACATATAACATCCCCGGTCTGCTGCCTGGAGTGTACACGGTCAGCGCGGAGCTGTCGGGATTTCAAACGCAAACGTACACGGACGTGAGGCTCGGCAACGCCGCGCAAGTTCGGCTCAATTTTGTGTTGCAGGTTGCAGCCCTCAACACGACAGTGGAAGTCAACGTTTCGGCGGACCGGCTTCTTCTGGAATCCACGTCATCGGTCGGTACAGTGCTGCCGGAGCAGGCAGTGCGGGATCTGCCGATCGTGGGGGCCATGGGCAACGACGCGCTCAATCTGGTTCGGACTCTTCCAGGACTGAATCTCGCCAACGACCTGATCCTGCAGGCGAACAACAGCAAGCTGGCCGGAGTCAGCGCGGCGAACGTCCAGGTTCAGCGCGACGGCGTCGACGCCAGCGCCGCAGGCCGTTGGGCGGCCGGCTTGCAGCCCGCCACGATCGTGAATCCCGACCTCGTCGGCGAGATCCGCATGATTCTTGCGCCTGTCGACGCCGAGGTGGGGCACGGCAACTCGCAGGTCCAGGTGCTCACGCGTTCCGGGACGAACCAGTTTCACGGCGCTGCTGTGTGGAACATTCAGAATAGCGCGCTGGATCCGAACACGTGGGCGAACAACAGAAACCCGGGAACGCCCACGCCTCGTTCCTGGATCAACAACAATCAATACACGCTGAGCGTCGGCGGACCCATCGTCAAGAATAAGACGTTCTTCTATGCGCTATGGGACGGCTTTATCCCACGGACGCGCACCGTCGTCAATGCCACTGTCCTCACTCCATGCGCGCGCCAGGGCGTCTTCCGATACTTTGACAACTGGAGCAACGGCAACGCGGAACAGGTTCCAACCGCAGGAGCAGTTCCGCGGGCGCCCGTGGTCGATTTCAGCGGAAATCCTGTTCCGCCGCCGACCTTACTCCCATCCGAACTCAACAATCCCAACGCGACGCCGCACAATGGCATTCTTCGATACGCCAGTATCTTTGGTCCGGTGATTAACACGCCGGCGCAACCCGACTGCTCGGACGCTGTTGTCGGCGACGCATTTCCGAATGACGCCGATCGCTCTACCTGGGACCGATACCGCACGCAGATGGACCCGACCGGATACGTGCAGAAGGTGCTGGACGTCATGCCGCCGCCCAACAACTACGAAGTCGGCGACGGACTCAACACTGCTGGACACCGTTGGGTGCGAAGCGCTACCGGCAGGCAAAACCGCTTCGGATTCGGATGGGAAGACGAGCGAAAACAGCTCAACATCAAGATCGATCAGAATCTCAACGCAACGAACAAGCTGAACGCTTCTTGGAGTTATGAACGCGTATACGCCGACTATGCGGGCGGGCCGTGGCCTTTTCGCTTCGACGGCGTGGCGCGGCGGCGGCCTCAGGTGCTGACGCTCAATTTCACGTCCACGCTGTCTCCAATGTTGGTCAATGAAGCCCGATTCGGCATGCGGCGGACCGGCACCAACACCATCCACGGACTGGCGCACAACGAAGCCGCGCGGGCTTTTATTCCGAATGTCGATGGGATCCCCGTCCTTCCGCAGTTAGGAATGGCGACAGGAACGACGACGCGGACCTCCATCATATGCGTCTGCGGAGGGCAACCGAATTTCCAGACCGAATCCGGAAGTCTGTTCAACGGCAACATCGCCGAAAGCACGCCGATGTACACCTTCGCCGATTCGATGAGCTGGACAAAAGGCCGGCATACATTCAAGGGTGGAGCTGAAGTCCGGTTCGCCAGTTCCCGCTACTCCGACGACGTTGAGAACACGAACTGGAGCACGTTTGCGCGCGCGTTCGGGGGCGAGACGCAGTACACTCCGATCGAAGGCGTCACGGCCGCCAACATGCCGGGACTGCAGGGAACGTCTACAAGCGGCAACAACCAGGCCCTGAGAAGCTTGATGACGCTTCTCACAGGCTCCCTCAGCGCCGTCAACCAGCTCTATTGGCTGGGCTCCGCGGACCGGTTGGACAGGTTTGACGACTATCGAGACTCCACGCAAAGAACGCGCGAGATCAATCAGAGGGAGTTTTCCGTCTTCTTCAAGGACGACTGGAAGATCCATCGAGATCTTACGTTGAATCTCGGCCTGCGTTGGGACTACTACGGAGTCCCATGGATTTCCGATGGGCTGACCGCGTCACCATTGGGCGGCGGCGACGCAGCATTCGGCTATTCGGGGCGCGGCTTCGATAGCTGGATGCAGTTTGGCCCGCGGAGAGCCGAAGATACTCGACTGATCTTCGTAGGGCCTGACTCGCCGAATCCGGACCTCCGCGCGTGGAATGAGGACTACAACAACTTCGGTCCCGCCATCGGATTCGCGTGGCAGGTTCCATGGTTCGGCGCCGGCCAGACAACGGTGCGGGGCGGATACCAGGTGAGTTTCCTGTCGGGAGGCGGCCGTTTCGCAACGCTTCACACGCCTCTTGGCACTCCGCCGGGCAGCTCTTACGCAGCCAGCAATACCGGCGTCGCCGGCGGCAGCCTCGAGTATCTCGACCTTACGGATCTCCCGAATCTTGTCCCGGTTGCCGTGCCCGTAAGGCCCATGGAGGCGATACCGGCTTACGATCGCGTAACGAGCCTGACCGCCATCGATGCGAACTACACAACGCCGTATGTTCAGAATCTAACGTTGGCAGTGACGCGAAATGTTTCGACGAATCTGACCCTGGACGTGCGCTACATCGGCACGCTGGCGCGGAAGCTGTACGACAGCATCAACATCAATTCCTCGAACTTCCTGTTCAACGGGCTCAAAGAAGCATTCGATGCGGCGCGGATGGGCGGCGAATCGCAGTTGTTGGATGACATGTTTCGTGGGATCAACATCGCCGGCGCCGGATTCGGTCCCGTTGGAACCACCGTGGGCAACGTTTTCCAAAGCGGGGCTCTGCATCTCCGGAACGCGCAAGTCGGCTCCATTCGGAACAACCTCGCGAGCGGCAACTATCTTGCGCTTGCCAATACGCTGTATACCCTGAACTATTCGAAAGCCGCCCCGGGCAACTCCGGACTGCCGGATCTTCCAGGGTTGGGCACAGTTCTTCGCTTCAACAATTTCCCGGAGAACTTCATCCGGGCGAATCCGCAGTTCGACGGGGTGACGCTTCTCAATAACTCCGGCAACACCAACTACCATTCCCTGCAAGCGCAGGCGACGCTGCGTCCCACGTACGGCCTCAATCTGCAGGCGTCCTATACCTGGAGCAAGCTTTTGGGGACCAGCGGTCCGACCTACACGAACGTCGTGGACCGAAGAGGCGATTACACGCTGCAAGCGGGCGATCGGCGCCACAACTTCAAGGCGAATGGAACATTCGAGCTTCCCATCGGGCCCAACAAGCTCCTGTTCAGCGGCGTTTCTGGAGTCGCCGCGCGGATCATCGAAGGATGGCAGATGAGTTGGATTCTGGACATCGGGAGCGGATCTCCTGCGAACATCACCGCCCAGAGCATGCTCTACGGAAACGGCGTGCCGGACCGCGTGGGGGATTTCGATCCGAAGATCGGGCATGTTCAATGGGAATCCGGCGCGATCGCCGGCAACTACTTTGGCGAGGCTTACGCCAAAGTGAAGGATCCGCAGTGCTTCACGATTGCCGCCTCACTGCAGTCGTTGTGTCAGTTGAGCGCGATTCAAGATTCGTCGGGAAACATCGTCCTGCAGAATCCGCTGCCTGGAACGCGCGGCAATCTCGGTCAGAACGTCATCGAGCTACCTGGAGTATGGACGTTCGACGCCGGAATCCGGAAAGGCTTCAGCGTTGGAGAGTCGAAGAGGCTGCACATCCGTATGGACGCGACGAACATTTTCAATCACCCGCAGCCTGCCAACCCGACGCTGGACATCAATAGCTCGACCGCGTTCGGCAACATCGCAACGAAGACCGGCAATCGCCAGTTTCAAGGACAGGTGCGGTTGGAATTTTGACCGCCCACGACTGTTACTCAAGGTCCCGTTCCGGCGGACCGTCATAAGACGCGTCGGCGGGATCGACCGCTCGAAAAGGCCGCTCGCGCACCATTTCTTCCACGGAGTGGGCGGCCAGCCCGACGACGCGGGAGATGATGAACAGCGCTCGGCCGTATCGCCAGTCGATCCCCATGTCGGAAATGATCCCGGCGATCGCGCCGTCGATGTTAAGCGGCAAGCGGATTTCGGCGGCGATGGCTTCCGCCAATTTCAGGTGCGGGCCCGCGAGCTTCCATTCCGCCGCCTTTTCGCGGAGCTTGACCGTGCGTGGGTCGGAGGTGTGCAGAGGATGCCCGACTCCGGGGATCCGCTTGCGCTCCGACTTGAAATTGCGAACGATCGTTTGCGCCGCCACGCCGGACGCGACGCTGTCCTGCAACAACTGGGCGCATTGCTCGATCGCGCCGCCATGGTGATCGCCGAGCGCGATAACTCCGGCCGCCACGGACGCCTGAAGCGGGACTCCTGAGGAAGCGACAAACCGGGCCGCGTCGATGGACGGCGCCAGGAATGCGTGATCCGTGCTGGATACAAGGATCATTTCGATCATGCGCCCTTCGTTCCCGCGGGGAAGCTCTCCGCGGAACGTCAAGTACACCACGTCGCCGAAGCTGCAGCGTTCCATCAAATCCTGGACGCGATAGCCGCGAATCAGGATCTTGTTTTGCGAAACGGCCGAGAGTGACGTCTTCCAAAAAGGATCGCTCATGCTTCCTCTTGCCGGACAATGCACATGGCTCGCAGTTGAAGCCGGTAGATGCGGCGCATTGCCGTGAAGAACTCCAGGTACTCCGGAGATTGATAGTCAGGATAGGTCCACGGGAAGAATTCGAATTTGTCTTTCCTGAAGTGCATCGTTACTTCGCCGAAGATCCCTTTCCCGAGATACAGCCTGTGATAAAAATTCTTAGTGGAGGCAAGCACGACCTTGGCGTGCTCGAGATAACCGGGGTCGAGGTTGACCGGTCTCTGAACTGTAGATCCGCCGGCGCTTTCGCTTCGGAATTCTTCTTCAAGGACGTTCGTGCGGCATTTGATCTCCGGCAGACGGCCGGCTTCGATCAGCCGTTCGAAAGAGAAGAAGACGCGATCGATATGGGCGCCCATTTCTTTCTCGTAGTAGCTCGTGAATCGGAAGGGAATAATGCCGGATCGATGATCTACAGGACCGAATTCCGAAGACAGCCTGTCTTCGAGCCGTGGAATCAGCGGGGTCTCGGATGCGAGCAAGCCGATGAAAAGTTTGACGGGATTGAATGGACGTATGGTTCCCATTGAACAGTCCGCTTGAATATACGCCATGCCGCGAAACCTGAGTGAACTATCGCTGAAGGAGATTCAGGCGGCGTACGCACTGCCGGACGTTCCCGTGTCGCCGCATATCCTCCGCCGGCTGCAGCGGGATCCGCGCGCAGGGGCGCAGCGCTTATACAGAACGCTTGCCAGGCGCTTCGAAGACCAAAGCCGCGAGCGCAAACGCCTGGATGCGATGCTCCACTTCGAGCGGGTCTTATGGAAAGCCGGAGTGGCGCGCATTGCGGGAGTCGATGAAGTCGGAATCGGGCCATTGGCCGGGCCGGTGGTGGCCGCCGCCGTCGTTTTTCCACCCGGCGCCGAGATCGAGGGCGTTGACGATTCCAAGGCGCTGGACGAGGAAACTCGGGTCGCCCTGGACGCGGAGATCCGAAAAAGCGCGGCCGGCGTGGGCGTCGGCGTGGTTGAGGTAGAGGAGATCGATCGCCTCAATGTCTATCATGCCGGGATCCGCGCCATGCAAATCGCCCTCTCCAGGCTGCCCGCTCCTCCTCAGCACGTTCTGGTCGACAGCCGGACGATCCCGGACATCGATCCGCCCCAGAACAGTTTCCATAAGGGCGACGGGATCAATTTTTCGATTGCCGCCGCGTCGATCGTGGCGAAGGTCTACCGCGACCGCCTGATGACGGAACTTGACGCCGTCTATCCGGGCTACGGCTTCGCTTCGCACAAAGGCTACGCCACCCCGGAGCACCAGCGCGCGATTCAAGAACTCGGCCCCTGCGCCATCCATCGCCGCTCCTTTGATTACATCCGTGAATTGTGCGGTCAATATTCCGAGCTTTATTACGCGCTGCGACGACGCGCGTCGACAATCTCGACCCGCCGCGACCTGTCGGCCTGGGAAGGCGCCGTCAAAAAAGCTGCGCCGAGCCTTTCGCCGATGGAAAACAAAAAGCTCCACCTCGCGGCGTCCCGCTTGTGGAAGCGGATCGGGAATCGCGGCTAAAGATCGCCGTCCTGCTGCACTCTCAAACCGAACCCCATTGTCTCGCGAAGCACGCGCAACGAAGGATCCAGATCGATAACGGCGCCGAAAGCGAAGCCGGAGCGATAGAACCGCAGATCGAGGAACTGCACGCGATATCCATCCGGAATGGAATGAACTCGCGTGACGGGGAATCGTGAGAAATCAAAAAATACTGCGCCCGTGCGCGTATTGCGCGCGGCCGCGACAGCGGGCGTCGCCGGGCCTTTCGCCATCCGGAGGATCTCCCGGCCGACTCCTCCGAAGCTGTTCAACTCCACGCAAAACACCGCGTCGCGCGTCTCGACGACGCCCATCCATTGCGAAGGCGCCATCCGCGGCGATACGCCGGATTTTACATAGCCCGGCGTATTCGCAGCATAGCTTTCGAGCCGTTGTCGCGCCATATTCCGAAGCTCGAAGCGGGACGCCACGTAGCCGGTCATGATCGCCAAGCTGATGGCGGCCGCAAGCCTCCTGCGCCTGAAGTAGGCGCCTGCCGCGAGGCCTGCGGCCAGGACGAGATCGACGAAGGGATCGATCACGAATAGCGCATCGCCGTAGATCCACCGCGAGTCAAACGGGAGAAGCGGGCGCACGCCGTAGGTGTTGGCGTAGTCCAGCGCGGGGTGCGTGAACATGACGGCCAGCGCGACAATGAAGTGGCCGCGGAAACCCTTCGCGATTGCATGCATCACGGCCGCCAGCAGGAGCGCTAGAGCCGGAATTCCGACGATGCTGTGCGTGATCCCGCGGTGATAGGCGATGTAGTCGGGCGCGCCGCGGAGATCGACCAGGATGTCGATGTCGGGAAGATTGGCCGCGATCACCGCGGTCCAGACGGCGTGCGGCGCGAGCCGATCCAGACCCGCCCGCGCCAGGCACAGTCCGGTCAGCGTATGCGTGGAATTGAACATCCTATCCGTTCAGATGGGCGCCGGAACCGGCAGGATCACCGTTGAACCGCCCCGGCAGTTATTGTATAACTCCCGCAACTCGATCCCGGCTTGGACAACTTGATGAAGATGCACTCGAGCAAATTCAGAGATCCGTTGATAAGCCGGGCGCAGCCTATAGTCCTGATTGCTCCGATCGTTGAAGAAACGCTGCGGACTGCGGGAGTCCAGCCCAGCCGCGAACAGATTTTCGATCTGTTCATGAGCGGCCAGCCGCGCATTGCCGTTGTGCATGGAGGCGAGGATCATCCGCCGAACATCGGAATGAAGGAAACGATCCGGCGCGTGATTCGCGTCGTATGGGCGAACAATGCATTGCCGTTTGAAGTGTCGCAAAACGTGCCGTGTGAGGCTCTTTCGCAGGGAAGCGAGGGCGCGCAATATGCGCTGCTCTCGCGCAATCTGTGTGCGGCAAGTCTCTCCGCCCAGATGGAGACGCAGGGCTACGACGCCGCGATCGTCCTCGGCGCGTGCGACAAGATGATGGTCGGCAATCTGCGCGCATTGGCGGAAGTAGATCTTGCGCGGCAGCATCGACGGGCCAAGCCGGTTTTCGCCATGGTGATTCCGTCCATCGTGGCGCGCGAATGCTTTTTGAGCGATGAAGACCGGCGCCGTTTCGAACCGCTGCGCAGCCGTCTGTCTGATTCAGAGAGGCGCGAACTGGAAGACTTGCTGCGCCGCCCGCTGAAACCGAACGTGTATGCGCAGATCAAAGTCATCCTCGACCGGTGTTTTCACCGCCGCATTCTCCAGGAAGGGGAGAAGGACGATCTCGAGCGCCTCGTCGCAAAGTGCGCCGCCGCCCCCGGCGCCAGTTGCGCCGCTTCGGAAGCGTCCATGGTGCACCGGCTCATGTTGGCGTCGCTGGGATTGGCCCCGCGGCGTCTGGAAATCGCGCTGAAGCCGCCGCCGGATGACGTCCTGTCGGAGGCCGTCAAGCGCTTGCTGCTTGCAGTCCAGAAACGGGAGAGGCGCGTCAGCGTTGCAGGGTTGATACGGTCGAACATCGGCAACTCCGCTTCGGTCTGGAGCGCGACCGGCGGTCATCCGTCATGGATTCTGCACCTCAGTTATCTTGCCGACGCCGTGAGCAAAAAACTGACGGTCGCCGACGTGACGCGGCGCGCCCGCACAGTTCCGCAGATACTTGGGATTGGCGAACCGGAAGGAAAATCCGTTTATGCCATGGCGGTTGAAACTGAAAACGGAGGCAATTCAGGAATCGACACCATCATGAGGACGCTGGCGGAAAATCGCCTCATTGAAGATCGAGCATTAACCTTGGACGGCCCATGGGCGCACCGCATCATGGATGCGCGCTCCGCTAACGGCAACTTCTTCCATTCCACCATGACGCCGTACTCCGCCTCCTGCGGCCTTTCCGGCGGCATTCACGGAAACATGTGCGCCGGCGGCGTGGTCCGGTTGGGGGCGTGCGGATCGAACGGAATTGGGGCCTTTGACCGGAAGACTTATCTTGCCGTGTACTATCTGGGCGTCCGCGATCTGCTGCCGGACCTGGCTGCGCAGGACGGAATCCTTGAACGCCTGAAACCAAGAGTCTCGCGGGACGACCTGTATTACACGTGGCTCGTGAATTGGCAGCGCGGAGAAGTCAACGGAAGCGTCCAGGATATCGAGCACTGGAACAAAGCTCGCCTCTGGGATTATCTGATCGCAGAGAAACTGCTTCGAGTCATGATCGTCGTCGCCGGCGCCGGTCCGCGCGCCGCCGGGATGCCCGAAGTTCATCTCTCGTCCGATGACGGCGAACGCCTGACGTCCATGTGCGTGCTTGCCACCGATGGCCGCGTGTCCTATTCCTACGACGGCCTCGCGATCGCACATCTGTCCCCCGAGGCGTTCGACGGAGGCCCCCTCGGCTCGATCCGCACCGGCGACTGGATTCATCTGGATCTATCCAAGAATGAAGTGCACGTCGTCAACTATCAGCCGCGCAGGCAGGGATGCAAGCTGACGCCGGCCAGGGACCTGCTCCACCGTCCCGAACTCAAGAAGCGCCTGCATGAACTGGAGAAGCAACGCCTGACTCTCCTTCCTTCCTGCCGCATGCTCCTGGATCACGTGTCGTCTGCGGAGAGCGGAGTTTCCCCGGCTGCGCGGTCATAGACCGCGCCTACACTTTTGCGATCACCTGCTGTAGGCGCGGTCTATGACCGCGCATGGCGGCGGGGTCATTTACAATATCAACGTATGTCTTACGAACTCGTTCTCTTCAAAAACATCCAGGATCCGCGTCTGATCGAGATCGATCGTTACATCGAACTCGGCGGCTACCAGGCCGCCCGTAAAGTGCTGCACGAACGGACGCCTCAGGACGTCATCGACGCCGTGAAAGCCAGCGCGCTGCGCGGGCGCGGCGGCGCCGGATTTCCGACGGGGACGAAGTGGAGCTTTGTTCCCAAAAATACAGGCAAGCCGGTCTACCTCTGCTGCAACGCGGATGAGAGCGAGCCGGGGACGTGCAAGGACCGCGTGATCATCGAGCGCGATCCTCACCAACTCCTCGAAGGCATGATCATCGCGGCCTACGCCGTCGAGTGTCATCTGGCGTTCATCTACATTCGGGGCGAATTTGCATACGGATATCGGGTCCTGGAGAAGGCCATCGCCGAGGCCCGCGCGAAAGGCTTTCTTGGAACCGGAATCTTCGGTTCCACCTACGACCTCGACATCATTCTTCATTCCGGCGCGGGCGCTTACATCTGCGGCGAGGAGACCGGCTTGCTGGAGTCGTTGGAAGGAAAGCGCGGTCATCCCCGTCAGAAGCCGCCGTTTCCCGCGGTTCAAGGACTGTATGCCTGCCCGACCGTGGTCAACAATGTCGAAACTCTGGCAAACCTGCCGCACATCTTCAACAGGGGCGTGGAGTGGTTCAAAAGCATCGGCTCTGACGAAAAGAACACGGGTCCCAAGCTGTATTGCGTGAGCGGCCATGTCAACAAGCCGGCCGTCGTGGAACGCGAGCTGGGCGTTCCTCTGCCGGAGCTGATTTACGACATTTGCGGCGGAATACCCAACGGCAGGAAGTTGAAAGGAGTCATCCCCGGCGGCTCATCCGTTCCAATTTTGAAAGCGGACGAGATCGACGTCCGAATGGATTTTGATTCGCTCGCCGCGAAAGGCACGCTTCTCGGATCGGCCGGGTGCATCGTGCTGGACGAAACCGCGTGCATCGTCCGCATGGCGTGGAGAACAGCCCGGTTCTACGCCGAGGAAACTTGCGGCCAATGCACGCAATGCCGCGAAGGAACCTGGTGGATGGAACAGGTCCTCCATCGCATCGAGCACGGACAGGGAAGAATGGCCGATCTTCAGATGATCCTCGACATGTGTTCCAACATGAAAGGCGTGACGATCTGTGTGCTTAGCGACGCGTGCGCCATGCCGGTCGAAGCGATGATCCAGAAGTTCCGCGAGGAATTCGAATATCACATTACGGAGCGAAGGTGCCTGGCGTCGTGAATTGCGAAATGCGAATTTCGAATTGCGAATTCAGAGGAGGATTTCCGCCAAACTCGCAATTCGCAATTCGCATTTCGCAATTCCCCTCAGGGTTTCGGGGCCGGCGGCGGCAGGACGCGGGCTTCGATTACGGATTGGAAGCCGTTGCGTGCATGGCTGCCGTCGCAGAACGGCTTATTCTGAGAGAATCCGCACCGGCAGAGCGAAATCGTGGTGCGGCCGGCGACATCGAAGTCTTTGCCTTGAGAGTCTTTGATAATGAAGTTTCCCGTCACGCGCAGCGGCCCATTCGGCGTGCAGACAATGCCCGTCGGTTCATCCATTGAAGAGTCCTCCTAACGCACACCATTTTACACATCTGGGCGGATCAGGCAGAGTGCGCCGGGCGTCAGGAGCCGGGCTGCGACGGTTTCCGCGCAGAACAGATGGACGGCGGCTTCGTCATGCCAGCGGTAGCCCACGCTGAAGTCGCCGCCGACGGTGATGAGGAAATCGCCTCCGCGAGTGGAAAACAGGACGGCGCCGTCGACGGTAGGCGAGCTGTGCACTTTTGCGATCACAAGGCCCAACTGCTTTGCCGCCGGGTAGCCTCCTTCGACGGTCGTGCTCAGATAGGAATAGTAATAGGCCGGGGAGAGGACGGCCTCGTAAGGGCCTTTGACTCCGACCTCGTCCAGCCGCTCGACCGCCTTTAGCAGATCCGTCACGGCGCGCCCCGGTTGCGACCAATCCGACAGCGCAAGCCGCGGCGTCTCGTGGCTGGTGAGGATTCCTGGAATGCCGGAAGCGCCGTGGAACACCAGCCGGTCTTCGGCGAGCGCAGTCTCTCGCGCGGCCTCTTCAATGGCGCGGCCTTCCAAAGGCGGGCCGGCGCGCTCGAACGTCTCGATGTCGCTCCAGGAGATAGTGAAGTCCCTCCGGATCTCCGCGAGCAGCAGCACATCGGGCAGGGACAGACGCACCGATCCGGTTTGACGCAGCGGAACGGCGGATTGAAACGTTCCGAGCTGCTTGGCGGCGTAGTCCCATCCGCGAGGTCCGTCGAAGTCGGCGATTTTGCGCGCTACCATGGTCTGCTTCGCCATTGCAGCCGCGATGCGATCGATTTCTTGCCAGGCTTTTTCAGATAGAGGAGCGGCGTCGCGCCGCAGCCAGTCGCTCATTGTCCTGCGCCTCGAAGGCTTCCAATCTTTACGGTAATTGCGGAAACCGCAGCTCCTGAGTCGCCGGCCTCTTCCCGCGCCGTGATCGATCCCGATGTAAAGAGGTGTTTTCTCAACTGTTCGTCGAGCACGGAATCCTGACGGCGTATCCACTCCAGCACCATGACGGCGTGCTCCTTTTCTTCGTCGCGGTTGTGCGCCAGGATCGCGCGCAGTTCTTCATCGCCGGCGGCGTCGACGCGCTGCTGGTACCAGTCGATCGCTTCCAGCTCCTCAATCAGACTCACAACGGCGCGATGCATATCCTTGGTCCGTGCGGTCAGCAGCTCGGACGGTTCGTGAAATCCTTCAGAAGCCATGCGGTTGTTCCTCCTTGCATTTCATCTTACGATATCGGTCCCGGAACGCAGTACGCAGGAGACGACAGATTATGACGCGAGAAGAACGATCTCGCCTGATTGCAACGTACATGGAAGGATATCAGCGGGTCGCCGATGCGCTGAAAGACATCACGCCCGAAGAACTGGACTTCAAGATTTCTCCTGAAAAGTGGAGTTGCCGCGAAGTCGTCCACCACCTTGCCGACAGCGAAACCATTAGCGGCCATCGCCTGCGGCGCCTGCTCGTGGAATTCAACCCCTACATCCAGGCGTACGACCAGGACGAGTACGCCCGCCGCTTTCACTACGCCGGCCGGCCGTGGGCGCCCGCGCTCGACGCGTTTCGCTCGGCTCGTGAAACGACCGCACAGTTGTTCGAATTCATGACGGACGAAGATTGGCAGCGCGCGGGCGAGCACTCCGAAATCGGGCCGTACTCAGCCGAAACCTGGCTGAAAACCTACGCCGCCCACGCCCACGGGCATGCGGACCAGATACTGCGGAATCGCAAGGCGTACAAGGAGAGAGCTTGATTCCACCCATGGACAACAGCCACGACAAAGACCGGCGCCGCGCGTTTCGAATTCTGGGAAGCATTCTGTTGGCCGGAGGAGGCGGGTTTGCGGCGATCAATTACGTCCTGAATCGCGAGGGCGCTATTGACGAGTGGGTGACTCTGGGGCCGGTAACGGATCTTCCGGTGGGCGAGGTCCTGTCCAGAACCGTCTCGGTAACCGAACACGGCATGCTGCGAAGCAGGCCTGTGAACAAGGTCATCTGGCTGCGGAGGAATCCCGATGGGAGCCTGCTCGTCTTGACGGGCGCTTGCCCGCACCACAACTGCACGGCCAACTGGGTCCCCGAAAAAGGCCTCTTCGATTGCCGTTGTCACAACAGCGTCTTCGACCCGTCCGGTCGCGTCCTGGAAGGCCCCGCCCCGCGCTCGATGGACTCCCTGGAGCACAGAATTGAGGCTGGAATATTGTCGGTGCGATACCAGAAATTCAGGATCGGGATTCCCACCAAGCAGGTCGTCCTCTAGGGGCGGCAGGGGTCAAAAACGCCTGTCATCGACAGGCCCCTGCAGCCGCAGTGCTATCATGGTGGCTTCCTATGCTGCAAACCGTACTGCCGGAACGCTTCAGCCTGTTGAGCGACGCGGAAACCGAGAACAGAATCCGCGATGTGCGCGAACGTCTCGGATCCCGGCTGGTGATTCTGGGCCATCACTATCAGCGCGACGAGGTGATCCGGTTTGCGGACGTCCGCGGGGATTCCTTCAAGCTGGCGGAATGGGCCGCCGGTCGTAAGAACGCTGAATTCATCGTTTTCTGCGGCGTTCATTTCATGGCCGAAAGCGCCGATATCCTGAGCGCCGCCCATCAGAAGGTCATTCTGCCGGATCTCAGCGCCGGCTGCTCCATGGCCGATATGGCGGAGATCAGCCAGGTCGAGGCCTGCTGGGATGATCTGGCGCGCGTGACGAAGGAGCGCATCGTTCCCATCTCGTACATGAATTCGTCCGCGGCCATCAAGGCATTTTGCGGTAGAAACGGCGGGGCCGTGTGCACGTCGTCGAATGCTGCGGCCGTGATGCGGTGGGCCCTGGACCGCTCAGACAAGATTCTCTTCCTGCCGGATCAGCATCTGGGACGCAATACAGCCTACCGGCTCGGCTTCCGTCTGGAAGAAATGGCCGTATGGGACCCGTATGAAGAGTGGGGTGGAAATTCTGAACAGCAGTTGCGCGACAGCCGCTTCATCCTCTGGAAAGGACACTGCTCGGTCCATCAACGCTTTCTGCCGCTTCACGTATCCCAGGTGCGTTCCAGATATCCCGGCATCGCGGTGATCGTGCATCCCGAATGCCGATGGGAGGTCGCGCAGCTGGCCGACGACGTCGGTTCCACCGAGCACATCATCCGCCGCGTGACGCAGGCGCCGCCCGGCAGCTCGTGGGCCGTCGGCACGGAGATCCATCTGGTGAACCGGCTTCGGAATGAAAATCCGGACCGGTTCATTATCCCGCTGGACGACTGCGGCTGCCTCTGCTCGACCATGTTCCGGATTGACGCGCAGCATCTGCTGTGGGCCCTCGAAAACCTGGCGGAAGGACGCGTCGTGAATCAGATCTCCGTTCCGGAAGACGTTGCCGCCGCCGCCCGGACTGCGCTAGGCCGAATGCTGGAAATCACGGGGTGATTTCGAATTGCGAATTGCGAATTGCGAATTTTGAGCGGGTCTGTCACCAAATTCGCAATTCGCAATTCGCATTTCGCAATTCTTTATTTATGTTTCTCGCACGACGGTACCGCATTCGAGGCCGGGTCCAGGGCGTCGGCTATCGTTACTTTGCGTTGGATAGTGCGTTACGATTGGGCGTCCGCGGTTACGTGCGGAATCTGCCCGGCGGAGACGTGGAGGCTGTGGCGGAAGCCGAGGGTGACGCGCTCGCGCAATTCCGAGCGGAATTGGAGCGAGGGCCTGCGCTGTCGCGGGTTGTGGAGGTCGTCGAAGAGGAATTGCCAGCGACGGGACAATTTGCATCTTTCCAGATACGAGGCTCATGAATGGACGAGTTGAAAAAGCTGATCCGCGAAGTTCCAGATTTTCCGAAGCCGGGCATTCTTTTCTACGACATCACCACGCTGCTGAAAGACAGGGCCGGATTCCGGAAGGTGATCGACCGGTTGACCCAACAGATCGCCCCGCTGAAGCCGGATTATGTTCTGGGCATCGAAGCGCGCGGCTTCATTTTCGCCCCCGCGCTCGCCTATAACGTTGGCGCGGGATTCGTCCCGATCCGCAAGCCCAACAAGCTGCCCGCCGCCGCCGAACGCATCAGCTACGAGCTCGAGTACGGCATGGACACGCTTGAGATTCACAAGGACGCCGTTCACGCCGGCGCCCGGGTCGTGATTGCTGACGATCTGCTTGCGACCGGCGGCACGAGCCTCGCGGCCGGCCGGCTTGCTGAGAAGGTCGGCGGCAAGGTGGCGGCCATGGCGTTCGTCGTGGAACTCGATTTCCTCAAAGGCCGCGACCGCCTCCACGGTTACAACGTCGTTTCGCTGATCCGATACTGACGAACGACCTGCTAGAATCAAACGTGCGGCCCCGTAGCTCAGAAGGATAGAGCAGCGGTTTCCTAAACCGCGTGTCGGGGGTTCGATTCCCTCCGGGGCTATTCCCATCAAATCCGTGTCTGTCGTGGGTTTCCAGCGATCCCGCTCGATCACCATTTGCGGATTTTGCACCACAGATGGTGCAATTGGCACCGAAATTGGCACCGAACTGGCGCCGAGCCGGCCCGCGACAGCGGCATTGTATAGAGCCCGCAGAACATCCAGGTCGGACTTGTCGGGAACGTCATAACGATCCGCAGTCTTAATGTTGAGCCATCCCACCGAGAGACGCGCCACCTTGGGCGGCACTCCAAGGCGCACGAGATTCCTGTAAGCGGTTCGGCGAAAATCGTGGAAATAGACGGCTGCACGGCAGACGAGAACCGGCTGACCCTTCTTGGGACCGCGCTTGTAGAGGACCGTAACTTTGGGGCTTCGCGGATCCTTCGGGTTGACTCTTTTCTTCAAGGGCACAAAACGCACGGGGAGGCCTGCCAGCCGGCAGGCCGTCGCCCAGGATTTGTCGAAACGCTGAATCGGATTCCCGTTTGCATCGCGAAATAGCCGCATGGCGGGAAAAGTCGGGCCCTTTGGCCATATGCTTCGGAGGAGATCTCGGAGTTCGTCCACCATAGGAAACGTGCGGCCTTTGCCATTCTTCGTTTCGCCGGGCTCAAGGCGGACCTCGCCGGCCTCAAAGTGCACATGGCCGAGCGTGAGCGTCACCACCTCGCCATGCCTCCAGCCGGTGATATAGCCAAATCGCGCGACCGGAACCAGGTGGGCCGGCAAATGGCGGCAGATGGCTTCCAGTTGATAGCGTTCGAAGAAGCCTTTTCGAACGTTGTTTTCCTCCAGCATTGGGAAGTGAGGAACCATATGTACCTTCGGCGGCGTGGCCTTCCTGGCCAAAAGAAACGCGTGGCGCATCGCTTCCAGCTCACGATTGATCGTCCCCGGTTTCGCTCCTTCTGTCAGGCGGTTGACGATGTACGCCTTGACCTGGTCGGTGGTGATCTGACTTGCCTTCCGGTTCCCGAATGCAGGTAGCAGGTGAAGCCGGTAACGGGCTTCGATGTCGCTAACGGAACTGTAGCCGGTCACAAGGTAATCGTTAACGACGTCCGCCGCGAGCTCCTCGAACTTTACGGTGTTTGCCTTGCCGGACACGGGGATCCCACGATCGATATCGGCGAGGCGCTGCCGTCGGACCTTCGCAGCATCTTCGGTCGAAAAGACCCCATCATTGGCGGTCAACGTCTCCCAATGGCGACCACCGTCCGCATCTTTGTAGTTGATGCGGAAGGACTGGCGTCCACGCTGGCGAACACCTTCGAATCTTTGATTCTTTCCTTTCTTTCCCATCAGTGATCGCCATGCAGGACAGGGTGTCTCACCTGAAGATATTTCGTCACAACGTAGCGGCTCCGTGCGCCCCTCGGCGCTGGTCCCACCTTTCGGAAGCATCTTAACAAATCACTCCAACTGGGAAATCGCACTTGGAAGCAGGTTGCCAATAAATCGACCGGCCTCGCGAAGATGCATAACTCCTTCGGGCCTGAATCCCATGAGTCGCGCTAATGTTGAATCGGCTGCGACTGGATCGTCGGCGAGCAGAATCGTTTTAAGGTGTCGCGGCGCGCCATTGAGTGGACCGTCACCGTCCATGGCAACGATGCCGTCAGCGATTACGAAGCGAGGACGGACCGTGGCGCAGATGTCGAGAATGCTTTCGTGAATTCCGGCCCAGTGAAGGATGTTCTTGGGCCACCCGTAGCGGGAGCCGGGAACAAGCCCGAACATATTTTTCATGCTGAGCGTGACTCTTGCCCAGTGGTGCGTTTTCACCTTGGGCATGGATACGATGAAATCGGCTGCCAAGACTGTCCGAGGCAGCCACAAATGCCCGAGACCGGAGTAACTCGCCTCAAGCTTTGTCTTGATTAGTTCGTCGCGATTCAGATCAACGAACTGAATCTTGCGACGTGCGAGTTGATCGGTGAGATCCGTCTTGTATAAAAGAAAATCGGTGTCGCGATGGTGTCCAGGACCTTCGGCGACAGTCACCGACGCTGCGCCGAGCCGGAGGAAGCCTTCGGCGGCAGCGCCGATTAGATACGCATCGGTGTTGACCGGTTTTCCAGGAATGTATTCGACGAGATTGGGTTTGAGCAGGACCGATTTTCCGCGGATGTCCAGGTTGAAAAGAAGAAGTCCGTCGTACACGAGTTCATCGAGTTTGTCTGAATACTGATCTGCACGAAGAATTGCGATGCGTGAACGTTTTGGACGCAGACCGCGAACGTACTTTCGCTTTTGAAACCGCATGGTGACAGCAGAACCCGTGACTGCGGCCGAGGCGACGAGCCAGTCTCTTCTGTTCATTTCAAATCTCCACATGGAAAGGATTCGCATTGCCTTCAGCGTCACTGATTGCGATCGCCGCGAGGCTCAGCGTCTCGATATTGGCCAGAGTGTGAGTTGCAGATAGCGCTGCTCGCAGATGTGCCAGGCAAAGACCGGCAGCCGCATCCTGCCTTATTGCCAAAGCGATAGCAGCCCAAGCAAGGCCATAAGCAGATGGGCACTCGACGCAGGCCGCACGCAGCCATTCCAATGCCCGACTTGAAGATGCTTGGCCGTTGTCACCTGCCAGCGCGAGGAGCGCTATGGCGGTTGTGTCGATGTGTGCGTTCAATGCGGCGCCGAAAACAACGCCATTGCCAGCATTCCAACCCCCTGAAGGACACACACGGTCGCGCAGCATTTCGGTTCCCAATTGAATTCGATGGACGATGCTTTCGGTCCGACAGCAAGGCGGCGATTTTCTGAGCGCGATCAGTGAAAAAGCCGTCGGAATGACCCAACTGACCGTACCCGGGAACCAAGGCCAGCCGTACTTGTCTGGATCGAACTGAACCGCGCGATCCGCCGTGCGAAACTTCCAATTCCAGAACCAGTGACCTTCACGGCCCTTATTGTTCAGGAGCCACCGAACTCCCTTCTCGACGAGTGCGGCTGGCGACCGCGCGAAACGAAGTGCGATAACCACGAGCGATGTTGTCCAGCATCCTTCGCGATCGTCGCCTTCGAAGGCCGGCCAGCTTCCATCGGGATTCTGCGTCCTGAGAAGCAGATCGATTGCTGTATCACGTGCGCGCCCTGGACGGTCGCGCAACGCCATCAAGGCGTAGCAGGTCGTTTCAATCCCAGCTCTACGGCCGTCTCCACTCGCCCATCCG
>Ga0209172_10003973_pt1 | contig 21152 bp, 21 predicted proteins | sample LarsenN4metaG_FD_184113 | JGI IMG/M metagenome (GOLD analysis project Ga0209172, IMG submission 184113) | Hot spring sediment bacterial and archeal communities from British Columbia, Canada, to study Microbial Dark Matter (Phase II) - Larsen... ... | reverse complement strand
GAACTCCGGTTGTAAGCAGATCCCTCGCCCGCCAAGGCGCACCCGGAAGGACCCCTGCCTGAGAACCGCGTAGGGGACCGATCTTCAGTTCCTCGCCTTTGTTCCTGCCCTGCGCTGTGCGAAGATAGCCAGTGCAGGGGCCGGTCTTCGGACCGTCCCTTCCCCTTGGAGCGAAGCCGTGGGCGAACTGCCGGGACGCACCGTCAGGCTGGAAAAGCCGGGCGAAGACGGGCACGCGGTGGTGGAGGACAGCATCCTCTTCACCACGCTGGACAAGGCCATCAACTGGGCGCGGAAGAATTCGCTGTGGCCCATGTCATTCGGCTTGGCCTGCTGCGCCATCGAAATGATGTCCATGGCCGCTTCGCGCTTCGACATTGCCCGGTTCGGGGCGGAAGTCTTTCGCGGCTCACCGCGCCAGGCCGACCTGATGATCGTGGCCGGGCGCGTTTCGCAGAAAATGGCGCCCATTATCAAGCAGCTCTACGAGCAGATGCCCGAACCGAAGTGGGTGATTTCCATGGGCGCCTGCGCGACTTCCGGCGGGGTGTTCAACAACTACGCCTTGGTGCAGGGCGTCAACCAGATCATCCCGGTGGACGTCTACGTGCCCGGGTGCCCGCCGCGACCCGAAGCGTTACTCTACGCCATCGGCCAGCTCCAGAAAAAAATCGACGCCGAACGCGGCAGCTTCCGCCGCGCCCTCAATCTCAGCTAGCACGCCAGGTCCGTTTTTCCAGGAGAGTTCGCTATTCGCTTTGGTTGTTGCCCTAGGCCTCGGCGCGGCGGACGGACGCGAGGGGCAACTCGATGACTTCGGCCGCGCCCCCTGACCATTCGAGCGAGCCGCCCGGCGCGGAGTGTTCGCGGCGCACATAGCCCATGCCAATCGGTCGTCCGAGGGCAGGGGAGAAGGCGGTGCTGGTCACCTGCCCGACTTCCTTGCCGCTGACGAGCAAGGGCGCGCCTGAAGGAGGAATCTGCCCCGTGAACTGCAAACCGACGCGCCGGCGGTTCACGTGCCCGCGGGAACGCACGCGTTCGACAATCTCCTGCCCGGTGTAGCAGCCTTTGCTGAAGCTGACGTGGGTCGCCTCGAGACCGGCCTCGTGGGGGATGGTCCTGTCGTCGAAGTCATAGCCGAACCAGGGAATGCCGGACTCCAGCCGCAGCGCGTTCAACGCCGCATACCCCACGGGCAAGCCGCCCTGCGCGGTAACCACTGCGCGCAACTGCTCCCAGAGCGCAGGCAAGCTCTCCCGCGCAACCAGCAACAGCGCGCCCATCTGGCCGTATTGGACCTGACCCTGGCTGGGGGCGGCCTCGAGCGGATGCTGCACGATGACCGGCACTTCGCCCTGGTGACCGCATTCTGACCGGCGGATGAGCCGGCACGCAACGGAGCCAAGCCGCACTTCGCAGTGGCCTAGCTCCGGCAAGTCTTCGAGCGCCACACCGCAGACCCGTCGTAGCAGCACACAGGCCTGCGGACCTTCGACGGCCAGCGCCCCGAGCTGGTCGGTGGTGTCCTCCAGGGTCGCCTCGTCCATGATGATGTACTTGTCGAGCGTCTGGAAGGTCCGCTGGCGTTCAGAAGCATGCAAGACCAGCAGCAGGCGCTCGGGCAGCGCGAAGCATTCCAGCTCGGCAAGGATGTGTCCCTGCGGATTGAGCAGCAGCGCACGGGTACCCTGGCCCGCGGCAAGGTCCTTGATGTTGTTGCTGACCACGGCGTTCAGGTAGCGCACGCGGTCGGGGCCACTCAGCCAGGCAAAGGCGCGGTAGTTGGCATCCAAGAGTGCCACCGTCTCGCGGGCCGCGCGGTATTCTTCGGCGAAGTGTGTGAACTGCTCCGGCAACAAGCAGCCGAAGTAGGTGCTCAGGGTCGCTCCCGATGCTTCGTGCAATTTGCGTAGCGGAGTCTCCATCGCAGTCTAATCTTAGCAAAAGCCGCGGCCAGCCATGGTCGGAGAACCCGTGGGACAGTGCTATACTGCGCCGAGATGGCTGATGCCCTGATCCATGAAATCCTGCCAGTGGGCTGGCTGCAGTGCAACTGCTCGATCCTGGGCGATCCGCTGACGCACGAGGCGGTTGTGCTCGACCCCGGGGACAAAGTTGACCGCATTGTGGCCCTGCTCGAAAAACACGCTCTGAAGGTGCGCGCCATCGTCAGCACACACGCGCATATTGACCACGTCGGCGGGTTGCGCCACCTGCGTGAGGTGACCGGCGCGCCCGTGCTCCTGCACGCCGACGACTTGGCTCTCTACCGCATGCTCGACCTGCAGGCGGAGATGATCGGGATGCCCGCTCCCGAAATGGCTGAAGTGGACGGCCTGCTGCGCGAAGGCGATGCGGTGCGCTGGGGCGGCTGGGAGGCCCGCGTGCTGCACACCCCGGGGCACACGCCCGGCAGCTTAGTGCTTTACTTGCCCCCAGTTATGGAGCAGGCTGCGGCCCCCAGGCTCTTTGCAGGTGATACCTTGTTTGCCGGCAGCATTGGCCGGACCGACCTGTGGGGCGGCTCGTTTGACGATATCATGCGCTCGCTGCGGCACAAGCTCCTCGCCCTGCCAGACGAAACGCTCGTCTATCCCGGCCACGGCCCGTCCACCACCATCGGCCACGAACGCGAGACGAATCCTTTTCTGCGCTTTGGTCGCTCCTGACCCTCGGGAGGTTCCTAACTCCCCTCGCGACCCCGCTGGCTCCGCAGCTCCTGCATCACGCCCTGGATCAGCTCCTTGGCTTTGCCAAGTTCGCGGACCACGAGCTGAATATCGAGCCGGGGCTTTTCCCGGTCGCGGGTCTGGCGGCAATAGACTCCGTGCTGGCCGACCAGAACCATGGCGTTGGTGAGCAGGTCGAGCGAGACAGCCAGCCGGCCGCCCGAGATGCCGAACATCTTCTCGTAGTATGCGAGCTCTTCGCGGTGATCCTCGTAGGCCGACATGCCTCTCTCCTTGTTCCCTGCGGTGCCCCCAAAATAGCGGGTGGCGGGGAAAAGTTCAATCCGCTCCCACTGGAACCTTGCGACGGGGCGGTTGTTGCAGTCATGGAACACGAGCCGGTGCCGTAACTTTACTCCCGGCAAGTCCAGAAGGATAATGCGGTTGCATTGCCAGCCGGTCTGTAAGCGGCTCGAGGAGCTTGGGGGAGATAGGATGCCCTCGAATCGCGGAGTCCCGGGAGGCCGGTGAGGTGTCGAGCCGGGACCAGCCGCAAGCTTGGTTCTTTTTGTCGTGAGCCAGACGGGCGTGGGGGTGTCGGCACCTGCACAGCTCCTGGTCGCGGCACAGGCTTGCCCATGCTGACCGTGAGGGAGCAATGAGACGGGCGGACTTAATACGCATCCCGCAGAAGGGAAAGAGCATGAGGACAACCCAGATCATCTTCGGCGAACGCCAGCATCTGCTCCGCGTCCTCGATTCGCTCGAACGCACGCGCATGTCCCAGGCGCGTTTCCGGGAGGAACGGCGGGCCTTGGAAGGGCTAATCCACGCGCGCACCGTCGAGCTGAACAAGATCAATCCCGGGTGGGATCAGAAGGTGGGGACGGTGCTGGCGGCGGAAGCGAAGCCCGAGTTGCTCGACAAGATCGCCCGCGAGGCTCCCCGCGAGGACTACTACCTGCTCCGGCTGATCAGCGAGCATCCCCGCGCCAGCGCCCGCACGCTGGGTCGGCTGGCCCGGCATCCTTACAGCGCCATCCGCGAGAACGTTGCCCGGCACCCCAGCGCCGACCCGAAGACCCTGGTACGACTCAGCCGCGACCGGGTTCAACCCCTCTGGTACCTGGTAGCCTTCAACCCCAACACGCCGGACAACCTCCGGCGCAAGCTCCAGGAGCGCATGCGCAGGCTTGGCCAAGCGGCGGCCCGGAAGTAGAATGACGGGCGATGCCCGTCGCCATCCCGCAGAAATTCAACCTCGCTGAGCACTTCCTGGATCGGCCGGCGGGGGCGCATCCCGAGCGCGTGGCCATTCTCGGCGAGGGGCGGCCCTTCAGCTATGGCCAGCTCCGACAAATGGCCAATCGTGTGGGAGATGCCCTGCGCCGCGGGAACTGCCGGCCCGGTGAGCGCGTGCTGCTCGTTTTGCCCGATTGCGCCGAGTTCATGGCAGCGTTTTTCGGAGCGACAAAGGTCGGCGCAGTCGCTGTGCCCGTCAATCCCATGACGCGGGCCGCCGACTATGCCTACTACCTCGCGGATTGCCGGGCGCGCCTCGCCATCGTCCATGCCATCGCCCTTGCCGAATTCAGGACCGCTGCGGAAGGCAAACCGCTGGACGCCGTGGTTGTTGTGGGCGCGGACAAAGCGGAGAACCAGATGCTGCGCTGGGAGGATTGGCTCGCTTCCGCATCGGACCAACTCGAGCCGCACTCGACGGCCGCAACGGACACGGCGTTTCTCCTGTACACCTCGGGCAGCGGCGGGACGCCCAAGGGCGCCGTGCACCAGCACAAAGACATGCTCGTCACCTCGGAAAGCTTTGCGCAGGGTGTGCTTGGCCTTCGCTCCGAGGATCGAACGTTCTCTGTCTCGAAGCTCTTCTTCGCCTACGGGCTCGGCAACGGGATGTATTTCCCGTTCAGCGTGGGTGCCAGCACGATCCTGAACCCGGAGCGACCCAAGCCGGACAGAGTGCTGGAGCTGGTTGCCAGGCACCGCCCGACGGTCTTCTTCGCCGTGCCCACCTTCTACGCCGCCATCCTGCGCGCAGCGGACGAGGGCGCGGCCGCGGATTTTTCCTCCGTGCGTTTGGCTGTCTCGGCTGGCGAAGCGTTGCCTGCGGAAATCTGCGACCAATTCCGCCGCCGGTTTGGCTTGGAGATTCTCGACGGCATCGGTTCGACGGAGATGCTGCACATGTTCATCGCTAGCCGGCCGGGAAAGGCGCGGCCGGGCAGTTGCGGGGTCGAAGTGCCGAACTACGACGCGGTGATCGTGGACGAGCAGGGCCAGGCGGTGCCGACCGGGGAAATCGGCAACCTGTGCGTGCGCGGCCAAAGTGCCTTCGCGGGCTACTGGAACAAGCCCGAGCTCACCGCGCGCGCCAAAAGGGATGACTGGGTCATCACCGGCGATAAGTTCTTCCGCGACAGGGAAGGCTACTACTATTACTGCGGCCGCGCCGACGACATGATGAAGGTCGCCGGGATGTGGGTGTCCCCGGGAGAGGTGGAGAACGCGCTGCTGGGCCATCCGCAAGTCGCCGAAGCGGCGGTCGTGGCGCACACCGAACTCGGGCTGACCAAGCCCGTGGCCTATGTGGTCCTGCGCGACAGCGGGCAAGCCGGCCCGCAGCTCGTGTCCGAGCTGCAAGAGTTTGTACGGCAGCGCCTGCCGTCCTATAAAGTCCCCCAAGCCGTTCACTTCCTCCCCGAATTGCCCAAGACGGCCACGGGCAAGATCCAGCGCTTCAAGCTTCGCTCCGCCGCCGGGTGAGAGCCACGTCCCCGGGAAGACAAATTGGCTCTTTACCTAGCCTGATCGTAAAATATATTGGCCTGTTGAGGGAGGCCAATGCTACCCCTGCAAATCCAGCCGCACAGCCATGTCCCCCTGTACATCCAGATTCGCGACCAGCTCCGCGCCCTGGTGCATTCCGGGGATCTGCGGGTGGGCGACCGCATCCCCGCCAGCCGGGAGCTGGCCGGCCAACTGGGCGTACATCGCACTACGGTAGCCAATGCCTACGCGGAGCTGACTGCCGAGGGCCTGATTGAGGGCCACGTGGGTCGCGGCACGTTTATCGCGGCGGCCCCTGCCGCTGCGCCGAAGTTCACTCCGCCTCCGCCGTCTGCGGGCAACGGTGGCGTCCGCTGGGACCTGCTGTTTGCCGATGAGCGCGGAGAAGAATCGCTGAGCCGGCTGATGCCCCAGGTGCCGGACCAGGCTATTTCCTTTGTCGCGGCAAAGCCGCCGGAGGATCTGTTCCCGCTGGAGGCCATTCGCTCCTGCTGCAACGCCGTGCTGCGCAGCGAAGGCCGGCGCATCCTGCAGCTCGGCTCTTCCGATGGCTATGCGCCGCTGAAGCGGACCTTGCTCGAGGTGCTGCGCGAAGAAGGGATCGCGGCCCGGGAGGAGCAGCTTCTCGTCACCGACGGCTGCCAGCAGGCCCTGGACCTGCTCTGCAAGGCCTTTCTGCGTCCCGGCGACGCGGTACTGATGGAAAACCCGACTTATCCCGGGGCCATCGCCATCTTCGCCGGGGCGCGCGTCCGCTGCCTGGGCGTGCCGGTGAACACCGACCTGGCCCGCAACGGGGCGGGCGTGGACGTGAATGCGCTGGAAGTGGCGCTGGCGCAGAACCGTGTCAAGTTGGTGCTGCTCACGCCGGACTTCCAGAATCCCACGGGCACAACGCTGCCCGTTGCGGCGCGGCGCCGCGTGCTGGAAATCGCCGCGCGCTACCAGGTGCCCGTCATCGAGGATCACATCTACGCGCGGCTGCGGCTGCGCGGCAACAAGATTCCTTCGCTCAAGGCGCTCGACCGCCACGGCATCGTGATTCACATTGACAGCTTCTCCAAGGTGGCTTTTCCCGGCTTGCGCGTGGGCTGGTGCGTGGCGCCGGAGAACGTCATCGAGCGGTTGCGGCTGGTCAAGCAGGCCGCCGACCTGCACACCGACCAGCTCTCGCAGGCCGTGCTCGCCGAGTTTGCCCGGCGCGGCCTGCTGGGCCGGCACCTGCATCACATGCGCCGCGTGTACACCCGTCGCTTGGCCGTGCTGGAAAAGGCGCTGGAGCAGCATATGCCCGAACGGGTGCAATGGACGCGTCCGGAGGGCGGGATGTGCGTCTGGCTGACCCTGCCGCCGGGCTTCGACGCCAGCGAACTGCTCATTCACGTGCGCGAGCGAGGCGTGCTGTTCGCCCCGGGACGCTACTTCTATTTTCAGAACCCCCTGCCCCATACGCTCCGGCTGAGCTACGCTGCGTTGGACGAGCGGCGCATCAGCCGCGGCATCGCGGCGCTCGGGGAACAACTGCGCGTCGAGATGCGCAAGCGGGAGCGTGGCGCGCGTCGCATGGTCGGCTCCCGCGTCGCGCTGGTTTGACACACTGCCGATGGCAAGCAGCCGGTAGGTGATTTCAGCCCCAGGAGGTCAAGGCAGATGAACTTCATGGACGACAGCCAGTGGCGCGTGAAGGTTGGCCTGGCGGAAATGCTCAAGGGCGGCGTCATTATGGACGTCACGAACGTCGAGCAGGCGCAGATTGCCGAGCGGTCCGGGGCCTGCGCGGTGATGGCGCTCGAGCGCGTTCCGGCCGACATCCGCAAGGAAGGCGGCGTGGCGCGCATGGCTTCCGTGCGTATCATCCGCGAGATCATGGACTCCGTCTCCATCCCGGTGATGGCCAAGGTGCGCATCGGCCATTTCGTCGAGGCCCAGGCGCTCGAAGCCTTGGAGGTGGACTTTATTGACGAAAGCGAAGTGCTCACGCCGGCCGACGAGGAGCACCACATCTGGAAACATGATTTCCGCGTGCCGTTCGTTTGCGGGGCGCGCAATCTGGGCGAGGCTCTGCGGCGCATTGCGGAAGGCGCGGCCATGATCCGCACCAAGGGCGAAGCAGGCTCGGGCAATGTGGTGGAAGCCGTACGTCACATCCGCGCCATCGTCGGCCACCTGCGCAGGCTGACGACCCTCCGCCAAGACGAACTTGTGCGCGAAGCCAAGGAACTCGGCGCGCCGCTCGAGCTGGTGCGCTGGGTGGCGCAGAACGGCCGGCTGCCCGTGCCCAATTTCTCCGCCGGAGGAATCGCCACGCCGGCCGACGCGGCGCTGGTCATGCAGCTCGGCGCTGAGGCGGTGTTTGTCGGCTCGGGGATCTTCAAGTCGGCCGACCCGGAAAAGCGCGCGCGCGCCATCGTCAAGGCCACGACGCACTACAACGAGCCAAAGGCCATCCTGGAGGCTTCCGAAGAGCTCGGCGAGGCGATGAGAGGCATTGACGTCCGCCAGCTTGACGAGAAGGAGTTGCTGCAAACGCGCGGCTGGTAGGCCCAGCGTTTGCCCTGGGCGCTGCCGAGGGGGTAGCCGTGTGACCGGCAGGTGAGCCGAGGCCCTGGGCCCAGGCCATTCTGAGCGAGCGTTTGCCCGGCGATGCGCGAGGGCCGAGCAGAGGGCGCGGAGCGAAGAACCTCAGCCTAGCAGGACAGGATTCGGAATGAGAATCGGTGTATTGGCGGTGCAAGGTGACTTCGAGGCGCACAGCAAGGTCCTCGACCAGCTAGGCGTCGAACGCCGTCTCGTGAAGTGCGCTGCGGATCTAGCGGGGCTGGACGGCCTGATCCTTCCCGGCGGCGAGAGCACGACGCAGCTCAAGTTCCTCGAGGAGGACGGCCTGTGGGCAGCCCTGAAGAAATTCGCCGAGTCGGGCGGCGCGTTGTTCGGCACCTGCGCCGGGGCCATCCTGCTGGCCCGGGAAGTCCGCAATCCGGCGCAGCCTTCGCTGGCCTTGGCGGACTTTGCGATCGTCCGCAACGCTTACGGCCGCCAGCTAGCCAGCGCGGTGCGCAGCGGCAACAGCAAACTCAAGGATCAGCCGCTGGAGATGGTCTTCATTCGCGCGCCCATCATCGAGCAGGTCGGCCCGAGCGTTGAAGTGCTCGCCGAATGCGACGGCCGGCCTGTGCTCGTCCGCCAGGGACGCATCCTTGCCGCGACGTTTCATCCCGAGTTGACCGCGGACACGACCGTGCACGAGGCCTTCCTGCGCCTCGTGCGCGAAGGAAGCTGACCGTGCCTGCTGCGCCGCCCCGACCGAAACGCATGCTGTTTGTCTGCGTGGGCAACTCCTGCCGCAGCCAGATGGCCGAAGCGCTGGCGCGCCATCGTGCCGGGGACGTCATAGAGCCGCTGAGCGCGGGCATCTCGCCGCTGGGTTCGGTCGCAGAGATGACGCGCCGCGTGCTGCTCGAACGCGGTGTGCGCACCGATGGGCTGTTCTCCAAGGGCCTGCGCGACGTGGACCGCGACACCGCCGACCTAATCATCAACATGACCGGAATCCCAGGCGGGTCGCTTTTTCCCGGAGCGAACGTAGAAGACTGGGAAATCGAAGACCCCTACGGCGAAGACCTAGCCACCTACCACCGCATCTGCGACGATATCGAGGAAAAGATCCTCGAGCTGGCCGCCCGCTTTCGCGCTGCCCGGGCCGCGGACCAGACTTGATTGGGGAGTGCGCGGGCTGCAGCTAAAGACCTGGGGTAATCCGCGCCCAACCTGGGCTTGGAAGATGGGCGGGAGGTTGTTCGGCACCTGTCACGGCCACTGCCCGAGCCCTCGCTTCGATCCCGGGAGCGTGCAGTAGAGAACGGGGTCACCGCGTGGGCAGTCCACCATCGCCGAGGACCATCGCGGTGTCTGCGGTGAACAGCCGGAGGGGTCGTCCTCACGCGCCCTGGGGGCGGCTAGGTGTCGAGGGAGAGGGAGCGGACCTTGGCGAGCAGGGTTTTGTAGCTGATGCCGAGGCGCTGGGCGGCACGGGTGCGGTTCCAGCGGGCTTCGCGCAGGGCGCGCTCGATGAGGAAGCGTTCCACGTGAGCCAGGGCGCGTTCGCTTACCTCGGCCAGGGTTCCTTCCCACGAGAAGTCCTCCGGCAACATGCCCTGCGGCATCTGGCCGACGGAAGGGCGCCCGGCGGGCAATTGCAACGTCGCCGCCTCAATGGCGTCTCCATCGGCCAGGATGGCGGCGCGTTCGATGGTGTTCTGCAATTCGCGCACATTGCCGGGCCACGCGTAGCTGAGCAGTTCGCCGCGCGCTGCGTCCGTGAGGCGCAGCCGGGGTTTGCGGAATTCGCGGCGAAAACGCTCCAGGAAGTGTTCGGCGAGCAGCAGGACGTCGTTGCCGCGCTCGCGCAGCGGCGGAACGGTCAACGGCACCGCGGCGACACGGAAGTAGAGGTCTTCGCGAAAAACTTTCTGCTCGACGGCCGCGCGCAAGTCTTTGTTCGTCGCGCTGAGGATGCGCACGTTGACTTCGACGGGCAGGGTGCCGCCGACACGCTCAAACGCGCGCTCCTCCAGCACGCGCAGCAGCTTGGACTGGGTGGCCAGCGGCAGGTCGCCAATTTCATCGAGGAAGAGCGTGCCACGGTGAGCCATTTCGATTTTGCCCAGCTTGCGCGCTCCCGCTCCGGTGAACGCGCCGCGTTCGTGGCCGAACAGCTCGGTCTCAACCAAGCCTTCGGGGATCGCTGCGCAGTTCAGGGCGACAAAGGGATGCTCGCGGCGGGGGCTGAGGTGATGAAGAGCACGAGCGAATAGTTCTTTGCCCGCGCCGCTTTCACCCAGCAGCAGCACCGTCGAGTCAGTGCCGGCGATGCGCTGCACCTGCGCGGAAAGCTCCCGCATGGAGGCATGCTCGCCGACGATGCGCGGGAAGCCATAACGCGCGGCGTATTCTTCGCGAAGCAGCACGTTCTCGCGCTGCAGCTCCTGTTGGCGCGCCGCGCGTTCGACCAGCAGCTTCAAGTGCTCGAGGTCCACGGGCTTCTGGATGAAGTCGAACGCGCCTTCCTTCATCGCCGTGACAGCTTCTTCAATCGAGCCGTAGGCGGTCATCAGGATGACGGGGATGGCGGGGTCGGCTTGGCGCACGGCGCGAAGCACGTCAATGCCAGAAGCGCCCGGCAGCTTCAGATCGGTCAGCACGACCAGGTAGCGCCGCCGGCGGGCCTGTTCGATGGCCCCCGAGCCGTCGGCAGCTTCGTCCACGGCGTAGCCGGCGCGTGTGAGCGCCTTGCGCAACATGGCGCGCAGTTCTGCTTTGTCTTCCACCAGCAGAACCGGTTCGGCTGGCGCAGCAGCGCCGCTTTGCGGCGGGTGCGGAATGGTCTCAGCAACCGTTACGCCCATAGGTCTGTCCCTGGCATTCTTGTAGCACGGAATGTTACGCGAGACGCTGCTGCACCGGAGGGATTTGCCGTTTGCAGCAACGGATCAGGGCGCCGCGCGCTCGGCCCTCGCGTGAGGCCCCCGCTGGCAGGCCCGGGACGTGAGTTACCAAATAGGACTGCACGCCGGCCCCAAGGCCGGTCCTACAGGGCGGAGGAGTTTGCGGCGATCGGCTATGGCTCGCGCGCCCAGGCTGCCGGAGCGCCGGCTTGGCGGAGCTCTTCTTCCAGCTCGGCGAGGGCCCGGCGGAGCTGTTCTACCTCGCGCTGCTTCTCTTCGATCTTCTTGCGATGCTCGTTGATGTCCTTGCGGTCGTACTGCTGGCGCAGAGCTTCGTTGGGGTCGCTGTAGTACTGCATCTGCAGCAGATTCAATTCGCGTTGCAGGATGTCGAGTTCCTTCTCCGCGTCCTGGAGCTTCTTGCGCGCTTCGCTGAAGCGCTTGCGCCAGTAAGCCTCGTCCTTAGCCTCTTCTTTTTTTTCTTGTTGATCTTGCCCTGGCTGGGCGGATTGGGGCTGAGCCCCGGGAGGCCGTGCGGCCTGCTGGCCCACTACGGAGACCCCGCCCGGGCCTGCGGCGAGATCATCATTCGTAAAAACCCGCTTGGCTTTGGGAGCCGTTTTTTTCTGTTCCCGGTTCTTGCGTGCGGCTTCGCCGACCGACTCCTTCTTGGCTGGTGGTGGCTGCTGTGCTTCTTGCTGTTGGGCGAGCGAAGCCAGGGCCGCCAGGCAAGCCATCGCTGCCAGGGCCAGAAGTTTTCTCCTCATGTGCCTCCGCCTTTCAAGAGGCCTCCCGAGAAACGGCCTCTTGTGAGGTTAGATGCTGATTTCCCGCGGCCTCGGGTGCTTGGGCGCCTTGTTCCTGCTGGGCGGGCAGCCAAAGGGTAAACTCGGCGCCGCCATCGGCTCGATTGCGCGCTTCCACGCCACCACCGTGTTGCAAAGCGATTTTCTGCACAACAGCCAGGCCCAAGCCCGTGCCCTGGGGTTTGGTCGTGAAGAAGGGCAGGAAGATCTTGGGCAAGTCCTCGTTGACAATGCCCGGGCCGTTGTCGGCCACAGTGATCTGTTGCAGGACGCGGCTGCCACGGGTGGTCAGCGTGCCACGAACCACGACGCGGGCGTCAGGCTGCCCGGCCACGGCTTCTGCGGCATTGCGGAGCAGGTTGAGCAGGGCCTGGCGCAGCAGCGCTTCGTCTCCGCAAACTTCGTTGAAGCGGCCTTCGGTCGTAACCTCCACCTGGGGCAGGCGCTCGGCTATTTCACTGACTACGCGCGCGACCATGGCCCCCAGCGGCACCGGTTGCCTTTCCATTTCCAGCGGCCGCGCGTAGCGGAGAAACTCCGTAACCAGGTGCGCGAGCGTGCGCGTCTCGCGCAGGATCTGCTCGGCATGGTCCGTTGTTTCCCTCGACTCTGCCTCGTCGCGCACCATCTGCGCGTAGCCGGAGATGGTGGCCAGGGCGTTCTTGACTTCGTGCGCGATGCCCGCGGCCATTTCGCCCAGCGCGGCCAGGTTTTCTTTCAAGCGAATTTGTCGTTGCAGTGCGGTGAGTTCGGTGAGGTCGCTGAGCAGGATGACGGCTCCGCGCGTATGGTGGCTGGGTGAAGACGGCCCGGATGCGGCGGAGACAACGGGTGAGATCGTTACGCCGAGGTTGCGCGGCACTCCGCCAGGAGTGACGTAGTCCACTTCCTCGCGGCGGAACGTGAAACCTTCCCCCAGGCACGTGGCGACCATACGGGTCAGCGAGGATTGCGGACGAAAGACCTCGCTGTAGCGCCTGTAGTGCAGCGCACGCACGCCGAGGATCTGCTCAGCGGCCGGGTTGGCGGAGGTAATCAGGCCCGCCGCATTGACCAGCAAGAGTCCCGCGGGCATGTGGCGAGTGACTGCTTCGCTCAAGCGTTCGGTATGGTCGGCGCGCTCGCGTTCAAGCCGGTGGAGGCGCTCGAGCTCCTTTTCCTGCTCGCGCAGCCGCTGGATCACCGCCTGCACAGAAGCGGACATGAATGCCTGGGGATTGTCGGCGCGCGGCGTCGTCGCGTCCTGGGCCGGGGCAGCCGCCGGTCGGAAATAGCGGCGCAGGGCGAGGGAAAAAAGCGCGGCGACCAGCAGGACGGCCAGCACAAACAGCAGTCCCGCTTGCATCCACAACGGCCAGTGAGTGGAGACTTGTCCGTCCATCGCGATCAGGGCACGGCCAGAAACGTCTGGTACCAGTTGAGCGCGGCCGTGCCGAAAAAGACCACGAGCAGCGCGGCCATTCCCAAAAACGAGCCAAAGGGCAGCTCGTACGTCGAACCTTTGCGCCACAGCAGGACATAGAGCAGCCCCAGAACCGTCCCCAGCAGCGAGCCGACAAGGATGGTCAGCAGGGTCCGCTTCAGGCCGAGAAACGTGCCGGCCATCAGCATCATTTTCACGTCGCCCAGGCCCATGCCTTCGCGGCCGCGCAGGCGGAAGTAGCCTTCACCGACTAGCCACAGAAGTCCGGCGCCTACGGCTGCCCCGACCAACGCGTCCACCAGGGAAAGCGCGGGCGCAGGGGGCGGGAACTCGAACAGGCGATGACTCAGCCACAGCGCCGTACCGTCCACCGGCGGAGTGAACAGGCTGATCCCCACGCCGATGCCCAGCCCGGTGAACGTCACCGCATCGGGCAAAAGGCGCTCGCGCAGGTCGGTGAAGACCAGGACGATCAGCAGCGCGGAAAAGATTGCCCACTTCGCGCCAAGCACGGTAAGCCCGGAGCTCTGGTAGCAGAGTAGAAACAAAGCAGCCGTCAGCAGCTCGACCAGCGGGTAGAGCGGGGAAATGCGCGCCTGGCAGGCGCGGCAGCGACCGCGCAGCAGTAGGTAGCTCACCACCGGGATGTTGTCGCGGGCGCGGATGAGGGCCTTGCAGGACGGACAGCGTGAGCGCGGCCTCACCACCGACTCGCCCGCCGGCAGCCGCCGGATACACACGTTCAGGAAGCTGCCCACCATCAGGCCGAACAGAGCCACAAAGATTTCCGTCACAACTTCAATCTGACACAAGCCTGGGGAGCCCTCAAGCCGCGGCCTTGTTGGCGTGCCCGGATGGCTAACGCAGAGAAGCAAAGATGCCGGGCAAGCGAAGGTGGCAGGGAGACGGGCAGCGGTTCGACCGGGCGATCTGTTGGCTCAAGGCTTCTTCGCCACGGTGCTTCCCTGCTTGCTTGTCCCCCTGCTATATTTTCCGGCTTGCGCAGAATGAGCCTCGTTGAACGAGCCGTTCGACGGTATGAGCACTATCGCTGGGCGCGCGATAATAACCGGCGGGTGTTGCCGTTTGCCTGGGGCCTTGAGCATATCGGCGGGCCGGGCGACAGCGCAGATCCGCGTGCGTGGCTTGCTCGCTGGGCCGAGGAGAGCGTGGCCCACAGCGAGCAATGGTACGCGACCGGCCCGGCCGATGACTACCGGCTGGATGGCGACCTGCTGACCTTCACCAGCGCGGTGGGCTCGCCCTGGCCGGAGAACAACACCGTCTATGGGCGGTTCTTCCCGGCCAAGACGACGGGGCCAGCGGTGCTTGTGCTGCCGCACTGGAACGCCAAGCCGGAAGCATACATCTCCGTCTGCCGCTGGCTGAATGCCCTGGGCATTACAGCCCTGCGCATGAGCCTGCCATACCACGACCGCCGCGGCGTGCCGGGCCATGAACGCGCCGACCAATTGGTGGGGCCGAACATCGGTCTGACGCTGCAGGCCAACCGCCAGGCCGTGCTCGACGCGCGGCGCTGCCTGCGCTGGCTTGAACAGCGCGGCTACACGCGCATCGGCCTGCTCGGCACCAGCATCGGCTCTTCCATTGGCTTCATCACCCTTTGCCACGACCGCGGCATCCGTGCTGGCGCGTTCCTGCACGTTTCGACTTACTTTGGCGATGTGGTGTGCACGGGTCTGACCACGGCGCACGTCTGGGAAGGCCTGCGCGCCGGAGTGTCCGCGGACGAACTCCACCGTTTCTGGGCACCGATCAGCCCGTTTCCCTATGTGTCCCGGCTGGCTGGCACCACGCAGCGCATGCTGCTGATCAGCGGGACCTACGACGCAACGTTCTGGCCAGAGTTTTCAGCCGAGATCATGGCCGAGCTGAAGCGACACAAGGTCGCCTACGAAGCGGTTCTGTTGCCTTGCGGGCATTACACGCTGGAAGTGCCCCCATTCAGCTACATCGCCGGCTTCCGCTTCGGTACTTTCTTCTTTCAGCACTTGAGCTGAGCCTTCCGTCCGGCCCGGCCGCTTGTAGCTTTCCCTGCCGCGCACAGTTGTCTGCGCCTTGGAACGCGAAGCCCGGCAGGGGCAAGAAGGTTTGTCCCGCGTGGGCGACAGGAAGTGCACCAGGGGCGCAGGAGAAGAAGCTTGCCCTAACGGAGGAGGGCCTGGAACGCGGCTTCGGTGACCAGGCGGGCAACGGCCGCGATGTCAGGCGCAAGCGAGCGGTCCGCGTCGAGCCGCGGTGAGACCGAGCGCACCAGTTCGACCGCCTGGCGCGCCAGCACGCCGGTGCGCAGCGGGGCCAGCAGGTCAATTCCCTGACAGGCGGCGAGCAGCTCGATGGCCAGGATGTGGCGGAGATTGTCCAGCATGGGCCGCAGGCGTCGTGCGCCGCTCATGCCCATGGAAACGTAATCTTCCTGGTTGCCGGAAGTAGGCACCGAGTCCACCGAGTGCGGCACGGCCAAAGCTTTCGTTTCGCTGGCTAGCGCGGCGGCGGTCACCTGCGCCAGCATGAATCCGGAGTGCAGACCTGGCTGGGCCACCAGAAACGCCGGGAGCAGGCTCGTGTGCGGATTGGTCATGTGCTCGATGCGCCGTTCGGCGATGCCGGCCAGCGTAGCCAGGGCCACGGCCAACTGATCGGCGGCCATGGCTAGCGTCTGACCGTGGAAATTCCCGCCGCTGAGCACCTCGCCCGTCTCCGCGAAGACCAGCGGATTGTCCGTCGCGCTGTTCAATTCGGTTTCCACTGTGGCGCGCACCTGGGCCAGCGCATCGCGCGCGGCGCCGTGCACTTGGGGCGCGCAGCGCAGGCTGTAGGCGTCCTGGACGCGCGGATCGCGCTCCGCGGTACGATGCGATTCGCGGATTTCGCTGCCTTCGTTGAGACGCAGCAGGTTGCGCGCCGTGGTTGCCGCGCCGGGGAACGGCCGCGCGGCCACGATGCGCAGGTCGAAGGCGGCGGGGCTGCCGAGCAACGCGTCCAGGGAGAGGGCGGCGGCTACGTCCGCGCTGTCAGCCAAAATCTCGGCCTCAAGGACGGCAAGCGCCAACAGGGCGAGCATGCCCTGCGTGCCGTTCAGTAGCGAAAGCCCTTCCTTGGCTTCCAGGCGGAGCGGCGCGATCCCGGCGCGCCGCATGGCTTCGCCTCCCGTGTAGCGTGCCTGCTCGTAGAAAGCTTCTCCTTCGCCGATGGCCACTTGCGCCAGGTGTGCCAGCGGAGCCAGGTCGCCGGAGGCGCCCACGGATCCCTGCGAAGGAATCACCGGATACACACCCCGGTTAAGCATGGCGCAGAGCACTTCGACGACCACCGGCCGCACCCCGCTCAGGCCTTTGGCCAGGGCGTTGGCGCGCAGCAGGATCAGCGCGCGCGTTTCGGTTGGGCTGAGCGGAGGGCCGACGCCGCAAGCATGGCTGCGCACCAGGTTCACCTGCAACTCGCGAAGCTGGTCGGCGGAGATGCGCACCGTGGAAAGTTCGCCGAAGCCGGTGTTGACGCCGTAGACAGCCGGACCGCCCTTGCCCGCGGACTCGACCAGCTTGTCAATCACCTGGCGCGAAGCTTCCATGCGGCGACGCGCCGTCGGTGTCAGCGACACTTGTGCCTCAGCGAAGACCACGGCCCTCAAATGCTCGAGCGCCAGGTCGTTCCCGGTCAGTTCGATAGTTTTCATGGGCGGGTTCCGGTGACGAGCACGACTTGGCCGGGCAGACGGAGCTCGTTGCCGAGGCGATAGCTTTCGAGCCCTGCACAGACTTCTGCCGACAGCTCCACTAGCTCTGCGCCCGTTGCGGCTTCGTAGCAGGGCCGATAGACTCGGCTGGTTTCCCGGCAGTATTGCCAGAGCTGTACGGGTGAGCCCGGCCACACCAGCTCGATTTTCCGCTCCTCTTCGCGGACCTGCTCGAAGCCTCTCTGCCCAAGCAGGCGGGCCAGCTTGCCCGGCGTCAAGGCGGTGGCCACCACGTGTGCTGCGGGGCCCACCGCCGCCGCGAGGGAAAGCGCCGGTTCGCCCGCGCCGCAGGCCAGATCAAGCGCGCGTAGGCCGCGCGCAGGTTCCAGGGCGTCGAGGAGAATCTGTGTTGCTTGCCGGCTGAGCGCCGTCCAACAGGAAGACCAGGTGCGAAGGGCGGCCAGGCGTCTTTCATCGGTCCACGGCGTGCTCGGCGAGCTCATGGTTCAGGATTCCCGTTCACTCCCTTCCAGCGCTGCGCTCCTGTTCGTCCGAAAAAGCAATCAAAGCGCACGTCAAGAGTCGGCAGCTCGTCGCCGGCCGAACAGGCTGTGCCGGTTGATGAGCCGAACGATCAACCGGGTCAAAGCGAAGGATTCGCAGCCAGAAGGGTTGGTGCCGCTCAAGGGGTGTCCTCCTGCCCGCCGGCCTCCGCCAGCGAAAAAACGCGGCGGTACTTTTCGGGCAGCGATTTCGGCCGGCCGCGATGGTCGCAGATGACATGGACGGTTTCGCCTCTGGCCACCAAGTCGCCCGTTTCGTCGTGAAAGACTTCATAACCAAAGCGCAGCGTGCGACGCCGCACCTCGAGCACGCAAGTGCGGATGCGCAGCGGGTCGTCGTAGCGGGCCGGCTTCTTGTAGCTGCAGCGGGCTTCGGCTACGACGATGTAGCTGTCGTCCTGCTCTTCCATGTCCCGGTAGCGGAAGCCCATCTGGCGGAACAGCTCGACGCGACCAATCTCAAACCACACGAAGAAGTGGCCGTAGTAAGCCACGCGCATCTGGTCAGTCTCGGAGTAACGCACGCGCACGGTGGTCGTCGCTTCGGTCAACATGGGCAGGCAAGTGTAGCGGAACTGCAGCGCGGGGCAAAGAGGCGCCCCCCGCGGGATGGTTGGCTGCGGCGCTCGTGCAAACAGCAGTCGCACTAACCCGGGGCTTAACCTCGGCTGTTACGCGTGTACCGTGATCTTGCTGCCGTGGGCTGCTCCGGTGCTGAAGAACTCTACCGGCGTGGAACAATGCGCCGGATCCCCGGGCTCCGCGGCCGCCACGGAAGGTTTTGCCGACAAGGCCATACGGGTTCTCAGGGGCGCTGCCATTTCGGCACGCGCTTTTCGAGGAACGCGCTGACGCCCTCGCGGAAATCAGCCGTTGAGCGCATCGCGGCGTTTTCCTGCATGGCTAGGTTGAGTTCGCGCTCCAGGTCGCCAGCGCCAAACGCGCGCAGCAAACGTTTTGTGCGCGCCAGGCTGGTGGGGCTGTTGGCAACGAGTTGAGCGGCCAGCGCGCGGGCGCGGTCGAGCAGTTTTTCCGCCGGCACAATCTCGCTCACCAGGCCGAGGCGATGCGCTTCGGCGGCATCGAAGACGCGCCCGCTCAGCAGCAGCTCGCGCGCGACCTTCTCGCCCGCTTGCCGGATCAGAAACACAGAGACAATCGCAGGGATGAAGCCGATCCGCACTTCGGTGTAGCCAAGCTTGGCTTCCGGTACGGCCAGCGTGAAGTCGCACAGCGTGGCCAAGCCGCAGCCGCCGGCCAGGGCCGGGCCATTCACCGCCGCCACAGTGGGCTTAGAGAACTCGTACAGGCTGCGAAACAACTCCCCCATGCGCCGCGAATCCGCCAGATGCGCTTCCTGCGGCTGCGCGGCGATGGCTTTCAAGGCGTCTAGATCCATCCCCGAGCAGAAGGCCTTGCCGGCCCCGGTCAGAATCAGCACGCGCGCGGCACCGGCTTCAACTTCGCGGAGGGCGGCGATCAGTTCCGCGATCATTTCGCCGGAGATGGCGTTGCGCTTGTCTGGCCGATTGAGGGTGACGATGGCAAGTTCCGCGTCGTAGTCGAGCCGCAGCGTGTCGTAAGCCATGGGCGAAGGATAGAAGCAACAGGCCGGGGACGCAAGGACGCCCGTTTCCGCCTCCCGCGGCCGGATGCTCGTCACCGAGCAAGTGCGCCAGGCCCGCAGCGGCGAGCACAGGTCTGCCTATTGAGCCGCGCTTCGACAGCGTGTTAATGTGAGTGCGTCGCCGCTGGAGTGGCGGAACCGGCAGACGCGCGAGACTCAAAATCTCGTGGTGCTTAGCACCGTGAGGGTTCGACCCCCTCCTCCAGCACCAAACCCCAGTTCGGCTCGGCCGAGGCGGGCTGGGGTTCTTTCTCACGGGGTAGAAATCTACGGAGTGCGAGCATGGTTCAGCGCCGCGTCCGGGCAACGTATTGCACTGCTGCGCAATCTCATCTTGCGTAGACCTTCGTGTGAGAGTACGTTGGTGCGTTGCCTGTGCAAGCTGCAAGCCGCGTCCAGCCCGGCTTGCATCGCGAACCACCTTCGCACCTGGGGGCAAGTCATGAAACGTGCATTTCAGCGCAGTCTGGTGCTTGGGTTAGCCGTGGCGCTTGTGCTGGGCGCGACGGCCTGGGCGGACACACTGGAGCTCAAAGGCGGCCGCATTCTCCGCGGCAGGTACCTGGGCGGAACGCAGAACACCGTTCGCTTCGAGGTGAGCGGCCAAGTGGAAACCTTTGCCATTGCCGACGTCCTCGCAATTACGTTCTCGGCCAGCGCCGCAACGTCGCAGCCTGTGGCTCCCGCTCCCGCGCCGCGAAGCGCGCATCCGGTGAGCGATCGCGTTACGGTGCCCGCGGGGACGCGCCTGCTCGTCCGCATGATTGACAGCGTGGACTCGGAGACGAACAAGGTTGGTGACCGTTTCCGCGCCAGCCTCCAAGAGGACCTCGTCGTCGAGGGGAAAGTCGTGGCTCGGAAGGAAGCCGATGTCTATGGCCGCCTCGTGGAGGCCAAGGAGTCGGGCAAGCTGACTGGCCGCGCCGAACTGACCCTCGAGCTCACCGAGATCATGATCGGCGGAGAGCTGCAGCGTATCAGCAGCGGCGAATACGGGCTGAGCGGTGACTCCCGCGGGCGCGACACCGCGAAGAAGGTCGGCGGCGGGGCCTTGATCGGCGCGGTGATTGGCGCCATCGCCGGCGGCGGCAAGGGCGCGGCCATCGGAGCGGGCGTCGGTGCCGGCGCCGGCACGGCCGTGCAGGTGCTCACCAAGGGCGAAAGAATCCGCGTGCCTAGCGAAACGCTGTTGGAGTTCCAGATCGAGGAAGCTTTCACCGTGCGCGTGCCCGCCGCGGCTCACTAGCGCTGTTTCGGCAATTCAATTCGGCGCCGGGCCATCCGACGGCCCCTGGGAGGGGCACCGCTCTGGTTAGTGCACTCAGCAGCTGCATACCCGCTGAGGTGTGCCGCAGTGTGCTTGGCCCCACCGCTCTAGTTACCAGTCCGTTACTGCCCCGCGGCCACAGCAAGCCCATATACTTCGAGTTAACAGCGGGCGCTTTTCTTTCTTGCCCCGCCCCCCTCTCCCTGCGTAAGATACCGGCCGATTCGTGCGGGGGAGGGCATGCCCAAGGAAAAACCGAAAGTTCATATCGGCGAGATCATCCGGCGGTATCGCGGGGACCGCGGGCTTTCCCAGGGTGACATCGAGCGGCGCACGGGCCTGCTGCGCTGCTACCTTTCGCGGGTGGAAAACGGCCACACGGTTCCCTCGCTGGAGACCCTGGCCAAGATTGCCGAGGCCATGGAGATTACCCTGGCGGACTTCTTCCCGGGCGAGGAGTCCGCGCGCGACCGCGACACGCGTAAGATGCTCGGCGAAATGACCGAAGAAGAGATTCGCTTCCTGGCGGAAATTAAGAAATACAGCGGCGGGCTCTCCGATGGCGACAAGCGGTTGGTTCTGGCCATGATCCGCAAGATGGCCACGATGCTGCCGCATCAAGCGGCCCGTCGGCAGACAACCTACCGGCGCCCCACGCTTTAGCCTATCCCTCTTCTGGCTGCGCAGTGCCTTCGCGGTGCAGCAGACTGCGCGCTACCTCCGTCAGCACGGGGACCAGCTGCGACCACAGCCGGCGCTTCAGGCTGCCATAATCCTGGGCGCCGCTGAACAGATCGCACAGCAGTTGCCGGAAGATGGCGCTGCGCCGGGCCAACTGCACCATGCGC
>Ga0209172_10003971_pt1 | contig 21164 bp, 24 predicted proteins | sample LarsenN4metaG_FD_184113 | JGI IMG/M metagenome (GOLD analysis project Ga0209172, IMG submission 184113) | Hot spring sediment bacterial and archeal communities from British Columbia, Canada, to study Microbial Dark Matter (Phase II) - Larsen... ... | reverse complement strand
AGTAGGTCATCATGCTCTCTCAAACTTTTTCCGATAGGCGGATTGGGTTAAAACTTACGAAACCGATTATACAACCTCACTTCATCTATGGTCAACAAAGCCTTGCTGAATGGCATAAGACTATCCCCAATAAACCAAAAAGCCTCCCCGTAAGGGAAGGCTTAGGTAAATGAATCAACTTGCCTTTAAGAAAGAAGCGACTTAAAACTCATCGTCCTCATCCCAGTCGTCTTCGTCTTCATCGTCTAAATCTTCTTCATCCCAATCCGCATCGTCTTCTTCGTCCCAATCGTCCTCGTCGGCGGCGCCGTCGGTAGGGGAGTAAGTCACGCACCCCGTGTCGGGGTCAAACTCGACAGCGGCGGCGGAACAGAACCCCTCATCGAGAAACACACAATCGGCGTAATGACATTTAATGCGCGGCATTTCAACATCCTCCTAAATATTAGGGTTACGAACCAAACGCGTAACGGCGATGATAAAAATCAAAATCATCACCGTTTGCGCGCTCACACAAAACGGACAAAGCGCCTTCAGCACAAACACTTCTAAATAAATGAGCCATAAAACAAAAGCAAAGCCAGCCAAAGCGATTGCAAAAAAAACTAAAGCCCCGTTGTTTTGCAAAAATGAATTTCGGTTTTCAAAAAACAAAACCAGCAGTAAAGCCAAGTTTCCAACCGCGCCAATTACTGGCACGTCAATTCCATTAATCACCGAATATGGGCTAGAAGTAACGCTCGAACAAGCGCCCGAACCTAAACACATAGCGTCGTTGCCTGTATATTTATAAACGGTCATATAAATTCCGATTGCCAACCCTATCGTCAAAAGCGCATACAAAGCGCGAACCAACCACTTATCGGCATTATCCATAAAACCTCATAATAAAATGGCTTCCACTTCCTGACCAGCAGGCACGCATTTTACACCAGCGGGGATAATAAGTAAAGCGTCCGCTTGGGCTAACGAAAGCAAATTGCCAGAGCCTTGATGACCCGTTAGAACGGCGGTTTTGATTCCATCTTCTTCGCGGATTTTCGCCCGCAGATAACTTTCCCTCCCATCCGATTCGATTTCTTCCGCGCTTCGCACTTTAATTTTGGCTTGTTCCTGCTCCGTCAGCCCTTTCATCTTCCCCAAAGCCGGGCGGACGAAAACCTCAAACCCGACAAACGCCGAAACGGGGTTGCCCGGCAAACCAATGAAATGAACGTCTTTATATTTGCCAAACGCCAAAGGTTTACCCGGGCGCATGTTCACTTTCCAAAAATCCATTTTGCCGTGCGTCTCAATCGCCGCTTTTATAAAATCATACGCGCCGACGCTCACCCCAGCGGAGGAGAGAATCAAATCGGCTTGTTGATTTACGGCTTCGTCAAACAACTTGGCAGCCGCCTCTTTTGAATCTTTTGCCACGCCCAAGCGAATGACTTCAGCGCCTGCATTTTCAAGCAAACTGGCTAAAGTGTATGAGTTTGAATCGCGGATTTTGCCTTCTTCCAGCGGAGCATTAACATCTAACAACTCGTCACCCGAAGATAACAACGCCACGCGCGGTTTTTTATAAACTGCTACATTTGCAATTCCCAACGTGGCTAACAAACCTAAATCTTGCGGTTTGAGCGCTCGCCCTTTTTGTAAAACGATTTCTCCAGCGTGAATATCTGAACCTTTGCGGCGGACGTAATCGCCCGCGTTTATTTTTTTATGAAATGAAATGGTCGGCGGAATTTTTGAGCCGACTTGATGATGATTCGCATTTGTATCTTCCACTGGGATGACGGCGTTTGCGCCTTGCGGCAATTGCGCCCCGGTGGTGATTCGCGCGGCTTGACCTGATTGCAAAGTCAGTTTGGGCGAAGACCCTGCTGGGATATCAGCGACAACTTGAAGCGTGGTTGGCGAAGCGGGGTTTGAATCTTCGGCGCGAATGGCAAAACCATCCATAGATGAATTATCGAAAGGCGGAAAATCTGAATCGGAAATAATATCAAGCGCCAAAATGCGGTTTGAACAAGCGCCGAGGGGAATTGTTTCTGTTGCAGTCGGTTGAAAATGGGAGAGAATGCGCTCACGCGCTTCTTGTACGGAAAGCATAAGCGCCGAGATTATACACCCTAACCGGGGTTTATCCGATGCGCTTCGATGACGTTGGGTAAGTTTTCAATGCGATTTAACACTCGGCTGAGTTGCGTTAAGTCGCACACTTCAATTACAAGGCTTAAATCGGCAATCGAACGATTGGTGTTTACCGAAACGTTTGCAATGTTAATATTTTCATCCGCCAGCAATTTTGAAATATCCACCATTAAACCTTGCCTGTCGTAGGCTTTGATTTTGATTGGCACGGGGTAGGTTCGTTCTACATGCCCCCAATCTACTTTTAAGAAGCGTTCTTTATCTTCGTTTTTTAATTTCAAAATGTTGGGGCAGTCTTGTCTATGCACGGTGACGCCGCGCCCGCGCGTGACAAAGCCGATAATTTCTTCGCCTGGCATGGGCGAACAACATTTTGCCATGCTGGCTAACATACCTTTTAGCCCAACCACTTCTACCGCGTCGGTAAATTTTTGCGGGCTTTCGCTTACGTTGGCTTGAAGAATATCTTTTACTTCTTCGGCGGTTGAAAACTGTTTAACAACTTTATTAATGGAAAGGTCTGCCGCGCCTAAGGCGATAAACAATTCATCGGGAGTTTTATACCCAATTTCGCGGGCTAGTTTTTCGTAGTTGATTTCATTAATCCCTAGTCGCTGTAATTCTCGTTCTAAGGCGGCGCGTCCTTGCGCTAAATTTTGTTCGTCTTCTTGTTTTTTAAACCAAACTTTGATTTTTGAACGCGCGCGCTGGGTTTTGACTAAACCTAAATTGGGGTTGAGCCAATCGCGGCTGGGCCCGCCGCGCTTGGCGGTTAAAATTTCCACTTGGTCGCTGGTTTTTAATTCTTGATAAAGCGGGACAAGTTTTCCATTAACGCGCGCACCCCGACAGCGATGCCCAATATCGGTGTGGACATGATAGGCAAAATCAATCGGCGTAGAGCCTGCGGGCAGGTCAATAATATCTCCGCGCGGGGTGAAGACGTACACCCTATCTTTGAACACGTCGCTTTGCATTGATTCGACAAATTCCGCCGCGTCTTTTACGTCGCTGCGCCATTCCATCATGGCTCGTAAAGAGTTGATGTGCTTTTCAAAATTTTTATCTAAAATCTTCCCGCCTTCTTTATAACGCCAATGCGCGGCGATGCCATATTCGGCGCTCATGTGCATTTCAGGCGTGCGAATTTGCACCTCCAGCGGGCGCTTATCGTCATATTGCACGGCGGTATGAAGCGATTGATATAAATTATCTTTTGGCGCGGCGATGTAATCGTCAAACTCGCCTTGAATGGGTCTCCAAGTGGTGTGAATTAACCCTAATGCGGCGTAACACGAAGGTACATCTGGAACAATGAGGCGCACAGCCCGCACATCATACAGCATGTTAAACGGGCGGTCTTTATTTTGCATTTTTTTGAAAATAGAATAAATGTGTTTGGGTCTGCCGCTTACTTCGGCTTTGATGTTGTTTTTTTCAAGCAATTTCACTAGCTTCTCTTTAATTTCTTCCAATTGTTTTTCTCGGTCTAAGCGGCGTTCAGCCAATTGTTCGGCGATTTCTTTATATTTTTCAGGGTTCACATAGCGAAAGCTTAAGTCTTCTAACTCCCACTTTAATTGCCAAATTCCCAAGCGGTTTGCCAGCGGCGCAAAAATATCTAACGTTTCTTGGGCGATTCGTTTTCGCTTATGCTCTGGCATGTGACCCAACGTGCGCATATTATGCAAGCGGTCTGCCAATTTAATCAGCACCACGCGCACGTCTTCGCCCATGGCTAAAAATGTTTTTCGTAACGTTTCGGAAACAATATCTTCCTTGCGCCCCAACAAGGCAGGTTCGGTTGTTGGTTCTTCATTTCCGTTCTCGTTTTCGGCGTGTTGGTCGCCGCGTGAAACGCGCGGCAAATGCGTTAACTTTGTTACGCCATCCACCAGCAATTTTACAGTATCGCCAAAATCACGGCGGATATCCGCCAAGGTGACATCCGTATCCTCCACTGTATCATGCAATAGACCTGCGGCGATTACTTCGGCTGGCACTTTCAAATCGGCTAAGATGCTTGCCACTGCAATACAATGATTGATATATGGCTCGCCGGAATGCCGTGTTTGCCCACGATGTGCTTCTTCCGCCACGGTGTACGCTTTCATCACCAGTTCGCGGTCTGCTGGGGAGTAATGTTCGGGGAGCTGCTCTAACAATTTTTCAAGCGGAATAGCCGCCGTTGCTGATTTCATAGGATAATTTTACTACTTCCTTAATCATCGCCTCTTTCTTTGATTGATAATTGGTTCTGCTCCCTCAACATTCCCTTCGCCCCGCCCCGCGCAGGGATAAATCCCCGCGCTATGTTCACAAAGCCCGCTAAAGCGGGCTTATAATTTTGCCATGCCTATTGTTAACAACGTCACCCGTTTTTTAGACGCGAGAAAAATTAAATACACTGCTCACGAGTTGCCCGCCGAAAAAATCGGCGCGCTTGAAGCGGCGCATATTTTGAATGCGCCAGAAGCGCAGGTTTTCAAGACCATTGTCACTACCAGAGAAAAAGGCAAACCCACGCTGGCGGTTATCCCCGGCGACCGAAGCGTAGATTTGAAAGCGCTGGCGGCGTTTCTTGGCGAAAAGAAAATGTCTCTGCCCACCGAAAAAGAAGCGGAGATATTAACAGGCTTGCAGGCAGGCGGTATTTCTCCGCTGGCATTAATCAACAAAGGTTTTCAAGCGGTGATTGATTCTGCTTGCCAAAATTACGAAGAAATTTATATCTCAGGCGGTCAACGCGGAATCAATATTCAAATTGGCGTAAAAGATTTAATCCATCTGGTCAACGCCAAAGTTGGAGCGATTAGTAAATCTACATAGAAAGTAGAAGGGGGGCGTTTTCAATTTTTACTTTTTGTTTTTTGTTTTAAGCGTCAAACTCTGCGACCTGATTTCCATTCACAAACAGTACATACTTCCCAGCCGCAAAACTCCCTAGCGGAATGTTTACCTCAAATGGGCTTAGGGCTTGTACGCAAATTGCATTTGGGTCCGAAACGGAATAGACTTCGACCAAAATTTTATTTTCAGCGTCTGGCGGGTTGACCAATGCCCGCAATTGATGGCACGGCGTTGGCAGGTTTCCTTTAATGTTTAACATAAACTGCAAAGGGTAGCTTTCCATTGTCAGTAAATCGCTTGAGTCAATGTAGGCTTCGCCGCGCGTTAGCAAAGAATCTGCAGGCTGGGGCAGGTAATTGGCTTGCGGCTCGTTTGTATGAGGCGTATCTGAACTTACAGGCTCATCGAAAGTTGAAGCGCAAGCCGAGAGGAATACAGCGAATACGAGTAAAGTCGAAAATATTTTTTTCATGTTGGTCTCCATGTTTTGAAGACGATGCGTAAAGCGCATGAGTTCCCTGTTCGAGCGCGTTTTGAAAATTTACAGATGGGGCGGCGGGTGAGGTCTATTAATAAGAAACGAAATCGCCTACCAAGTTGTCGTTAATCCAAACGGTGTATCTACCTTTTGAATAATATCCAAATAAAATATTGGCTTCAAATTGTTGAAACACATTTTCGCAATTGATGTTTGGGTTTATTAAGCTATACACTTCAATAAACACACGATAGTTTTCATCAGGCGGGTTGATTTGCACGCGCAATTCGTTGCACACGCTTGGCATATACCCTAAAATGTTTAACATCGCGCGCGGCGGCGAGTATTCATATTTTTCCGAAAGGCTTACGGCGGTAATCGTTACGCCTGCAATTTGCTTGCCTAAATCTTCTGTGCGCGGCGCGTATATGTTTTCATCTGGCGTGATGCGATACGGCAACGCGGCGGTTTCCGTCGGCTCGGCGGTTGGAATGATTGAACAGGCGCTGATTAAAATAAAAATTAATAAGAATTTTTTTCTCACTCTAATTTTGACCTATTTAGTTTTACGTTTTCAAACAATTGTGGGGCGGGAACATAAATCCCGCTCCCGCTTACGCTGATTGTTGAATCTGGCAATCGAATTTCGCCTTTGCTGATGATTTTTCTCTCTTCAATTTTGGCGATTCTGGCTTCCACTATAATTTTTTGATTCAACGGCAATGGTTTGTGATAGTTGATATTTAAGTTGACAGCCGCCACTTTATGCCCAGCCGCCCACACTACCAAGCCCATCGCTTCATCTAAGATTGCCGCCGAAGCGCCGCCATGCGCATGGTTTGGCGGACCTTGTTGCGCTTCATTCAGCGTAAATTCGGAAGTTAATACGCCGTTTTCAAGAAACCAAGTGAGACCAATGCTATGCGGGTTATCTGTTCCGCATACAAAACACCAACCGTGATAAGGGATTTGCGTTTTCATAAAACCTATTTAACCACAAATGCGTTACGCGGGCGTGAAAAGATAAGCGCTTAAGTCTTTGCAGCGCTTTATTTATTTCGTGCGCGAATAGTTTCATGCTAGAATCTTGAAAATTTCAAATACGGAGATTCCCATGAAGTCGCTTTTAGAAAGATTAAAGATTCAACCTGTGAATGCGGGGGTATCCACAGGTATAGATAACTGGCTGATGGATAAAAACGGCAAGGAATTAGTTTCATATAACCCAACTACAGGCGAGCCAATTGCAAAGGTGATTCAAGCCACAGCCGAGACGTATGAAAAAGTGGCGGCGGAGGCGCAAAATGCCTTCCTAAAATGGCGGCATGTCCCCGCTCCGAAAAGAGGCGAAGTAGTCCGCGATTTGGGCGAAGCGTTGCGTCAACTCAAAGAACCGCTTGGCGATTTGGTGACAGTAGAAATGGGGAAGATTCGCGCAGAGGGGCATGGCGAAGTGCAAGAGATGATTGATATTTGCGATTTTGCGGTGGGGCAGTCGCGCATGTTATATGGGCTTAGCATGCACAGTGAAAGACCATCGCACCGTATGTATGAGCAGTGGCACCCTTTGGGCATTGTGGGGTTGGTGACGGCGTTTAATTTTCCTGTGGCGGTTTGGTCTTGGAATTCGGCGCTTGCCGCCATTTGCGGCGATACCGTCATTTGGAAGCCTTCCTCTTATACCCCGTTGACTGCAATTGCCGTAACACACATTGCCAATCAAGTTATGGCTGATCATGGCTTATCGGGTATTTTCAATTTAACCATTGGGTCTGGACGCGATGTTGGCGAGTTGATGTTAAATGATAAGCGTGTGCCATTGGTTTCGTTTACGGGTTCAACAAAAGTCGGCGTGCATGTTTCTGAAACGGTGGCAAGGCGATTCGGCAGAACGATTTTAGAACTTGGCGGTAATAATGCAATTATTGTCACGCCTAACGCCGATTTGGAAATGGCGACTCGCGCTATTTTGTTTGGCGCGGTTGGCACGGCTGGGCAACGCTGCACTTCCACGCGCAGAATCATTATGCACAAATCTATCGCCAACGATTTAACGCAACGGCTTGTTAACGCTTATAAACAAGTTCGCATTGGCGACCCGCTTCAGCCGGAGACGCTAATGGGTCCGTTGGTTGTGAATACGTCTGTCGAAGAAATGCTGGATGCAATTCACAAAGCGAAACAAGACGGCGGCGAAGTTCTTGTAGGCGGCGAGGCGCTTCCAAACCTTGGTCCAAATTTTGTTTCGCCTGCTATTGTGAAAATGCCGGCGCAAACGGAAATTGTTAAGACTGAAACCTTTGCGCCGATTTTATATTTGCTTGAATATGAAACGATTGAAGAGGCAATCAAAATTCATAACGATGTGCCGCAAGGTTTATCGTCTGCTATCTTTACCGATTCGGTGCGTGAGGCGGAGACATTTTTATCGGTCGGCGGTTCGGATTGCGGCATTGCCAATGTGAACATCGGCACGTCGGGCGCGGAAATTGGCGGCGCATTTGGCGGCGAGAAAGAAACAGGCGGCGGGCGTGAATCTGGCTCGGATGCGTGGAAGGTTTACATGCGCCGACAAACGAATACGATTAATTGGTCGAAAGATTTGCCTTTGGCGCAAGGAATTAAGTTTGGGGAATAGTTTGCTTTGATGAAGCGCAAGGGCGAGAGACCTCGCCCTTGCGGAATGAATATGAGCGCAATAAACCAATCTCAAACTTTATGCAAAGCCTGCGGGTTGTGTTGCTCAGGTCATTTGTTTTCGTGGGTGCGGCTGAACGCTAATGAGTTAGATAAAGCCGAAGCCTTGGGCTTGAACGTGATTCGCAACGACCCGCGGCAACGCGGATTTTTACAGCCTTGCCCTGTTTGGCAGGGCGGCGTTTGCACGGTTTACCAATCGCCTGATTATCCTCGTAGTTGCGCGAAATATAAATGCGTTGTTTTACGAAAGTTGCTAGACGAAGAAATTGATTTTTCTGACGCGCTGAATCAAATTGAAGAGACTTTAGAGTTGATTCAAGAAGTTGAAGCTCTTTTGCCTGTTTCTTCCTTAGTCAGTTTTCGGGAGCGGTTCGTTACGCATAAAGAAAATTTGGAAAGATTAAATCAACAAAACTATTCTCAAACTGAAAAAGAGTTTTTACAAAAAGCGGGGGAGTTATTGCATATTTACGAGAACCGCTTTGGGGTGGATGATTTTATTGATTATGAAAAGTAAATAGCGTTTTCAAATCGCCCACATTGACAAAATATTTGCGATATGCAGACGTTTCGCTCAAAACGCCTCGCAAGGCAATAAACAATTCCGCTTGTAGGTATGGGTTTTTCTCGCCTTTTTCATTTAATAAGGTAACCTGCCCTTCGTCTATGCGGACGGTCAAGCCGCCGTTTGCGCGCAGCCATTCTAGCCCAAGTTCTATGGCGATTTCACGAGACGCCATAGCGGATGCAAGTTCTTGAATGGATGTTTTACCCGCTTTTTTATTCAAAGCGAATTTACATAACCCTGCCAAGCGATTTAGAAATTCATTAGGCTTTTCTTCAGGCGGTAAAACGCCAAATACATAAATTGTTTTTGGCTTTACAACGTCCAGCGCTTTGCGTAATTCCGCTGGCGATGGGGGAACGGTGTAAATGGCAAATTCATCGGCTGGCGTTAATTCAAAACGAGATTTGCCTTTGGGTTTATCTGCGCCTTCTGCCCAGGTTAAGGTCGAAGGTTGTAGGTTAAAGGTTTTAAGTCTAAAGTCTCTAATCTCTAATCGCTGTTCTTTGCTCTCTACAACCGCTTCTGCAACGATTCTAAAATCTTGAAATTGCAAGTTGACCTGACGTTGCCCACGATAGGAAGACGCCCGCAAAGAATAAGCAATGTCAATTTTGCTGCCGTTTTCGGGTAAGTTTGCGCCTGCTCCGCCCCAATATAAAATGGATTGCGTATTGCCATGCTCGTCTTCGATATTGATTCGCAGATGTTCTTTTGTTTTTCCAATTTCGGTTTTGGATTTGAGAATCACATTTCTAGTAGCAAGAGTTAATTCTGGGTTGCCTGCTCCATACGGGGCGAGCAGTTCTAATGCGTCGGCGAGGTCAATGTTGAGGTCGGAGAGAGCAAGCCAAAAGTCAATTTGAAGCGTTGGTTCTTCATAAACAATATCGCCAAGTTGTTTTTCAAGCGCTTTGCCTAATCCTTTGCGAAATTGAATCAAATCGTCTTTTTTGAGCGAAAGCCCAGCCGCCATAGGGTGCCCGCCAAAGCCAAGCAAAATATTTTTTTGCGTGGCTATGGCATCGGTGATGTGCAAACCCTCGATAGAGCGCGCCGAGCCGCGCAAGATTCCATCTTCGGATTCGTTTAATAAAATGGCAGGCTTGCGATAGCGTTCAACCAGTTTGTTCGCCACAATGCCCACCACGCCGCCCGCCCAATTCGGGTGCGATAAAACAATGGCGGGCTCGTCAAGCAGTTTGGGGTTTTCTTTTAGTTGCGCTTCGGCGGATTGATACACTTGCGATGTTAATAATCTGCGTTGCGCGTTTAAGCCTTCAATTTGCGCCGCTAACACGCGCGCTCGCGCTTGGTTATTTGTAGTTAGCAACTCAACGGCAGGGTTTGCGTCGCCTAATCTGCCGAGCGCATTTAATCGCGGGGCAAACGTAAAACCAATTGTTTCTTCGTTTGCGGTTTCTAAATTTGTGTTCGATAATTCGGCGATTGTTCTTAATCCAATGCGGGTTGTTTTTTGTAACTGTTCGATTCCTTTTTTGGCTAAGGCGCGAGTTTCATCTTTAAGTAAAGCCACATCTGCAATTAATCCCAGAGCGACAAGGTCAAGAAGTTCTTCTGACTGTAGTTCGTGGACGATGGATGGCGTTTCATGGTTTACGGTCTGCGGTCTATCGTCTAAAAGCGCTTCCGCTAATTTATATGCAACTCCAACCCCCGCTAAAGTTTTCAATGGATGATTCTCTGGCAACATTTTAGGATTGATAATTGCTTTGGCGCTCGGAAGCGTTTCGCCTAAATCATGATGGTCTGTGACAATGACATCAACGCCGTGCGCGTTTGCAAACTCAATGGCTTCATGAGCGGTGATGCCTGTGTCGCATGTCAAAATTAATTTTGCGCCGTTATCAATGATGCGAGTTAACGATTCGATATGCACGCCATGATTTTCTTTTCCGCGTATCGGAACGTAATAAATTACGTTGGCGTTTAATGCTTGTAAAGTTTGCGTAAGCAAAGCGGTGGAGGTTTGCCCATCTACGTCAAAATCTCCCCACACGCAAATTAAGTTTTTTTGTCGAATATGATGGCGGATGAGTTCTACCGCCGATTCGATGTTTGGAAATTGCGCGGAGGTTTTTTTTTCGGGATTTAAAAACGCTTCAACCTCTTCGGGCGAGTTGATTCCGCGCCTCAACAGAGTCTGCTGAATGAGCGGGGGCAGAGCCTGCCCTGAGCGAAGGCGAAGGGTTTCAGAAAAAGAAGCGGGGATTTCTACAGGTTGAGGGTCTAGCCAGCGAGTCATATTATGCAAGTATCAGGTTTCAAGAGATAGATGTCAAGTTAAAATAAAACGAGTCGCCGCTTGGACGACTCGTTTTATTTTATGGGAAAAATATTTCTTCAATCTTTTTCTCAAACAACTTTGCAATTTGAAACGCCAACGGCAGGCTGGGGTCGTATTTTCCAGTTTCAATGGCGTTAACGGTTTGCCGCGAGACTTTGAGCTTTTCCGCCAAATCGGCTTGCGACCAATTTCTTTCTGCTCGTAACGTTTTGAGATTGTTTTTCATTGATACTTTCTCCAAAAATATCCAAGGCTAACGCCCCATAAGAAAAACATAATGGGTAACACCCAAAGGATAGGAAAAGGCGGAAAGCCTATATTTTCGAGAAAGCCATAACTAAAGGTAATTAATCCAGTAGTGATGGCGGAAAAAGTGACGGCTTGCAGTTGAATTTTTTGTTGTAGTTCATCGCTTTCTCGTAAGGCTCGCAAAATGGCAATGATTACAAAAATCATAGGCAGCGCTGGAATTAATGTGATAACGATTTGAGCGCTTTTCGGAAGCGTAAATTTGTTTAATACGCTTACGCTGGCTATCACTGCCACAATGTAAAGCCCCATTGCAACGCCAAACTCTTTGTAATAACGTTTCCATATATCATTTTGATTCATGTTTTTCCCCATCTTCTTTTTGAGCCGCCGCGCTAAGCACAAACGCCCACACAATCCCAAGGACAATGCCAAGCGCTACGCCTAGCCCAATATTGTTGAGCGCTACGCCAATGGCAACGCCAGCCCCTATTCCAATTGCAAACCCTGCCCCTGCGTTGTTATTTTTGTTTTTCATGGTTTTCTCTCCTGTAAAGTTTACTTGACTTTTCGTATTGTAAAGCAAACTTTACTTTAAGTCAAGGGTGTTTTACACCCATTTCTGCATCAATTCCTAAGCAAGATAACCGCTGGCTGGGGGGAGGGAATAAATCGAGGTTCGCCAGCGTTAAGCGCAGATGAATGTCTAGGTAGAAAATCAATTTTATTTTCCCAGACCGTATGTCTATTTTTGCTTCAAAACGCTCACCGTTTGGTCATGCGCGATTTGGAAGATATACCAAAGCATAACGCTGACGATAATCAACTCGCCGCCGTCGTCGAGTAGCCCAAGCGCTTCTTTAATAAAAATTCCCCAATTGCTGGCAATTTCCGCCGCATCTAAAAACACGCCAAAGAAAATGAGAATTGCGATTAAGGATATAAGGTCACGAGAAAGTTTCTTGAAGGCTTGCGAACCTTTTTGATATGCAATGCCTATTCCAAGCGCTAAGATGATTCCCGCAGCGGCATAGACGGCGAATTCGCCAAAATCTTGTAATCTTAAGTTTAATGGGGGAGTGAAAGTAAGTTGATTGGCTATCGCGCGCCCAACGTCTTCATGAATTTGAAAAGCGTCGTCAACAAGAAAATATAAAAACACCATTGCCCATGACCAATACCCCCAGTAGCCTAGTTTTTGGAATAGATAAACACAGAGAATGATTATCCAAAGAAATTTAACGTATTGATAAAACTCTGCATAGCCTAAATCTCTTTTTACTGAATATAGCGCGCTATCAAGGATATACGTTTTATAAAGAACGTGCAAAACAATAAAAACAATATCTGCGCTTATACATAGCCATAGAAATAATTTGTCGTTTTGCGTTGTGAAAGCCGTCAATGCGCCTCTGATTTAAGAATTTTAATAAAATTGTATTATGCGCTTTGCGCTAGGCGTTAAAGCTCATCTTCTCTTTAACGGCGTTGGGCAACTCAGGTAGTTTGCTTCTTTCAATCAGGAAAGTGGTTACCTCATTTAATTCTTTGAAAATATAATGTTGCCGCAGCGCGCCTTCTAAATATCCCGCGCCGCTCGTGCCGCCTGTGCCAACGCGCATTCCAATCATTCTACGAGTCATCAACATATGCCGATACCGCCATTGCGAAAGCAATTCGTCAATATCAATCAATGTGGTCAATAAATCAAACGGTAAATGAAAAATCGGTAAGTTGCGATACAGCATAATAAACAAAACGGCGCGCATCGCGTTCATAGAAAAATCTCCAGAGCCGTCTTGATAAAAAATTTTGTCTAGCGCTTCTAATTGCTTTTGCTCGACGTTTGATAAACTGTTTTTATAAATTTGTTTGTAATCGCTCCAAAATTGATGAACGCCGTTTTCAACGGGGTACAAACTTTGATATTCATTCCAAAGCGATTCGTCGAAGAACGGAGTTCGCTCTGCCCATTTGACGATTAACTCTTTCAACGTCGCTTCTTTTTCGACGGTTGTAATTGCTTCATAATCCTCAGCATTAAACCCGCCCTCACGGACGCTTTTGTAGTATTCCGCTTTATAGCGCTGTTCCATTTTTAACCCCAATTTTGCTTCAATGATTCTAAATTGCAAACTTTGAAACCCAGAAGATGGTTGCAATAAATTTCTAAATTCCAAAAAATCCATTGGGGTCATCGTTTCTAAAACGCCGATTTGCTGAACCAACACCTCAAAAATTTTGACAACTCGTTTTAACTTATGAACCGCAATGCTCATTTCGCCCGCATTGTCATTAACCTTTTCTGAAGCGAAAATTCCCCGCACCATATCAATCTCGTGAATCGCTTGTTTAAACCAAAGCTCGTAGGTTTGATGAATGATAATGAAAAGCAATTCATCCGTTTTCATCGAACTCTTTGGTTTTTGACTGTTGAGAATTGTGTTTAACTCAAGGTAATCGGAGTAGTATAAGTTGGGCATGGGGGGTCCTTGTGAGGGCGATTTCTTTCTATCATTTTATACTAGATTGGACGAGTTAACAATCCTTGTTGCAAACTTACTTTAGGGGAGTATAATTAACCTGTCTTTAACGCACCACCTCTGCAAGTTATCTCATTGAATGAAGGAACTGCATGTGACCAAAATATTTTTTGCAACCGATATTCACGGCTCAGATATTTGCTGGAATAAGTTTTTGAATGCGGGCAAGTTCTACGAAGCCGACCAATTAATCCTTGGGGGAGATATGACCGGCAAAGCCATTGTGCCAATTATTCACCAAGGCGGGAAAAACTACCGTGTCACTTTGCTCGAACAGACGTTTGATATTACAAACGAAGACGAGTTGACGGATATTAAAAAGAAAATCCGTAGCCGCGGCTATTATCCATATATGACCAATCCAGACGAAATTGCCGAATTAGACAAAGACCCAAGCAAAGTGGATAAAATCTTCCTACAAGAAGTCCTTAAGGTCGTTCAACAATGGATGGAAATTGCCGATAAAAAATTGGCTGGCACAGGTATGAAAGTCTATTGTTGCCCAGGCAATGACGATATGGATGAAGTAGATGAGATTCTGATGGAAAGCAGAACGGTTGTCCATGCGGAGGGGAAGGTGACAGACCTGCCAAGCGGGCATGAGATGATTGCCTCAGGTTGGAGCAACATCACCCCGTGGCATACGCACCGCGAAGAGGACGAAGACCAACTCGCCGTCAGATACGAAGCGATGATTTCTCAATTGAAAAAACCCGCCAGTTCCATCTTCAATATCCATGTGCCGCCTTATAAATCAGGTTTAGATGACGCCGCCGAATTGGATAAAGATTTACGCCCAGTGTTAGCCGGCAACTCAATGATTCCAGTCGGATCAAAGGCATTAAGAGCGGCAATTGAAAAAACGCAACCTTTACTAACTTTACACGGACATATTCATGAGGGGCGCGCCACGACGCGAATCGGCAAAACGCTTTGCATTAATCCGGGTTCTATGTATGAGCAAGGAACTTTGCTAGGAGCATTGATTGTTTTAAGTAAAGATAAAGTCGAAAATTTTGTTCTCACAAGCGGTTAATTTCCCTGGCTTCACCCCTCTTTCACAATGAGAGAGGGCGACAGAGGCGAGGGTTAAATAAAAAAGGAGAATCGTTATGAGCAACTTGTTTGTCCGTAAAGCGACTGGCATGGTACGTTCATGGTCAGTCTTCGACGCGTTTATTTACGCGTTTTTCTCCATCAACTTAGTAACGCTTGGCTTTTATAGTTTTAGCCAAATGTATTACTTTGGCGGTGGAATGATTCCCGCGTTAATTATCAGCGCGGCGTTCATTATTTTTGAAGTCATCGTATACGCTTCATTAATTGCCGTTATGCCTCGCTCTGGCGGCGATTACGTTTGGCAGACGCGCGTCTTCGGCGGCGGAATTGGTTTTATCCTTTCCATCACCGGTTGGTGGTTCACTCTTTGGTTGTGGACGCCGATTTATGGCGACATGCTTCGGCAAATTGTAATTACCCCCTTACTAGGCGCATTAGGTCAACAAGAACTTGCGGTGTGGTTTGCCGGGCAGGGAACTGCGCTGTTTGTTTGCTCATTGCTAACTTTAGCGTTTGTCGCTTTGGTTATCGTATTAGGCATGAAAACCTATGCCCGCATTCAAAAATATTCTTTTTATGCGGGCATGCTCGGCTTGCTCATTGTGATTGTCTTGCTATTCACTGGCTCTCCCGAAGCCTTCAAAGCCGGCTTAGACGCTAACTCTGCGGCATACTTTGGCACGCAAGGCAGTTTATATGAACCAACCGTGCAAGCAGGCATAGACGCATTTGCCTCTACGCCATTGTTTGGCGGCACCTTTGCCTTAATTATGGTAACGCTTCCCTATTTAGTGTTCTTTAACCTGTGGCCCAATTGGGGCGCCACGTTATATGGCGAAGTGCGCGGCGCAACAGATTACAAACGCAATTTTGCCGGCATGGCTTGGGCGCTTATCATCACAACCCTTCTGGCTATTCTCTTCTTCCTTGGCGTAAACCGCGCTTTTGGCTGGGATTTCTACGTTCAAGCCAATGCCGCTTGGTGGAATTACGCTTGGGGCTATGTGTCTGAAGCGCCCCCGCTTCCCGTATGGCCCAACCCTGCCATGTTAGCGGTCTTCCTAACCGACAATCGCCTTATTCAAATCATTGTCCTATTATTAATGAGCGCGTGGTGGTTTGGCTGGGCAGGGACCTTGTTCCTCTCATCCACTCGCGTCATCTTCGCCGCCGCGTTTGACCGCTTACTTCCGGAAAAAGCCGCTGAATTAAACAAAAACGGCACCCCAGTAAACGCAATGTTATATATGATATTGCCCGCCATTTTAGTTGCGGCTTTATACGCTTACAATGTCGGCGGTTTCCGTTCTATTACGCTGGCTGCCACGCAAGGCATCGCCATCATGTATTTTGGCACAGCCATCGCCGCCATTATCCTGCCATATAAAAAGAAAGAACTGTATGAAGCCTCGCCAATCGCCAAAATGAAAGTTGCCGGTATCCCATTAATTACGGTGGCGGGTTTAATTTTTGGCGGCTTTTTGCTTTTCTTATTAGTTGAATGGTTCTTCGACCCATGGCTTAACACCGGCGGCGTTCCGCCCGGTTTATACGGCATTAGCATTGCCAACACCAATTCCATGATATTCCTTGGCTCTTGCTATGCTATCGCCGCCGCCATTTACTATAGCGCCAAATCTCGTCGCAAGAAAGAAGGCATTGATTTAGATAAAGTGCAAGCCGAAATCCCTGCTGAATAACTCATAAAAAATAAGGCGACAGCCGCCTTGAGAGGGGCTGTCGCCTTATGCTTTGCGGAGAGATTATGTCTGTAATTGAAGAAGTCGTTGCCAAAGTGGATGATTGGAAAGATAAAGAAGTAAAAATCGAACAACTCTCAGGCGGGTTAACCAATACCAACTACAAAGTTCTCGTCAATGACCAGCCGTTTTTTGTCCGTGTGCCGGGAGAAAGCACAGAACTGCTTGCTATTGACCGTAAAAACGAATATCACAACACCAACGCCGCCGCCCACGCGGGCGTTGCCCCTCGAATATTAAATTATTTCCCAGAATACAACGTCATGGTTTTAGAATTTTTAGAAGGCAAAACCATGTCTAAAGATTCATTGAACGCGCCTGGAATGCCGACCAGAATGGCGCAGGCGATTAAGCGCCTGCACTCCGCCGAACGCTTCTTACTTGATTTCAACATGTTTCGGCTGACCGAATATTACCTACGCCTCTGCCAAGAACGCCGCATCGTCATTCCCGATGGATACCTTGATAGACTTGAAACAATTCATAAAATTGAACAAGCAATGTCTGTCAAACCGTTAGCCACAGTCCCATGCAATAACGACCTGCTTGCCGAAAACTATATTGACGACGGCAAACAATTGTGGCTCATTGATTACGAATACAGCGGCAATAACGACCCAACCTTTGAGCTGGGCAATACTTGCCAAGAAATGCAATTTAATGACGAGCAAATTAACGAGGTTTGCGCCGCATACTTCGGAGAAGCAACCCCTGCCATGATTGCCCGCATGAAATTAAATATGATTATGTCCGATGTCGGCTGGGGATTGTGGGCGGCAATTCAAGCGAAAATCTCCACAATTGACTTTGACTTTTGGGGCTGGGCAACCGAACGCTGGGGCAGAGCCGTAGAAAAAATGGACTCGGCAGATTTTGACATTTGGTTGAAAGACGTACAAAATTAAAGATGGACATACTAAAAGAATTGTATCGCCTTGTGGAAGCGGCGGAAACAAAAAACATTCAACTACGCACGGTGGGCGGAGTAGCGGTGCATGTGCATAACAAAAAAAATCACCCATTATTCATGCGTGAATATGGCGATTTAGATTTTGTCGTCGCCAAAAAACAGCGCCGCGAATTTGAAGATTTTATGCCCACCGTAGGCTATGAAGGTCATAAACAATTTAATTTACTTAATGGAGATATTCGCCAAATTTACTATCATAAAGAAAGCGAAATGAAAATTGATATTTTTGTGGGCGATTTTGAAATGTGCCACAAAATTCCGCTGGAGCGCCGCCTTTCTGTCGAACCCGTTACCATTCCGCTGGCGGAACTATTTTTATCTAAAATTCAAATTGTTGACCTGAATCAAAAAGACGCGATGGACGTCGCTTCTTTATTGCTAAACGTTGAAACTGGACGCCATGACAAAGACGCTATTAACCTGAATGTTATCGCCGAATTGTGCGGCAACGACTGGGGACTTTATAAAACCACGCTGATTAATTTAGAAAAGGTGAAAGAGGTTGTAAGCAAACTATCTCTTACAAATGAAGAGAAGAATTTAATTTCAACGCGCATTCAAGAAATTTTGAAAACCTTTGAGACCATGCCTAAATCATTAGCGTGGACGCTGCGCGACAGAGTCGGCACGCGGGTTAAGTGGTATATTGAAGTGGAAGAAGTTCGAAGATAAACCAAACGTCTTTCAGGTTTATGTTGGTGAAGCATATCGAATGAAAAAAATACGCCTTATCCTCGCTATTGTTATCTTCGCCGTATCTATCTCGCTTTTGGTTTGGGGGTTTTTACCAAGCCGAACTGAAACGCGTATTCAAGAAATATCTCCCAAAGAAATGCAATTGCCAACGCCATCTTCATTTTATTTTGAATCTGCGGCATGAAACTTAAATTTTCTTTTCTTCAAATATATTTTTTTATTATTTTTCTTTTAGTTTTATCTGCCTGCGGGAGTCCAGCGGCGACAGAAACTCCAAGCGCATCTTTAACGGAGATTGCGCCTACACAATCTGTTACAAGCGCTACGCCGCAAGCGCCGTCTTTTGAGCCTGCCGTGCTGGAGACCCGCCGCCTCACTTTGGAATTCCCTCCAAAAATTAAAGCCGACTCTACAAGCGAAATCATTCGCCTCACTTTAGAGGTGGACGATTTGGGCAATGTTACCCCAACGGCTTATTATGAAACAAACACTATCACAGGCGAAGCGATTCAAATTCCAGATTTGTATGAAACGCATAATGTAGGCGTTGAAGCGAATTTTGATATTGCTGGGGTGGATGTCAAGCCATCAGGCATGACATATCAACCGCTACAAAAAGGCAAGCCAGTCACATTTTATTGGAGCGTTCGCTCTCCGCAAGTGGGGAGGTTTCGCGGCACAATTTGGGTGCATTTGGTTTTTGTAGATAAACTGACGGGAGAAGAAAGCCGCAGAGCGGTATCCGCTCAAATTATTGAAATTGAAGCGGTGGATTTTTTCGGCTTTTCTGTTAACTTTGTGCGCGCTTCAGGAGTCGTTGGCTCGGTGTTGGGGATGATTGTGGGTTTTCCGTTTTTTGACGACATTGTGAAGTATTTGTGGAGCAAACGAAAGAAGCGAACAAAGAAGCGCGGGAAGGAGGGAAAGTAGCGGGATTTTTGCAATCCAGCGCCTTCATGCTCACAAACATACCCACATTTACACTCACACCTACGCCCACTACGCCGCCTACTCCTATATTTTCTAATGCAACCTTTAGTTATGATGGTGACGGAAGGAGAGTAAAATCTGTAGTGATTACGAATGTTGGAAGCGCTACTGTTATTTCGTTGGAAATCATTATGAAGTGACAGGCAGTGAAATTACCAAATACTACTACGCAGGAAGTCAACGAGTTGCGATGAGAAAAAATTCTGTTCTCTCATATCTGCTCTCTGACCATTTAGGCTCTACTTCCTTAGTCACCGATTCAACTGGCGCTGTGATTTCGGAAGTCAAATACAAAGCCTGGGGAGAAGTCCGCTACGCTTCGGGAACAACGCTCACGAACTATACCTACACGGGGCAGTATAGTTATGTCAGTGATTTTGGTTTGATGTTCTACAACGCCCGTTGGTATGACCCGTCACTGGGCAGGTTTGCTCAAGCGGATACGATTGTGCCGGGTGGAGGTCAAGGGGTGGATAGGTATGCTTATGTCAATAACTCGCCAATGAATTATACAGATCCGAGTGGGCATTATGCTCAATGCCAATCAATTTATTGTTCACCCATTTACCAAAATAGCGAAGGCAAATCAAGCTCTTCAGGTGGTGGCGGATTATCGGATGAAGATTTTAAACAGTTGATAGATGCTATTGAAAATGGAGCAATACAGATGGGTGATGTTATTGCTTACGACCTTCTTGGTGAAACATCTTATGCTATGTTTGCCGAAGACCCGTTTACCAACAATTTAGTGCTATGGGACATGACAGGTCATACTACAATTTCGATGTCTCAAATTCAACAGTCATTTATCGGCTTATATCAATTTGAACCTTCCAGTGGAGATTTTGAGCTTAATTCCTTTATTGGAAACTCTTCATACGCTACTCAAATGTTAGGGGAAACAATTGAATTTCAAGATTTCCCAGCAGGATGGGCTGGCGGAACAGATAATCATGTAAGATATAGTCAACAGATGTCTATTCAATGTGGTGAAATATGCTTAGGAGTTGCTGGAGTATCATTGGTGCCACTTGAATATGAACTTGCTAAAGGATTAATGAATAGAACTTTACTTTCTGGAGTTAACCCGTATATGGCAGGGTTAAGTCTTGTTACATTTGCGGTTGATATGGCATTAAACTTTGAACCTACTAATCCATATGTAGTCTTAATTCCTGGACCAGATCCAACATCCCCACCAAATATCGAAACTCAATTTGCTCCTAAGTTCCCATAATAACCGTGTTTATTAGTTATGAATAAAGGAAATGCCATGAAAAAAAGAAAACCTAGTATATTAAATCTTTTATTATCACCCATTTGGATTGTGTTTTTTGCAGGAGTATTTGCGGTTTCTATGTCTTCTTTGGATATGCTATTGTTAGAAATGCACTATCAAGTATACGTTGCTATTGCTGTCTCTTTGGTTATTGGGGCGCTTAACTTGATATATGAGGTGTTAGTACTTGTTAAGAAATCAAAGTTGAGAAATAGCAAATATACACCCACCGAATTGTGGAAAATTTTAACTTTATTGTTTGCGCTGACTATTATGCTTGTAGATAAATTATTACCCGAAATGTATTATGCGGAATTAGCTCTTTTTTCTAGTGGGATATATCTAATTACAATGTCTTTAATTTTGTATATTCTCAATAACAAAAAAATCAGGCTTCTTTTAATTACGCGTTTAGAAAATAACTAATGCACAAAAAGACTTCGGAAGCCTGCTGAGTTAGATACGGCAGGCAATATACCTTGTCCATTCTTTTGGCTGAGACTTCCGAAGTCTGATTCATAGAATCATGCATATTGCAAAAAATGAGGCGGAGCATACAACAAACGCTTTCGCAA
>Ga0209172_10003967_pt1 | contig 21186 bp, 18 predicted proteins | sample LarsenN4metaG_FD_184113 | JGI IMG/M metagenome (GOLD analysis project Ga0209172, IMG submission 184113) | Hot spring sediment bacterial and archeal communities from British Columbia, Canada, to study Microbial Dark Matter (Phase II) - Larsen... ... | reverse complement strand
TCTGCGCGGTCCGCGGCCGGGCATCTACCGGTTCACCGGAGGACGCCTGAATTCCATCGAGCGCGCGCCCGGAGCGCCGGCCGAACAGAAGCAGAAGGGACGATCGAAGCGAGCGGCGCGAAGCTGAGCGGCCGCGTATCTCACCGTTGCGCCTGTTCGAGCGCCTCGCTCGCCGCGATCCAATCGTCCTCGGCTCGCATCAGCGCCTCCACGGCATCGGAGCGTGATTTGGCGAGCTGCGCCGCCTTGGCGGGATCGCGCGCGAATAGTCCGGATTCGGCGAGCGCCGCGTCGATGCGCGCAATGTCCTCGTTCATCTTCTCGACGGCGGCCTCGGCTTGCCTGATGCGCCGACGCAACGGCGCGAGCTCGGCGCGCCGTTGCGCGGCGGCGCGGCGCTGTTCGCCGCGGGCAGTTCCCCTCGATCGCCGCTCGCGATCCCGGTCATCCCGGCGGTCGGCGAGCACAAGTCGGCGGTAGTCGTCGAGATCGCCGTCGAACGGCGCCACCTGTCCGTCGGCGACGAGCCAGAGCCGCTCGGCACAGGCCTCGATCAGGTAGCGGTCGTGCGAGACCAGGATCACGGCACCGGGAAATTCGTTGATCGCTTCGATCAGGGACGCGCGGCTGTCGATATCGAGATGGTTGGTCGGTTCATCCAGTACCACGAGATGCGGACCGCAGAGCGTGGCAAGTCCAAGCAGCAGCCTTGCCTTCTCGCCTCCGGACAGCGTCGCGCACGGCGTGTCGGCCGCCGCCCCCGGAAACCCGATGGCCCCGGCGCGGGCGCGTATCCTGGCCTCCGGCGCATCCGGCATCAGGCGGCGCAAATGGTCATAGGCGCTGGCCTGCGGGTCGAGCTCGTCGAGCTGGTGCTGGGCGAAATACGCAACGTCCATGCGATCCGCCCGCGTCATCCGCCCGGCCGTCGGCGGCAGACGGTCGGACAGGAGCTTCACAAGCGTGGACTTGCCGTTGCCGTTGGCGCCGAGCAGCGCGATGCGATCGTCGGGATCGATGCGCAGATTGAGGCGGCGCAACACCGGCCGGCCCGGCTCGTAGCCCACCGACGCGCCCTCCAAGGCAATGATCGGGGGCGACAGGGTGCGTGCGGGCGCGGGAAACACGATCGGCCGTACGTCGTCGGCAACGATGGCGGCGACCGGTTCGAGCTTGGCCAGGAGCTTGAGCCGGGATTGCGCCTGCCGCGCCTTCGTTGCCTTGGCGCGGAAGCGGTCCACGAACGCAGTCAGCCGGCGGCGTTCGGCTTCCTGCTTGCGGGCAAGCTTGACGTCGAGCGCCTGGCGCTCGCGCCGCTGGCGTTCGAACGACGTGTAGCCGCCGCGATAGAGCGCGAGCTTTCCCGCCTCCAGATGCAGGATCCAGTCGACGGCATTGTCGAGCAGGTCGCGGTCATGACTGATCACGATCACGGTGTATGGGTAGCGTGCCAGGTGGTCCTGGAGCCACAGCGTGCCCTCGAGATCGAGGAAGTTCGTCGGCTCGTCGAGCAGCAGCAGGTCGGGCTCCGCAAACAATGCGGCGGCGAGCGCGACCCGCATGCGCCAGCCGCCGGAGAATTCCGCGCAGGGGCGCGCCTGGTCGGCGGCGGAAAATCCGAGGCCCGCGAGGATGGCCGCGGCGCGCGCCGGTGCCGAGTGCGCGCCGATATCGGCGAGCCTCGTCTGGATGTCGGCGATGCGATGCGGATCGGTCGCGGTTTCGGCCTCGCGGAGCAGGGCGAGGCGTTCCTCGTCCGCCCGCAGCACGACATCGATCAGGCTTTCCGGGCCGTCGGGCGCTTCCTGCGGCAGCCGGCCGATCCGCCAGCGCGGCGGCAGATGCACGTCGCCGCGATCGAGAACGATCTCCCGGGCAATCGCGCGAAACAGCGTGGTCTTGCCGGCACCGTTGCGGCCGACCAGGCCGACGCGGGCGTTGATCGGAACCTGCACGGACGCCCCGTCAAGCAGCCGCCGTTCTCCGATCTTGATCAGGAGGTCGTCGATCACCAGCATGGCCGCTATTTGGCCGACGGTTCCCCGCGAAGCAATGCCCTGAAGGTGTTGCAAGCGGGCGGCGCGGCAGCCAAGCTTGACCGGCGATCATTGCGGACGAGGAGGCCGGCATGTGCGTTCCGGGATGCCAGGATATGATGGCGCGGGTGTTGTCGCGCCGCGGCGCTCTCGCCACGGTCGGCGCGTTTGCCGCCACCGCCGTTGCGCCGGCGGAAGCCGAGGCGGCGCCGCGCCGGGTCGGGTCGGTCATCGACCTGACGCATGCGATGTCGGCGGCGTTTCCGACCTTCGACGGCAAGCCCGGCGTCGACATGCAGAAGGTCATGGACTTCAAGACGAACGGCTACAATCTCTATGTCTGGCGTTTGAACGAGCACTCCGGCACGCATCTCGACGCGCCGATCCATTTTTCGGAATCCGGGCTGACGGCCGACCGCATTCCCGCCGAAACGCTGGTGGTGCCGCTCGCGGTGGTCGACGTCTCCGCCAAGGCGGCGAAAGACCCCGACTACCGGCTGTCGCGCGTCGACCTCGCGGCGTGGGAGCGCCGGCACGGGCGACTGCCGGACAATGGCTGCCTGGCGATGCATTCGGGCTGGGCGCGCCACGTCGCCGATCCGGCAAAATATGTCGGCAGGGATGCCGCCGGCGTGATGCATTTCCCGGGCGTCGACCCCGATGCCGCGGAGTGGCTGATCAAGCAGCGCAGGCTCGTCGGTCTTGCCGTCGATACGCTATCGCTCGACCACGGACCGTCCAAGGATTTCAAGACCCATCTCTTGTGGCTTCCGGGCGGGCGCTGGGGTCTGGAGAATGTCGCCAATCTCGATCGGGTGCCGGCAGCCGGTGCGACCCTGGTCGTAGGGCTCGCGAAGGTGAAGGATGCGACCGGCGGACCCGCGCGCCTGTTTGCGCTGGTCTGATGCCAAGCCTTGAGGAGCCCCGGCCCGCGCGAAGCCGGGGCTCCGGCCCTGGACATGTCGGGTGTCGTCCGAGCGTTCAGTATCCGCAGACGTTCACCATCATGCGACGCAACCCGCGCCGCGTTTCGACGTAGCGATACTGCCAGCACGAGCCGTAGACCGGGCCGCCGATTGTGATGCCGAAGCCGCCGAAGCCGCGGAAGTGATGGCCGTGCCATGCCGACGCGGTGGTGGGGATAAGCGCGGCGATGCCGAGGGCGGCCGTGGCCGAGAGCGCGAGGATCGTCTTGCGGATCTTGGGTATCTCCTGTGCCTGGGATGTGATGCTGAAAATGGTTTCGTGGCGCGGCCGTCGACGAAACAATCGCGAAACGCCTGCGGGCAACCCCCTGGCACTGCAAATCCGTGACGCGCTCGCCGTCGCGGTTCGCAAGCGCGCGCAGCATCGGCCCGCACTGCATCGGCCCGCCCTTGCTGGCCAGCCGTCACGCGGCTATAAGCCGCGCGCCCGATAGGCTCCCGTCATCTCAACCCAGAAGCATCCAATGGCTGTCGAACGGACATTTTCGATCCTCAAACCCGATGCGACCGCGCGCAACCTCACCGGTGCGATCAACGCCATGATCGAGCAGGCCGGCTTGCGCATCGTTGCGCAGAAGCGCGTGCGCATCACGCGCGAGCAGGCGGAGACCTTCTATGCGGTGCACCGCGAGCGGCCGTTCTTTAGCGAACTGGTCGAATTCATGATCTCGGGGCCGGTCGTGGTTCAGGTCCTGGAGGGCGACAACGCCATCGCACGCTACCGCGACGTCATGGGTGCCACCGATCCGTCCAAGGCGGCCGCAGGTACCATCCGCAAGACCCACGCCAGGTCGATTGGCGAAAACTCGGTCCACGGCTCGGATGCCCCGGACACTGCCGCCAAGGAGATCGCCCAGTTCTTTTCCGGAAATGAGATCGTCGGGTAGCCCGGGACCAGGGTTGCAGCATTCGCGGCCCGCCCATCAGGGTTAGCAACGGGTTACCGATGTGCCGCCCGGCGGCGGACCTTTATACGTCATGTAGAAGTCTTATCGCGCTGGCTATTGCGCCAGCCAATACTTGCCGCTTTGACGGAAAGCCTTGCTTAGGCCGCATTTCTTGTGTTGGTATGCCACAATCGGGTTTTGGCCGCTCCGGCCGTTGCGCCGACAAAGGCCTGCGTTACGGATCTCTCCAAAAGCCGAACTGTGGCGTGGCTCGCAACGTGTGCGGCCGCGTGTCTACGACTTCAGACTGCTAGGAGACAGACGATGCAGAAGGGCACCGTCAAATGGTTCAACCCCACTAAAGGCTACGGGTTCATCCGACCTTCGACCGGCGACAAGGACGTCTTCGTCCATATCTCGGCGGTGGAGCGCGCTGGCCTCAGCACGCTCAACGAAGGTCAGACCGTCGAGTACGAGCTCGTGACCAACCGCGGAAGGACATCTGCCGAGAATCTCAAAGTGTCCTGACGCGTCGGGATGGCCGGTCGAACCGGCCGCCGAGTAGTAGACCCCGTAGCCCCCGGCTTGGCGCCGGGGGTTTGTCGTCAGGCGGGCGGCACCAGCAGCGTGGCCTCTTCGACACCGGCGCCGTCGACGATGCAGCGGCCTTCGACAACGCGAAGGCGGCCTTCAGCCAGCAGCCGCAAGGCCAGCGGATAGATTCGGTGCTCGGCCGCAAGCACGCGGGCCGCGAGCGACTCCGCCGTATCGTCATCGCGCACCGGCACCGCGGCCTGGGCGATGATCGGGCCGGCGTCGGTTTCCGGAATTACAAAATGAACCGTGGCGCCGGAGATCTTCACGCCGGCCTTCAATGCCTGCCCGTGCGGATCGAGGCCGGGAAACGAAGGCAGCAGGGCAGGGTGGATGTTGAGCATCCGCCCCCGCCAGCGCAGCACGAACTCCGCCGTGAACAGCCGCATGAAACCGCCGAGACAGACGAACTCCACCCGGTATTCGTCGAGCACACGCTGCAACTCGCGTTCGAAGGCGGCGCGATCCTTTCCATGCGGGCGGTGGTCGACCACCCTGGTCGCAATTCCTTGCGCGCGGGCATGGCCGAGGCCGGCCGCGTCGGGGCGGTTCGATACCACGAGCGCAATCTCCGCCGGATATCCTTGATCCCTCGCGGCCGCGATCAGCGCGGCCATGTTCGAACCGCGGCCGGAGATCAGGATCGCGACCCGCTTCTTCGGCATCGCATCAGTCCGCAAGATCGAGGCGACCGGAATATGTCACGCGCGGACTGCCGGACGCCTGCCGGGTCACGGCACCGAGCCGGACCACCGTCTCGCCACCGCGGGTCAGTATGTCCGTAACGGTGTCCGCGCCGGTAGCGTCGACCACGGCGACCATGCCGATCCCGCAATTAAATGTGCGAAGCATCTCCAGCTCGCCGACGCCACCGGCCGCGGCAAGCCACTTGAAGATCGGCAGCACCGGCACGCGTGCGAGATCGATCGCGGCGCCGGTCCCGGCCGGGAGCACGCGCGGAATGTTGTCCGGGAATCCACCGCCGGTGATGTGCGCGAGCGCCTTCAGCGCCCTGGTTTCGCGCAATGCCTTGAGGCACGATCTCACATAGATGCGGGTCGGCGCCAGCATCGCTTCGCCCAATGTGCGTGTCGTGTCGAACGGCGCCGCGGCATCCCAGGCAAGTCCGCACGTTTCCACAATGCGGCGCACGAGCGAATAGCCGTTCGAATGCACGCCCGACGAGGCAAGCCCCAGCACGACATCGCCGGCCGCGATGTCGGTCCGTGGCAGCAACGCATCCCGCTCGGCCGCGCCGACTGCGAAACCCGCGAGGTCGTAGTCGCCGGCCTGGTAGAGGCCCGGCATCTCGGCGGTTTCGCCGCCGATCAGTGCGCAGCCGGCTTCGCGGCATCCGGCGGCGATGCCTTTCACGACCTCGGCGCCGACCTCCGGCGCGAGCTTGCTGCATGCGAAGTAATCCAGGAAGAACAGCGGTTCGGCACCCTGGACCACCAGATCGTTGACCGACATCGCCACCAGATCGATGCCGATGGTGTCGTGCCGGCCGGTTTCGATCGCGACCTTGACCTTGGTGCCGACGCCATCGGTCGATGCCACCAGGACCGGGTCGGAGAAGCCGGCGCGTTTGAGATCGAAGAGCCCGCCGAAGCCGCCGATCTCGGCATCCGCGCCCGGCCGCGCGGTGGCGCGCACCAGCGGCTTGATCAGGTCCACCATGCGGTTGCCGGCATCGATGTCGACGCCGGCCTCGGCATAGGTGAGGCCGTTCCTGCGGGGTGGCATGGTTTCCTCGGCGGTGCGCGGGGGTGTTACGGCGGAATCGTCGCCTGTGCAATGGCTCGGACGCCGCTATACTGCGTCGGTGGATGACTTGCCGATCACGGGAGGCAAGTCACAGCCGCCGGGGCGCAGCTTGACCATCCCAAACCTCATCACGCTTGCTCGCATCCTGTTGGTGCCGGTCATGGTCTGGGCGATCGCGGCCGGCGAGATGCGGGTTGCCTTCCTTCTCTTCCTGGTGGCCGGATTGAGCGATCTGGTCGACGGCTTCCTTGCCAAGCGGTTCAACATGGCGACCGAGCTCGGCGCCTATCTCGATCCGCTGGCCGACAAGGCCATGATCGTCTCGATCTACGTGACGCTCGGGATCGCCGGGGCAATCCCACGCTGGCTGGTGATCCTGGTGGTCTCGCGCGACATCATGATCGTGAGCGCCGTGATCCTGTCATGGCTGGTAAACAGGCCGGTCACGCTCAAGCCGTTGACCGTGTCGAAGCTCAATACGGTGGCCCAGATTCTGCTGGCGCTGGTGGTGTTGGCGTCGCTCGCCTTCGCATTCGACGCGCAATGGGCCGTGCAGGGACTGACCGCGCTGGTCGCCGTCCTCACGCTCGCATCCGTGGTGCTCTATGTCATCGAGTGGGTGCGCCACATGAACGGTGCCGGAACCACATGAATGGCGGCCCGCGTCAGCTGACCCTCGACCTGGAGCACGCCGAGAGCTTTGCGCGCGAGGACTTCCTCGGCGGCCCGACCAATGCCGCTGCGCTGGCGCTGATCGACGGCTGGCCGGACTGGCCCGCGCGCAGCGTGGTGCTGGTCGGACCGGAAGGGTCGGGCAAGAGCCACCTGGCGGCGATCTGGGCCGAGCAGAGCGGTGCGCGTTCGATCGGCGCGCGATCGCTGCGGGTCGGCGACCTTCCCAGCGCCCTGGCGACCGGGGCGCTGGTGGTGGAAGACGTCCCGGCGCGGGGATGCGACGAGGTCGCGCTGTTTCACCTGCTCAACCTCGCGCGTGAGGAGGCGGCATATGTCCTTCTCACTGCGCGCTCGGCGCCGGCTGCGTGGGGCGTGCGGACCGCGGACCTGGCTTCGCGGCTGAAGGCCCTGCCGGCGGTCACGCTGGCACCGCCGGACGACGCGCTGCTGCGCGCGCTGCTGGTGAAGCTGTTTGCCGACCGGCAACTGGTCGTCGACGAAGCACTGGTCGGATATGTCGCGACGCGGATCGAGCGCAGCTTCGCGGCGGCGCGCGCTGCGGTGGCGCTGCTCGATGCCGAGGCGCTGCGGACCAAGCGACCCTTGACCAGGGCGCTGGCCGCCACGCTGTTGCGCCCCGGAGAGCCTTGACCGGCTCGGCAGATCGGCGCGTTATGTCATCGCCACGTCACAGGCGGCGGCAATCATGCCTGTTACTCGACGCCATGGACCGCGCGCAAGCAATTGAATTTCAAGATGAAAATCCAACCGTCCCGGCGGCGGTGGAACCCGACCGCGCGCCGGTCCAGCCGCTGTCGGCGAGTCCCGACCGCTTCATCAACCGTGAGTTGTCGTGGCTGCACTTCAATCGCAGGGTGCTCGAGGAAGCCGAAGACCTTGCCCATCCGCTGCTCGAGCGTGTGCGGTTTCTCTCGATCTCGGCCAACAACCTCGATGAATTCTTCATGGTGCGCGTAGCCGGCCTGAAGGGCCAGGTGCGCGCCGGAATCACCATCAAGAGTCCGGATGGATTGACGCCCGCCGAGCAGCTGACGCGAATCGGCGAGGCGGTGTCGGTGCTCGCAAGCGACCAACAGGCGCGCTGGCGGGACCTGCGCGCCGAACTCGCCCAGCAGGGCATCGTGCTGGTGGACGGGCCGGATGTGACGCGCCGGGAGAAGAGCTGGCTCGAAGACTATTTCCTGCGCCAGGTGTTTCCGCTGCTGACGCCGCTGGCGATCGACCCGGCGCATCCGTTCCCGTTCATCTCCAATCTGGGGTTCACCATCGCCCTCCAGCTCGCGCGCGTGAGCGACGGGCGGGCGATGAACGCGCTGATCCGCATGCCGAACAAGATCGAGCGCTTCATCCGGCTCCCGTCGACCGAGGGGACTGCGGCGCGCGTCATCACCATCGAGCAGGCGACCGGCCTTTTCATCAGCCGGCTGTTTCCCGGCTACACGGTGAAGGGGCAGGGCGCGTTCCGCGTGATCCGCGATTCCGAAATCGAAATCGAGGAAGAAGCCGAAGATCTGGTGCGGGAATTCGAAACGGTGCTCAAGCGCCGACGCCGCGGTTCGGTGATCCGGCTCGAATTCGAAGCCGCCATGCCGGTGGAACTCCGGCGCTTCGTGCAGCGCGAACTGTCGTGTTCCGATGACGAGGTGTTTCTGGTCGATGGCGTGCTGGCGCTCAACGAGCTCTCGCAGCTCATGAACCTCGACCGGCCCGATCTCGAATTCGTGCCCTACAATCCGCGCTTCCCGGAGCGCATCCGCGACCATGGCGGCGACTGTTTCGCAGCCATCCGGCAGAAGGACCTGATCGTCCATCACCCCTACGAATCCTTCGACGCGGTGGTGCAGTTCCTGCAACAGGCGGCGCGCGACCCCGACGTGGTCGCCATCAAGCAGACGCTGTACCGCACCTCCTCGGAATCGCCGATCGTGAAATCGCTGGCGGAAGCCGCCGAGGCCGGCAAGTCGGTGACCGCGCTGGTCGAACTCAAGGCGCGCTTCGACGAGGAAGCCAACATCCGCTGGTCGCGCGCGCTCGAACGTGCGGGCGCGCAGGTGGTGTTCGGCTTCATCGAACTCAAGACTCACGCGAAATTGTCGCTGGTGGTGCGCCGCGAAGGCGGCGCGCTCGTCACCTATGTCCACGTCGGAACCGGCAACTACCATCCGGTCACGGCGCGCATCTATACCGACCTGTCGTTCTTCACCGCCGACCCGGTGATCGCCCGCGACGTTGCGCGGGTCTTCAACTACGTCACCGGCTACGCGGAGCCGGCCGAGATGGAACGGATGGCGGTATCGCCGCTGACATTGCGGCAGCGCATCTGCACCCATATCGACCAGGAAATCGTGCACGCCCGCAACGGCAAGCCGGCGGCGATCTGGATGAAGGACAATGCGCTGGTCGATCCCGAGATCATCGACAAGCTTTACGAGGCCTCGCAGGCCGGCGTGCAGATCGATCTGGTCGTGCGCGGCATCTGCTGTCTGCGTCCCGGCGTTGCGGGACTGTCCGACAACATCCGCGTCAAGTCGATCGTCGGACGTTTCCTCGAACACAGCCGCATCTACTGCTTCGGAACCGGACACGGGCTGCCGCACGCCAAGGCCGCGGTCTACATCTCGTCGGCGGATATGATGCCGCGCAACCTCGACCGCCGGGTCGAGGTCTTGTGCCCGATCCTCAACCCGACTGTGCACGAGCAGGTGCTCGACCAGATCATGGTGGCGAATCTCAAGGACAATGAGCAGAGCTGGAAACTCTTGCCCGACGGTAGCTCGAATCGCGTAAAACCGGCGGAGGGCGAGGAACCCTTCAACGCCCACAAGTATTTCATGACCAACCCGAGCCTGTCCGGACGTGGCAAATCGCTCAAGGAATCGTCACCGCGCAGCCTTGTACGCCGCCTCGACCGCGGTTAGGCGTCGGCGTCTCACCATGCAAGCCGCCCAAGGGCGCCTGGACTACGGCCACCCCGTTGCGGTGATCGATATCGGCTCCAACTCGGTGCGCCTCGTCGCCTACGAGGGGCTGACCCGCAGCCCGACGCCGATCTTCAACGAGAAGGTGCTGGCCGGGCTTGGCCGCGAGGTGCAATCGACCGGGCTTCTCGCGCGCGATGCCGTCGACAAGGCGCTGGCCGCGCTGCGCCGCTTTCGCATGCTGAGCGACCGCATGCACGTGGGGGCGCTGTGGGTCGTGGCGACCGCGGCCTGCCGCGACGCCAAGAACGGCAAGGAATTCGTCGCCGAAGCCGAGCGCATCTGCCGCACCAAGGTCGAGATCATTTCCGGCAAGCGCGAAGCCGAGTTGAGCGCGCTCGGCGTGGTGTGCGGATTTCATCGGCCGGACGGGATCGTCGGCGACCTCGGCGGCGGTTCGCTGGAACTGTCCGAGGTCCATGGCTACAAGGTCAATACCGGTATCACGCTGCCGCTCGGCGGGCTGGCGTTGCAGGACCTCACCGAGAAATCGATCAAGAAGGCCGAGAAGCTGGTGCGCAAGTCGCTCGCCGGCGCAAAGCTGCTGAAGGCCGGCGCCAACCGGACGTTCTATGCCATCGGCGGCACCTGGCGCGCCCTGGCGCGGCTGCACATGTGGCAGACCGGCTATCCGCTGCATGTGATGCATGGCTACGTAATCCCGGCGCGGGAAGCCTACGATTTCGCCGGCCTGGTGCACCGGGTCGATGCCGAAACCCTGTCGCAGATCGAGGTGGTGGCGGACGCGCGGCGGCCATTGCTCGCCTATGCCGCAGTGGTGCTCGAAAACCTGATCGACATCGCGCGGCCCAAGGAGATCGTGATCTCCGCGCTCGGTGTGCGCGAAGGGCTTCTCTACGGCATGCTCGATCCCGACGAGCGGCGCAAGGACCCGCTGCTCGCCGCCGCCGAGGAACTCAATGTCCTGCGCTCGCGGGCGCCGGCCCATGGCGAAGAGCTGATCGCCTGGACCGACCGTTTCATGGCTTCGACCGGACTGGACGAAACCGCCGAGGAGCGTCGTCTCCGTCACGCCGCTTGCCTGCTCGGCGATATCGGCTGGCGCGCGCATCCCGACTATCGCGGGGAGCAGTCGCTCAACATTATCGCCAACGCCGCGTTCGTGGGGATCGACCACCCCGGGCGGGTCTACCTTGCGTTGGCGGTGTTCTTCCGCCATGTCGGCCTGGTCGACGAGGAGTTGTCGCCGCGCATTCGTGAACTCGCCACGACGCGCGTGCTCGATCGCGCCCGCGTGCTCGGTGCGGCCCTGCGGGTCGCTTATCTGGTTTCCGCCTCGACCACGGACGTGCTGCCAAAGACGCCGATGGTGGTCGAGCGCGGGCGCCTGGTGCTGCGCTTCCGAAACGGGCTGCGGGACCTTGCCGGCGAGCGCGTGTTTGTCCGGTTGCGCCAGCTCGCGCGGTTGATCGGCCGCGAGCCTGTGATGGAACTGGAGTAGGCGCGGCCGACGCCTTGGGGGACGCGTTCGCCGTCATGCAGCTGAAGCCCGTCCTCGGTCCGGTTCAGCTGTTCTTCTACAGCGTCGGAGTGATCGTCGGCGCCGGCATCTATTCGGTGATCGGCGTTGCCGCGGGCGTTGCAGGCGACGGACTCTGGCTCAGTTTCCTGATCGCCGCGGTGGCTTCAATCCTGACCGGATTTTCCTACGCCGAGATGGCAACCGCGTTCCCGGCGGCGGGCGCGGAATACGTCTATGTGCAGCAGGCGCTTCCACACCGACAGTGGGCGGCGTTTGGGGTCGGATTGATCATCCTGGTCAGCGGCGCTGCGACCGCAACGACCGTGGCGGTCGCCTTCGCGGGCTATCTCAAGACGTTCGTGAACATCCCGGAACTCCTGTCGGCGGCCTTGCTCTTGCTGGCCTGCACCGGCCTCAACATCGTGGGCCTGCGGGAATCGAGCTGGACCAACATCCTGTTCACGCTGGTCGAAGTCGGAGGCCTGGTGCTGGTGATCGCGATCGGGCTTCGCACCGAGACGTTCGGCGAGGCCGTGTTCACCGCGCCGCATGCGGGCGTGCTGGCAGGCGCTGCAATCATCTTCTTCGTCTATCTCGGCTTTGAGGAGATCGCCAATCTGGCGGAAGAGGTTCGCGATCCCGCGCGCGACCTGCCGCTTGCGATATTCCTGAGCATCATCGTCACGACCGTGCTCTATGTGCTGGTGGCGCTGGCGGTGGTCGCGCTTGCCACACCGGCGGAGATTTCCGCGAGTGCGGCGCCGCTGGCGACCGCCGTTGCCAAGCTGTGGCCGCAAGGGACGGGCGTGCTGAGCGGAATTGCGCTGTTCGCGACCGCCAACACGGTTCTGATCACGCTGATTGCGACCTCGCGCCTGGCGTTTTCCATGGGCCGCGACGGCGGCCTGCCTCCGGCATGCGCGGCCCTGCTGCCCGGGCGCAAGACGCCATGGATCGCGGCAATCACGACCTTTGCCTTGTCCGCTGCGTTGTTGCCGATCGGCAAGCTGGACATTCTGGCGGGTCTCTCGTCGTTTGCCGCAATCCTCGCGTTTTTCGCGGTGAACCTCTCGCTGATCGTGCTGCGCTACCGCCGGCCCGAGCATCCGCGGCCGTTCCGGGTCCCGCTTGCCGTCGGTCGGTTGCCGATCCTGCCCGTGTCGGCGATTGCCGCGCTCGGCCTCTTGATGACGCAGTTCGAGCGGGCGATCTATGTGGCCGGGGCCGTCGCCCTGCTGCTCACCGCAATCGTGCTTGTCGTCAGGCCGCTGGTTGTGAAAGGTGGGCCGCAGGGCACCGGCTGACGGAGCAGATCGTGGGCTTGTTGATCGCGGCCGGGATCACGACCGCACTGGCACTGGGCGGCTTTGCCATGCTGCTGCGCCGCGCCCGCGACTGGCGACCGCTCATGCTGGCCTTCGTCATCGCGCTGCCGCTGCAGCCGCTGGTGTTCTATGCGGTACGGCTGCCGATCGACGGCATGCTGCGCACCACGTTCGGCATCGCGAGCTGGGTCACGATCGCGTCGTTGTTCTATGCGCCGCTGATCGAGGAGCCGGCGAAGTGGCTTACCGCGGCACTGCCGGCGGTGCGGCGCGCCATCATTGCCGATCCGATCCCGCTCGCGCTTGCCGCCGGCCTCGGCTTCGGGATCGGGGAGATCTGGTTTCTCGCGAATGCGCTGGTCAAGGCGCCAAACTACCCCGATCTGCCCTTTACGCAGTTCAGCGGATTCATGATCGAGCGGCTGTCCGTCTGTTTCCTGCACGGCGCGTTCCTGGTGCCGCCGTTCTACAGGCTCGCGCGCGGGGGTTCGTTCCTGGTCGGCGGACTGTGCGGGATGGTCCTGCACTTCCTCCTGAATTTCCCGATCTACCTGGCGCAGATCGACGCCTTCGGATGGGGCGCGCGCGCCTGGGCGATGGCGCTGGTGTCGTGGATCTTCTGGTGCGTATTCGGCTGCGTCGGGATGGTCGCGGTCCTGGCCGGCCGGTTCAAGCGCTGGCGGTCGGGCGCTCAGAGCGAGGCGACGCCGCCATAGGGCACGCCGGAGAGGCGGGCCATCTCCTCCTTCCAGGTCGTGAGATCGTCGAGGCAGAACTGGTTGAGGTGCGTGTGGCCGCAGGCGCGCGCCAGAATCTTCATCAACTCGACCGACGCCTCCAGGAAGCGCGCCAGCCGTTCGGCTGACTTCTGCACGTCGAGGCGCGCGGTCAGCCGCGGATTCTGGGTTGCGATGCCGACCGGGCAATTATTGGTGTGACAGGCGCGCATGCCGATGCAGCCCACCGCCTGGATCGCCGAATTGGCGATGGCGACGGCATCGGCGCCGAGCGCCAGCGCCTTGGCGAAGTCGGCCGGCGTGCGCAGTCCTCCGGTGATCATCAGCGTGACCTTGCGGCCGCTCCTGTCGAGGTGGCGCCGCGCCCGCGCCAGCGCGGGAATCGTCGGCACCGAGATGTTGTCGCGGAAGATCAGCGGCGCCGCGCCGGTCGCACCGCCGCGACCGTCGACGATGATATAGTCGCAGCCGACGTCGAGCGCGGCGTCGATGTCCTTCTCGATGTGCTGGGCGGAGAGCTTGTAACCGATCGGGATGCCGCCGGTGCGGCTGCGCACCTCGTCGGCGAAGGCGCGGATCTGCTTCACCTCGCTCCAGTCCGGGAAGCGGGCCGGGGAGATGGCGTCGGTGCCTTCCGGCAGCCCGCGGGTGAGCGCGATCTTGCCGATGTTCTTGCGGCCCGGCAGATGCCCGCCGGTGCCGGTCTTGGCGGCCTGGCCACCCTTGAAATGGAACGCCTGCACCCGCATCACCTTGTCCCAGGCGAAGCCGAAGCGGGCGGATGCGTATTCGTAGAAATAGCGGGAATTCTCGGCCTGCTCCTCCGCCAGCATGCCGCCCTCGCCGGAGGCGATGCCGGTGCCGGCCAGCTCCGCGCCGCGTGCCAGCGCGACCTTGGCCGGTTCCGACAGCGAGCCGAAGCTCATGTCGGAGACGATGATCGGGATTTTCAGCGTCAGCGGCTTCTGCGCATGGGGACCGACCACGACCTCGGTGCCCACCGGCTCGTCGTCGAGCCGCGGCGCGGTCGCGAGCTGGGCGGTGACGAACTGGATGTCGTCCCAGGACGGCAGGTCATGACGCGGCACGCCCATGGCGGCGACGGCGCCGTGATGGCCGGTCCGGCTCAGCCCGTAATTGGCGTAGTGCTGGATCTGCTGCACGTATGGTTCGACCGCATCGGCGTGCGTTTCGGCATAGAGGCCGAGATACTGGTCGCGCCGGTAGGGTTGCGGATGTTCCCGTTCCCAGGCCGCGACTTCGTCGGCGTCGACCAGAACCTTGCCGCCGTCCACCCACGATGTGAATTTCGGCAGTACCTCGTCGTTGTTGTATTCGCTGATGCCGCTGTCGATCCGGTAGTCCCAGTCGTGCAGTCCGCAGATGAGGTTGTTGCCGTCGACCCGGCCGTCCGCCAGCAACGCGCCGCGGTGCAGGCAACGGCCGTAGAGCACCGACACCGCATCGCCGTAGCGGATCACCACCAGATCGACATTGCCGACCAGCGCGTAGGCCGGCACGCGGTCCGGTAGTTGCGACCAGTCGGCGACGACGACCTTCTTCATATCCTGCTCCCTGTGCCGGGGCAGGATCGCCTCAGGCGGGCGGCTTGTCCACCATCACGACGCGTCCCCGTTCGACTGCAAGGGCGAGCTTGCCGTGCTTGAGCGCGAGCGCCTTCTCGCCGAACAGTTCGCGCCGCCAGCCGGACAGCGCCGGGACGTCGGCGTGGTCGTCGGCAGCGATACGGTCGAGGTCGTCGACGGTGGCGATGACCTTGGCGGCAACGCCGTGCTTCTCCGAGGTCATGCGCAACAGCACCTTGAGCAGCTCCACCGTGGCCTGGCCATTGACGGCCGGCTTGGCCCGGTCGAGCCGCGGCAGCGTCTTGGGGTCGCGCGCGAGCCCGCGCTTGACTGCCGCGACGATCGCCTCGCCCCATTTCGAGCGTTCGAACCCCTTGGGCAGCGAGCGGAGTGCGGCCAGCCGCTCCACGGTGGTCGGCGCCTGGATGGCGATATCGCCGACCACTTCGTCCTTGAGCACCCGGCTGCGCGGGACATCGCGGGTCTGCGCCTCGCGTTCGCGCCAGGCGGCGACCTCGATCAGCACGGCAAGGTCCCGTGGTTTGCGAACCCGGGTTTTCAGACGCTCCCAGGCGTGCTCGGGCTCCATCCGGTAAGTGTCGGGCGAGGTGAGCACCCGCATCTCGTCGTGCAGCCACTCGGTGCGGCCCTGCCGCTCGAGGTCGGCGGATAGCTTGAGGTACACGTCGCGCAGGTGGGTCACGTCCGACACCGCATAGGCGATCTGCGCTTCGCTCAACGGCCTGCGCGTCCAGTCGGTGAAGCGGCTCGACTTGTCGAGCGAGTCGCCGGTGATTCGATGCACCAGCTGGTCGTAGGAGATCGAATCGCCGTAGCCAAGCACCATCGCGGCGACCTGGGTGTCGAACAGGGGCGCCGGGATCAACTGCGCCTCATGCCAGCAGATTTCCACGTCCTGGCGGGCGGCATGGAACACCTTGACCACGGCCGGATTGGCGAGCAGGCCGAACAGCGGCCCGAGCTCGATGCCGGGTGCGAGCGCATCGACCACGACCGCCTCGTCGAGGCTCGCCATCTGCAACACGCAGAGCTTGGGATAGTAGGTGCTTTCGCGCAGGAATTCGGTGTCCACCGTCACGAACGGATGCCGCGCAAGGCGGGCGCAGGTCTCGGCCAGTGTTCTTGTGTTCGTGATCGGCTGCATTCCGGGTGCTTGATAGCGCAGCCCGGATGGTTTGTCACAATCCTGTTGCGCCCGGCCGGCCTGCCGTGTGCAATGGGCCATGGATGAGGTTGCAGTTCCGGCCGCCTATATCGCCCGCGCCAATGTGCTGGAATACGAAGCGACCTGGCGGCTGGGGGCGGATGCGCTCGAACTCCAAGGCGGCCCCGCCTCGACACCGGACGCGGTGATGCGTGTTCCGTATCGGGAAATCGTCGCGGTGCGTCTGTCGTACGCGCCTTCCCGCTTCGACCACGCGCGCTACCGCTGCGACCTGCACATGCGTTCGGGCCAGCGGTTGGCGATCCTCTCGACGCACTATGCCGGTATCGCCAATTTCGAGGATCGCGGGGCGAGCTATGCACCGTTTGTGCGTGCGCTGATCGCGCGGGTGGCGGAGGCCAATCCGGCAGTGCGCCTTCAGAGCGGAAAGAATGTCCTCGTGTACATGGCGGAACACGTTTTCCTCATCGTCGCCTTCGCGCTCCTGGTCGTTGTGCTATCCGCATTCGGCCCGTCGTATCTGAGTGAATCGTCGACCAAGCTGCTGGTCGTGGTTGCGGCAATCCCGGTGCTGATCGCCTACGCGCGCAAGAACTGCCCGCGGCGGTTCAGGCCGGATGGAATTCCGGACGACGTGTTGCCGGCCGCCCCACGGTGAGACATGCGGCAATGCGCAAGCTTGCGACCGCCCCGTTCCTGTGCCTCATTGCCGCGCTCACCGGGGACGGTTGCATGAGACTATTGACTTCGTTGATCCTTGCGCTTGCTGCCACTTCGGCCTCCGCGCAGGACGTGGCGGATTTCTACAAGGGCAAGACTGTGCGCATCATCGTCGGCTTCTCGGCCGGCGGCGGCTACGACCATTACGCGCGCGTATTGTCGCGTCATGTCGGCCGCCACATCCCGGGCCAGCCGAACGTCATCGTGCAGAACATGCCGGGCGCGGCGAGCCTCAACTCCGTGCGCTTTCTCGCCACTGCGGCGCCGACCGACGGCACCGTCATCAATGCATTCAATCCCGGGCTGATCACCCAATCGCTGACGGCGCCCAAGAAGATCGGCGTCAATTTTCTGGACTTCGCTTGGATCGGCAGCGTGACGGAGGATTTCCGCGTCTGCCATACCTGGAAAGGCACCGGCATCAGGGACTGGCAGGACCTGCTCAAACGACCGCAGGTCAATTTCGGCGTCACCGGCGTCGGAACCTCGTCTTACATCGACTCCAAAATGCTGAGCGACCTGTTCGGGGTCAACGTCCGGCAGGTCACCGGATATCCGGGCTCGACCGAAAAACGCATCGCCATCGAACGCGGCGAGCTCGACGGTGACTGCGTCGGCTGGACCAGCGTGCCGGAGAACTGGATTCGCGAAAACAAGGTGACCGTTCACCTTCGCTTCTCCCGCACGCTGGTCGCAGACATGCCCGCGACATCGCTGGTCGCGCGTGACGTGCTGACCGATCCCCGCAAACGGCAGATCCTCGATCTGCTCACCGCCTCATCGGTCGTCGGGCGGCCCTATATCGCGCCCAAATCGGTGCCCGCAGACCGGCTGGCGGCCTTGCGGACCGCCTTCGACCGCACGCTGAAGGACCCCGAATTCGTGGCCGAGATCAAGAAGCAGCGGTTGACGATTGCGCCCATGAGCGTGCCGCAGATCGAGACGTTCCTGAAAGACCTCCACAAGACGCCGGCGGACGTCGTGGAGGCGACGCGGAAGCTGTCCGGGGACTGAGCCGAGCGCTGCCATGGACAACCCCCGCTTCCACCCGGGCGGCGGGCTGTGTAACGTGCATATCCGCACGCAATGCCACTCCCAAAAACGCGATCGCGGTCGGTGCGCGACAAGGAGAAATCGATGAACGAGCACGTCAACCAGCGCTACCTGAGCGAGGCGCCGGTCAATCTGCCGGCCAACAAGCGCGACCCGGAATTCAATTCCGACGCCATGGTCGAGCTGCTCAGCCGGCTGGACATCGATTACGTGTTCCTGCTGCCCGGATCGAGCTATCGCGGCCTGCACGACTCGTTGGTCAATTACGGCCGCAACCACAAGCCGAAGATGGTGCTGACCACGCACGAGCAGATCGCGGTGTCGATGGCGCACGGCTACGCCAAGGCATCCGGCCGCATCGGCGTGTGCATCCTGCACGACCTCGTCGGCCTCATGAACGGTTCGATGGGCGTCTATAACGCCTTCGGCGACCATGCGCCGGTATTGATCCTCGGCGGTTCGGGGCCGCTCGATCCGGCCGATCGGCGCTGGATCGACTGGCTGCACTGCGCCTCGACGCAGGCGGACATCGTCAAGAACTACGTGAAGTGGACCGAGGAGCCGACCACGCCGCAGTGGCATCTCGACGCCATCGCCAAGGCACACAAGGTGGCGCTCACCGCCCCGCGCGGCCCGGTCTATGTGACGCTCGACTGCGGCATCCAGGAACAGAGGATCAACGGCAAGCTCGACATGCCGGATCCGAAATTCTTCCAGCCGGCGCCGCCGGTCGCGCCCAACCCCGACGCGCTTGCGGCGGCTGCCGACGTGCTGCTCGCCGCGAAGATGCCGCTGGTGGTCGGCGGCCGCTTCGGCATCAATCCCGCCGTCGCCAAGCCGCTCATTGATCTCGTGGAGCTGACCGGCGCCTGCTACCGCGACGATAACGGCATCATCGCCTTCCCGACCGCCCATCCGCAGAGCTGTAGCGGCGACCGCGAGATCGTGAAGGAAGCCGACGTTGTCATGGCGATCGACTGCCGCGATCTGGCGAGCCTGCTCGACAGCTATACCGAGCGCAAGGAGAACGTTGGCTCCGGGCGCCTGCGCGCCGGCCGCAAGGTGATCGACATGTCGCTCAACGACATGTCGCCGAGCTCCTGGTCCTATCTGCGAGGTCCTGCGCCGCTGGTGGATGTGCAGGTCAACTGCGAGCCGCTGTTCGGCCTCCAGCAGCTCAACGCCGTCATTCGCCAGCGGCTGGAGAAGGACGCAGGCGCGAAGGCCAAGGTCGAGGAGCGCCGCAAGCTCGCCCAGGAGCGCCACAAGGCCCTCCGCGCGCGGCAGGCCGAGAACGCGCGCAAGGGCTGGGACGACAGGCCGATCCGCCCGGGCCGCATGATCAGCGAGCTGTGGGATGCGGTGAAGGACAAGAACTGGCTGCTCGCGATGCGCAATTCGGCAAGCTTCCCGGAGGGCATCTGGCAGTTCCCCGGCGCCGGCCATTACCTCGGAACCAATGGCGGCGGCGGCGTCGGCTACGGACCGGGCGCGATGGCGGGCGCAGCCATTGCCTGCCGCGACATGGGCAAGTTCTGCGTCGGCCTGATGGGCGACGGCGACTACATCATGTCGGCGGGCGCCATCTGGAGCGCCGTGCACCAGCGCGCGCCCATGCTGCTCGTGATCAACAACAACACCACCTGGGGCAACGACGAGAAGCACCAGATGCACGTCGCCGAGGATCGCCACCGGCCGCTGGAGAATGCCTGGATCGGCCAGCGCATGGTCGACCCGGATATCGACCACGCCACCGTTGCGCGCGGCTATGGCGCCTGGGCGGCGGGTCCGATCTTCGACCCGGCGGAACTCGGGAGGGTGTTCCGGGACGCGGTGGCGGAGGTCGAGAGAGGCCGCGTCGCCGTGGTCGAGGTGCGGACACAGCTGGTATAGCTCGGGCGTTCAGATGCCGCGCACCCTTGGCATGTTGATGAATTGCCATGGCGAGGGCAGCGGCCCCACCGGCACCTCGATCAGGCTCGGCCCGTCGCGGCGCTTGCGCGCGCGGTCGAGCGCTGCGCGCAACTCCTGCGGCGTGCGGGCGCGTTCGGCAGCGGCGCCGAAGCTTTCCGCAAAGCGCACGAAATCGGGATTGGTGAGATCGCAGGCGATCAGCCGGTTGCCGTAGCTCTCCTCCTGGATGCGCCGCACGTTGCCGAAGGCGTCGTCGCGGAACACGACAACCGTGAGCGGGATGCGGTGGTGCATGGCGGTGGCCATTTCGGTGGCGGTGAACAGGAATCCCCCGTCGCCGGAAATCGCGACCACCGGCACGTCGCGGCGCGCATCCTGCACGCCGAGCGCGGTGGCGTAGCCCCAGCCGAGCGAGTCCTGGAAGCCCGGCGAGATGAAGGTGCGCGGCTTGTAGACGGGGTAGGCGAGACGGGCGGCGAAACCCATCTGCGTGACCTCCTCCACCAGGACGCCGTCCTCGCCGAGTGCGTCGCGGATGGCGTCGAGGAAGGCGATCTGCGGCGCGATCGTCTGGAGGCGCTGGCGCCACTTGGCCTGGCGTTCGACCATCTCGTCGTGGCGGGAGGCGCGCGCATGGCCGTCGAGCGCCGCGATCAGCCGGCGCAGGATCGGCGCCGCGTCGCCGACCAGCGAAACCGCCGGCTTGCGGAAGCGGTCGGCTTCCTCCGGGTCGGCGTCGACGCGGATGATTGCGAGCCGGTCGTCCACGCCCCATTGCTGAAAACCGTAGAACAGCCGCGTGCCGATGCCGAGCACGACGTCGGCCTCTCCCCACAGCTCGCGGCCGAGCGGGAGGGTGACCGAAAACGGGCTGCGGCCGTCGAGCACGCCGCGCCCGCGCCGGAAGGCGAGCACCGGCGCCTGGAGCAGGGCTGAAAGTGCCGTGACTTCGGGGCCCGCATCCTGTGCGCCGCCGCCGGCGACGATCAGGATGCGTTCGGCGGCACCGAGCCGCTTGGCGGCGGCGGCGATGGCGTCTTCATCCACGGCAGGCTCTGCCGGCGGTGTCGGTGCGACCATCGGCGCCGGTCCGCTGCGGCCCCAGACGTCGATGGCGCATTCGAGCGCCGCCGGTCCTGGGCGGCCCGTGCGCATCGCGTGGAAGGCAGCGGCCACCAGGGCAGGGGCGTCTGCCGGAGCCTTGATGCGCGCCGCGAAGCCCGTGATGCGCGAGATGA
>Ga0209172_10003965_pt1 | contig 21189 bp, 21 predicted proteins | sample LarsenN4metaG_FD_184113 | JGI IMG/M metagenome (GOLD analysis project Ga0209172, IMG submission 184113) | Hot spring sediment bacterial and archeal communities from British Columbia, Canada, to study Microbial Dark Matter (Phase II) - Larsen... ... | reverse complement strand
GATTCTCATAGCCTTTCAGCAATTCATCAAGGAGCTCAGGTCGAAAAGTCATAGTATGAGTGTCTTAGGTTTAGTAGTTCATTAGATCTCAATTTCTGACCTTTGACACACTTTAATTTACAATCCCTTAGAAAAGACTATTCCTCCTCCTAAATTTATACTCTAAGAATGCATCTAAACTTGATGCATTTATATAGCGACCCTTCACGGAACTTAAAACAGGATCGAACTGGCAAACCAAGCACCGAGGAAATCCCTTTTTACTGATTAGATAAGGCTGCTATAGCAGTCCTAAATCAGTTGTGAATGAGTTGTGAGAGATGACGTGGGCGGATCCCACGTCATCTCTCACAACTCATTTGGGATTGCTATATATGAGGGATCAGTAATCTTAAAGATCTTTCGAATAGACTCTTGTTACGCAATTTTGAGTGTCTCTATTCTTTATCTTTTTCTTCTTCCTTTGCCACTTCCTTCGCTACTAGATATACTGCACCAGCTGCAACCACAAACGGCAAAGCTGGAGAGGTTACTATAGCTGTTGCAGTTGTACCTAGCACTGTTCCAACTGCAGCTAGGGCTGCTCCTACTCCTCCACTTGAGGAAATTGCTGCTGCTGTAGCTGTACCTGCTGCTGCCGCTGCTTTTAGTACTTGGTCAGGCCTGCCAGTAAACCCTAAATTAGACATACAGCATTCCCCCTATAAGATTCTGTAACTATATTTTAGAATGAGTATTTATGCTGAGATTCAATCCAGTAACTATTTTTATTAGAATTTCCGTCCCTGTACATGTAACGTAATCTTTCCGTCACTGCGCTCGAGATGCCTCTGACACTCTTTGAGATCCCGCAACCGAACAAGTTCTAGGTCATGAGTTAGGTGATGCTATAAGCCACAGCCGAGTATACTCCCCGCATCGTCTTTGATCTTTAACTCTGGTGTAATCGGAACTGAGTGGCGGCTCTGCAATTCATGTTTGTGTTGGGCATGGCGTTCCCCTTCGTCCTTCCCCTGCCGATCTTTGAGTTGCTCACATTCTGTTGAGCTAATCACAAGAGTAAGGACGATCGCTTGCGCCTCACTTAAGCGGCTCGCTTCCTGAATCCCTTAGTGTGTCTTGAACAACCAGTTCTGCGACAATCTCATCATACTGCCAATCAAAGGTATGAACCCCGGGGCTTGCCCCGGCTGCTATTCCGCCCCAAGGGGCGAGGAATGAACCTAAAGAGATTCAAATCCATCCAGCAGCACACCCAGCCATACTTCAATTGGTGGCATTTTTAGAATTTGACATAGCTGATTGAACTGCACTTGATCTGTGGTTGCCGTCTGTAGCCACCTGTTGATCGCTTTAATCCAGACAGATACGTTTTCGTCGTGGGCGATCGCCAACACCTCCTCCATCTGATCCACCATCGCCAGCACCATCGACTTCTCCATCTCCGCAACGATCGACCCTTCCTGCCTATACTCCTTCTTAGATCGCTGTTTCCGAGGCGGCGCTGGCTCCATAAACTCACTCAAATCCACCGTCATCGTCTGCCGCACCAGGTCATCAAAAAATCCCCGCTCCACCAGCAGGTCCCGTGATGCCTGTTCCCACTCCTCAATCCAGATTTCAGACCGCGCTGCGTACACCTCAGCCATCTGCAGAAACGCCTCTCCCGCCAGTCGCAGCTGCTCCGACTCTGGTACATGGGAAATTGCCTCCGCCACCTCCGCCAACAACCCCTCAAAATCCACCTGCTCCGGCATCATCTGGTCAGATCGCAGCGTCTCCCACAGCGGCAGCTCCAACTGTTCCGTCATCCCTGAGTCCCCACTCGTAGGTGATCTGCATGGTAAGAACAAGGATGTACCGGGCACTGCGACACCGAATGCTGCTCCTCGCGGGCGAACCGCTCAAACCCACTGCGCCGCCCGTTGCCGTACCGCTGATACAGCGCCTCCAGTAATTGACGAGCGTACTCTTTCACCGTTCGCGGCGGTAGCCCGAAGGTATGTTGGGGCTGCGTCATCGCGAACGGCTGACTACCCATCCACAATTCTGCACACATCGCATGGATCACCACCACATCGTTCGCCTGTCGGAGCTTATCCACATAGGTGTGCAGCACCACGAAAGGAATCTCTAGAATTGGCACCACAATCTCTTTCACCTGGGGCGATCGCCTTGCCCTATTACCGCGCCCCTTCCGGTAATAGGGCAAGGCGACTGTGGCACACCCCCTCCTGCCAGCAGCCATCGCCCCGAAGTGCCTCATCATGAAGTTTACGAGCCTCAGCAACCGTCAGCAAACTGCACGCCCAGCACTTTTCATTGAGCGATCGCCCCATACGCCATTGCTCCTGAAAGCACCCCTATTATGCCTAAACCGCTTGTATTTCTAGATCCCAGCGAAAATAATCTTAGAATAATCTGATAGAGATAAGTGCAATTATCTGCATCTAAAATCCACCTAACTTTGGCTGTGTGTGACTTAAACCATAAGTTGAGCAATTTTTTCACTTTATGCTTTCGGAATAAGGGGTGGGCGGTCGAAACCCTTACAGTCTCTGCTCTCCTCGATACAACAAATAAAACAGCACTGGAGCCGATTTTGAGAGGTTTTTCTCAATAAGCTTGGCTTATTCCTAATTGGGAGACTGTCCACACAGGCGATCTCTTACAACCGCATTTAAATCTGGAGGGTCATAGTTACGAGGGCACTAGATGTGCCACCGTTAAATCGTTTCCACGCACGGTAAGCCGTCTCCAAACTTTTGCTCACTTTATGGTTTAAAGCCTGCCCAGAAGAAAAGCAGCGAGTAACGGAACAATGGGCTTTTCAGGTTCTGAGTTGCTCAGTTTATGCTTTCAACTTTGCTCAACTTAGGTTCTAGTCACAATTAAGATCGTGACTAGAACCTAAGTTGAGGAATTTTTACCTAATGCATTTAAGGCAAAGCATGGGGGAATTATTAAGGGCGACCACCCTAGCAAACACCCGTACTCCTTTGATTAAGTATTGGTCCGAGAAGGCACACGCTTCTCGGCTCAGATTCTCAAATTGAAAAGTGAGTATTATTTGAGCAGATGCAAACAGAGACTTTCATTAGGAGGTAGGCTGATGACATGTCCTATGGGATTTGATTGCCAGACAATGACTGGAATGGCTCAACCCTGTCCTAACTTGCTTGTGTGTCAGGGTTATACCTCTTCACCTACTAACCCTGCCCAAAATAGTGATGAAAGGTTAGACCACTTTAGGATTGATCATATTGATCACATCGACCTTGATATCTACCTTGCAGATGGAAGGCGGCCCCGTCTCTCTATCATGGTTGACCCCTACACACGTTTAATCACAGGATTTACTATGACATGACGGTTTCTAGTAGAATTTTTCGTTTCATCAAAAAATACCTATAGATAATTGGCTTCTCTTCAATGGCAGCGGATCAACAGCCTCTTCCAATCATTCGCTTGATATCTTGCCAACCAAGTGCTCAATAGGTGTAGGAGGATGTCTATCAGAGCAAAGTGATTTGAGATTGGAGCGGATCAAGGAATTTTCACAGGCTAGTAATTTAGCACAGAACACTCAAAAGTCTTATCGGCTTGAGTTGGAACGCTTCGTGGTATGGAGTGATAAGGCTTGGGATTAGGGCATGTCTCAATTGAGGTAGTTGGAATAAATAGAGACATTGATAAAGCTATGTTAAGTTTTGTAAAGTTTGTTCGCTTTATTGTTTGACTTTTTTATTCAATTTTGGTGGTAGGCAAGGGTTCTCAGATTTTTTAACTAATCAAAATTGTTTATGATTTTTACAAAACTTTGCAGAATAAAGCGTGAAACTAAGGCTTCTAGCCGCTGAAATTGTTTTACTTTTTTACCAGTTAACAAGCGTTGCTGCTCAGGTGGATGAATTCCGTAAGGGCGTTTTGCAAAACGCCCCTAGCGTAGGGATACCTATCCAAAAATCATATCTATACTCAGCAACGCCGGGTTTAGAGGGGAGGGATTCCGTTGTTATAGCCGTACTAAAAAAAGTTAGGGCGGGGTGCAGGGGTAGAACCTCTGGCTGGGGGCGTAGCTCCAACACTTTCTTGTACCAGGCTTGATGCGTAGCGCTACATATAAAAGTCGGCTTTTGGACTTGTTAGATTGTCCGCAATTCTAGGAAGATAAATTTTTCTGATCAGCAGACCTCTGCGATCGCCCAACTAAAAAGCCCTTCCGTTAAAACGAAAGAGCTTGCAATAGTGGGTTCCCCGCAACGCCGTCTTGCCTCAGCTTTTGACCTGGTAAGAAACCAGGTGGGTATCGAGGTGCCGATTTAAAGTTTCCGAGTACGTGCCCGGTCTACTGCCATCGGTCGAGACGATTCCCTTGTTGTAAAGGCATAGATCAAAAAAACGTTATTGGCAGTCACCAACGCCGCAGTAGAACTTCATTCATTCTAGCGGGTTTCTTCGCGATCGCACGTGACAAACCTCACAGACAAAGTGCGGATAAACGAATAGCCACACTGCTTGACCGCCAGCGCAAGCCCCCAATTTCGCAATATGAGATCTCATTGCGATCGTTCTTCTAACTCTGTTTCGAGTTTGGCTAAATCGGCTCGCAAAAAGACGCTGATTCTGCCAGAGTCAGCAAATCCGTTTGGGTTGGGGAACAGCTCAACCCGATAAGCAAAAAAGTCACCTTCACGCAACTCGTTATTGGCATCTGTGCGAACGACCTTCGCCTGCCGATAATCTTGATGAATATTCGCTCCATAAATAGCCCGTAGCGATTCACTCAGGCGATCGCGATCAACCCCATTCACCAAATCCACCAGCAAAATTTCTTCACTGCGAATCACGCCCGTTGTCGCTCCGGCAGTCAACCGTCCCACAGGCAACAAAAACGCTTGAAAGGTAAAGCGCTTAGCAGGCGTGTCATACTTGCGCACCATGAGGCGTTCACCGGGTGCGGGCCGCAAAGTTGGGTTCGCCCGAATCCAGGCGATCGCTTCCTGAACCGACTGTCCGGGAATCGCCATCACTGGACGACCGAAAAAGACACATGGAATTGCCAAAACAGGCGCAATTACTCCCACCCATCGCCCTAGCTTCATTTTTCTTCCCATAGACCTTACTCCCTTACCGCCTACCCCTCAGAATTCCCAATGCAGCCATCTTGCCATCAGTTCGCAAATTTGGCTGATTATCTGTAGGATTTTCCAAGAACACCTGTTCTGTCCCCCACTCCCCACTCCCCCACTCCCCCACTCCCCACTCCCCCACTCCCCCACTCCCACCTCTACCCATGCCCGACTACTTCCACCGCCTCGCCCCCTTCATTCAGGAATATATCTACAACGAAGGCTGGACTGAGCTACGCCCGATTCAGCGAGAGGCCTGTCACGTTTTATTTGAGACGGACGCCCACCTGCTCGTCGCGGCTGGCACCGCCTCAGGCAAAACCGAAGCGGCATTCCTACCCATCCTCACTCTTCTACACGAAAACCCTTCTAAAACGGTCGGGGCAATCTACGTCGGCCCAATTAAAGCGTTGATTAATGACCAGTGCGATCGCCTGACAGACTTGCTGCGTCACCAGCCTGATCTACCCGTTTGGGCCTGGCATGGAGATATTGGGCAGGGCGTTAAAAAACGCTTAGTCAAAGACCCCAAAGGCATTTTGCAAATCACACCAGAGTCGCTTGAGAGTCTGCTGATCAACAAACACGCCGAACTGTCTCGCCTGTTTGGGGATTTACGCTTTGTCGTGATTGACGAAATTCACGCATTTATTGGCAGCGATCGCGGCGCTCAAATTTTGTGTCAGTTAGCCCGACTAGCCAAGATCACAGGCAATCAACCACGACGCATCGGGCTTTCGGCCACGTTAGGTGATTATGGGCTGGCTGAAGACTGGTTGCGATCGGGCACAAAACAATCGGTGATTACACCCCAGGTTGCCAGCAACAAGCGGACAATTCATCTCGCACTTGAGCATTTTTACGACTCTGGCATTCGCATTCGTGCTAAGGGAGAAAGCCGCGACGAAGCCTTTAACCCTTGCTACTTGCATTTATTTAAGCAAAGCCTGAACCGTAAATGTCTGATTTTCGCGAACGGACGCATGGAGACTGAAGCCGTCATTACTGAGTTACGTCAGATCGCCCAGGCAAAATCTGCGCCTGATATCTATCACGTCCACCACGGCAGCATCTCCGCCGAGTTACGTGAAGCGGCGGAAACGGCGATGCGAGATACGGCGAGTCCGACCGTAACGGCTGCGACCGTCACCTTCGAGATGGGAATTGACCTGGGTAAGTTAGATCGGGTGATTCAGCTTGAGGCTCCGGCTTCGGTTTCAAGCTTTTTGCAGCGGTTAGGGCGATCCGGGCGGCGCGGCAGTCCTGCTGATATGCGATTTGTCTGCGTTGAAGACAAGCCCGATGGCTCTGAAACGTTGCCGCAACTGTTGCCCTGGCAATTACTCCAATGTATTGCCATTATTCAGCTCTATTTAGAGGAAAAATGGATCGAACCGATCGCCCCGCAACAATATCCATTTAGCTTGCTCTATCACCAAACCATGAGTACGCTGGCTGCCAGAGGAGAACTGTCAGCCCCGCAGCTCGCGCAGCAGATTTTAACTCTGCCGCCTTTCCAATCGATTTCGCAGGATGACTTTCGGGAGCTGTTGCGGCATTTGATTAGCATTGACCACATTCAGCAGACCAAAGAAAATGGGTTAATTTTAGGTCTAGAAGGGGAAAAACTCGCCCGCAATTTCAAGTTCTACGCGATCTTTCCAGATAATGAAGAGTTTGCGGTTTGGGCGGATGGGGTAGAAGTTGGCACGATTGTGGTGCCTCCCCAAGTTGGTGATAAACTCTCGCTGGCAGGTCGCACCTGGGAAGTTTTGGAAGTCGATCAGCGGCGTAAAACAATTCAAGCACGGATCTCGATGGGTGCGGCAACGGTTTCCTGGCGCGGCAGCGGTGGCAACATCCACACCCGCCTGCTGCAACGGATGCGACAGGTCTTACTCGAAGACAAAGAATATGCCTACCTGCAACCGGGGGCAAAAGCACGGCTGGCTGAAGCCCGTCAGCTCGCCCAAAAAGAAGGGATTGACAGTCGCCAGATCTTCTCGCTGGAGGAAGGTTATGCTTGCATCTTGCCGTGGCTTGGCTCGACTGAGTATCGGACGCTCGAACGCTTTTTGCGGATGCCCTGCCGGGAAGCTCTGGGTACCAAAGGCGTATCGGGGCGATCGCCCTACTATTTTGTGGTCAACCTGGGCAAGGCTAAACTTGAGCAACTGTATTGGGAGATCAAATCGCTGGGCGATCGCCGCCTCGACCCAGAGGAGCTACTGACCGAAGATGAAGCCCCTAAACTGCAAAAGTATGACGAATTTGTGCCACCGCAATTGCTGCGTAAGGCATTTTTGACCGACTACTTAAACCTGCCTCAACTCGCTCAAAATATTTCTCACTGGTGATTGCAAAGCGCAAGTTATTGGCGCCAAGCGAGTTAGGAATGGCAATTGAATAAGTTCGATGTTTGGTAGAGGCGGGTTTTGCCGTTCAATCCAGCGTAGGGTTACAGATGGGCCTGCTAAACCCACCCGTACAGTTTGCGGATTGATTAGATGCGCGATCCTTAGTCCTCCGTTAGGTTCATTTGCCCGCGATAGCCAGTGATCAGACGGCTACCGTCTTTCAGAATGTGAATTTCCATCTGGTCGCTGGCCCAGGTCAGGCGATCGCAAAACTGCGGATTAAATACATGCACTCGTTGATTGCGAGATGCCACCAGTGAATCGGGTGAATGAATCGCTTGCGACTCGACATAGGGGCCATCGATCAAAATATCCAGCTCATCCAGTAAAGCTTGGGCACCAGCGGGTGCGTACTCACTGCGTAGCTGCTCTAGAGTAAACCCTGTAAAAGACATCACATTCAATCCGTGAGTTTTTGCTTGTTTCGCTAGCTCAGCTAAAGCAGGAGCCTGCCAAAAAGGTTCACCACCAGAGAACGTCACCCCCTCATTTCGAGGATTACTCAAAATCTTCTCTAGCAAAGCTTCGATCGTGATCAACTGGTTAATTTCAAATGACCAGGAACCAGGGTTAAAGCAACCTGGACACTCGCGCAAACAACCCTGAACCCAAACAACCGCTCGACAACCAGGCCCATTGACTTCTGATTCATCAACATACCCCATGATATTGAGATAACCGGGGGGGATTTCCATCAAAGTCAAGGACGGATTTGACTTGAGTTTAACCATTGTTTTTGCTCCTTGTAGCGTGAGCTGAAGTGACAAGTAAGTCGCAACACAAAGGGAATGGGATCAGGCAAAGCAGATGATAACCGTTACGAAGTGAAAGAGGGCAGCAAACTCAGGTGAAGTGAAACGTCAAGTTCCATCGCAATACCATGTAAGTCAGTTTTGCCATAACTTTGGCTATAACAGGAAGCAAAGGTTGTAAGAATTAACGATTTGCAGTGCGGCGCGATCGCCCCAGTTCAGCTTAAATCAACGCACTCGACACCAATACACAGGGTGGAACGTCTGCCTGGATGGACTGAGTAGTCAACATTTTGTTACTTCTTCGATATCAAACAAGATGAATCAATTCATCATCTTGCATCCATTTCAGGATGATGAGCAGTGATTAAAGTGGCTCCGTGATGAGTTCAAACTCAGGCAAAATATTTTATCGCAGTTGCAATGAGTGCAAAGATTGGAAAAGTTTAGCCAGATAGAAGTGATCGGTTCTTTTAGAAAAATCTGAAGTTTTCAAATGGATAAAGTTCAGATCTCTTTTTGTATATTACTTGGGGTAAAAATTTTGCATAGTTTAACCGCTCATTCCAATTCATATCAAATCCGGTTGATCAATCAATTCGTTCAGGTTGTGTAGGAGCGGGTTTTGCTTCTACACTTCTCTGTTAGCTGGGTTCTGTCAGCTAAACCCGCCCGTACAAATATCAGCATCCAAACAGATTCGATACCGCTTGATTCTCAAGGGTGAATCACTAAGCTCAAAAAGTTTTTTTGCCGCTTTATTTTTCCTTCGTCAAGGTTACTAACTGACCTTTGCCGTAATAGCATATAGTTATGCAATTAAAGTGATATGTGCAGGCTGCAATCGTTCTATGCCACCTAAAAAGCAAACTCAACCTGATCTCAATACCCTGGCAGCCGTCGCCGACTATTTTAAGGTATTGTCTGAAACCAGTCGTCTGCAAATCTTACACCATCTTCGGTCTAGCCCCATGAATGTAATGGAGCTTTGTGAAGCGACCGGCTTAGGACAGGCCAATATCTCTAAGCATCTTAAAGTGCTAACCCAAGCAGGTATCTTATCGCGTCAGCCAAAAGGTACCAGCGCCTATTACGAAATTATTGACCCGGCTATTTTTGAGTTTTGTGATTTAGCCTGCGATCGCATCCATGATCGCATTTTGAAGCAGACCAAAGCACTGAAACAGCTCAAGCAACTGCAAAGATAATATTCAAACAACACCCAAACGCAAGAAAGCGCCTCTTGCAGGAAGAGACGCGACTCCACTTGTTCAAAACTCAATGACTAACCAAGACTCACTAGCTGGCGATCGCCGGAGCTGATAAGGCAACGGGCTGGCTTTCGCCTGAAGCGAGATCGAGCGGGAAGTTGTGAGCATTGCGTTCGTGCATCACCTCAATCCCCAAATTGGCCCGATTCAAAACATCTGCCCAGGTTGAGATGGTGCGGCCTTCACTGTCTAAGACAGAGCTGTTGAAGTTAAACCCATTCAGGTTAAACGACATGGTGCTGATGCCCAGCGATGCAAACCAGATTCCAATAACAGGCCACGCGGCAAGGAAAAAGTGCAGCGATCGCGAGTTGTTGAAGCTGGCATACTGGAAGATCAACCGACCAAAGTAACCGTGAGCGGCAACAATGTTGTAGGTTTCTTCTTCTTGCCCAAACTTGTAGCCGTAGTTTTGAGACTCTACTTCTGACGTTTCTCGCACCAGCGATGAGGTCACTAGAGAACCGTGCATCGCACTAAACAACGCACCGCCAAACACGCCCGCCACACCTAACATATGGAACGGATGCATCAGGATATTGTGTTCGGCTGTAAACACAATCATGAAGTTAAAGGTGCCAGAAACCCCCAGCATTAAACCATCTGAGAAGCTGCCTTGACCGATGGGATAAATTAACAACACCGAGGTTGCGGCGGCTACCGGAGCGGAATAGGCCACACAAATCCAGGGGCGCATCCCGAGGCGATAGCTCAATTCCCACTGGCGTCCCATGTAGGCGTAGATTGCGATTAAAAAGTGAAACACAATCAATTGCCAGGGGCCGCCATTGTAAAGCCATTCATCGAGCGATGCCGCTTCCCAGATGGGGTAAAAGTGCAGACCAACCGCGTTAGAGGTTGGCACGACCGCAGCGGTCATCAGGTTGTTGCCATACAGCAAAGAACCTGAAACTGGCTCACGAATGCCATCAATATCAACTGGAGGTGCAGCAACCATTGCGATGATGAAAACAATGGCAGCCACCAACCCCGTGGGGATTAGCAGCGTACCAAACCAGCCCACATAGAGCCGATTTTCGGTACTTGTAATCCAACTACACAAACGCTCCCAAGCGTTTAGCGTAGATTTTTGGTTCAATAAAGTTGTCATGATTCCATTTCTCAATGAATGAGGTGGTATGAGATAGATTGAATCAAGCGCCTGCTTGATGTATAACTTTATAACTGTTTGGTTATACAGATGTCAATCAGTTTTTCCTAAATCTTGTCAGTTTCCAATTAGACCTAAGCTTGGATAAGCGTGTCATGAGTCACAACCCTTTTGTCGATGAACTCTTAAACCGATATAGCGCTGGCGATCGCGCCTTTAGTGGGGTCGATCTACGCGAACAAGATCTGATCAACGTTCAACTGCCAGAGGTTGACTTTCATCAGGCTGATCTGCGCCAAAGCCGCTTAGGTAAAACGAATTTTAGTCAGGGAAATTTTGTCGAAGCCGACTTAAGCGAAGCAATTTTGTGGGGCACAAATTTTACACAAGCCAATTTGTCTCGCGCGATTTTGCGAGAGGCCGACCTGAGCGGTGCCATTCTTACCCAAGCGCAATTGACTGCGTCAAACCTGATTAAAGCCAGCTTGTCAGGTGCAAATTTATCACATGCAAACCTGGACAGTGCCCTGCTAATTGATGCCGATTTACGCTCTGGGTCTGATCAGCAAACCAATTTGAGCCACACCAACTGTAAGGGGGCAAACCTGTCTTACGCTAACCTCAGCGGTGCCTTGTTATGTCGCGCCAATTTAGAGCAAGCCAAACTGTGCCGAGCCGTATTGATGCAGCGATCGCTCGGTGCTTTATCGGCGGCTGACCTAACGGAAGCTAACCTGCAAGGGGCTGACCTCAGTTATGCCGACTTGAGTGGGGTAATTCTACACCGGGCTAATTTGCGTGATGCTGACCTCACCGGAGCCATTCTGACGCAAGCTGACCTGACGGGGGCGATTTTGCCAGATGGCTCGGTGCATGATTAGAAGGGTATTGCTGATCGGAGGTATGAATTTCGTAGGGGCGTTTCGCGTTCGCGCAGCGTCTCCATCGGAGACAACGCCCCTACAGGGATAGGAAATATTCAGGAATCATACCTGCATTCAACAACGCCATTAAAAGGACCTAGCGAACTGTTTCCCATGCCGCTGCAGCATTCACCGGGCGGAGGAAATAGAGCCACACCAAGTGACCTGCAATGCCCAGTTGCAAGGGCAATTTCCGCAAGGTTTTCAGAACTTTTGGCTGTGAACTCCGGTTAATTTCACCGATCTTCTGGTTCAAGCCAGAACATTTCTGCAACCGTGGGTAAAAGTCAGGATGCTCTGTATCCAACACCACCGAAAAGGCACGAGCAGCCGTCTCGTTGGTATTTCGAATCACTGCTCGATCAAACTCAGTCGGGTCAAGACCTAACGCGTGGTAGAAGCCCGATCGCTCATGCACCGTTAGGGCATGTGTTGCAAACACCATGAGGAGGAAAAATCGCATCCATAACTTCGCTTTCCAGGTATTCAACAACTGGGGTTGCGAGTGGATCAGAGCTTTGAAAATGTCGCCATGCCGATTTTCGTCCTGACACCAGCTCTCAAAGTAGTCGAACAACGGATAAAACGAATTTTCTGGATGTTTTTCTAAATGACGAAAGATGATGATGTACCGCCAGTAGCCAATCTTTTCAGATAAGTAGACTGTGTAAAGAATCCACTCAATCGGAAAGAAGGTGTAAGTGCGCGCCTTGGTGAGATAACCTAAGTCCATGGAATAGCCAAAATCAGCCATTGCTTTGTTCAAAAAGCCAGCATGTCGAGCTTCATCGCGAGCCATCAGGTTAAAGATTTCGGCCAGTAGTGGGCTGCGTTGCTTGAGTTTGCGAGACAACTCTTTGAAGAGTAGAAAACCAGAAAACTCAGACACACAAGAACGTTCTAAGTAATCAACAAATGCCTTACGTGTGGGTTCGTCGAGGTTGTCCCAGGTTTTGTTGAATGACTCATTGCGAACGAAATGATGCCGATTATAGTCGGCTCGCATCTCTGCCAGCATGGCTTCTAGCTCGTTTTGCTGGGGCGAGAGATCGAGGCTGGCAGCAACATCAAAATTCGTGGTGTAAAAGCGAGGAGTCAGCAAATTTTCTTGGATTGTTTTGCCGCTTTTAGTTGCTGTATCAGCCGGACTCGGTGGCGAAGAAACCATAAACTTCCCTTTAACTTGATTCCTTTATAGTTATCAAGCTACAGCATAAATCGTTTTCATCAAGTCTTTTACCTAGATTGAAATAAAGCGAAATCTTTTAGAGCTTGACCTTTAAGAATTATTGCTTTATGACTTGATAGCGATAAAGTCATGAATTTATGCAATAATCAGGCTCATGCTGAAATGTGAAGGGCGAACTTAGAGCTTGCAATCGGTCTGGGCAATCGCGCCTCGAAAATCTCTATCATGTTGCGAAAATCTTCAGCCAAATCGATCAGTTCTACTCGCGATCGCGCCTCAGCTCACCCAGTATTTAGACCACTTTAAAAAGGAGCAATCAGGATGACCAGCCTATCACTTGCCCTGCGCGAAGGAACAGCTCACGCTCACACGCTTTCAGAAAACACAGCTTTTATGAAATGTTTTTTGAAGGGAATTGTTGAATGGGAGCCATTCCGTAAATTGCTGGCAAACCTCTACTACGTTTACACCACGCTTGAATCCGAAATTCAAAATCGGTGTGATGACCCGATTCTGGCGGCGATTAATTTCCCAGAAATTAACCGGGTAGACAGTTTAGAAAAAGATTTGGAGTTTTACTACGGTGAAAACTGGCGTGAACAAATCACCCCGTCTCCCGCTGGGATCATCTACGTCAACCGGATTCGCGAAGTTGCGAATACTGACCCAGCCCTGCTGATCGCGCATTCCTATACGCGTTATATGGGTGATCTCTCAGGCGGGCAGGCGCTTAAGAACATTATTCGTTCGGCACTGAACTTACCCCCCAACCAAGGCACAGCGCTACACGAGTTTGAACAGCTCCCAACATTAGACGACAAACGCAACTTTAAAGAACGCTATCGCCAAACTCTAGATGGACTCGCACTCGATGACGCAACTATCCGCCGGATTGTTGAAGAAGCGAATCACGCTTTTGCCCTCAACCGAGACGTGATGCACGAACTAGAACCCGATGTCAAAGCCGCGATCGGTGATCATACCTTTGATTTATTGACACGCCAAGATAAGCCCGGTAGCACCGAACATGCGATGCGCCATGCCCATGCCCATGCTTCATCTGAGCGGCCTACGGCTGACTACGCTATCTAAAGCAATTGAACTCTAAAAGGCTTGTACTCACTACTACCCGGATTCTGAGAGGAGAACCCAATTTCCATGATCTTTGCGCCATCGACAGTTCAGTTTGATGCAACGCTGTTGCAAAAGTACGATCGCCCCCTGCCTCGATACACCAGTTACCCAACAGCAGCCGAGCTGACTCCTGAATTTGACGAACATTGCTTTAGAGATGCGATCGCTGCTTCCAATCAACGCAAAACGCCGCTGTCCCTTTATGCCCACATTCCATTCTGTCAATCAGCATGTTACTTCTGTGGCTGCAATGTGATTGTGACAAAAAGCCAGACAGCAGCTCAATCCTATTTAGACTATTTGGTGCGCGAAATTCAGCAGACGGCAGCACTGGTTGATCGCGATCGCCCTGTTATGCAGATGCACTGGGGCGGTGGCACACCCAACTATCTGACCTTAGAGCAAGTTGAGTTACTGTGGAATGCTCTACACCGTCACTTTCAATTTGCGCCTGAAGCAGAAATCTCGATTGAGGTTAATCCGCGCTACATTAATCGCGATTACATCTTAGGACTCAGGGAAATTGGGTTTAACCGCATCAGTTTTGGTATCCAAGACTTTAACCCCCAGGTACAAGCCGCTGTCAATCGAGTGCAACCCGAAGCATTACTGTTTGATGTGATGAGTTGGGTCAGAGCTGCCAAGTTTGATAGTGTCAACGTCGATCTTATCTATGGTTTGCCTTATCAATCACTTCAATCATTTACCGAGACGATTCAGAAAACAATCGCGCTCGACCCGGATCGCATTGCCGTCTTTAGCTTTGCCTACATTCCCTGGATTAAAGCTGTTCAAAAAAATATCGCAGAGCAGACGTTACCGAGCGCTTCAGAAAAACTAGATATTTTACAGATGGCGATTGAAACGCTGACGCGTAGTGAGTACCAGTACATTGGGATGGATCACTTTGCTAAGCCCGATGATGAACTGGCAGTGGCCCAACGCCAGGGGACGCTCAAGCGAAACTTTCAGGGCTACACGGTGTTACCGGATGCTGAGTTGCTTGGCTTTGGCTTAACCTCGATCAGCATGTTGCACGATGCCTATGCTCAACATCACAAGCAGTTGCAAACTTACTACCGAGCTGTTGAACGCGGTGAGTTACCAATTGAACGAGGTGTTAAACTAAACCCCGATGATATTGTGCGAAGGCAGATTATTATGGAGTTGATGTGTCAGTTCCAGGTATCAAAACCTGACATTGAGGCTCGTTATAATCTCAACTTTGATCAATACTTTGCAAGAGAGCTTCAAGACCTGACCAGTTTAGAAGCCGATGGTCTTGTCAGTGTCGATCGCGATTCGGTTCAAATTACACCTGTCGGTCGTTTGCTGATTCGCAATATTGCTTCTGTGTTTGATGCCTATCTGCACAACAAGACGATTTCTAATTTCTCAAAATCGATTTGAGTCCTTTAGATTCATGCAGAAGTAATCTCCCTTTTCTTCTACAGGAGATCTTGAAACTTTTCTAAAAAGTAAGGGGGGGTATACCAATTCTTCAAAACTGGGCTACAGATGATTATCTGTAAGGGCGGTATTTCCTTCGGAAACGCTACGCGAACGCGAACCGCCCCTACGAGGATCTGTAAATGGGATTTAGAGAATTGGTATTAGAAGCTCAATCCTTAAGCCCAACAGCTTTAAGTCAAGCATTTGTATTCATTACGTGAGGAGTTTTCATGACAGTTGGTTCTACCCCAGCACTACCGGATCGTTCAAAAATTAGTTGGCCCTTTGTCCTCTTTTTTGTGCTTGTTCATCTTCTCGCGATCGCTGCTTTTTGGTTCTTTTCTTGGTCTGCACTTGCTGTTACCTTGCTGTTGCACTGGTTCTTTGGCAGCATCGGTATCTGTCTGGGTTATCATCGCCTCTTGAGCCACCGCAGTTTTCAGGTGCCGCGTTGGTTAGAGTATGCGATCGCGATCGTGGGTGCTTTGGCTATGCAGGGTGGCCCGATCTTTTGGGTGGCCGGACATCGTTTGCACCATGCTTACACTGAAGATGAAATCAAAGACCCCTACTCGGCCCGGCTTGGCTTTTGGTGGAGTCACATGCTTTGGTTGGTCTACCCGCAACCTGAATTTTTTAGCTATGAACTTTATCAGCGTTATGCCTCTGATCTGGTCAAGCAGCCCTTCTACCGCTGGTTAAATCGCTACTTTCTACTGCTTCAAATTCCACTAGGGCTGCTGCTCTTCAGCTTAGGGGGTTGGTCTTTCTTGTTGTGGGGAATTTTTGTGAGAGCGGTTTTGCTCTGGCATAGTACCTGGTTTATCAATTCGGTAACTCACATGTGGGGCTACCGGACTTTTGAAACCAGTGATAACTCTCGCAATCTCTGGTGGGCGGCCTTACTGACTTATGGTGAAGGTTGGCACAATAATCACCATGCCTATCCCCATGTGGCAAAAGCGGGTTGGCGCTGGTGGGAAATTGACGTTACCTGGTGGGTAATTTGGGGGCTGCAAAAATTGGGGCTGGCCCGTAAGGTGAATATGCCTCCTAAATTTTAGCGATCGCACAATTCTGCCGTATCTCACGTTTGCCACATCTCTGAGAGGTGTGGCTTTTTTGGGGAAATAAGCAGCTGATCGATACTACACGCCTCTACTACTGCGTGGTAATATAACGATAAGAACAACACTATCCTTTTCGTCTCATGACTTTCACGCCTGTTAAAAAGCGCCAAAAGACTGCTGCCAGCCAAACGGGGGAAAGTGAGTATAACATCTCTCAACTCCCGCCCGAAGCCCTTGGTTTAATGGCAAATTTTTTCAAGGTCTTGTCAGAGGTGAGTCGGCTTCAAATTGTGTGTTCGCTTAAAACAGGTGCCAAAAATGTCACAGAAATCATTGAAGCAACCGGATTAGGTCAAGCTAACGTTTCCAAACACCTGAAAATGCTGACCCAGGCAGGCGTTGTTGCCCGTGAGCAACGAGGTGTTTGTGTCTACTATCAAATTGCCAATCCTTTTTTGTTCAACTTATGTGATCTGGTTTGCGAAGCCTTATTCGCTCAAGTCGAACAACAAAGTCAACAACTTCAACAGTTATCAGCACTAAGACAAAACCTTTAGCCCGATTGACTCATCCAGAAACTCGATTAAATTGACTGTGGCATAATTGCATTCGCGATCGCGGCGGCTGTCAAAGGCATTTGCCGTGCGACACCCAGCAATCCAATTGAGAGGGTAGAAAACTCCACCCTCAAATTTGCTGCTTATGAATGAACCAGTTGATTGATTGGCTTCAACATATCGGCCTCAAATCCTGCACCTTTTAACATGCGGTTCCAGTAGAGCCAGGGCAAGACATGCACCTTAGCGAGGTACATTGAGTAGCGCTCTTGCGTTGGGTCGAGTGGAAATGAGGGAGCTAGTTTGCCACCATAGAGAAACTCCGCCATGATCAGGGAGTTGTAGCCCGTAATCAACGGACAGCAAGTATAGCCGTCATACCGAGCTGTTAAAGGCTGTGATTGCATCAATGACAGCAAGTTTTGCACCGCAACGGGAGCCTCTTTTCGCACCGCTGCTGCCGTCTTAGACGTTGGTAGCGAAGAGGCATCACCTAAAGAGAACACATTGGGGTAACGGGCGTGTTGCAATGTTTCTTTATCGACATCAACCCAACCGCCTGCACCCGCGATCGCCAATGGACTTTGTTTAATAAAATCAGGCGCACTCATGGGTGGCGTTACATGGATCATGTCGTAATGAAGGCTGACTTCTTCAACACCATTGTCAGTGGTGACATCAAAAACGGCTTCCTGAGTATCTGCTTTAATTTCTTTTAAGTTGTGTTGGAACTTAGTAATAATGTTGCGTCGTTTGACTACTTGATTGAGTGCAGCTGAGTACTCTGGCACTGGAAACATTGAGGGGGCAGCGGTACAGAACGCTACTTTAGTATTGATTCCCACACTGCTTTTGCCCTTAAACGTGTCATCTGCCATGTACATGATCTTTTGAGGTGCCCCGCCGCACTTAATCGGCGTTGCGGGTTGGGTGAAAATGGCAGTTCCACCTTTGAAGTTTTTAATCGCTTCCCATGTGTAAGACACCGACTCTTTTGAGTAGTTGCTCGTCACGCCATGCTTACCGAGAGCGTCTTCTAAACCCTTGATCAAATGCCAGTCGATTTGAATGCCGGGACAGACCACTAAATAGTCATAGGCGATCGCGCGTCCATCTTCAGTGATCACCCGATTTTGGTCAGGATCAAGCTGTGCAACCCGAGCTTGAATCCATGTAACACCTTCAGGCAGCACTGCTTGCTCATCGCGTGTGTAAGTCGATAGGGGTGCAACGCCACCTCCTACAAGTGTCCAACCGGGTTGGTAGTGATGCTTGTCAGAAGGTTCGATAATCGCCACATCAAGCGAACGACTATGCTTTAGCAGTTGTGCAGCAACAGTAATGCCTGCTGCCCCTCCACCAACAATTACGATTTGATGCTGCTTGTTTGAATCAGCACTTGCCTCATTAGGCGTATTATTTTGACCCGCAGGTTGGGTGTGATGAGCAATTTGGGATAGTTGACCAGGAAGCGACACGGTGATTCCTCAAATGAAACGAAGAGTATGGAACCAGAGAGACAAAAAGAAGCACATATGATGAATACCTTATTATTAGGTAGCCAATGGATTTCTTCACAGAATCTCTCGATTGCGAAGTTGAGAATGAACCATAATAGAGTATATCGCTATGTAGTAATAAAGGTGAAATAAACGATAGCTAGCAGGCTACAATCTCTAAAACGCCTTCAGACTCTTGATTAGACACGCGACTTTTCTCTTTAATTTTTGTTACTCACGCTAACTTGATGCCCGTCATTTGGTGAACGAGAGTGGATGCGTCAGGCAACCCAGTCGCATCAATATCGGTATAGAACTGTGAATGCTCTGCAATCGATTGAACAACCGCAACCAAATCAGCGTTTCCCTTTCTGGCTCCCAAACCATTAATGGTGCATTCAATTTGACGCACACCTACGTTAAGTGCAGCAATTGAGTTAGCGATCGCCAGCCCGCGATCGTTGTGACAATGAACGGAGATTGTTGCCTGGTCGATGTTAGGTACTCGTTGAATCAGGCGATCGAGCTGCTTAACAAAAGTTTCTGGGGATGCTTCACCAAAGGTATCAGGGATATTAATTGTGGTTGCGCCACTTTTAATAGCTGTTTCCACGACTCTGCATAAATTATCTGCTTCTAAGTTCAACGCATCAAATGCACTCCACTCAATATCATCTCGATAGGTGCGTGCTAATTTAATACTTTCTTGAATCACTTCTAAATCGGTTGCAAGAGCGCCGCTTTCTTTTTGATGCTTAAAGGGTGTGTAAATGTGAATGCGTCCCCGGAGAGCTGGTTTGATCGCCAGTGCAACGTCCACAATTTCATCTGGTTTTGAGCTAGCTAAACCACAAATAATCGTCTCCTTGATTTGCTTTGAAATCATGTACAAAGCATCATAATCTTTCCGAAAGAAGCCAGGATAACCGGCCTCTATCACATCAACTCCTAATGCTGCAAGCATTTGAGCCAGTTGCATCTTTTGCTGTGTGTCAAATTTGACACCTGCCATCAACTCACTATCTCGCAAAGTGGTGTCAAAAATAATCACTTTTGACTTTAAAGAAGTTGCCTGCATAATCCGCTTTGTTTCTTACAAATCAACAGGAGTAAGGAAATCAAATACTCGATAGGATTGGACTAACAGCAGTGATTGGGGTTCAGCGCTTATTCTCACCTGAAGTTTCCCCAACCACTGATTTAGCGATCGCCTAGAGAATGGCTTGGCTTAAGTTATCAACAACTGCAGGCGTTTCAAAGTAGGTGATCGACGGAACGGAACCAAACTTCTCTGCGATCGCCTCAGCAAAACTGGGATTATAAAATGCTTCTGCTTGCTGGCGAGACTCCCACAAGTAAACACCGCCGCCTGTTTTACAATCTTCAGAAAGCAAAAAATACTTGCGAATCAAACCAGGGATAGGCTGAAACATGGGTGCAATATGGACAAAATCGGCTTTGATGCTCTCGCTGTTCGCGGTTTCAGGTAATTGAAATTGGACAACAGCCGTAATCATGAGTTCTTTCTCCTTAAGTGTTAGGTTCTTGTGATGATGGGACACCCGATCGCGCCATTAAACAAACATCCTTAAAATCAGTGGTAAATCCCCATTTTTCATAAAAGGGAACCACATCTTCGCGACAAACCAGTAGCCATGCTTCAACTGACTGCAAATCAGGATGATGAAATACGGAATTAAGAATGAGTCGTCCTAAGCCACGATCGCGATAGGTTTCATGCACGATGACATCGAGTAATAAGGCGCGATAGGTATAGTCGGTTAAGACACGAGCAAAGCCAATTAAACCAGAAGTTTGGCGATCGCAGATTCCCACAATGACATCTGAGTGATTGACCATACGTTGTACTACTTCAAACGGACGGCCTTTTGCCCACCAGGTTGTTTCGTAGAGTTCACAAAGTTGTTGAATCTGCTCATCTGTTAAATGGTTAACCACTTGATAATTGGTTTCCACTCTTTGTCTATCTTCTATCGTGGCCATCTAACTTCTCCTACTCATCTTTGCGAATGAACTTTTTTCGGGTATTTGAGCTACTCTCTGTGACAGTTTTACTCAACTGCTGAGAGGTGAGTGACAATGCAAACTGGCTTGTATCTAACCCATAAGTTGGCGGTTGATTCTGCGATCGCACTCGTGATGCTAAGCGACAAATTGTACACATCTTCGCCTCTATTTCATTGCAACATAATAATTGTTGAAAAAGTCGTGTTCCAAAGTTTTTACTTCCACGTCCTGAAAACCAGCTTCTGCCAGCATTTCCAGGGCTTTTTCTTGCCCCCAGACCGTACCTAAACCCATGCCACCTGCGGCAAGTGAAACCGTCATACAGTGCATGCAAGAAATTGCGTAGAGGTAGGGGGCAGTCGGGTGATCTAAGTTATTACCTAACTCACTAGAAGCCCGAATATCCTGCATTAAATAGATACCATCAGGGCGGAGTGCATTGTAGATACCCTGAAGCACTAAATCTGGGCGAGCTTGATCGTGAACGGCGTCAAAAGTTGTGATCAAATCATATTCATCCACTTCTGCCAGAACCGTCACATCTTTAACTGAGATCTTGCACCAGTTTCAACAAGGGGTTGCCAAAGAAGGAAAAATCTGAAAGAAAGGGCGTAATCAAAATTTAACTGAACGGTTATGGAAACCATTGTTCAA
>Ga0209172_10003959_pt1 | contig 21207 bp, 22 predicted proteins | sample LarsenN4metaG_FD_184113 | JGI IMG/M metagenome (GOLD analysis project Ga0209172, IMG submission 184113) | Hot spring sediment bacterial and archeal communities from British Columbia, Canada, to study Microbial Dark Matter (Phase II) - Larsen... ... | reverse complement strand
ATCGAAGGCGCGGCCAAGCCGGCCTGCGTGGCCGAGACGGTGAGCCGGCGCTACACCCAGCCTCCCCCATGAGAGGGAAGGCCGGGCGCGTGGGGCCGCGCGTCGCACAATGGGCCGATCCGGAACAGGAGCCGCGATGAAAGTCCTGCTCGTCGACGACCATCCGCTCATCCTCACCGCGCTGCAGACGGTGATCCAGCGCATCGGCAACGACATCCACGTCAATGGCGTCGGCAGCGCGGCCGCGGCACGCGCCGCGCTCGCTGCCGACAGCGACTACGACCTCGTGCTGCTCGACCTCTCGCTGGGCGACGCCGACGGTTTCGACGTGCTCTCCGAGTTCCGCAACGCCTACCCGGCGGTGCCGGTGGTGGTGGTGTCGGCCAGCGAACGTACGAGCGACGTGATTCGCGCCATCGACCTCGGCGCGATGGGTTTCGTGCCCAAGAGCAGCAGCCACCGCGAGCTGCACGAGGCGCTGGCGATGGTGATGTCGGGCTCGATGTACGTGCCGCCGTCGATGCTCGGCATCGACTTCAACGAGGCGCGCCGCCGCGCCGCCGAGGAGGACGCCACGCGCGCCGCCGGCCTGGGCGCCGAGGCGCGCGCCGAGCCGCACCAGAAGGTGCCGACGATCGAGGAGCTCGGCCTCACGCCGCGCCAGGCCGAGGTGCTGGGCCTGCTGCTGCAGGGCCTGCCCAACAAGCTCATCGCGCGCCAGCTCAACCTGTCGGTGGAGACGGTCAAGGACCACGTGGCCGCGGTGCTGCGCGCGCTCAACGTCAGCTCGCGCACCCAGGCCGTGCTCGCGGTGAGCCAGATGACGCAAGGCCAGGGCGGCTTCTTCACGCGCCGCGTGCCGGCGCGCTGAGGCGCGCGGGCTGACGATGGGCGCCGAGCTGGCCCCGCCGGCACACCGCGCCGAGCCCGCGGCGCAGGCCGCGACTTCCGGCACGGCGGCCCCGACCGCCCCGGCCCCCGCGGTGCCGCCGCGCGTGCGCGGCGACGTCGACCACCTGCGTGCGCTCTTCGTGCAGACGCCGGCCACGCTCACCGGCTACGTGCTCGGCGCGGGCGTCATCGTCTGGCTGTTCTGGCCGCTCGCGCCCCGTGCGCAGATGCTCGGCTGGCTCGGCGCGCTGGCGCTGCTGTGGTGCACACGCCTGGCGCACTACATCCGCTACCGCCGCCATCCGCGCGCCGACGACGCCACGATGCTGCGCTGGCGCCGCAGCTGGCTCGTGCTGGTGCTGGTGGGCGCCAGCCTGTGGGGCCTGGCCGGCTGGCTGTTCTGGGGCCTGGGCACGCCGTACCAGCGGCTCGGGCTGATCCTCGTCGTCTACAGCCTGTGCGTGAGCTCGGTGCAGCTGCTGGCGCCGCAGCCGGCGGCCTTCCTCGGCTTCATCACGCTCGTCTTCGCGCCGGCCATCGTGCGCATCGCCAGCGACACCAGCGAGCCCGGGCACGTGCAGCTGGCGGTGATCGCCACCATCCTGTTCCTCTCCACCGTGCTGATGGTGCGCACCTACGGCAACGCGCTCGGGCTGACGATCCGCCTGAAGGCGCGCACCGACGAGCTGGCCGAGCGGCTGCGCCAGGAGATGCTGGTGGCCGACGAGGCGCGCAAGGCCGCCGAGGAGGCGCGCCGCGCGGCCGAGGCGGCCAGCCGCGCCAAGACGCAGTTCTTCGCCGCCGCCAGCCACGACCTGCGCCAGCCGCTGCACGCGATGGGCCTGTTCGCCGAGGCGCTGCGCGACCGCAGCCGCGACCCCGAGGTGGCCTCGCTCGTCAACAGCATCAACGAGAGCGTCGACGCGCTGGAAGGCCTGTTCGGCGAGCTGCTCGACATCACGCGCATCGACACCGGCGGCGTCGACGTCAACCCGCAGCCGGTGCGCATGAAGGAGATGTTCGGGCGGCTGCGCCTGCACTTCGAGCCCACCGCGTTCGAGAAGGGGCTGATGCTCTCGTTCCGCGGCGAGCAGCACGTGGCGCAGGCCGACCCGGTGCTGCTCGAGCGCGTGCTGCGCAACCTGGTCAGCAACGCCATCCGCTACAGCGACGACGGCGGCGTGCTCGTGAGCTGCCGACCGCGCACGGTGAACGGCGTGCCCAGGCTGCTCGTCCAGGTGTGGGACACCGGCATCGGCATCAGCGAGCAGAGCCTGCCGCGCATCTTCGACGAGTTCTACCAGGTGCAGAGCAACCGGCCGCTCGAGGCACATCACCGCAAGGGGCTGGGGCTCGGCCTGGCCATCGTCAAGCGCCTCGCGGCGCTCATGGAGGCGCCGCTCGCGGTGCGCTCGCGCCCGGGCCACGGCACCGTCTTCTCGCTCGAGGTGCCGGTGGGGCGCGCCATCCGGCCCTTCGACAGCACGATCAGCAACCCCAAGGTGCCGATCGGGCTCACGCTGGACGGCCGCTTCATCGTCGTCGTGGAGGACGAAGCCGCGGTGCGCGAGGGCCTGGTGGTGCTGCTGCAGGCCTGGGGGGCGCGCGTCGCGGCCTTCGAGTCTTTCGAGGCCGTCGGCCCCTGGCTGGCCTCACCGTCGGCCGAGGCTCCCGACCTGCTGCTGGTGGACTACCGGCTGCAGCACGGCCGCACCGGCATCGACGCCCTGGTCGCCTTCCGCGCGCGCTGGGCCGACCGCAAGCTGCCGGCCATCCTCATCACCGGCAGCAGCCTGTCGGGGCACGAGGACGAGGCGGTCACGCACGACTACCACCTGCTGATCAAGCCGGTGCTGCCCAACAAGCTGCGCGCGATGATCGCCTTCAAGCTCGGCGTGAGGTGACGCCCCGCGGGCTGCGGCCGCGGCGGTTCACTCCTTGGCGGCCAGCTTGTTGCCGTTGGCCTTGAACGCGGCGATCGCGCTCTCCAGTTCCTTCTTCTCGTCACACTGGCCGCAGGCCTGGGCCAGCGTGGCCAGCCGCTGCTCGGCGCGCGCCAGGTCGCCGAGCTGCAGGAACAGCTCGCCCGAGTACTCGAGCGCGCCGCGGTGTCGGGGGTCGATCTTCAGCGCGGCGTCGTAGTGGCGCTCGGCGGCGGCCAGGTCGGGCGTCCTGGCCTTGCGGTAGCTGTAGCCCATCAGGTTGTTCCAGTCGGCGCTGCGCGGCATGTTCACGCGCTCGAGTTCCTTGATCGCGGCGACCCACTTGTTCTCGGCGATCAGCGCACGCGCGCTGGCCAGCGGGTCGTAGGGCACGGGAACGGCCGGGGTGGCGCTGTCGGCGGCGAAGGCCACCTGGGCGGCGGCAGCGAGCAGGGCGGCGGCGGCGATGACGACGGCGGGGGCGAAACGGCTCATGGGAGGGCTCCTGGTGGTTGGGGCAGGCATCGCTTGTCGATGTCCTGCCGCCACCTACGAGCCCGGCGGCGCCGGCGGACGCAGCGCGGACGAAGGCCGCCCCGCGCCCACCCCTCACCAGAGCTTGACGCAGTCCCCGCTCAGCACGAAGGCGCCGCTCGGTCCGGCCGGCAGCGCGGCCCCGGTCGCCGGCTCGATGCTCACGCCCAGGCGTGCCACGTTGAAGAACAGCTTCTCCGACGTGTCGGCCAGCGCCACCGAGGCGCTGCCCTGGGCGGGCACCCTGCCCACGGCGAACGGCGCCCCGCCGTCCTTGGCGTTGGGAAGCGCCCACAGCACGGCCACGCTGCCCGCCGGCACGGCCAGCGGCTGCAGCATCTTCACCGTCAGCACGCGGCCATGGCGGCGCGAGCTGGCCAGCAGCGTCGGCCGGCCGGTCTGGTCGTGCAGCAGGCCGACGTAGCTGGCCGGCAGCGTCTCGCGCGCCGGCTCCAGGCCCACCCAGGCCGGCTGCTCGCGCAGCACCACCACGGCGATCAGCATGCCGGCGAGCGCCCCGCCGAGCGAGCGGCCGGACAGCAGGCGCTGCCACCAGCGCTCGGCGCCGCGGCCCGCGGCGGCCGGGGCCGGGAACAGGCGTTGCTCGAGCTGCGCCCAGACGCGCTCGCTCGGCTCGAGCGGCGGCACCGGGCGCGCCAGCGTGGCCAGGCGCTCCTGCCACACCAGCACCGCCAGCTCGGCGGCGCGGCTGTCGCGCAGCAGGCGCTCGAAGCGCCGGCGCGCGCCGCCGGCCAGCGTGCCGATCGCGTACTCGCGCGCCAGCGCGTCGAGGCGGCGGGGGTCGAGCAGGTTCATGCCGCGCTCAGGCCGCCGAGAGGCCGGCCTGCTCCAGGCAGCCCTTGAGCCGGTCCAGGCCGCGCCGCACCCAGGCCTTGACGGTGCCGAGCGGGGCGCCGAGCCTTTCGGCGATCTCGGTGTGCACCAGGCCCTGGTAGTAGGCGAGCGCGATCGCCTGGCGCTGACCGGCCGAGAGTTCGCCCATGCAGGCTTCGATGCGCGCGCGCTTCAGGCTCTCGTCCATCAGCTGCTGCGGCTGGCGCTCGGGCGCGTCGGGCAGGGCCAGCGCCTCGTCGTCCAGCTCCACCGTGGCGGCGCGTTCGGCCTTGCCCACGCGCAGCTTGTCGATGGCCTTGTTGCGCACGATGTTGATGAGCCAGGTCATCGGCGTGGCCACGTCGGCGCGGTAGCCGCTGGCGTGGTTCCACACGTTCATGAAGGCCTCCTGCAGCACGTCTTCGGCGCGGTCGCGCCGCTCCAGGATGCCCACCGCCAGCCCGAGCAGGTGCCCGGACGTGAGCCGGTAGACCTCGCGGAAGGCGGCCTGGTCGCGCAGCGCCACGCGCGCGAGCAGGCGGGCGAGTTCTCGGTTTCCTTCGTCCACAGGGCTGACTTACGTTCGAAGAGGGCGCCGCGGACGCGGCTTCAGAGCGGCGCCGTGCCCGGCAGCAGGATGCTCCGGTCGACCGCGCCCACCGAGGTGCGGCCGCAGAAGGCCATCGTCAGCTCGAGCTCCTTGTGGATGAGGGCGAGCGCCTTGTCGACGCCCTCGCGCCCCAGCGCGCCCAGGCCGTACAGCATGGCGCGGCCGATGTAGGTGCCCCTGGCACCGAGCGCCAGCGCCTTGAGCACGTCCTGCCCGCTGCGGATGCCGCCGTCCATGTGCACCTCGATCTTCGAGCCCACCTCGGCCACGATGGCCGGCAGCGCCTCGATGCTGCTCTGCGCGCCGTCGAGCTGGCGCCCGCCATGGTTGCTGACGATCAGCGCGTCGGCGCCCGAGGCCACCGCAAGGCGCGCGTCCTCCAGGTCCTGGATGCCCTTGAGGATGAGCTTGCCGCCCCAGCGCTTCTTGACCCACTCCACGTCGGCCCAGCTGAGCGTGGGGTCGAACTGCTGCGCCGTCCAGGCCGACAGGTTGGCCATGTCGGTCACGCCCTTGACGTGGCCGACGATGTTGCCGAACTGGCGCCGCCGCGTGCCGAGCATGCCCAGGCACCAGCGCGGCTTGGTCATCATGTTGAGGATGTTCGGCAGCGTCAGCTTGGGCGGCGCCGACAGGCCGTTCTTCAGGTCCTTGTGGCGCTGGCCGATGATCTGCAGGTCCAGCGTCAGCACCAGCGCGTCGCAGCCGGCGGCCTTGGCGCGGTCGATCAGGCGGCCGATGAAGTCGCGGTCGCGCATCACGTAGAGCTGGAACCAGAAGGGCTTGCTGGTGTGGGCCTTGACGTCCTCGATCGAGCAGATGCTCATCGTCGAGAGCGTGAAGCGGATGCCGAAGGCCTCGGCCGCCTGCGCGGCGAGGATCTCGCCGTCGGCATGCTGCATGCCCGTGAGGCCGGTGGGCGCGATGGCCACCGGCATCGCCACCGGGATGCCGACCATCGTGCTCGCGGTGCTGCGCGGCTCCATCGCCACCGCCACGCGCTGGCGCAGCTTGATCCTGGCGAAGTCGGCCTCGTTGGCGCGGTAGGTGCTCTCGGTCCAGCTGCCGCTGTCGGCGTAGTCGTAGAACATGCGCGGCACGCGCCGCCGGGCAAGGACGCGCAGGTCCTCGATATTCGTGATCACGGGCATCGGGGAGGGCTCTTGTGGCTTTCTTGGCTTTTCTGCCGGCGGCTACTGGCGGTACTCGTCGGGCGGCAGCGTGCGCGGCGGCGGCCGCCGGCGCGGCGTGAAGCCGAGCCGCGCCTCGGCGCTGGCGCTGCCGGCGAGCGTGAGGCGCTGCGCGGGCAGCTCGACGATCTGGTCGGGGTGCCAGACGCGCAGCTCCACCGCGGCGTCGGGCAGGTTGTCCAGGCGCGCCCGGCCGCGATCGTCGGTGACCGCGACGAACGGCGTGGCGCTGACGAACAGGTGCCCGCGCATCGAGCCGTGCAGGTGGCAGCCGAGGATGATGGTGCCCGGCGTGTCCAGCACGATCGGCTCGCTGGTGTCGCCGTTGCGGCGCGCCGCGGCCAGCCGCAGCTCGAAGGTCTTGGCCGGCGCCACGTTGCCCAGCGGGCCGCCGGGCAGGGTGCGGATGTGGTGGTCGTAGGCGTCGCGGTTGACGAAGCGCACGCTGCTGCCGAGCGGCACCGCGGTCACGTAGGGCACGAAGCGGATGTCCTTCTGCTCGATCGTCACGCCGGCCGGCGGCGGCAGCGTGCTGCCGGGCACGATGACCTGCACCACGGCGTCGGCCGCCGGCTTGCCGTCGGCGCCGGTGACGGTGACCTGCAGGCTGGCGGCGCCCGCGGCACCGACCGCGAGAGCGAACACGAACATGAACGCGAGCGCCGGCCTGGCTTTCATGCGGCCCATGATAGGCCCGGCCCCGCGCGCGTTCAAAGCCGCACCAGCGAGCCGGCGCGCACGCCGAGCAGGCGCAGCCGCCGGCTCAGGTCGACGCGCTTGAGGCACAGCCCCGCGGCATGGCGGATCGCCGTGGCGTCGCTCACCGCCTGCGGCAGCGTGAGGTCGCGCGTCACGGTCTTGAAGTCCTCGAAGCGCAGCTTGATGCCGATGGTGCGCCCGGCGTAGCCCTTGCGCTGCAGGTCCACCGCCAGGTGCTCGGCCAGCTCGGTGAAGATGCGGCCGAGCTCGTCGCGGTCGCGCACGGCGTGCAGGTCGCGGTCGAAGGTGGTCTCGCGGCTCATGCTCACCGGCTCGCCGCGTGTCTCCACCGGGCGATCGTCGCGGCCGTGCGCGGCGTCGTGCAGCCAGCGGCCGTAGGCGCGGCCGAAGTGCTCGACCAGGAAGCCGCGCTCGCAGGCCGCCAGCTCGCCGATGGTGTGGATGTCGAGCGCCAGCAGCTTGGCCGCCGCCTTCGGGCCGATGCCGTTGATGCGCCGCACCGGCAGCGGCCAGATGCGGCTTTCGAGGTCGGCCTCGGTGAGCACGGTCAGGCCGTCGGGCTTGTCGAGCTCGCTGGCCATCTTGGCCAGCAGCTTGTTCGGCGTCACGCCCACCGAGCAGGTGAGCCCGGTGGCGCGGCGCACGCTGTTGCGGATCTCCTGCGCCACCGCGCGCACGCCGCCGTGGGCGTCGTGGCCCACCGCGTCCTGCGCACCGGGCACCTCGGTCAGGTCGATGTAGATCTCGTCGATGCCGCGGTCCTCGATCTTCGGCGCCACCTCGGCCACCGCGGCCTTGAAGGCGCGCGAGAACTGGCGGTAACGCTCGAAGTCGGTGGGCAGCAGGATCGCGTTCGGCGCGCGTGCCGCCGCCTTCATCAGCCCCATGCCGGAGTGCACGCCGTAGTCGCGCGCGGCGTAGGTGGCGGTGGTCACCACGCCGCGGCCGGCGTAGTCCTTGAGCACGGCGAAGCGCCGCGTGCCGTCGGCCTGCAGCACCGGCTGGTGGCGCCGGCCGCCGCCGATCACCACCGGCTGGTTGGCCAGCTCCGGATAGCGCAGCAGCTCCACCGAGGCATAGAAGGCGTCCATGTCCAGGTGGGCGATCCAGCGGCGCGGCGACGGGGCGGGCATGGGGCGGAAAGGGTAGCGCCTGGAAACCCAATCGAAACACTCGGACATACAAATGTGCGACTTGCACATTTATACTGCGCTGCATGCGGTGGCCGGGTGGCTGCCGTGTCGATCAGCCAGGAGCTCACCATGTCGACCCCGAACCGCCTCGCCCAGCCCTCGCGCCGCCAGCTGCTGCTGACGGCCGCCTCGATGGGCGCCGCCTCGCTGCTGGCCGCCTGCGGCGGCGGCGGCAGCGACACCACCGAAACCCCGCGCGGCGGCCTCGGCACCTCCACCAGCTTCGCCAGCGGCCCGATCACCGGCTTCGGCTCGATCATCGTCGGCGGCGTGCGCTTCGACGACAGCGGCGCCAGCGTCGAGGACGACGAGGGCCAGGGCCGCGGTCGCGACGACCTCAAGCTCGGCGTGTGCGTGGAGATCGAGGGCGGCCGCATCGACCGCGCGCTCGGCCTCGGCGTGGCGCTGCGCGTCGTGCTCGGCCACTCGCTGCTCGGCCCGGTGGGCACGGTGGACGCCGGCGGCAACACCTTCACGCTGCTCGGCCAGACCGTGGTGGTGACGACGAGCACGATCTTCGACGACAGCATCACCGGCGGCCTGGCCGGCATCGACCCGGGCGACGTGGTCGAGGCGCACGCGCTGTACGACCCGGCCACCAAGCGGTTCGTGGCCACGCGCCTGGAGCTGAAGACCGGCGCCAACGAGTACCGCCTGCGCGGCGAGGTCAGCGAGCTCGACCGCACGGCCAAGACCTTCAAGATCGGCAGCGAGCTGATCAGCTACGCCAACGTGCCGAGCAACGGCACGCAGGCCCTGCTGGCCAACGGCGCCTTCGTGCGCGTGCGGCTGCTGACGGCGCCGGTGGCCGGTGCCTGGGTCGCCACGCGGCTGCGCGTGGGCCTGCGCGCGCTCGAGGTGCGCAACGCCGAGGCCGAGGTGGAGGGCACGATCAACGTCTTCACCTCGCTGCAGAGCTTCGAGGTCAACGGCCTCCGGGTCGACGCCACCAACGCCGTCTTCCCCAACGGCACCGCCGGCATCCAGCAGGGCGCGCGCGTCGAGGTCAGCGGCCAGATCGTGGAGGGCGTGCTCGTCGCCACGCGCGTCAAGCTCGAGGAGCCGCGCCTGGCCAAGATCGAGTTCGAGATCCACGGCACGGTCTCCGGCCTGAACACCACGGCCAAGACCTTCGCGCTGCGCGGCCTGACGATCTGGTACGGCGGCACCGTCGAGTACCGCGACGGCAGCGAGGCCAACCTGGCCGACGGCCGGCGCGTCGAGGTCAAGGGCGTGCTGGCGGCCGACCGGCTGCGCATCGAGGCGCGCCGCATCAGCTTCGAGTGAGCGGGTGACCGGCGCTTGACGGCGCGGCATCATCGGCGCCGCGCATGAGCACCGAACCCGACCCCGCCGCCCCCGGCCCCGAACAGCAGGCGCTGAACGAGGCCCTGGGGCGGCTGCTCGCCTCCGTGGCCCGGCTGGCGGTGGCGCGCGGCGTGCCTTTCGCCAGCGTCGAGGAGATGCTCAAGCAGGCCTTCGTCGACGCCGCCGCCGCGGCGCACCCGCAGCTCGCGCCGAACCGCCGCGTGAGCCGCATCGCCACCGCCACCGGCATCAACCGGCGCGAGGTGACGCGCCTGACGCAGACGCGGGCCGCACGCAGCGCGCCGCGCGGCCGCTCGCTGGCCAGCGAGGTGTTCGCGCACTGGCGCACCCAGCCGCCGTACTGCGACGCGAACGGCGAGCCGCGCCGCCTGCCGCGCCAGGGCCCCGAGCCGAGCTTCGAGACGCTGGCCCAGGCCATCACGCGCGACGTGCACCCGCGCAGCCTGCTCGACGAGCTGCTGCGCCTGGGCCTCGCCGAACTCGACGCCGCCAGCGACGAGGTGAGCCTGCTGCGCGACGCCTACGTGCCGCGCGGCGACCGCGTGCGCATGCTCAACCTGCTCGGCGAGAACGTCGGCGACCATCTCAGCGCGGCGGTGGAGAACGTGCTCGGCCAGCAGAACCACTTCGAGCAGGCGGTGTGGGCCGACGGCCTGGCGCCGGCGTCCATCCAGGGCCTGCTGCCGCTGGTGGAGGCGCAGTGGAAGTCGATGCTCGCCGCCCTCGTGCCCACGCTCGAGGCGGCCGTGCAGCGCGACGGCGCGCTCCAACCTCCGCCCCAGGGCCGCGTGCGCCTGGGGCTGTTTGCCTACCACGAGGCGCCCGACGCGGCGCCCGCGCAGGGAGAAGAGTCTTGAAAGCCCCGACGATGAACCTTCACCGCCTGTTGCTGGCCGCGTTCGGCGCCCTGCTGCTGGCCTTCGGCGTGCTCACCGGCTGCGGCGGCGGCGTGGGCACCGGCGGCACCGGCGACGGCAACGCCTTCGTCTCCGGCTCGGTCACCGGCTTCGGTTCGGTCATCGTCAACGACATCCGCTTCGACGACAGCGCCGCCATCGTCGAGGACGGCGACGATGCGCGCCGCGTCAGCGCCGACCTGCGCCTGGGCATGACGGTCGAGGTGGACAGCGGCCCCATCCAGGCCGGCGCCAGCGGCCCGGTGGCCGCCGCCTCGCGCATCCGCTTCGACAGCGCCCTGCTCGGCCCGGTGCAGTCGGTCGACGTGGCGGGCGGCGCCTTCACGGTGCTCGGCCAGCGCGTCAGCGTCGACGAGACCACGGTGTTCGACGACGGCCTCGCCGGCCGGCTGCTGGCGCTGCGGCCCGGCCAGGTGGTCGAGGTCTACGCCGCGCCCGACGCGGCGCTGACGCGCTACCGCGCCACCCGCGTGGAGCTGCGCGCCACGCTGCCGCCGGTGTTCCGCGTGCGCGGCCTGGTGACGCAGGTCGACGCCGCGGCGCAGCTCGTGCGCATCGGCGGCGAGGTCTACAGCTACGCCGGCGCGCTCAACGTGCCGGCCGTCCTGGCGCCCGGCCGCTTCGTGCGCCTGGCGCTGTTCACCACGCCCGACCTGCAGGGCCGCTGGGTGGTGCGCTCGTTCGGCAACCTGCTGCGCGCCATCGGCGAGCTCGACGACGTGCGGCTCAAGGGCCTGATCACCGCCTTCGCGCCCGGCAACCCGGTCTTCGAGGTCGAGGGCCGGCCGGTCGACGCCAGCGCGGCGCGCCTCGTCGACGGCAGCCCGGGCCTGGGCGTGCGCGTCGAGGTCGAAGGCGCGGTGCGCGGCGGCGTGCTGCGCGCGCGCACCGTCACCATCCGCAGCGACGAGTACGAGCGCGACCGCGGCTTCGAGCTGCGCGGGCCCATCGAGTCGGTCAACGCCGGGGCGCGCACCTTCGTGCTGCGCGGGCTGACCATCGGCACCACGCGGCCCGACCTGCGGCTGGAGGACGGCACGCTGGCCGACCTGGTGCCGGGCCGCCGCGTCGAGGTGAGGGCGCGCGTCGACATCGGCGGCGGCACGCTGCTGCAGGCCACGCGCATCAAGTTCGAGTGAGCGGCGGCGGCATACACTGGACGGCGCAGCCTGCCGACCGGAGTGCCGCCATGTCCGACCCTCGTGCCCACAGTGCCGTCACCGCCTCCGGCGCCAGCCTGGCGGTGGCGCTGGCCTGCGTGATGGCCTTCCTGCCCACGATGTTCGAGCGTTACCTCGGCAGCGTGCCGCGCATCGTGGCGGTGTCGCTGGTGCTGGCCACCGCGCTCGTCCTGCACTGGGTGTTCCTCGGCATCGCGGCGCGCCGCATGGGGCGCTCGGTGTTCGGCTGGGTGGCGCTGGCGGTGCTGCTGTTCCCGATCGGCGGCGCCGCGGCGCTGGTGCTGCTCGGCTGGTTCTCCGAGGACGCCGCCCCGCAGACGGCGCCGCAGCAGCGTTGAGGCCGGCGTGCGTGCGCTGCGGGCTGCTGCCGCCCTCGCCGTGGGTCTCGCGGGCGTCGTGGGTGTGATGAGTGCCATGAACGCCGCCGCCCAGGCCCAGCCCGACCTCGCCGCGCTGGCGCGCCAGGTCGAGGCGGCCGAGCGCGCCTTCGCGCGCAGCATGGCCGAGCGCGACCATGCCGCCTTCGTGCGCCACCTGTCCGAGCAGGCCATCTTCTTCGGCGGCGGCCGCGTGTTGCGCGGCAAGGCCGAGGTGGCGGCGGGCTGGAAGCCGTTCTACGACGCGCCCGGCGCGCCCTTCTCGTGGGAGCCCGACCAGGTGCAGGTGCTCGCCGACGGCACGCTGGCGCTGTCCACCGGCCCGGTTCGCGACCCCGCGGGCAAGGTCGTCGCGCGCTTCAACTCGATCTGGCGCCAGGAGGCGCCGGGCGTCTGGCGGGTGGTCTTCGACAAGGGCCAGCCGCCCGATCCGCCGCCTTCGCCGCCCCCCAAAGACTGATCAGGGCTTGGGCGGCCGCGCCCCCGGCTCGAGCGCCAGCGCCGCCTTGACGAGCAGGTGCGCCGACACCGGCGCCGTGAGGAACAGGAACAGCGTGATCAGCAGCTCGTTCCAGCTCGCGCTGCCGTGCCAGGCGAACCACAGCCCCGAGGCGACGAGCACGCAGCCCACGCCCAGCGTGGTGGCCTTGCTCGGGCCGTGCAGGCGCTTGTAGAAGTCGTGGAACTTGGCCAGGCCCCACGAGCCGACCAGCGCGAAACCGGCGCCCGCCACGAGCAGCACCGCGACAACGATCTCGAACAGCAGGTTCATCGGGGGGTCACTCCGCGATGTCGCCGCGCAGGATGAACTTGGCCAGCACCACGGTGCCGACGAAGCCGAGCAGCCCGATCAGCAGCGCGACCTCGAAGTACACCTTGTCCGCCAGCCACAGCCCGGCCACGACGAGCAGGGCGAGCGCGTTGATGTACAGCGTGTCCAGCGCCAGGATGCGGTCGGGCAGGCCGGGCCCGCGCAGCAGCCGCCAGGCGTTGAGCAGCAGGGCGAGCGCGAAGGCGCCCACGATCCAGGGCAGCAGCACGGGCAGGATCATTCGAAGATCTCCATCAGCGGCGCCTCGTAGCGCGCCTTGATGTCGGCGACCAGCGCTGCCTCGGCCGCCTCGTCGGGGCAGTGCAGCGCGTGAACGAGCAGGAAGCGCCGGTCCTCGCTGACCTCGCTGGACAGCGTGCCCGGCGTCATCGTGATGATGCCGGCCAGCGCCACGATGCCGTGCGGGTCGCGGAGGGCCAGCGGCACCCACACGAAGCGCGAGCGGATCGCCGCCTCGCGCCCGAGCACGCGGCGCGCCACGTCGACGTTGGACACCACGATGTCGCGCAGCACCACGAGCCCGAGCCGCACGATGGTGCCCCAGGCGCGCAGGCGCGGCCGCTCGGGCCGCAGGCGCTCGGTGAACGCCGGCAGCACGAGCGCGAACAGCGCCGCCAGCAGCAGGTTGCCCGGCGAGACCGACTGGTTGAGCATCAGCCAGGCCACGAAGAGCAGGGCCGAGATCAGCGGGGCGGGCAGCAGGCGTCGCATCACTGGGCCTCCCCGCGCTCGCGCATCTCCTTGCGCACGTCGAACATCGGCGCCACGGCCTGCGCGTCGAGCACGGCGCGCAGGTAGGGCTCGCGCGCCAGCAGCTGCGCCGCGGTGTCGGCGGTGTAGCGCGCCAGCGGCCCGGCGGCGACGGTCGTCGCCAGCAGCGCCGCGAGCAGGGCCACGATGGCCATGTGCTGCGGCGCCGCGCTCGGCGCCGTCGGCACGGCGCGGGCCACGCTCGCTGCACTGCCGGCACCGCCCACCCCGCCCTTCCAGAACAGCGTCGAGCCGGCGCGCGCCAGTGCCACCATCATCGCCAGGCTCGATCCGAGCACCAGCGCCACCGCCCAGACGGCGAACGGCGTCTGCCCGGCCGCCTGCAGCAGCAGCGCCTTGCCGAAGAAGCCGGCCAGCGGCGGCACGCCGGCCACCGCCACCGCGGCGACGAAGAAGGCCACGCCGAGCGCCGCCCAGCCGGCCGGCGCGTGGCCCAGCGCGCGCGGCTCGAGCAGGTCGGAGCCGCCGCGCGCCAGCGCGATGCGCTCGGCGATCAGGAACCACGCCGCCGCCACCAGCGTGCTGTTGACGAGGTAGAAGAGGCCCGCGCCCAGCGTGCCCGCGCTGCCGATGCCGATGGCCAGCAGCAGCGTGCCGGCCGACGCCACCACGAGGTAGGCGACCAGCCCGCGCAGCCGCGTCGCCGCCAGCGCGCCGAAGGCCGCCAGCACCAGCGTGGCCAGCGCCAGCACCGGCAGTGCCGGCGTGGCCAGACCGGCCAGCGGCGGCGCGCCGAAGGTCAGCGTGGTGCTGCGCGCGATCGCGTACACGCCCACCTTGGTCATGATGGCGAACAGCGCTGCCACCGGCGCCGAGGCCGCGGCGTAGGTGTCGGGCAGCCAGAAGTACAGCGGCAGCAGCGCCGCCTTGACCGCGAACACCACCAGCAGCATCAGCGCCGCGGCCTCGGCGAGGCGGCGGTTCTCGGGGGCCAGCAGCGGCAGCTTCTGCGCCAGGTCGGCCATGTTCAGCGTGCCCGCCACGCCGTACAGCAGGCTCACCGCGATCAGGAAGAGCGCCGAGCCGGTGAGGTTGAAGACCACGTAGTGCACGCTGGCGCTGAGCCGCGCGCGCGTGGCGCCGTGCAGCAGCAGGCCGTAGCTGGCGGCCAGCAGCACCTCGAAGAAGACGAACAGGTTGAACAGGTCGGCGGTGAGGAAGGCGCCGTTCAGCCCCATGAGCTGGAACTGGAACAGCGAGTGGAAGTGGCTGCGCCCGCTCGGCGCCGCGGCGCCGTGCCCGCCCTCGGCGCCGAGGGCGTAGACGAGGGCGCCGAGCGCCACCGCGGCGGTCAGCAGCAGCATCAGCGCGGCCAGGCGGTCGAGTGCCAGCGCGATGCCCCACGGCGCCTGCCAGTTGCCGAGCAGGTAGGCCTGCACCACGCCGTCGTCGGCCTGGCGCACGAGGCCGATGGCCAGCCCGAGCAGCGCCAGCGTGGCGCCGAGCGAGAACGCCGCCACCCAGCGCGAGCGCGCCTGCTCGAGCAGCAGGATCAGCGCGCCGGCCACCAGGGGCAGCACGATGGGGGCGACGATCTCGTGGCCGCCGAACATGTTCAGTGCCGGGCCTCGCTGCCGTCGACGTGGTCGGAGCCGGTCTCGGCGCGCGCGCGCAGCGCGATCGCCAGCAGCAGCGCCGTCATCGCGAAGCTGATCACGATGGCGGTCAGCACCAGCGCCTGCGGCAGCGGGTCGGTGGTGTTGGCCAGCGTGTGCACCTTGGCGTCGCCGACGATCGGCACCGCGCCGACCCGCACGCGCCCCATCGCGAAGATGAACAGGTTCACCGCGTACGACAGCAGCGTCAGGCCGAGCACGGCGTCGAAGGTGCGCGCGCGCAGCAGCAGCCACACGCCGCAGCCGGCCAGCGTGCCGATGCCGAGCGCGAGCACGAGCAGCATCAGCCGCCCCCCCGCGCCTGCCGCGACAGCCGGGCGATGGCCAGCAGCATGACCATCGTCGCGCCCACCACCACCAGGTACACGCCGAGGTCGAAGGCCGAGGCGCTGGCCAGCGGCACGCCGCCCACGCCCGGCAGCCAGGGGTAGTCGTAGGTGCTGGTGAGGAAGGGCGCGCCGAACAGCCAGCTCGCCATGCCGGTGGCCGCGGCGACCACGAGGCCGGCGCCGATCCAGGCGCGGTAGTCCTGCCCGGCGCGCGCGGCCATCCAGCGCTCGCCGTGCGCCACCTGCATCAGCACGAGGCCGATCGCCAGCACCAGGCCGGCGATGAAGCCGCCGCCCGGCAGGTTGTGGCCGCGCAGGAAGAGGTGGATCGAGACCAGCAGCGCGAACGGCAGCACGAGGCGCGAGACGAGCTGCAGGATCAGCGGGTGCCGCTCGCCATCGGCCGCCGCGGCCGCTGAAACCGCGGTTGCCGCCGGCGGCACGAAGCCCGAGACCAGCGCATGCACCACGAGCGCCGCGATCGCCATCACGGTGATCTCGCCCAGCGTGTCGAAGCCGCGGTAGTCGACGATGATCACGTTGACCGCGTTGGCGCCGCCGCCCAGCGCGCGCGTGGTCTCGAGGAAGTAGCCCGAGATCGAGTCGCCCGGCCGCGTCAGCACCATCCAGGCGAGCGCGGCCACGCCGAGGCCGACGGCGATGGCGACCACGGCGTCGCGCCAGCGCCGCCAGCGCCCCGGCTCGGGCGCGCCCTGCGCCGGCAGCCAGTGCAGGGCCAGCATCATCAGCACCACGCTCACCATCTCGACGAGCAGCTGGGTGAGCGCGAGGTCGGGCGCCGAGAGGCCGACGAAGGCCAGGCAGACGACGAGCCCGGTGGCGCCCATCAGCACGAGGGCGAGCAGGCGCCGGCGGTGCGCCAGCACGGTGCCGATGGTGGCCGCGATGCCGATCAGCCCGAGCGCCGCGACGCCGAGGTCGAGCCCTTCCAGGTGCAGCGGTGCGGCGCGCGCCGGCGCCGCGCTGCCGAACCAGGGCGTGAAGGGCGCCAGCCCGGCAGCCAGCGCCATCAGCACCAGCAGCAGCAGGTAGCGCTGCAGGCGGCCGTTCTGGAGCGCGTGGGTGAGCGCGCGCGCCAGCGCCACGCCGCCCTCGACGAGCGCGACGAACAGCTCGCGCCCGCCGCTGGCGATCCAGCCCGGCAGGCGCACCAGGCGGTGCAGGTTGACGAAGCGCTGCAGCCCGAAGTACAGCGCCACGCCGCCGGCCACCGCGATGGTGCTCATCAACAGCGGCAGGTTCAGGCCGTGCCACAGCGCCAGCGTGTATGGCGGCAGCGGCGCGCCGTGCAGCGCGGCCTGCGCCGCCACCGCCAGCGTCGGCCCGGCCACCCAGGCCGGCGCCAGGCCGACCGCGATGCACGCCAGCACCAGCAGCAGCACGGGCAAGCGCATGAAGAAGGGCGCCTCGTGCGGCGTGCGGTCGAGACCGACCGGCTCGCCGTTGAAGAAGGTGTCGTGGATGAAGCGCATCGAGTAGGCCACGCTGAACAGGCCGGCCAGCGTGGCGCCGGCCGGCAGCAGCCACTCCATGAACCCATGCGACTGCTTGGCCACCGTCTCGGCGAAGAACATCTCCTTGGACAGGAAGCCGTTGAGCAGCGGCACGCCGGCCATCGCCGCCGCCGCCACCATGCCCAGCGTGGCCGTGAACGGCATGTACTTGAACAGGCCGTTGAGCTGCCGCATGTCGCGGCTGCCGGTCTCGTGGTCGATGATGCCGGCGCTCATGAAGAGGCCGGCCTTGAAGGTGGCGTGGTTGATGATGTGGAAGACGCCGGCCACCACCGCGAGCGGCTCGGACAGCCCGAACAGCAGCGTGATCAGCCCGAGGTGACTGATCGTCGAGTAGGCCAGCAGCCCCTTCAGGTCGTGCTTGAAGATCGCGATGTAGGCGCCGACCAGCAGCGTGGCCAGCCCGGTCAGCGAGACGATCCAGAACCACGGCTCGCTGCCGCCGAGCGCCGGGTACAGGCGCGCGAGCAGGAAGACGCCCGCCTTGACCATGGTGGCCGAGTGCAGGTAGGCCGACACCGGCGTCGGCGCCGCCATCGCGTGCGGCAGCCAGAAGTGGAACGGGAACTGCGCGCTCTTGGTGAAGGCGCCGAGCAGCACCAGCACCAGCGCGGTGACGTACAGCGGATGCGCGCGGATCGTGTCGCCGGCGGCAAGCACCGCGTCGAGCTCGAAGCTGCCGACGATGTGGCCGACGAGCAGCACGCCGGCCAGCAGGCACAGCCCGCCGCCGCCGGTGATGGCCAGCGCCATGCGTGCGCCTTCGCGCGCCTCGCTGCGGCCGTGCCAGTAGCCGATGAGCAGGAACGACGACAGGCTGGTCAGCTCCCAGAACACGACGAGCAGGATCAGGTTGTCGGCCAGCACCACGCCGAGCATGGCGCCCATGAAGAGCAGCAGGAAGACGAAGAAGCGCCGCGGCGGGCTCGCCGGGTCGTCCGGGTCGAGGTACCAGGCGGCGTAAAGCACGACCAGCGCGCCGATGGCGCCGATGAGCAGCGCGAAGAGCCAGGCCAGCCCGTCCAGGCGCAGGCCGAAGTCGAGGCCGAGCGCGGGCAGCCAGTCGACCGAGAAGCGCGGCACCTGGCCCGCGAAGACCGCCGGCGCCAGCGCCAGCACGAGCGCGCTGACGAGCAGCGCCACCGCGCCGGCCAGCAGCGCCACGAGGCGCCGCGCGTCGGCCCGGCAGCAGCCGACGAGCAGCGCGCCCAGCCAGGGCAGCAGCGCGATGGCCAGCAGCGTCATCGGGCCGCGGGCTTCTTCAGCATCACCACCACCAGCGTGATCACGGTGAGCGGCACCACGAAGCTCATCATCACCGCCGAGTAGGTGCCGAGCGCGTCGTGCTGCTGCGCCGCGAGGATCAGGTAGGCCACGTAGGCGGCGTAGTACAGCACGAAGACGGCGCCTTCCCAGCGCGCGATCTCGCGCCCGGTCATGAACACCGGCAGGCAGGCCAGCGCCACCGCCAGCATCACCCAGATGTCGAAGGCGAGCAGCGAAGGCGCCATCGGCAGCCCGCCGCTGCCGGCCACCAGCCCCGACAGGCCCAGGCAGCCGAGGATGTTGAAGGTGTTGCTGCCGACCACGTTGCCCACCGCGATGTCGCGCTCGCCCTTGATGGCCGCGGTGATCGAGGTGGCCACCTCGGGCATGCTGGTGCCGGCGGCGACGATGGTCAGTCCGATCACGAGGTCGCTCACGCCGAGCGCCTTGGCGAAGTGGATCGACGCCGTGACCAGCCAGTCGGAGCCGAACACCAGCGCGGCCAGGCCGGCGACGATGAGCGCCACCTGCACCGGCCACTTCGCGTCCCACGCGCCGGCGGCGGCGGGCTGGTTCTCCTGGGCGTACTCGTCCTGCGCGGCCTGCGTCTCCTGGCGGCTCTGCACGACGAGGAACACCGTGTAGGCGACGAGCAGCACCATCATCAGGCCGGAGTCGACCAGCGAGAGCGTGCCGTCGAGGCCGAGCACCAGCAGCAGCAGCGAGGCGCCGATCATGATCGGCACCTCCTGGCGGATGAGCTGGATGTTGACGACCAGCGGCACGATCAGCGCGCTCACGCCGAGGATGAAGAGCACGTTGAAGATGTTGCTGCCGACGACGTTGCCGACCGCGATGTCGGTGTTGCCGTCGAGCGCCGCGCCGACGCTCACCGCGACCTCGGGTGCGCTGGTGCCGAAGGCGACGATCGTCAGGCCCACGACGAGCGGCGAGATGCCGAAGGCGAGAGCCAGCTTGGACGCACCACGCACGAGCAGGTTGGCGCCGATCACCAGTGCGGCCAGGCCGGCCACGAAGAGCAGCACGTTCATGGGCCGCGGACTGTAAGCGCTGGCGCTGCACGCGCCCAGCCGCGCCGCACGACGGCTTGGCCCGGCTGGGGGTATGCCGAGGGCCGAGGGCCTCAGGCCCTCAGGGCGCGAGCCGCTCGCGCGCCCAGCCCGTGCCGTCGCGGCGGTAGAGCAGCCGGTCGTGCAGCCGGCTCTTGCGGCCCTGCCAGAACTCCCAGCGCTGCGGCACGAGCCGGAAGCCGCCCCAGTGCGGCGGCCGGCCCGGCGCCAGGCCGTGCCTGACGGCCGCCTTGGCCGCCTCGGCCACCAGCCAGGCGCGCGAGGGGATCGGCCGGCTCTGCGGCGAGGCCCAGGCACCCAGCCGCGAGTCGAGCGGGCGCGTGGCGTAGTAGGCGTCGCTCTCCTCGGCGCTGGTCTTGATCACGTCGCCCTCGATGCGCACGACGCGCTCGAGCTCGACCCAGTGGAACTGCAGCGCGGCGAACGGATGCGCCGCCAGCTCCTGCCCCTTGCGGCTGTCGTAGTTGGTGTACCAGACGATGCCGCGCTCGTCGAAGCCCTTGATCAGCACCACGCGCGTCGACGGGCGACCGTCGGCGCCGACGGTGGCCAGCGTCATCGCGTTGGGCTCGGGCAGCTGCGCGCTGATCGCCTGCTGCATCCAGCGCGTGAACAGGGCCAGCGGGTCGGCGTCGGCCGAGTCCTCGTCGAGCGCGTCGCGCTCGTAGCTCTTGCGCAGGGCGGCGAGATCCATCGTGGGCAGTATAGGAAGTGGCCGCACCGAAACGGCGCGAAACCGCACGAAACCGCGCTTGGGTGCTTCCCCGTAAGTGGAACGCCGTAAGTGAACGTCCCATTGGCCGCCCCGGGCGCGCGCCGCATCCTCGACTGCGTGAGGGGGCTAGTCGAGCGGGACGCGGCTCACCCAGCGTCACGCCGAGGCGACAGTCATGAGGTTCAGGCCGACCATCGTCGTGCTCGCGGCCGGCAAGGGCAGCCGTTTCGGCGGCTCTTCGCACAAGCTGGAGCAGCCCTTCGGGTCGAGCACCGTGCTCGGCACGACGGTGCGTCACGCCGTCGAGACGCAGTTGCCGATCGTCGTCGTCACCACCGAGAGGCTGGCGCCGCTGGTGGCGCGCCAGGTGGCGCGGCGCGACATCGTCGTCATCTCCGACGCCGAGGCGGCACGCGGCATGGGCGCCAGCATCGCCACCGGCGTGGCCGAGCGCTCGGGCGCGCCGGGCTGGCTGGTGCTGCCGGGCGACATGCCGCTGGTCAAGCCCTCGAGCCTGCGCGCGGTGGCCACCGCGCTCGAACACCATCCGGTGGTCTACGCGCAGCACCAGGGCCGGCGCGGGCATCCGGTGGGCTTCTCGGCCGAGCTGTACTCGGAGCTGATCCTGCTCACCGGCGACGAAGGCGCGCGCCGCGTGATGGCGCGCTACCCGGCGCATGGCCAGGAGGTCGACGACCGCGGCGTGCTGGTCGACGTGGACACGCAGGCCGACCTGGACGCGGCGCGCCTCGCCGCAGGTGACCCGGCACCGGCCGGATCCTGAGCGCCGGCGCGCCGGCAGGATCGTCGCTAGACCAGCGCGTGGCGCCGCGCCAGCGCCATCAGCCGCTCCACCTCGCGGTCCTTGACGCCGCGTGCGCGCAGCGCGTGCGCCGTCTCGGCCAGGTAGTCGAGCGTGCTGCCGTAGCGGCCGCGCGCGTGGCGCAGGATGTGCAGCATGTCGGCGTCGGGCAGGCGCGGCAGGCAGGCGTCGCTGCGCCGGCTGAGCGTGAAGGCCAGGGCCAGCACCTCGCCCCTGGGCGTGCGGCAGGGCAGCAGGCGCGGGTCGTACACGCCGGTGGGCATCTCGCGCGCCCACAGGCGCTCGAGTTCCTCGTCGGCCTTCTCGGCGCGCAGCCGGTAGACCACGCCGCGGCAGGCGCCGCCGGGCAGCAGCGCGAACACGAGGCCCGGCTGCTCGGGCGTGCCGCGGTTGACGCGCGAGCGCATGCGCAGCGCGCGGTGCCAGCCGTGCACGAGCGCGGGCAGGTGCTCGGCGGCGTCGAACTCCGGGCGCCAGATCAGCGAGGCGTAGCCGAACACCCAGCGTTCGGGGTGGCCGCGCCAGGCGCGG
>Ga0209172_10003957_pt1 | contig 21230 bp, 22 predicted proteins | sample LarsenN4metaG_FD_184113 | JGI IMG/M metagenome (GOLD analysis project Ga0209172, IMG submission 184113) | Hot spring sediment bacterial and archeal communities from British Columbia, Canada, to study Microbial Dark Matter (Phase II) - Larsen... ... | reverse complement strand
CGCGAACCGAGCAAACACGCGCCGGCGCGACAGCGCGCCGCTCGCCGGCTCGAAGTCGATGGCGTCGACGCGGTGCGCCGTCGTGTCGGCCCAGTACATCGTGCGCCCGTCGGGGCTGAAGGCCAGGCCGTTGCCCACCGTGACCTCGCCGGCCATGCGATCGAGCGTGCCGTCGGCAAAGCGGTACAGCGCGGCACGCGGCGCATCGCGCGGCTCGTGGATCGTGCTCGTCCAGAAGCGGCCCTGCGGGTCGGCCTTGCCGTCGTTGAAGCGCTGCACCGCCGGGTCGTAGGGCGGCGCGGCGAGCAGCCTGCGCTCGCCGCTGGCGACGTCGAAGTGCCACAGCCCGTCGCGCATCGCCATCAGCAGCCCGCCCTGCAGCCGCGGCGCGATGCAGCCCGGCTCGCTGGGCAGCGCCCACTGCCGGTGCTGCGTGCCGTTCCAGCGGTGCAGCGCGCGGCCCGGGATGTCCACCCAGTACAGCGCCGCCTCGTCGGGGTGCCAGAACGGCGACTCGCCGAGCCGGCAGGGGGCGACCGGCAGCGCCTCGATGGCCGTCACGCCGGGCCCACCTCGAGGCGCATCCAGGCCTCGTGCGAGGCGCCCGCCTCGAGGCTGACGAGGCCGAAGGCGAGCGGGTCGGCCATGTGGATGGCGTTGCTGACGTGGCTCACCGGCTCCACGCAGTAGTAGGGCTTGGTCTGCGGCGTGAAGACCACCAGGTAGGGCAGCGAGGAACTCAGGCGCAGCGAGAGCTTCTCGTCGCGGATGCGCGCCGCGCCGCGCCAGCCGGCGAAGCAGTTGTCGAAGTCCAGGTGCGCGACGTCGCCGTCGATGCCCGGCTGCGCCACGCGGCGCACCGGCAGGCCGCTGGCGTCGTTGTCCCAGCGCTCGTCGAGCTCCACGTGCAGCCGGCTGCGCGTGCGCTTGACGAAGTACGGGTGCCAGCCCAGGCCCACCGGCTGCGCGTGCGGCGCGCGGTTGACGAGGGCCAGCCGCAGCTCGAGCGCCCCCGCCTCGAGCACGAAGCGCTGCGTGACCTCGAAGTCGAACGGCCAGTGCGCGTCGCCGGCGTGGCGGTAGCGCAGCGTGGCCTCGCGCGGCGCCGCGTCCACCACCTCCCAGGCGCGCTGCCAGCCCACGCCGTGCACGCTGTGCGGGTTGTCGTCGAAGTTGCGCTCGGTGGTGTGCTCGCGCCCCAGCCAGCGGAAGCGCCGGTAGCCGATGCGGTTGGAGTACGGCACCAGCGGGTAGCAGGCGGCCAGCCGCGAGCGCTCGAGCTCGGCCGGCTCGGTGCTGCGCAGCACCGGCATCGCATCGCGCCACAGGCCGGCGATCGAACCGCCGAGGTCGGGACGCAGGGCCAGGCGCAGCGCGCCGGCGGTCAGTTCGAGGCTGGACATGGTGGGGGGTGCGTTTGCTTCACGAGCGCTTCACCAGCGCTTCACCAGCGCGTGGCCGGCGTGCCCAGCTCGGCCTTCAGGTAGTGCGCGCCGGGGATCGGGTTGTAGTAGTAGGGCGGGATCTCCTCGAAACCGAGCGAAGCGTACAGGCCGCGCGCCGCCTCCATGTCGTCCAGCGTGTCCAGCAGCAGGTGGCGGTAGCCGGCGCCTTCGGCATGGTCCATCAGCGCCTGCGCCAGCCGGCGGCCCAGGCCGTAGCCGCGGAAGTCCGTGCGCACGTACAGGCGCTTCATCTCGCAGGCGTTGGCGTAGTCCACGTCGGCCAGCGCACGCAGCGCGCCGCAGCCGGCGCTCGCCCCGTTCACGCGCGCCAGCAGCAGCGTGCCGAGCGGCTGCGCGTATTCGCCGGGCAGGCCGGCCAGCTCGGCCTCGAAGTTCTGGAAGCACAGGTCCACGCCGAGCGTGGCGGCGTATTCGCGGAACAGCGTGCGCACCTCCGCCAGCGCGGCGTCGTCGTCGCCGTGCACCGGCACGATCTCGATGCGCGCTTGCACGCTGTCAGCCCACCCCTTCAGCCGCCGAGCGACACCACCCAGGCCACGAGCGCCCCGCTGGCCAGCGCCAGCACGAGCGCCAGGGCGCGCTGCGCGGCACCGTCGGCCGCGGGCGGCACCTCGCCGGCGAGCTGCTTGTCGCCGCTCAGCATGGGGCCGATCAGGTTGGTCTTCTTGCGCAGCAGGTAGTACAGGATGGCCGCCACGTGCAGCACCACCAGCGCGATGATGATGTTGGCGCCCCACTCCTTGTGCCAGCCGGTGGCGGCGAGGCCGACGTCGGTGGTGACGAAGCGGTTGAGCGGCCCGACGTTGGCGATCTCGTCGTCGGCCACCAGGCCGCTGGCCACCTGCACCGCGATGAAGCCGAGCAGCGCGAGCACCGACAGCGCGCCCAGCGGGTTGTGGCCCACGTCCAGATGCTCGCCGGGGCGGCTTTCGCCACGCAGGTAGCGCAGCACGGTGCCCGGCGCGTACACGAAGCTCGCGAAGCGCGACCAGCGCCCGCCGACCAGGCCCCACAGCAGCCTGAACACGATCAGGCCGAAGGCCAGGTAGCCGAGCCTGAAGTGCCAGACCATCGCCGCGCCGCCGATGTTGGCCGTGATCACCGAGCCGACGATCGAGGTTGCCAGGATCCAGTGGAAGGCGCGCGTGGGCAGGTCCCAGACGCGCACCGCTCGGGTGTTGTTCGTTTCCGCCATGGCAGGTGCAACCATACCGCTTCTTCGGACCGGGGCCCGACATCCGGGCTAACCCGAGGGGCACGGAATCGCCGCGCCGCAGCCTGCGTAAACTGGCTGCGGGCGAAACCCCTTCGGATCGCCCTGGCCGTCAACAAACCCGCTGGAGTGCCTGCATGACCCGTTCCCTTCTCGCCGCCGCCCTCGTCGCCACGCTGTCGTTGCCGGCGGCGGCGCAGTTCCAGAAGCCCGAGGACGCGGTGAAGTACCGCCAGAGCACGATGTTCGTGATGGCCAACCACTTCGGCCGCATCGGTGCCATGGTCAACAACCGCGCCCCGTACGACGCCGCGCAGGCGGTGGCCAACGCCGAGATCGTGTCGACGCTGTCGCGCCTGCACTGGGTGGGCTTCGTCGACGGCACCTCGAGCACCGAGAAGGGCAAGGCCTCGGCCAAGGTCTGGAGCGACCGCGCCAAGTTCGACGAGGGCGCGCGCAAGATGCAGGATGAGGTGGCCAAGCTGCTGGCCGCCGCGCGCACCAACAACCTGGACAACCTGAAGGCCGCCTTCGGTCCGGTGGGCCAGGCGTGCAAGGCCTGCCACGACGACTACCGCAACCAGTGAGCGGCGCGGCCGCTTGAAGACGGGCCCGCTTCGGCGGGCCCTTTTTCTTCGTGGCGGCCCGGCGGGCGCGGTCAACTTCCGCCCGGCTCGGCGAAGCCGAGCACGACCCGGCGCGTCATCGCCGACTTCTTCTCGATCTTGGTGACGACCACGTTGCCGATCTGCGCCGTGTTGGCCACGTGCGTGCCGCCGCAGGGCTGCAGGTCCACGCCCTCGATCTCGAGCACGCGCACGCGGCCCTGACCACGCGGCGGCTGCACGCTCATGCTGCGCACCAGGCCGGGGTTGGCGTCGAGCTCGGCCTCGCTGATCCAGCGGTGGCGCACCGGATGCGCCGCCGCCACGTAGCGCGCGATGCCTTCGCTGAGCGCGAGCTTGTCCAGCGGCTCGTTCATGTGGAAGTCGAGCCGCGCGTAGCCGGCGGTGATCGAGCAGCCATCCACCGGGTGCGGCACCAGCGCGCACAGCAGGTGCGTGGCGGTGTGGAAGCGCATGTGCGCACGGCGGCGTTCGGCGTCGATGCGCGCCACCACGCGCGTGCCGGGCGCGAAGGCCTCGCGCAGCGTGGCTTCGCTGCCGGGCGCCACGAGGTGCAGGATGTCGCCGGCGCGCTCCTTGTGCTTGCGCGTGTCGACGATGGCCAGCACGGCCCCCGAGGCGCCGGTCAGCGTGCCGGTGTCGCCGGCCTGCCCGCCGCCGACCGGGTAGAACACGGTGCGGTCGAGGATCACGCCGTCGTCCTGCACGGCGAGCACCGTGGCCTCGCACTCGAGCAGCGTGGCGTCTTCGCGGAACAGTTCTTCGGTCATGGGCTTTGCAGGGTCACGTCGCCCTGGGGCGTGGCGAGCACGGCGGTGAGCGCCGGCCCGGGGTCGCTGGCCACCTGCACGCCGCGCAGGCGCAGCACGTCGCGCGCCCGCGCGCCCAGGCCGCGCAGCGTGAGGCTGCGGAGCACCACGCCCGAATCGGGCATGGCCTCGGTGGGATGGGGGCCGCGCCACTGGATCAGCGTGGGCAGGGCGCCGCCGCATTCGAAGGCGCCGTCGTCGCGCACCAGGATCTCCCACTCGAGCAGCCCCTGCGGCGTGCGGCGCGAGGCGCGCACCGGCTCGCCCGGGCGGTGGCCGACGTTGATGAGGCCCCAGCGGTGCATGTCGAGCATCGTCGAGCGGGCGACGAAGTGGATCAGGCGCGGGCCCTCGGCGAGGCGCGCCTGCATCGCCGGGTCGTCGAGCGCGAACCAGCGCTGGCGCGAGGTCTGGCCGGCGGGGTCGATGGCGATGATCTCGAGGTAGGCCTGCGGGAAGGTCTCGCTGGCGATCCTGACGAGCCGGTTGTGGGTGCCGAAGGCGACGTGCTGGCCGCCCGGCCCGGGCGTGATGCCGAGCGTGGCCTCGCACCAGGCCACGCCCTGCTCCAGCGTGGCCGCGGCGACCACCAGGTGGTCGAGCGCCACGCTCACCGGACCCGCTCCGCCGTCACAGGCTGACCTCGCCTTCGATGCAGCACACCACGTCGCCGCCGATCCAGATGGTGCCGTCTTCGCGCGCCACGTGCACGCGCCCGGCGCGCCCGAGCGCGGCGCCCTGCGCCGCCACGTAGCGCGGCGGCGCGAGTCCGGCGCCGATCAACCACATCGCGAGGCCGGCGTTCAGGCTGCCGGTGACCGGGTCCTCGGGCACGCCGAGGCCGGGCACGAAGGCGCGCACCTCGAACAGCGTGTCGCTGCCCGCGGGCTGCGCGCCGACGAGGCCGAGCTTGACGTCGCCGAGCACCGACCAGTCGGGCCTGACCGCGAGCACCTGGGCGCCGCTGGCGAGCATCACGGCGCACCAGCCGGGGCCGTTGTCCACCCACTGGTGATGCAGCACGTCGCGCTCCGCCACGCCGAGCGCGGCGACGATGCGCGCCAGCCGCTCGGGCTCGATGGGTCCAGTCCTGCGCAGCGGCGGCGCGGCGAAGGCCAGCCTCGTGCCGTCGCGCTTGATCTCGACGAGGCCGACGCCGCATTCCTGCACCACCACGCCCTCGCGCTTTGGCCGCCCGCCCGCCGCCAGCCAGGCCCAGGCGCTGCCGAGCGTGGGGTGGCCGGCGAAGGGCAGCTCGCCGCCCGGCGTGAAGATGCGCACGTGGTAGTCGGCACGTGCATCGCGCGGCGGCAGCAGGAAGGTGGTTTCGCTGAGGTTGGTCCAGCGCGCGAAGGCGGCCATCGTCGCCTCGTCCAGGCCCTCGGCGGCATGCACCACGGCAAGCGGGTTGCCCTTGAGCGGCACGGCGCTGAACACGTCGAGCTGGTGGAAGCGCCGCGGCAAGGGTCGCCGCTTCATCGCAGGGCCTCGCGGATCACGCGCCCGAGCGCGGCCACGCCGGCTTCGATGCGGTCGGGCGGCACGGTCACGAACGACAGGCGCAGCGTGTTCTCGTGCCCGCTCGACACGAAGAACGGCGCGCCCGGCACGAAGGCCACGCCGGCGGCCACCGCCTTGGGCAGCAGCGCGGTGGCGTCCAGGGCCCGCGGCAGCTCGATCCAGAAGAACATGCCGCCCACCGGCGTGTTCCAGCGGCAGCCGGCGGGCAGGTGCTGCTCGAGCGCCGCGCGCATGGCGTCGCGCTGCGCCTTGTAGCGGGCGCGGATGGTCGGCACGTGGCGCTCGAGGAAGCCGTCCTTGATGACCTCGTGCACGATGCGCTGGTTGAAGCCCGGCGTGTGCAGGTCGGCGGCCTGCTTGGCCTGCAGCAGCTTGGGGAAGAGCACGCGCGGCGCGACCACGTAGCCCAGGCGCAGGCCGGGCGCCAGCACCTTGGAGAACGAGCCGAGGTAGACCGCCTGTTCGCCCAGCGTGGCGGCCAGCGGGGGCGGCGGCGGTTCGTCGAACCAGAGGTCGCCGTAGGGGTTGTCCTCGACGATCGGCAGGCCGACCTCGAGCGCCGTGCGGGCCAGCGCCGCGCGGCGCGCCGCCGACAGGCAGCGCCCGCTCGGGTTCTGGAAGTTGGGCAGCAGGTACAGGAAACGCGCCGCCGCCACGCCGCGCAGGCCCTCGGGGTCGGGGCCCTCGTCGTCGCCCTCGACGGCGCGGAACTCGGGCTCGAAGGGCGCGAAGGCCTGCAGCGCGCCGAGGTAGGTGGGCGACTCCACCGCGACCACGCTGCCGGGGTCGATCAGCACCTTGCCGACCAGATCGAGCCCCTGCTGCGAGCCGGTGGTGATGAGCACCTGCGCGGCCTCGCAGCGCAGCCCGCGCGCCGTGAGCTCGCCGGCCACCCAGTCGCGCAGGGGGCCGAAGCCTTCGCTCGCCGCGTACTGCAGCGCCGGGCGGCCATGCTCGCGCAGCACGCGCTCGGTGGCCTCGCGCATCGCCTCGACCGGGAAGGTCTCGGCCGCCGGCAGCCCGCCGGCCAGCGAGATGATGCCGGGCCGCTCGGTGATCTTCAGGATCTCGCGGATCGTCGACGGGTTGAGCCGCTCGGCGCGGCGCGCCATCGTCCACGGGTTCTGTTCAGTCATGCCGGCTCCTCATGCGGTTGGGCCTCCTGCGATGCGCGTTGGCTTTGTGATTCAGCGTGCGGCCGGCACGCGCCGGCCCGCGAACACCACGGCCACCACGGCGAGCGCGAAGCCCAGCGTCAGCGGCTCGAGCCGTTCGCCCAGCAACGGTACCGCAGCCAGCAGCGCCAGGAAGGGCTGCACGAGCTGCACCTGGCTGACGCGCATCACCCCGCCCAGCGCCAGGCCGCGGTACCAGGCGAAGAAGCCGAGCCACATCGAGAACAGCGTGACGTAGCCGAAGCCGAGCCAGGCCGACGTGCGCGCGCCCGCTTCGGGCCAGGTGGCGAGGGTGGCCGGCAGCGTGAGCGGCAGCGAGATCACGAGCACCCAGCAGATCACCTGCTCGGCCGGCATGCGGCGCGCCGCCTGCGCGCCGGCCACGTAGCCCACGGCGGCCGAGGCCACGGCGGCGAGCAGCAGCACGTCGGCCCAGGCCAGCCGCCCGCCGCCGGCGACCAGCGCGAAGGCGACGACGAGCGCGCAGCCGAGCAGCGCCAGCGCCCAGAAGGCCGGGCTCGCGCGCTGGCGCAGCACGAGCGCTGCGGCCACCGCGGTGGCGAGCGGGATCACGCCGGTCACCACCGCGGCGTGCATGGCCTCGACGTGGCGCAGCGCGAGCGCGATGAAGAGCGGAAAGCCGAGCACCGTGCCGAGCGCGCTGACGACGAGCACGCCGAGCTCGCTGCGCCGCGGGCGCGGCCAGCCGGCCCAGGCCAGCCAGGCCAGGCTGAGCAGCCCGGCGCCGGCGGCGCGCCCGGCCGTCACGAAGGCCGGCGGCAGCTGCGGCGCGGTGCTGTCGCCGACCGCCAGGCGCGTCATCGGCAGCGTGAGCGCGAAGACCAGGACGCCGAGTGCGCCGAGGGCGAAGCCGTGCGCTTCGGCGCGGGTGGGAGCAGGGACGGCAGGAGGGACGGCGGCCTGATCGTGCATGCGCCCAGTCTAGGCCCGGCATCAGTACAGCAGCATTACACTCAGCGCGACAATCCAGCGAACTGTACCGATGGACGCAACCACACAGTCGACCGCCCTGCTGCCCGATGCCGGCGCGGCCACGCTGGCCGAGCAGCTGGCCTCGATGCTCGGCGAGCGCATCCGCCAGCGCCTGCTCGCCCCGGGCGCGCGGCTGCCGTCGGTGCGCGAAGGTGCCTCGCGCTACGGCGTGAGCCCGAGCACCGTGGTCAGCGCCTACGACCGCCTGCAGGCGCAGGGCCTGGTGGTGGCGCGGCCGCAGCGCGGCTTCTTCGTTCGCGAGCCGGTGGTGCCCGCAGCGCGGCAGCGCCCGGCTTCGCGCGGCGTGGCCGGAGCCGCCGACACGAACGAGTCGCTCGGCACGAACGATGCGACACACTCGCCCGACGCCCGCGTCGCCCCGCTCGACGCCACCGCGCTCATCCGCGGCATGTTCCAGGCCCGCCACCGCCACGGCGCGCCGGGCAGCGGCATGCTGCCCGAGAGCTGGCTCGACGCCACGCTGCTGCAGCGGGCGCTGCGCCGCGTGAGCAGCAGCGCCCCCGAGCGCTGGCTGTCGTACGGCGATCCGGCCGGTGACCCCGGCCTGCGCGAGGCCCTGGCGCGCCGCCTGGCCGACCTGGGCGTGCGCGCCGCGCCGGCGCAGATCGTCACCACCGCGGGCGCCACGCACGCGCTCGACGTGGTGGCGCGCACCCTGCTCGCCCCGGGCGACGCCGTGCTCGTCGACGAACCCGGCTGGGGCGTCGAGTTCGCGCGCCTCACGCGCCTGGGCATGCGATTGCTGCCGGTGCCGCGCGGCCCCGACGGGCCCGACCTCGCGGTGATGGAGCAGCTGGCGCGCGCCCACCGCCCGCGCCTGTACGTGACGGTGCCGGTGCTGCACAACCCCACCGGCCAGTCGCTCGCCGCGGCCAGCGCGCACCAGCTGCTGCTGCTGGCGGCGCGCCACGACTTCATGGTCGTCGAGGACGACACCTACGCCTGGCTGGCACCGCCGCACGCGCCGCGCGTGGCCCAGCTCGACGGCCTGGAGCGCACCGTCTACGTCTCGGGCTTCTCCAAGTTCCTGGTGCCGCAGTGGCGGGTGGGCTTCGTCGCCGCGTCGCCGGCGCTCGCGCACCGCCTCGTCGACACCAAGCTGCTGTCCACGCTGACCACGCCGGCGACGCTGGAGCAGGCGCTCGCCTGGTGCCTGGAGCAGGGCGCGCTGCGCCGCCACGGCGAGCGGCTCAACGCCCAGCTCGCCGCGGCGCGCGCGCGCTGCGTCAAGGCGGCGCGCGAGGCCGGCTTTGCCTTCGCGACGCCGCCGCAAGGCCTGTTCGGCTGGCTCGACGTGGGCATCGACACCGACCGCGCCGCGCAGCAGCTGCTCGACGAGGGCTGGCTGTGCGCGCCCGGCAGCCTGTTCCACGCCGTGCCGCGGCCGAGCCCGTTCATGCGGGTGAACTTCGCCGCCGCGCTCGATCCGCGCTGGTGGCAGAGCCTGCAGCGCGTGCGGGGCAGCGGCAGGATGTCGCGCCCCAGAGCAACATCCGTACACACTTGAAACGTGCAGAATCCCGTGAATCAGCACGAACCGCAACTTCCACAGATTCCAATTCGCGCTTGACACCGCCCCCGGTTCCACCCGGCGCAGCCCCACGCGCCGCAGTGGACCGGCGAGCCGCGATCCAGCGCGAACGCCCCCGATGTTCAGCAGCACCATGCCCGGAACCGAGCCCCCGCTGATGCGGGTGAGCGAGTTCGAGCGTTTCCTCGCCGAAGGCGAAGGCGAGCGCGACTTCGCCGCCGGCGGCACCCGGCTGACCTCGCTCGCGCCCTCGGTGCTGCAGGACCTGCAGCGCTTCGCGGTCAAGGACGTGCCGGGCGAGATCGGCTCGCTCGAGGCGCTCGAGGTGATGGCCGCCGCGGTGCGCCACGCGCGCCCGCTGCTGCTGCACGTGCAGCACGAGCGCCACGTGCTGCCGCTCACCGTGTTCCCGGCCGACCGGCTGGTGCACTGCCCGCTCAACCCGGTGACCTTCCTGTCCGAGCGCCGCATCACCGGGCTGCGCGTGCTGCACGTGGAGCCGGCGCGCATGCCCTCGCGCGCCGAGCAGACCGACGAGGTCGAGGCACGCCAGTACCTGCCGCTCGGCCCGCTGCTGTGGGCGCTGGCGCTGCACGGTTCGCGCGAGGAACTGCTGCCCGAGATCGCCGGCACCGCCGCCTACCGCGTGGTGCCGGGCGCCGACTTGGCCGGACTGGAGCTGAGCGGCACGCTGGCTGCCGCGGTGCACCGCCTGCGCCGCCAGACCACCAACCTGCGCGAGATGAGCAGCTGGCCCGGCTTCGACCGCGGCCGCGCGATGCGCCTGCTCAACGGCCTGTACCTGCACGCCGCGCTGATGGTGAGCCGCACGCACCCGGCGGCCACCAACGAAGGCTGGTTCAGCGGCTCGCAGGGTCAGGCGCGTTAGGCGCGGCCGGCGCGCCGACCGCAGCGAGCGCCTCCCAGCGCTCCAGGCAGACCATCAGCTCCTCCTCGATGCGCGCGTGGCGCTCGGCCAGCGCGGCGGCACGCCGCGGCTCGCGGCCGTACAGCGCGCCGCCGTCGAGCTCGGCGTCGATCGACTTCTGCTCGGCCTCGAGCGCCTCGATGCGCGCGGGCAGCGCGTCGAGCTCGCGCTGCTCCTTGTAGCTGAGCTTGGTGCGCGGTGCCGCCGGGCTCGTGCGCGGCGGCGGTGCCGTGTCCTTCGCCTCCCGGGCCTCGCGCCCAGGCGTCGCCGCGGGCAGCGCCACGCGGGCGCGCTCGCGCTGCCGCTTCCAGTCCTCGTAGCCGCCTTCGTACTCGCGCCACAGCCCGGGCCGGCCGCCGAAGGCGGGGTCGCCCTCCCAGGCGATCACGCTGGTGACCACGTTGTCGAGGAAACGCCGGTCGTGGCTGACCAGGAACACCGTGCCCTCGTAGTTCTGCAGCAGGTCCTCGAGCAGCTCGAGGGTGTCGATGTCGAGGTCGTTGGTCGGCTCGTCGAGCACCAGCACGTTGGCCGGCAGCGCGAACAGGCGCGCCAGCAGCAGCCGGTTGCGCTCGCCGCCCGACAGCGTGCGCACCGGCGCCTGGGCGCGCTCGGGCGCGAACAGGAAGTCGCCGAGGTAGCTCATGACGTGCTTGCGCAGCGTCTTGCCGCTGGCCGTGGTGGTCTCGATCCACTCGCCGCCCGGGCTGATGGTGTCGGCCAGCGTGGCGTCGAGGTCGAGCGCGCCGCGCAGCTGGTCGAAGTAGGCCACCTGCAGCCGCGTGCCGCGCTTCACGCGCCCGGCCTGCGGCTCGAGCTCGCCGAGCAGGAGGCGCAGCAGCGTCGTCTTGCCGGCGCCGTTGGGGCCGATCAGGCCGACCTTGTCGCCGCGCAGGATCACGGCCGAGAAGCGCTCGACGATCGGCCGGTCGTCGGGCGGCGTGCCGTAGCCGAACGACACGTCCTGCAGCTCGGCCACCACGCGCCCCGGCGGCAGTCCGGCATCGACGCCCAGGCGCACGCGGCCGAGCGTCTCGCGGCGCTGCTCGCGCTGCGCACGCAGCCGCTCGAGCCGCGCCACGCGCCCCACGCTGCGCGTGCGCCGCGCCTCCACGCCCTGGCGCACCCACACCTCCTCCTGCGCCAGCAGCTTGTCGGCGCGCGCGCGGGCCAGCGCCTCGGCCTCGAGCTCGGCGGCCTTGGTCGCCTCGTAGGCCGCGAAGCGCCCGGGGTAGCTGCGCAGCACGCCACGGTCGAGCTCGACGATGCGCGTGGCCACCGCGTCGATGAAGGCGCGGTCGTGCGAGACGAAGACGAGCGCGCCGCGCCGCGCCGCGAGCAGCTCCTGCAGCCACTCGATGGCGCCGATGTCGAGGTGGTTGGTCGGCTCGTCGAGCAGCAGCAGCTCGGGCGCGGCGACCAGCGCGCGCGCCAGCGCCACGCGCTTCTTCGTGCCGCCGGACAGCGCGTCGACCTCGGCGCCGCCGTCCAGCGCCAGGCGCGTGAGCGTGCCCGCCACGCGCTGCTCCCAGGTCCAGCCGCCCAGCGCCTCGATGCGCGACTGCAGCGCGTCGAGGTCGTCGCCCGGCTCGTGGCGTTCGAAGCGCTCGCGCAGCGCGCGCGCCTCGGCCACGCCCTCGGCCACTGCGTCGAACACGCTGGCGCCGCCGGCGAAGGTCGGCTCCTGCGCCACGCAGGCGCGCGTCAGGCCTCCGGCGAACTGCAGCACGCCGTCGTCGAGCGGCTCGAGGCCGGCCAGCACCTTCAGCAGCGAGGACTTGCCCTCGCCGTTGCGGCCGATCAGCGCGACGCGTTCGCCCGCCTCCAGCGCCAGCTCGGCGCCGGCGAGCAGCGCGTGGTGGCCGTAGGCAAGCTGGGCGCCGGCCAGCGTGAGCAGCGGCAAGGCTAGAACTTCAAGCGCAGGCCCACGCTGAGCGCGTTGGCCGTGGTGCTGCCCGAGTCGGTGCCCTCGCCGCTGGTGATGTCCCAGGCGAACTCCAGCCCCACCGCCGGCGCGAGGTGGATCACGAGGCCCAGCCCGAACAGGCCCGAGAAGGTGCTCTTGGTGCGGTCGCGGCTGCGCTCCTGGCGCACGTCGGCCACGCCGGCGCGCAGCAGGCCTTCCACCTGCGGCCCGAAGCTGGCGTACCACACCGCGTTGGCGGCCAGCGCGCGCAGGCGCAGCTTGTCGGGCTCGGGGCGCACGTCGCTGCGGCCGTAGTCCTGCGCCCAGCCCTCGACGCCGAAGACGCCGAAGCGGTAGCCGCCGCCCACCTTGCCGAAGGTGGCCCGCGCGGTCTGGCAGTCGGCGAAGAACCAGCAGTCGTGGTCGTACTGGGTGCGCCCGACCGCGGCCACCAGGTAAGGGCCGACGTTCGGCTTGAGCTGCGCCTGGGCGGCCAGCGACGCGGCGGCGAGCGCCAGGGCGAGCGTGATGCGTTGCAAGAGCTTCATGGTGCGATTCTCCGGTGCCTCCCGTGCCTCCCGTGCGGCACCTTAGCAGACGGCGGCGGCGGCTCGGCGGCGGCGCGGCGACGACACGGCTCAAGGCGCCGCGCCGAGCACCGCGCGCGTGGCCGCGCGCTGCCAGTCGTCGGCCCCGCCGTGATGGCGCTGCTCCTCGCGGCAGGCGTCGACGATCTTGATCAGGTGCTCGTCGTCGCTCGCCAGCGCCGCGGCGACCAGTTCGTCCCACGGCTTCGGCGCCGGCGGCTGGCGTTCGAAGCGCGCGCCGCTGGCCAGCGCGCCGGCCACCGCGGCGCGCCAGAAGGCGCCCAGCGCAGCCTGCGTCTCGTCGGGCCCGTCGACGAAGGGCAGCAGCACGCGCAGCGCCTGCGCGCCGGTGACGAGGTGCAGCACGGTGAAGTTGCCGCTCAACGCGTACAGCTGCGCCGCGGCACGCGCGATGCGCTCGAGCGTGCCCTCGTCCACGCGCAGGCGCGTGACGGCACCTTCGAACTCCGCGCCTGCGGCCGCTCCCTGCATGCGCTCGAAGATCAGCCCGTGGTCCTGCTGCAGCTCGATCGGCAGCGCCTTGAGCAGCTTGAGCGCATCGGCCACGCGCCCGGCCGGCCGCGCCGCGCCCAGGTCGAGCCAGCGGCAGCTCCAGTAGGCCAGGCCGTCGACCAGTTCGCCGCGATGAGCGGCACGCACCGCGTAGGCCGTGCGAATGAGGCCGTGGAAGGCCGCCGCGCCCGCGCCTTCGAAGAGAGGGGGCAGCGCCTGCGCGAGCACGGCACCGCTGCCTTCGTGCGCGATCCACTGGCCGAACAGGTCGCGGTAGCGCGGCCACGCGGCGCGCTGGCCGAAGCGCCCGCGCCAGGGCTCGCCGCTCTTCCACGCTACCGGCTTGGGCGCCTTGTTCAGGCGGCGCGCGTACGCGGCGGCAAAGGCCTCGAGCCGTGCCTCGCCGGCGCCGAGCGCGGCCAGCGCGGTGAGCGCCATCGGGCGGTGGTTGCTGAGGCCGCCGCGGAACTCGCAGTCGTGAGCCGCGCCTTCGTCGAGCAGGCGCTGCAGAACCGCCGCCGCGCTCACCGCAGCGCCGCCTCGAGCTTGTCGACGAACAGCCGCGCCACGTCGAACCCGCTTTGCTGCGTGATCTCGACGAAGCAGGTCGGGCTCGTCACGTTGATCTCGGTGAGGCTGTCGCCGATGATGTCCAGCCCCACCAGCAGCAGCCCGCGCGCGGCGAGCGCGGGGCCGAGCGTGGCGGCGATCTCGCGGTCGCGCTCGCTGAGCGGCTGCGCCACGCCCTTGCCGCCGGCGGCCAGGTTGCCGCGCACCTCGCCGCCCTGCGGGATGCGCGCCAGCGAATAGGGCACCGGCTCGCCGCCGATCACCAGCACGCGCTTGTCGCCCTGCGCGATGGCGGGCAGGAACTTCTGCACCATCACCGTTTGCGTGCCGTGGCGGTTGAGCGTCTCGACGATCGAGCCGAGGTTCATGCCGCCGGCGTCGACGCGGAAGATGCCCATGCCGCCCATGCCGTCCAGCGGTTTCAGGATCACGTCGTGGTGCTCGGCGTGGAAGCGGCGGATCGCCGCCTCGTCGCGCGTGACGAGGGTCGGCGCGATGAACTGCGGGAACTCGAGGATGGCGAGCTTCTCCGGGTGGTCGCGCAGCGCGGCGGGCTTGTTGAACACGCGCGCGCCCTCGCGCTCGGCCTGGCCGAGCAGGTGGGTGGCGTAGAAGAACTCGCTGTCGAAGGGCGGGTCCTTGCGCATCAGCACGGCGCCGGCGTCGGCCAGTGCGAGCGTGCGCTCGGAGCGCACGTCGAACCAGTCGTGCCCATCGCCGCCGGGCTTCAGCGTGATCTCGCGCACCGCGGCCTCGACACGGCCGCCGCGTGTCCACACCAGGTGGCGCGGCTCGCAGGCGAGCAGGCGGTGGCCGCGCCGCGCGGCCTCGACCATCATCGCGAAGGTCGAGTCCTTGTAGGTCTTGAAGGTCTCGAGCGGGTCGGCGACGAAGAGCAGGTCCATGGGGCAGGCATCAAGGGCGTGAAGCGCGCCAGTGTTGCACAGCGAGCGCCAGCGCGCCGGCCACCACGCCCCAGAACGCCGCCCCCACGCCGGCCAGCGTGAGCCCGCTGGCGCTGACCACGAAGGTGATCAGCGCCGCCTCGCGCGAGCGCTCGTCTTTCAGCGCGGTGGCCAGCGCGCTGCCGATGGTGGCGAGCAGCGCGAGGCCCGCCACCGCGAGCACGAGTTCCTTCGGAAAGGCCGCGATCAGCCCGACCACCGCGCCGCCGACGAGGCCGAGCGCGACGTAGAACACGCCGGCCGCGGCGCTCGCCTTCCAGCGCTGCGCCGGATCCTCGTGCGCCTCGCGCCCCATGCAGATGGCGGCGGTGATGGCCGCCAGGTTGAGCGCATAGGCGCCGAACGGCGCCAGCAGCAGGCTCGCGATGCCGGTGCTCGTGATGACGGGTGAGACCGGCGTGTCGTAGCCGGCGGCGCGCTGCGCCGCCACGCCAGGCAGGTTCTGCGAGGCCATCGTCACCACGAACAGCGGCAGCGCGATGCCGACGATGGCCGCCACGCTGAAGCTCGGCATCACGAACACCGGCGTGGCCCATTGCCATTGCACGCCGCCGAACTGCAGTTGCCCCTTGGCCGCCGCCACCGCGATGCCCACCGCCAGCACGCCCGGCACCGCCCAGCGCGGCCACCAGCGCCGGCCGGCGAGGTAGGCCGCGAACATCAGGCCGACGAGCATGAACTCGCGCTGCATCGCGGCGAAGGCGTCGAACGCGAAGCGTGCCAGCACGCCGGCGAGCAGCGCCGCCGCCAGCGCGAGCGGGATGCGGTTCATCACGCGCGCGAACACCCCGCTGGCGCCGGCCAGCGTGATCAGCAGCGCGCACACGACGAACGCGCCCACGCCCTCGGCCAGCGGCACGCCGGCGCCCGCGGTGGCGAGCAGCGCCGCGCCGGGCGTGGACCACGCGGTCAGCACCGGCTGCCGGTACCACAGGCTCAGGCCCAGGCTGGTGAGCCCCATGCCGAGGCCGAGCGCCCAGATCCACGACGCCGTCTGCGCCGGCGTGGCGCCGAACGCGGCGGCGGCCTGGAACACGATGACCACCGAGCTGGTGAAGCCGACGAGCACGGCGACGAAGCCGGCCACCAGCGTCGACAGCGGCATCGTCATCCGTCGATGCCCCGCGCCCGGTCGCTCTCGAACTGCGCGCGCCAGGCCGCGAAGCGCCCGCCCTCGAGCGCCTCGCGCATCTCGCGCATCAGGTTCAGGTAGTAGTGCAGGTTGTGGATGCTCGCCAGCATCGGCGCCAGCATCTCGCCGCAGCGCTCCAGGTGATGCAGGTAGGCGCGGCTGAAGTTCGCGCAGGTGTGGCAGGTGCAGGTCGGGTCGAGCGGGCGCTGGTCGAGGCGGTGCTTGGCGTTGCGGATCTTCAGGTCGCCGAAGCGCGTGAACAGGTGGCCGTTGCGCGCGTTGCGCGTCGGCATCACGCAGTCGAACATGTCCACGCCGTTGGCCACGCCGTCGACCAGATCCTCCGGCGTGCCCACTCCCATCAGGTAGCGCGGCTTGTTCGCCGGCAGCAGGCGCGGCGTGTGCGCGACGATGCGGCGCATCTCGTCCTTCGGCTCGCCGACGCTGACGCCGCCCACCGCGTAGCCGGGCAGGTCGAGTTCCGCCAGGCGCGCCGCCGATTCCTCACGCAGCGCCTCGTACATGCCGCCCTGCACGATGCCGAAGAGCGCGTTGCGGTTGGCCAGACGCGCGAACTCGTCGCGGCTGCGTTGCGCCCAGCGCAGGCTCATCGCCATCGACGCGCGCGCCTCGCGCTCGCTGGTGACACGGCCCTCGGTCTCGTAGGGCGTGCACTCGTCGAGCTGCATCACGATGTCCGAGTCGAGCACGGTCTGGATCTGCATGCTCACCTCGGGCGTGAGGAAGAGCTTGTCGCCGTTCACCGGCGAGGCGAAGCGCACGCCCTCCTCGCTGATCTTGCGCATCGCGCCCAGGCTCCAGACCTGGAAGCCGCCGCTGTCGGTGAGCATGGGCTTGCGCCAGCCCTCGAAGCGGTGCAGGCCGTCGAACGCCTTGATGACGTCGAGGCCCGGGCGCAGCCAGAGGTGGAAGGTGTTGCCGAGGATGATCTGCGCGCCCATCTCCTCCAGCGAGCGCGGCAGCACGCCCTTGACGGTGCCGTAGGTGCCCACCGGCATGAACACCGGCGTCTCGACCACGCCGTGGTTGAGCGTGAGGCGGCCGCGGCGCGCGAGGCCTTCTGTGGCGAGCAGTTCGAACTCCAGCATGCGCGTGATTGTCGCGGGCGCGCAGGCGGGAGGCGGCGTGCCACGCCCGACAGCAAGGCGGGGCGTCAGCCGTTCATCGCGTTCGACGGTCGGCGAGCAGCCTGCCGCCGATCTGGCAGCGCGATGCCCACACTCGGGTCTTGCGCTGTTCCACCGTCATTCGTTGCGCTCCCTTCGTGCCTGCGCACGCCAACGTGCCGGCGGCACCCCGTGCAGGCGGCTGAACGCGCGGCTGAAGGCCGCCTCGGTGTCGTAACCTGTCTCTTCGGCGATGCGACTGATCGGCTTTGCGGTGTCGGCCAGGGCGTTGCTGGCCAGCACCAGCCGCCACTCGCGCAGGTAGCGCATCGGCGACTTGCCGATGATCGACCCGAACTTTTCCGAGAGGACGGAACGTGACGTTGCGCTGACCTTGGCGATCGAGGCCAGGGTCCAGTTGGCCGCGGGCGCTGCGTGCATCGAAGCCAGTGCCCGAGCGACGACCGGGTCGGTCATTCCGGCGAGCAAGCCTTGCGCGGTTCCCTGTCGCAGCATGATTTCGCTACGCAGCAACTCGATCAGGATGATCTCCGTCAGGCGCTCGACGACCGAGGTGCCCCCGGGGCTGCGCGCATCGGCCTCGGCGATCAACGCCTGCACGGTGTTGCGCAGCAGGGTGCGGGTGCCCGTGTCGCGCGACTCGTTCCGCATCATGACCGGAAGGGCCTCGCGCAAGGGCTGGAATTTCATCGCCTCCAGCACAACGAAACCGCACAACAAGCGTGTCGCGATCGGCCCGTCGCCGTAGCGCAGGACCGGAACATCCGCCCACGGCCGGGGCGGCAGGTCATCGACCGGGCGGATGAGCGGACCCGCGTCGCCCAGGCCGAGGGCGTGGCCTGTCGCGAACGGAAACGCGACGACATCGCCTTCTTCCAGGTGGACAACGCGTCCCTCCAGGCGGACCCAGCACCGACCGGTGGCGACGACGTGAAACGGAATCACCGGCACGGTGGCTCGAGCCAATTGCTTCATCCGCGGCGCACCGTCGGTCTGCCATTGCCCGGCAGCATGCACGCAGAACTGAAGCGAGCCTGCGATCCGAACGGACTTCAGCAGCGTCGAGAGAACATCGGCGCCCATGTCGCCTCCGAGTGGCACCCGTTACCGGCCAGAACCTTAACCGAGCGAATCGCGCCTTACAGCAGGTCGCGGCATTCTGGTCAAGCCATCCGGCATCCCGGCCATAGCCTGAAAGTACTGTCACTTCTATCGTGCCGACCTGTCCCAAGCCACAGCGACGCTCAGCTTCTAGCCATGCCGCGGCTTGTCCCACGCAGGAGCGCCCATGTTCCTTCATCAACCCCCGAGCACGGCCGCGACCGAATGCCTGTACCGGAGCGACAGGGACGCGGCCGGGTACGTCATGAATCTCAGTCGCGCCTGGGCATGGCGCCCGGACATTGCCGAGGCCTTCTCCGCGCTCAGACGTGCGTTGACCAGCCAGACCAGCCTCACAACCCGGGAAACCGCGGTGATCGTCTGCGCTACGGCTGCGTCGCTCGGCGACGCGTACTGCGCGCTGGCCTGGGGCAGCCGCCTGGCTGCCGAAGCCGACCCGGCGACCGCCGCCGCGGTGCTGACATCGGCCAGCAGCGACGGCTTGAGCGCGCGCGAGGGCGCCTTGGCGTGCTGGGCACGCATGCTGGTCATGAACCCCAACGCCACCACCGCGAGCGACGTCGCCGGGCTGCGCGCGGCCGGCCTGTCGGATCTGGACATCTTCGACGCGACCGCGCTGGCCGCCTTCCGGTTGGCGTTCTCGACCATCAATGATGCGCTCGGCGTCGCGCCCGACGTACAGATCGCTCGCGCCGCCCCCGCGCCGGTCAGGCAGGCGGTGCGCTTCGGACGGCCTTGCGCAGACGAGGCCGCGTGACCCTTGGCATTGACACACCGGGATGATTCACATGAACGCGAGACTCAAACGCCTGTACTGGCAACTCACCGCGCTGCTGCTGGCGGCGCACTTCGCAGGTTGGGCACATGGCCTGTCGCTCGCCATCGCCCTCACGGCGTGGCAGGCGGCGCATTTCGCCGCCGTCAGGCGCACGCTCGGAACGCTGGATGTGCAGGTGCGCATCGGCTACCTGGGCCTGTTGGTGCTGGGCGGCGTGGGGCCGCTATGGCCGATCCACGTGGTGCAGTTCGTGGGCGTGAACGCTCTGCTCGTGGTTGACTACTGCCTGCTCGCGCGACTGCTGGTCCTGATGCCCTGGAACCGCGATCAACCCCTCACGGCCGATCTCCTGCGCAAGGCGCTGTTCATGCCGCCGGCACCGGGCGCCATCCACCGCCTGCTGGATCTGCGTGTCGCGCGCAACCTGGGGTAGCCACGGTAGATTGGGAGGCAGGACAGAACCTCACATGCCGCCGAACATCGAGCGCCTGAAGTGACACCATCTTCCCGCCTGGATCACATCGTGGTCGTCGCGCACTCGCTCGCCGCCGGCTCCGAGTGGGTGGAGAAGGCACTGGGTGTGTCGCCTGGCCTGGGCCGCAGGCACCCGCACATGGGAACGCACAACCTGCTCTTGGCCCTGGGCACCTCGGTCTACCTCGAAGTCGTCGCCGTCGACCCCGATGCAGCACCGATCTCCACGCCGCGATGGTTCGGACTGGACGATCCCTCGCCGAGCCCCGCACGCCTTGCCGCGTGGGTCGCGTGCGCCGACGACGGTCTCTGCCGACGGCAGCGTGCCCCTGTCCGGCGCCGCGCCCTTGCTGATCCAGCGCGCCTCGAAGACTCATCCGGCCGCCGTGCTTCCCGAGTCGAACCTTCGTCTTCGTGAACTGCACATACGGCACCCTGCTCCCGCAGCGGTGTCCGCGCTGCTCTCTCGGATTGGGCTGGCTGCGCAGCCCAGAGTGACCGTCGCTCGAGGCGTGAACTGCGCGCTCGTTGCCGAGATCGACACGGTCCACGGCCCGCGGGTGCTGGGCGATCGCTGACAGCAGCGAGGAAAGTCGCGGCAGCGAGCACTGGCTGAGCTGGCGGAGCAGGTCTGTGGCGTGATCTTCGTCGGACCTCGCGCCCGATGCCATCGTGGATGCGCGCTCAGCGGATTGGGGGTCGCCGCCGAGCATCTTCGACGACGACGTCACGACAGCAAGTGTCGCCTCAGGGTCGATCTCGCCCACCCACGAAGCTTCCTCAAACATCCCTGGTGATGAGCCGCGCGGGCGACGGCACCGGCGAGAGCGACCTGACGATCCTGCCGATGCGCCAGATGCTCGGCGCCGGCGAGTTCAGGAACGGGGCGCCCAGGCCCGGGTGCGTGCCACTAGACTGAGGAGGCCGCCGCCCCGCACCAGGCCATGAACACTGCCGCCGCCAGCCCCCCCGGAGCCGCGGGCGACGATGGCCTGGCGTGGCGCGGGCGCCGGGCCTGCCTGGCGCAGCTGGCGCGGCTGGCGCTGGGCGGCACGATGCTGACGGGCGCGTGCTCGACGGCCACGCGAGCGACGCCGTTCCCGCGTGCCGCGCCGGAGGAGGTGGGCCTGTCCGCCGCGCGCCTGGCCGGCATCGACGAGTTCATCGCCCGCATGCAGCACGAGCGCAAGGTGGCCGGCGCCGTGACGCTGCTGGCGCGCGCGGGCAGGCTGGTGTCGCTGAAGGCGCATGGCCTGGCCGACCTGGAAGCGCAGCGCCCGATGCACGTGGACGACCTGTTCCAGCTGCAGTCGATGACCAAGCCGATCGCCAGCGTCGCGGCGCTGCAGTTGATGGAGCAGGGCTTGCTGAGCCTGTCGGACCCGGTCGCCCGCTTCCTGCCGGCGTTCGCCGACGCGCAGGTGGCCGTGGCACGCGCCGACGCGCCCGGCGGCTTCGACCGCATCGCGGCGGCGCGGCCGCTGACGATCCTCGACCTGCTGACGCACCGCGCCGGCTTCGCGGGGCTGCCGCCGCGCGACACGCCGGCCGCCCGGCTGCAGCGCGAGGCCCTCGGCAGCCTGCTGCGGCAGCGCGACCTCACGCTCGAGCGCTTCGTCGCCGGCCTGGCCACGCTGCCGCTGGACGCGCAGCCCGGCGCGGTGTTCCGCTACGGCCCGGCCACCATCGTGCTCGGGCGCGTCATCGAGGTCGTCACCGGCCAGCCGCTCGACGTGGCGTTGCGCGAGCGGA
>Ga0209172_10003955_pt1 | contig 21240 bp, 13 predicted proteins | sample LarsenN4metaG_FD_184113 | JGI IMG/M metagenome (GOLD analysis project Ga0209172, IMG submission 184113) | Hot spring sediment bacterial and archeal communities from British Columbia, Canada, to study Microbial Dark Matter (Phase II) - Larsen... ... | reverse complement strand
GAATCTTTTAAAGAGTACGTTCTTGATGGTTACTCCGGTTCTCTTGCCTATTCCTCCGAATTCTATACCCCGCTGAGTGGTGTCATTAAAGGCTACCCCGTCTAAAATGAGGTTCTCAAAACGACAGTAGTCGGCTGCAACTAAAAAGAGCCTGAAAGTGTCAGCAGCCACACTGGTTCTGGAGATAGTGGCTTTATGCCCTACTCCGGAGCGCAAGATTAGCCTCTTATTCCAGTTGGAGAAGGTTTCGTTATAAATTCGACTGTCCAGAATCTCGATGGTATCTCCATCTGCAGCGGCATTAAAAGCGGCAGTGATGGTAGTATAGCCGCAACCCGAAGCGCAGACGGTCCGCTTGGAAGAAGGAGGGGGTGATGAGACGGTAAAGACATTATCCGAGGCGTCACTGCCAAAATTGCCGGCGGTGTCTTTACATATAACCTGAATCTTAGCCAAAGTCGTAGTCGGGCCGGAGACACTCCAGTTAAAGCTGCCCGGATTACCGGCCACCTTGGCTATCAGCTCTTCATAGATTCCATCATTTCCCCGGTCTAATCTGATTTCAGTTGAATCAATTACCGTATTGTCAGAAGCACTCCAGCTGATATTCTGAACGCTTCCAATCTGCCAGTTCTGGCCGCCGTTGGGATTGGTCACAGTCACCGCCGGCGGTATAGTATCGGCTGGAGGAGTAATGGTCGAATCATGCTGCCATAAGGCCCCCATGTCAGCCCTGGTTCCGTCCGGATCCAAAGGTGAGGCCGGATCTCCGGCATTGATGCAGGGAGAGCCAACTTTCAATCTGAAGTCTCCTGCCAGGGGATTAGAAAAGAGCGGGTCAGCAGTTATCGAATTTTGAATTACAAATTTACCATCGCTGGTCAGGTAATCTCCATATTTGAAAAGATTGTTGTTGGTCGAAGAGGAGGACAAATCTGAGCCGGCGCAGTTGCTGACGATGCAGTTTAAGGCCAGGTTGTTGCCGGGGAAGGCGTCCGGATAAATGATGATTCCCCATTCCGGGAAGGCATTCCGGCCATAAATGGTGCAGTTGACCAGGGAGTCGTAATCGCAGTTCCCCTCCAGCCATATTCCTCCGGCGCCAATGAATCCGCCAAAACGATTGATAACACAGCGCTCGATTCTGCTGGAATCACAATTATACAGGTGGATGCCAGTGGAGACCGAGTCAATCCGGCAGTTGCGAATCAGAAGATGATTGGAATTGATAATGTAAATTCCGGCATTAGAGGCCGAGCCATAAGAACCAGTTCCGATTACCCTCACATTTTGAATCGTATCAGCATAGGTACCGTACTGATACAGCCCAAAATTTCCCTGGACTGAGACCGCGTACGAGGCCACCAAATTCTGGACCGTGTCAGCCCACCACTGGGTGTAGCCGTCGATAAATATCTTTTTGACGGTATTGGCCGACAAGATGTAAAAATTAACCCCATCCTTGTAACCATACCAACTGGAATCGGTGCAATTCGTGATTCGGATCGAATCAATGTCGGTGTCCCCCAAAATAGAGGTGAAATAATTGCGGGTGAAAACACAGGAATCAATCACCAGGCCGGCGGTGTTGTTCAGGAAAATGGGACGGCACTCCGAACTCCCAATAGTAACTCTTTTGCCAAAATATCTCAAGAGGATATTTTTGATTACGACTCCTCTCCTTTTCCCTATTCCTCCGAACTGGAAGCCGATGTTGACGGTGTCCCCGCCGGCAGTGCCGTCTAATATTAAGTCATAGAATTTACAAGAATCCGCAGCCACGTTAAAGATTCTGGCCACATCCCCCGGGCCTGAGCCGGTGATGACCGGCCGACTGACCTTCTGCCCCTTGAGGACTAATTTCTTGTTCCAGTTGGTAAAAGTCTCTTTATAGGTGCGGCTGTCTTTGATTTCAATGGTGTCACCGCTATTGGCGGCATTAAAGGCGGCGGTGATGGTGGTGAAATCACACCCGGAGGCGCAGACCGTGATAGTATGAGCAGAAGGAGGAGGGGGCGAGCTGATCGTGAATACCGAGTTAGAGATATCGCTTCCCAGATTTCCAGCGGTATCCTTGCAAATTACCTGAACCTTACCCAGGGTGGTGGTCGGTCCAGTCACGCTCCAGTTGTAGGTGCCGGGATTACCGGCTAATTTTGTAATCAGCTCTTCATAGACTCCATCATTGGCCCGGTCTAATCTGATTTCGGCGCTGTCGATCAAAGAATTGTCAAATGCGGTCCAGCTTATATTGTGCAGGGTGCTGACCTGCCAGTTTTCGCCGCCATTGGGAGAATTCACCGTCACAGTTGGCGGGATCGTATCCGGTGGCGGAGGCCCGGGAGTAAAATGTTGCCAATAAGCTCCCATATCCGCTCTGGTGCCGTCCGGGTCTAAAGCAGAAGCCGGGTCACCGGCATCAATGCAGGGGGAGCCGACCGTCAATCTAAAGTCACCATTGGTAGTATTGGCGAATAAGGGGTCAGCCGTAATAGAATTCTCTAAGGTAAATCCTCCGTTGCCGGTATTGTAATCTCCATATCTGTATTTATTAGTAGCCGTCAAAGAGAAGATGTCACTGCCGGCGCAGTTCCGAGAGATGCAGTTGGTGAAGATGTTATTATCGGCAGCAGAGTTAGGCCAGACTAAAATCCCCCACTCCGGGAAGATATTCCGGCCATAGACGGTAGAGTTGGTAATCAGATTATTGTCACAATCCCCGTCCAGCCAGATCCCCCCGGCCCCGATGATGCCTCCAAACTTGTTGACCGCTATTCTCTCCAGCTTACAGTTGTCAGAGTTATAGAGTCTGACCCCGATAGACATCGAGTCGATTCTGACATTTCTGAGGAAGACATAATTGGAGTTGGCAATCAGAATCCCGGCATTGGTAGAGGAGCCATAGCCGCCCGGGCCAGAGATGAAGACATTCTGGATGGTATCCGCATAAGTACCGGAGTTGAATAGGCCGAAGTTCCCCTGGATGGCGATGCCGTAAGAGTGAGGGAGATTGACAATCGAGTCGGCCCACCACTGGGTGAAGTTGTCGATGAATAATTTTCTGACCGAGTTGGAGGAGTTGATGTAGAAGTTGATGCCGTCTTTGTAGCCGTAGTAGCAGGAGTCTATCAGGTTGGTCAGTCTTATTTCTTCGCAGTTTTGGCCCATCAGAGAGGTGAAGTAGTTACGGGTGAAGGTGCAGGAATCTACTGTCAGCCCGAGAGTGTTATCCAAAGACAAGGCCCGGGCCCCCGAAGTCCCGGTAGTAACCCGGGAGCCGAATCTTTTAAAGAGTACGTTCTTGATGGTTACTCCGGTTCTCTTGCCTATTCCTCCGAATTCTATACCCCGCTGAGTGGTGTCATTAAAGGCTACCCCGTCTAAAATGAGGTTCTCAAAACGACAGGAATCAGCAGCCACCAGAAATAATCTAAAAGTGTCGGTGCTGACCGATGTCCGGGAGATGGTAGCTCTAAATCCAGGAGCTGACTTCAGCGTGACTGATTTATTCCAGTTAGAAAAAGTTTCGTTATAAATGCGATTATCCTGAATTTCAATTGTATCCCGATTAGCAGCAGCGGAAAAAGCGGCCCCTATGGTGGTAAAACCACAGCCGGAAGAGCAGACTGTCAGTTTGGCCGCCCAGGTAGTAGAACAAAGAAACAAAAACAGAATAACAAGACTAAACGACTTTATACCTCTCTCCTTCATTCTCTTGACCTCTATTACTTATCGACCTATGCCGAGATAGGCAAAACCCAACTTTCCGGCCTGGTCAGGGTCATATACGTTTCTGGCATCGACCAGATTGGGGTGATTCATTACTTTTTTAATTCTTTCCAAGTTCAATTCCCGGAATTCGTTCCATTCTGTGACTAAAATCAAGCAGTCCGCCTTCTTGGCGCATTCATAAGGATCTTTGGCAAAAACCACTTTTTTCAGAAACTTTTTGGCTTCCGGCATGGCGACCGGGTCAAAAGCCTTTATTTTAGCTCCTTCGGACTGCAATCTTTTGATAATATATAAAGCCGGTGCTTCCCGGGTATCATCGGTGTTAGGTTTAAAGGATAAACCTAAGACTCCAATTTGTTTTCCTTTCAGATTTCCTAAAAGCTCTCTGGCCTTCGACACGATTACTTCTCTTCTCTGTCGATTGACCTCCCAGACCGCTTCTCCGATTTGGAAGTTATAGCCCACTCTTTCTGAAATTTTATTCAATCCGACCAAATCTTTAGGGAGGCAGGAGCCGCCAAAGCCAGCTCCGGCATGTAGAAACTTCGGTCCGATTCTTTTATCCAATCCCATCGCCTTAGCCACAATTTGAACATTGGCGCCGGTCAATTCGCACAAATTAGCCATCTCGTTTATAAAGCTAATCTTGGCGGCCAAAAAGCAATTGGTGGCATATTTAATCAGTTCGGCTGTCTCAAAATTCGTGAACACAAAAGGGGTCTCGATTAAATATAATGGGCGGTAAATCTCCTTCATTATCTGTAACGCCTTATTTGAATCGGAGCCTAAGATGACCCGGTCCGGACGCATAAAATCTTCGACTGAGGAGCCTTCTCTTAGAAATTCCGGATTGGCTACCAGGTCAAACCTTACGCCTTTTTTACAGTTCTCCCGTATCAACTTTTTCAATTTTCGAGCAGTTCCCACCGGGGCAGTGCTTTTATTGGTTATGACTTTATAGCCTCTCAAGTAACCGGCCATCTGGATGGCAGCCTTTTCCAGAGCAGAAGTATCCGGATATCCATCCTTTCCCGGCGGTGTTCCTACTGCTAAGAAGATTACTTCTGCCGACTCTATTGCTGGCTTCAACTCCGTGCTGAATCTCAATCTTCCTTTAGCCTGATTTCTGTGAAGCAGCTCCTCTAAGCCAATTTCGTAGATGGGACAAACTCCTTTGTTCAAAAGGGAGATTTTCTTTTTGTCGCTGTCGACGCAGGTGACATTCAGGCCAAAGTCGGATAGACAGGTTCCTGCTACCAGGCCGACATAGCCGGTGCCTATCACACAAATGTTCTTAGGCATTTTTATACCAGTGCAGGAAGTGGTCTATCCCCTCTTCGATTGAGGTCGCAGGCTTATAGTCCAAAAGTCGGGAGGCTTTGGAAATAGAAGCCCAGGTGACTTTGGGCTCGGCTTTTTCTTCGGGAAGATAAACCAGCTTGGCCTGCTTGCCTAAATTCTCTTCCAGAAGACGAATCAGGTCACTGAGCCTTACCCTCCGGGAATTTCCCAGATTAATGATTTCGTAAGAGAATCTCCTCTTCGTCACAGCCATAATTCCAGAAATAATATCATCAATATAAGTATAATCTCTCTGGCTGTCTCCTTTCCCGTAAATCTGAATTGGTTTTCCGCTCTTTATCAACTTAGTGAATTTGTGGATGGCCATATCCGGCCTCTGCCGGGGGCCATAGACCGTGAAGAATCTCAAGACAGCCATATTCATTCCATAGAGTCGATGATAGATGTAGCAGATTTGCTCTCCGCCTAATTTGGTGACGCCGTAGGGAGAAAGGGGATTTAACCGTTTTTCGCTCTCGCGGTAAGGAATTTTGCAATCTCCATAGACTGAAGAGGAAGAGCCGAAGATGAAATCCCTCGCCGGGTGTTGGCAGCAGGCTTCCAAGAGGTTGATAGTTCCGTTGATGTTGACGTCTGCGTAGGAGATGGGGTCTTTCAAAGAGCTTCTCACTCCGGCTTTAGCAGCCAGGTGAATCACTTTATCGAACTTTACTTTCCTAAAAACTCTCTCTAAAAAGCGCCTGTCCCGTATATCGCCTTCCAGCAGAGAAAAATTCTGGCTGGCCAGGGCATTTCTTAAGTTCCTTCTTTTGATTTTGGGGTCGTAATAAGGGTCAAAATTATCGACCACCCAAACCTCATATCTGCTGGCGAGCATCCGTTCTGCCAGAAGAGAACCGATGAACCCCGCCCCTCCGGTCAAAAGAATTCTCATCTACCAATAAAGAGAGGTCGGGCTATTCCGACCCCTCATAGTTCAATTTAGGCCTAAATCTGCAAAAGTCAACACAAATAAATCCCTTGACAGCCTCAAGTTGGCTTAGGTTATTTTCGCTACAATCAAATGCCAGAGCTACCTCTTATCAGACCGGATATTATAGTCAGCCAGCAGGAATCTGAAGGTCAAATATATTACATCCTCAAAGACCCTTTAACCCGCAAGTTCTTCCGGGTCAAAGAGCCGGAGTATCTGGTTATCCAGAATCTGGATGGGAAGACCGGTTCGGAAGAGATTATTCAGAAGCTTCAGGCTCAGTTTGGTCTCTCTGCCACTTCAGAGACTATAGAGAAATTCATTTCTCAGCTGGAAAGTTATGGCTTTTTGGTCTCTGAAGAATATAGCCGGGAGTCAACTCGGTTAGCCTATCAGACCAAAAGAAAAAGGTCTCTTTTTCAGAAGATAATCTTTATTAAGCTGAAGGCTTTTGACCCCAATGCGTTATTAGACAGGCTCTTCCCCCGATTCAGGTTCACGTTTAAGAGAACCTTCATTTTACTCACATTTCTGGCAGTTTTGATAGGGATTTACATAACTATTGACCAGTGGGGCCAGTTCAGCTACTCGATTTCCAGCCTGTACAAGCTTTCTTCGATTTTAGGCATCTGGCTGACCGCGTTCTGGGTAGTCTCTCTGCATGAATTCGCCCATGCTTTTACCTGCAAATTCTATGGCGGAGAAGTACGGGAGATGGGATTTCTTTTGCTTTACTTCCAACCCTGCTTCTACTGCAATCTATCAGATGCCTGGCTCTTCCCGGAAAGAAGCAAAAAACTCTTAGTCGGCTTCTCCGGGGCTTACTTTCAAATTTTCATCTGGGCTATGGCCACGGTGATTTGGCGAATTACTGAGCCGGAGGCGTTTATAAACCAGTTTGCCTTTATTACCATGATTACCTCTGGAGTTCTGGTGCTGTTTAATTTCAATCCCCTGATTAAGCTGGATGGTTACTATTTACTTTCGGACTATCTGCAGATTCCTAATCTCCGGAAGAAAGCTTTCCATTACTTAGGTAATTGGTTCAAGAGATATATCTTGCGGCTGCCGGTGGAATTGCCACCTGCTTCAGCCAAGGAGAAAAAAGTCTTCCCGGTTTATGGGATATTGGCGCTGATATACTCGATTCTCTTGCTGGGTTTTGTCTTCATAAAGATAGGAGGGTTTCTCATCAGCCGCTTAGAGGGGGTGGGATTTGTTTTGTATTCTATCCTGCTTTTGGTTATTTTCAAGACGCCGTTACAGATTTTAGTAGCCGGATTCGGTCAGTTTCTTTTATTCAAAAAAGAGTCCATGAAAAGCCCTAAGAAGCTGGTCATAAACTTAAGCGTAATAATCCTAATTCTGGCCCCGTTGGTTTTGGTCAAAATCAACCTGAAGGTCTCCCGGCCCTGCGAAATCAGGGCTATTCAGACCTACACCCTGAGTAACCAGTCCCAGGCCTACGTGGCGGAAGAAAAACTTTTCATAGAAGGAAGTGAGGAGAAAAGGTCGGTCAATTACTTCCGCACCATCTCCTCTCAATATGGATTAATCAGACTGGATCCGATGGTAAAAGAGGGGCAAAAAGTTCGATCTGGAGATTTAATTGCCACCATGGCCTCTAATCAATATCGAAACGACCTCAAGACCGCCGAGGCCAAGATTCAGGCCTCCCGCGCCAGCTATGAGTTGTTAAGAAAGGGACCCCGTAAAGAAGAAATAGAGAAAGCCCGGGATAGAGTCGGACAACTAAAAACCCAATTGACCACCAAAGAGCAAGAGCATGGCCGCTGGCAAAAGCTCTGGGAGCAGAAACTGGTTTCCCAACAAGAATGGGATAAGGCTAATACTGATTACGAAGTCCTTAAGTCCGATTTAGCCATCGCCGAAAATGAACTCAACATTCTTTTGACTTCTCCCCGGCCGGAAGAATTGGAAAGAGCCAAAGCAGAATTAGAGCAGCTGCAAGCTCAGGCCGCCTATTACCAAGAGCAGGTGGAATCGAGTCAGATTAAAACCCCGATTTCAGGAGTGGTCACCAAAGTGAGGCCCAGCGGGGATATCGTCTCGGTCGTCCGCTATGACTCAGTTCTGATAATGATTCCTGTAGCCGAAAAAGACATGGACATAGTTCAGGCAGGACAGATAACCAGAGCTAAGGTCAAAAGCTACCCCGGGAAAACTTTTTTAGGAAAAGTTACCAAAGTTCCTACCCAGGGAGAATTGTTAGACAATCGAACCGTATTCTGGGTCACTGCCAAGACCTCCAACTCAGATTTTGTACTAAAACCGGGGATGACCGGCCGGGCCAAGATCTACTGTGGGAAAAGACCAATACTTTCCATCTTTATCCGCAAGATAATCCGCTGGTTTAGAGTCGAAGTCTGGTCCTGGTTCTAACTATATTCGGTAGACTTTTGTACAGCGACCACAATATGTAGATTCACATGTTTGTACCATCGCTTTTTGTTCAATTTTTTACTTGACAAAATTATGAACAACCTTTTCTTGGTCTTAGAGGTTTATACCGGGGTGGTGGAAAGTTAGTCGTCTCCCACCAGGACGGCGGGAAACGCTAAACCCTTCTGTCACCCCTGCCAAACAAAAAAAGTTTTTCAAAGACAAGAGTCATCGCAAAGATGAGGAAAATTCTTATCAAGGACAGAGGGATGCCAAAGGAGGTGATTTAATGGAACTGAAGGAATTACTCATTGAGGAGCTGGAGGAGAGAATCGCTCCAGGGTCGGTATCGGCTTCCGGTTAGGAAATCTTGCTTCTGGGACGATAACTGACTAACAGCTCCATTTGGAAGGCCGCTTGAAAAAGCGGCCTTCAGTTTTTCTTGAGCCCATTTTAAGTTCAGAGACAGTGGCCGTCTTCTATTCCTACCCAGAAAATCCTTGACAGTGACCCCTACTGAAAATAGGTTGTCATTAAATAACAGCAGGTCTGAAAAGACTATCAGATGCGAACGTGATTTGGTGTCTTCAAATTAAAGGAGGTGGGATGAGAACAGATTTTGCACAGGCGCTGTAAGAAGATTAGATGCACAAATGTCTTAGAAATTGATTAAACCATGGAGGGAGGAAGAATGAAGCGAAGTGCTTCAGCAGTTTTAGTGATTTTGGCAGTAGCCCTGGTAACCCCAATAGCTTTCGGACAGGTCTCGGTTCCCAATCTGGTAAACTTTCAAGGCCGGCTTCTGAACAGCTTAGGCTCTCCGGTGGCCGACGGAAGCTACGGCGTTACTTTTAGGTTATTTAACACTCCTGCGGGTGGCACCTTAGTCTGGGCTGAGACCAGTTTAGTAAACACCAGCAGTGGAGTTTTTACCCATCAATTAGGGGCGGATAATCCGTTCAGCGTAACTCTGTTTCAAGATTACGACTCGCTGTTCTTAGAGATTGTGGTGGGAGGTGAAACCATCACTCCCCGGACTCGCCTGACCAGCGCTCCTTATACTCGACTGGCCGGAGGAATTGAAGTTCCCAGCAATTATTTTGATCCCGAGACGCTTTCGATTGCCACCAACCAGTTTCACGCGCACAGCATCAAGACCTTCGGTTCAGACGGACAGGAGCAATTCCGGGTATGGGGGGACGGCTGGGGAGAGATTTATCTCTACGACCAGAGTGTTACCAACGATCGTACGATTGTCTTAAGCGCGACCGGCAACAGCGGCGGCCAGCTCAGCTTAAACCAGGAAGACGGGACCTCTGGAATGTTTCTCAGAGGAGGCACTACTCTTGTCGGAGCAACCTTGACCATGCGGGACCTGGATGGGATAACCACAGTAAGTTTTGATGCCGACGGGATTGGCAACAGTGCAGCTCTCTTGCCCACCAGCTCGGTCTCGGCAGTGGAAATGTACGATGAGCCAGGGATAGCCCACAGCTTCGACTTTGGAAACGTATCTTTAACAACCACCACTACCGCGTACGACACAGTTTCGATAACCGCACCCGGCTCAGGTTACGTACTGGTCACTGCCCATGGATATTTCCAGATTGTCCATACCAATGGAACCAGAGACCTAGGCCGTGCCTACCTATCAGATATAGCCGGAGACCCAGATTTTGATAACTTTACCATCTTTGCCTATGATACTAACCTCCCGACTGGGGCTGGCAACATTTATCAACCTATCGCAATTACAAAGGTGACCTCTGTTTCCGCAGGAAACCATACCTACTATCTGAATGCCGATAAGACAACTGGTGCCAGCGTGGAACTCGCACGAACCCACCTCACCGCCATGTTTTTCCCCACTAACTATGGGACAGTAGAGAATACCATAGCATCCAAGACAGGATATGAGCAATTGACATCAGGCGCGATTCCTGAAAGCGGGATACAGACTGCACAGGTCGGTTTCATAACGGTTGAAGAACACCAGGCTGAGATGGAGAAAGAACTAGCCGCTATGCGCGCCGAGCTGGAAGCCCGGATTCAGAAACTGGAAAAGCATTTTAACCCGACCGGCCCCTCCCAGGGTGTTGACCAGTAGGAGGAGACCATGAAGAGAAAAACACACCTACTGATTGCTAGTTCGGTTTTACTACTCTTTCTGGCAGCCCCGGCCCTCTCGGAGAAAGCTAAGATTCCGGCTGCATCCGATCCAGTTCCCCAGGTGGACAAATCCAAACCATTTGTTACCCCTACTGCTCCAGGGCAAGTTGAGGCTAAGAGGCCCCAGAGTTCTGCTGCCCCCAACTATGACCTGAGCTGGCTCTCTATCAATGGCGGCGGAGCCAGTTACGGCACTTCTGCCAGCTACCGATTAGGTTACAGTGTGGGCCAGTCGGTAGCCGGAGAAGGGAACTCCGCCAGTTACAACTTAGGCATCGGCTTCTGGTATGGAGCAAGCCCACTCTGTCTGGCGATTCCCGGAGATGTCAATGGAGCAGGAGGGATAACCCTGACAGACATAATCTATCTCGTAAATTATTATTTTGACAAAGACCGACCGGCCACCAGCTGTGTTGGTTCCGACCCTGGCAATTGCTGGGAACCGGTTCCCCTATGCCGTGGCGAAATCAATGGGATTGCGGGGATAACATTGACAGACATAATTTACTTGGTCAACTATTACTTTGATAAGGACCGCCCGGCCACTGCATGTCTGGGATCTTCTCCGGGCAACTGCTGGACCCCGGTAGCCAGCGGGACTTGTTGCCTGCCTGTGCCTTAGGAATCTTAACCATCTGACAAACAGAAGGGAGCCTGACTGGCTCCCTTTTTTTCAACCACCTTTCCGGATTTCGATTTAATCAGCTAAGATAAGATAGGGTTTTCTTCAACGAGATATGCGTTGGAATTAGTGCATCCCCAGCTGCCAGGCTAAAAAGCTGTAGGTATCCACCGTATTCTCAATTCTTTTGGCGGTGGGCTTTCCCTGGCCATGCCCGGCCTTGGTTTCTACCAGAAGTAAAATCGGCGCCTCCCCTGAAGTCGCCTGCTGCATTCTGGCAGCCATCTTGAGGGCATGCAGGGGATGAACCCGGCTGTCTGATTCGCCGGTCATAAATAAAGTCGCCGGATAAGAGGGCCCCTCTTTTACGTGCTGATAAGGGGAATAAGCATACAGATACTTGAACTGAACAGAATCATCGGCCGAGCCATATTCCGGAACCCAGTATTTGGCAATCAGGAATTTGTCGTATCTGAGCATGTCCAAAAGAGGGACCGCACAGATGGCCGCTTTGAACAGCTCCGGCCTTTGAACCAAAGCAGCTCCTACTAAAAGACCGCCGTTGCTTCCACCGGAGATGGCTAACTTCTTAGGGCCGGTGTATCGATTTTGAATCAAGTATTCGGCTGCGGCAATAAAATCGTCAAAGACATTCTGCTTTTTATCCAGCATGCCGGCTTTATGCCATTCTTCTCCATATTCTCCCCCACCCCTCAGATTGGGTAGTGCATAGACTCCTCCCTTATCCAGCCACCATAAACGGGTGGCGGAAAAATTAGGGGTCATGCTGGCGGTGAAACCTCCATAGCCGGTCAATAAAGTGGGGTTGCTGCCGTCTAACTTCAACCCCTTCTTATGCACGATAAACATGGAGATTCTGGTTCCATCCTTGGAGGGATACCAGACCTGTTTGGTCTCATAGGCTGAGACATCAACCTTCACCGGAGTCCGATAGTATTCAATCAGTGCGTTACGCTTGAAGTCATAGCGAAATATGGCAGGCGGATAAGCAAAGGAGGAAAAACCGATAAACAGCTCGTCGCTATCCCATTTTCCGCTCAATTCGCCCACTGAACCCAGGCCGGGGAGTCCGATTTCGAATTCGGGTTTCCCCTGCAAAGAGAAGACCTTAAGCTGGGAAGAGGCGTTGTGCAAATATTCCACCACCAGCTTATGATTTAGAATCTCGAAATGCTGAAGCAAGTCTTTTTCCTCGGGAATCAAAAGCTTCCAGTTCTGCTCGCCCGGCTGCTTCAAGTTTATGGCAATAACTTTGAAGAAAGGGGCGCCGTCATTGGTCATAAGATAGAAGGTGTCCCCTAATATCTCCCCCTGATAAGTGGCTTTCTGTCCTCGAATCAGATGCAGAAAGTCTCCTTTAGCAGTGAGGTCCTTGACATAGATATCGTTGTAATCGCTGGAGCCGACTGAGGCATAGATGGCCAGATACTTATCGTCTTTGGATAGCTGAACTCCGAAGAGCATCTCTTTTTTCTGGGGATACTCAAATATCAGCTGGTCATTATCCGGGTCGTCTCCCAATCTGTGGTAGAAGACTTTCTGATTGTAATTTTCTTCCCCCTTGGGAGTGGTGCCGGGCTTGGGGAATCTGGTGTAGTAGAAACCCTGATTATCCAGAGTCCAGATGACGCTGGAGAAGCGGCAGCCGGGGATGGTGTCTTTTAAGTCTTTTTTGTTTCCCACCTCCCTGACCATCAAGGTACTCTGCTCATTGCCGCTCGGAGAAACTCCGTATGCAATCAGAGAGCCATCTTCAGTAGGATACCACCAATCCATGGAAACTGTTCCATCCGCACTGAAAGTATTAGGGTCAATCAAAACTTCTGGCTGGCTGTTGAGGTCTTTCTGAACATATAAGACCGACTGGTTCTGCAGCCCGTCATTTTTCATGACAAAGTACCGGTTCCCCTTTTTATAGGGAGCGCTCACTTTGGGATAATTCCACAATTCGGTGATGCGTTTTTCAATCTCCCTGCGCTGCGGAATCCGGTCAAGATAGGAGCGGGTGAGTTTATTTTCCTCCTCCGCAAATTTCCAGACCTCCGGGTCAGAGTCATTTTCCAGCCAGCGGTAAGGGTCGGATATTATGACTCCGTGCAACGTGTCAGCCACATCGACCGTCCTGGCTATTGGATAGCTCGGTTTGGAAGCATTAACTGCAGAGATGAAAAGGAGATCTAAAAATAATGAGGCTACAAATCTTAAGTAGACCTTTCGTGGAACGGCTATTCTCACTACTTCCTCCTGATTGGTTAAAAAGAAAGAGAAGGCTCTTCTATTGCCGAAGTAAAGCTGATCTCTCTTAAAAAGATGCTCCGGTATTTAGCTTTTAGTTTGCGGCTCTAATTTCTCCTCGATTTTGCCTTCCACTTCAGAGATTTTAGCCTCTTCCTCTTCCGATTTGCGCTCTAATAGATTTTCCCCTTCCCGGTGCTTATAAGTAATCAAAAAAGCGATGGTCTGGCCGCAGGTGAAAGTGGCCAAACCATAGCCTACCATTAGAAAGAAAATTATTATCAGGGTTATGCCGATCAAAAAGGCGGCAATTCCCTCGGTAATACCCAGGCCGGTTCCTCCCGGGGCCATGGCAAAATGATAGCTGATGGAAGAACCGGGATAAAGGGTAGTAAAGAAGTCTAATACATTCGGCAAAGGGAGATAAGACATGGCCGCCTGGAAAATGTCGTCTAATTTTGAACCCATGGTCGATCCACAGGCCCAGTTTATCAGCTGGAAAGTCCGCATCACAAAGTAGCCAAAAACAAACATTCCCAATTTAGCCAGGATCGCGGTTAGGGCAGTATATCCGAAAAACCTCCCGGGCTGATTCCAGACCGTCTGGAAATACTCTACTACAGTTGTAAAAGTATCAGATTTCAGGCTTCCCACTACTGCCGGAGTCAAAACCAGCGAGACAAAAAAGACAAAGGCCACAAAGACGGTGAACAGAGCAGAGACAAATATGGGAATTCCGTAAAAGAGCCCAAAGAATAGTTCCCCCACTGCCGGGATTCTGCCAATCAGGCCCAGAACTGCCCCCCCAATGACGAGTATTACTATGAGAACAAAAAGAGTCAATGGAGAAAAAAGGACTGCCGAGATTCTCCCTTTGAGGAAGCGCAAGGCTTCCCGGGTCGAATAGAATTGGTCTCCTCTCAACTCTTCATAAGTGACCTTGGCCACGGCAGTGGAAAAAAGGAGCCAGAAGGAGAACCAGAAAAGCAGCCCTAAAACCCAGATGACCGCCGAGAGCCAGTTGCCGTATCCAAAGTCATAAAAGGGGAAAAGGCCAAAGTAATTCCAGGTCTGGGCCACGGTCTGGCCGGAAAGCAAGTAGGCCAGATAAGTCAAAATCAGATAACCCAAATACCCAATCAGCAATCCCAAGGTTTGTAGAACCAGTCTCTTTCCGGTGGAAATAGCCAGCCTCGGGGCTTTAAACAGGTCTCTCCAATCGAAATGCATCTGCATCGATTCCTCCTTTTTGAAGGGACGCAAGAATTTAAGGGGAATTGAGATGGGATGTCAAGAGAAATTAGGGCCTGGCTGAAGAAGGTTACTCTAAAGAGTTGTATATAATGCTATTGTCCTGAGAGAGAAAAAGTATTAATCTATGAGTCAATTATGGAAGCAGGAGGGTGTCACAAAACAGACTTCCCTTAGTTGGGTTGAAAGATTCACACGGCAGCCGATTCAGATGATGTAACTAATTTTGCAAAGAGGTAGAAAGGATCGATATGAAGCAATCTAAAACACAGCTGACATTAAGAAAAAAGATTAAAGATAGAACCGCCATAGTGGGGGTAATCGGTCTTGGTTACGTGGGGCTCCCCTTAGCAGTGGAGTACGGCAATTCCGGGTTTGAAATCATCGGACTGGACATCAACCCCAAGAAATGCAAGACCATCAATTCCGGCAGATCAGACATCGACGATGTGCCGGATGAAGAGGTGAAGAAATTAGTCGATAGCAAGAAGCTCTGGGCTACCACGGATTTTAGTTATTTGAAGCAATCCGACTGCATCTCCATCTGCGTCCCCACTCCCTTGAACAAGACCAAGGATCCGGATGTCTCTTTTATCTTGGAAGCGGTCGAGCAGGTCAGAAAGTACCTGCGGCCCGGGCAGCTAGTAGTTTTAGAGTCCACCACCTACCCCGGCACTACCGAAGAGTTGATTCTTCCCAAATTAGAGTCCACCGGTTACAAGGCTGGCGAAGATTTCTTTTTAGTCTTCTCCCCGGAAAGAGTGGACCCCGGCAATCAAGTCTTCAAGGTTAAAAACACCCCCAAGATAGTCGGTGGCATTACCAAGGTCTGTACCGAGATGGGGAAAATCTTTTACGAGCAGGTGATTCAGGAAGTACACACGGTTTCATCCTCTCAAGCGGCAGAGATGGTCAAGCTTCTGGAAAACACCTTCCGGGCGGTCAATATCGGCCTGGTCAACGAAGTGGCCCTGATGTGCGACCGATTAGGTTTGAGCGCCTGGGAAATCATCGAGGCGGCTTCCACCAAGCCCTTTGGTTTCATGCCTTTTTATCCGGGCCCCGGTTTAGGCGGCCACTGTATTCCGATTGACCCTCACTACCTTTCTTGGAAACTGAAAGCGCTGAACTACTACGCCCGCTTCATTGAGTTAGCCGGGGATATTAACTCCCATATGCCGGAATATGTAGTAGAGAGAGTCTCCTTGCTACTTAACCGGCATGGTAAAGCCATTCAGGGCTCGAAGATATTGGTCTTAGGAGTAGCCTATAAAAGAGACATAAAAGATGTCCGAGAATCGCCGGCCCTGGATGTCTTCAAACTTCTGGCCAGCCGGGGAGCGGAGGTTTTCTATAATGACCCCTACGTACCGGTCTTAAAGATGGACGACTTAGACGAGAAATCGATCAAGTTGAGCGAGAAATTGTTGCGGAGCTGCGACTGTGCGGTCATCGTAACCGACCACACCTGCTACGATTACCGCTGGATTGTGGCCAATTCCAAGTTGGTGATGGATACCCGCAACGCCACCAAGGACGTCAAGGAATTCCGAGAGAGGATAGAAAGACTGTAAACTTAAGCCAAGGAGGGGGAATGAAAAAATTATTAGCAGGGAGCATATTGAGCCTGGCTTTTATCTGGCAGGCCGGCGTGGCTTCACCTCTGGAGAAGATTCCTGCTGACAGCTGGGTCTATCCGGTCATCGATCAACTCTATACCGCTGGTCTTTTTCCCGAACTGCACCGCAGTTTAAGGCCTTATACCCGAGGCCAAATTGCAGATTATTTAATTCAGCTTAGAGCCAGGGAATCCTCCGGTAAATTGCACTTGGCGAATTGGCAGGAATGGCTGATAGAAAAACTGGAGGATGAATTCGAATATGAAATTAAACTTAACCGGAACGGAAGCGAGCAGAAAAACCAGCTCAAGATTAATCCACAGGGAGTCTTTCGTCTAAGACACTTAGAGAATGAGCCCAGCTTGGGCCGGGGACAGCTCTTCATCTCCGGCAACTGGGAGTGGAACAATCGATTCATCTTTCAGACCAGAGGTGTTCTGGACAACCGGGGGGAGGAGGACCCCAATTTCCTGGCTCAGGAGTGGAAAAAAGGTTTGACCGGAATGTTTGACCGGGGCTATTTCGGTATTAAAGCCTCTCCTTTTTATATTACTTTGGGAAGAGATTATCAGCGCTGGGGGCCGGGAGAACAGGGGCTGCTTTTCTCTTCCAATGCTCCAGCATTAGACTTTGCCAGTTTCGAAATCGGCACTGGCAAATTCAAATTCAGCTACTTTACCTCTTGGCTGGATACTATCCTAGTCTTCGATTCTGCCGCAGGCCCAAAACCTGCCAATCGCTACATCTCCGGGCACCGCTTAAATTTTAAACATCCGGCTGGCTGGGAAATAGGCCTCTCCGAGATGATTGTCTATGGAGGGATAGATAGGAAAGTAGAGCTCTTTTATCTGAATCCGGTCCTGCCTTATTATGTGGAGCAATACAATCACAATGTGGATGATAATTCTCTGTGGAATCTGGAATTCGCCCTGACTTTCTGGAAGAATAAGGAGTTTTACGGCGAGCTATTGATTGACGATTTCCAGTATGACTTCGTCAGCGAGCCGAATCAAATAGGTTATACCCTGGGAACCAGATTAACAGATTTCCTGGGCTGGCAAGGGAGTTTTTGGAACCTGCAGTACACTCGGGTCGGCACCTTCGTCTATGGCCAGCAGAGGCCCTGGAACCGCTACACTTACCATGATGTTGTCCTGGGTCATTTTTTTGGCTCTGATTTTGACCAGTGGCAGTTCTCGCTCCAATATTTGCCTCATAAATACTTAACAGTTTCATTAGATGCGAACTATCGCCGACAGGGAGAGATGACCGCGGATAGCACCTATCCTAATCCAATCCCCAAAAACATACCCTTCCCCTCTGGTGTGGTGGAAAAGGCTTGGGCCGGTGGAGCAGGCCTAAAATTTCAGCCGGATGCTCATTTGATTGCCAATTTGAATTTGGCCTATCAGGATTTCAAAAACTATCAGCATGTCTCTGGCCGGAAGCACAATAGTTGGACCATACAACTTCTTCTAAATTACAATTTCTGGAAAGAATTCTGGCTGTGACGAAAAAAATCAGGGTCTATTCCCCTGCTAAGATTAATTTATTTCTCAAGGCCCTTCGGCAGAGAAAAGATGGTTTTCATGACATTCTCTCCTGGATGCAGATGGTTGATTTGCAGGACCAAATTGACTTACAAAAAACTTCCCAGGGGATAGAAATCATCAGTGACCAAAAAAGCGTTCCTACTGACAGCAGTAATCTGGCTTTTTGGGCGGCTGAGTTTTTCTTACACAAGACCAAGATTGCCGGCGGGGTGAGAATTATGATTAAGAAAAGAATCCCAGTTGGGGCCGGCTTAGGTGGAGGGTCTTCGAATGCTGCTTCCGTTTTAATGGGATTGCAGAAGCTCTTTAAGACTAAATTGACTTATGCCGAGATAATTATCTTAGCCAAAAAGCTCGGCTCGGATGTTCCTTTCTTCTTTACCTCCGGTTCGGCTTTGGCAGCTGGCCGGGGGGAAAAACTACATTCTCTAAGATTGCCTCTGAATTATTGGCTGGTCCTGGTCAACCCCGGATTTGAGGTGAGCACTAAATGGGCTTACAGCCAGGTGGAAGCGAGTCCAATCAAGCATCGTTTGGCTCTGAAAGCCAAGCAACTGACCTTAGCAGAGATTTTAGTTCAACAGAAAAAATTAGGAAATGACTTTCAAAAAATTGTATGCCGCAGATTCCCGGAAGTAGGCCTGATTATCGAGAAGCTGGAAAAATCAGGTGCTTTATATGCTGCCATGAGCGGCAGCGGCCCTACGGCGTTTGGAATTTTCAAAGACAGAAGTACTGCCAGGCAGGCAGCCCGAAGATTGAAACTAAAGAAAACCTGGAGGGTCTGGGTGGTCAGGCCGATTCGCTTTAGATAACTTGCCCTTGCAACCCTTGCCAAAGAGTAGTATCTTTTGAACCGTAAGTTATCGGATTGGCAATTTCAAAACGGGAAGTCCACGTAGCTATGTTGACATTTTAATTTTTGGGGCGTAGCCAAGCTGGCAAGGCACAAGACTTTGGATCTTGCATCCCAGGTTCGAATCCTGGCGCCCCAGAAAAAGTGCCTGTTTAATAATCGCGGAAGACGTTTCACGAGAAGGAAAGAGTTGAAGAATATGAAAGTCTCGCCCCGAACGGTCGGGAGCGTCAGGGCGCCAGACGGCGTAGAGATCCGCTTTGAGGACGACGGACAGGGCGAGCCTGACCTGGTCTTCGTTCACGGTTGGTCTTGCGACCGCTCTTACTGGCGTGCTCAGATGGACCACTTCGCAGTGTCGCATCGCGTAGTGACCGTCAACCTCGGCGGCCACGGCGACTCCAGCCTCGGACGGAAGGACTGGACGATGACTGCCTTCGGCGAAGATGTCCGGGCGGTGGTCAAGGCGCTCGACTTGCGAAAGGTCGTGTTGGTAGGACATTCGATGGGCGGCCCCGTGATCGTAGAGGCAGCGCGGCTCTTACCAGAACGGGTAGTTGCGCTCGTACCCGTCGACGTTTTCCACGACGTGGAGTACCGTTGGAGCGTGGAGGAACTCGAGGCCTATCTTGCTCCGCTGCGCGCTGACTTCCGCAAGAGAACCGAAGCTCTTGTACGAAGTTTTTTTCCGGCCCGTGCGGACTCAAAGCTGGTCGAGTGGGTCGCCTGCGACATGGCCGAGGCGCCGCCCGAAGTTGGGATTTCGGCTATGGAGAATGTCCGCCGTTACAACCAAGCCGAGGGGCTGGCGTCGGTGAAGGTTCCGGTGCGACTGATCAACTCAGACTTTTGGACCACGGACGTGGAGGCCGCGCGGCGTTACAAGCCGGATGTGCAGCTGGCGGTCATGCCGGGCGTGGGCCACTTCCTGATGATAGAGGCCCCGGACGAGTTCAATCGACTCTTGGCGCGTGCAGTTAGCGAGCTGGTGGTAACGGCCAAGTGAAAAGGCCTCCAGTCTGATGCTGAAATCAGAGTTCTAAACTTGTCCCAGACTCCCAGCTTGTACCGAGCGAACGGAGTGAGTGGTTCGACTATGCTCACCACAAGTCGAGGGATTTATTCCAGAGTTAAATAGATGAATAATAAAAAATCTTCGTGGTTTGTCTATATGGTCAAATGTAAAGACGGTTCCATCTATACGGGTATCTCGAATGATGTTGAGGACAGAATAAAGGAGCATAATTCAGGTCAGGGAGGGAAATATACGGCTAGTAAAAGACCCGTCAGGCTAATTTTTAGGGAAGAGCAAACGGATAAGTCTTCAGCTCTTAGAAGGGAAGGGCAGATTAAAAATTGGGGTAGAGTGAAAAAAGAGGCTTTATCTAGGTTTGGTTCGGCTCGTTCCGATTCGCTCGCCTTGAGCCCGCCCAGAGCGAAGCCGAGGGGCGAAGCCGAAAGGCTCGCCCTGAGTTTATCGAAGGGTCAGAGTGAACAAGCTCATCATGAATAGGTTCTCGAGGCAGTGATGGATGTTTCCCTCGATTGCGCTTCCTCGACTGCGCTCGGAACAAGTCGGGACAAGCGAGTCCTGGCGCCCCAGTTTATCCCGAGTGCAGTGGTTCGACTCCGGCCCGGGGAGAAAATAAGTGTCTGAAAATATGGGGTTAGATCTCCATTGTAATTCTTTATTGCAATCCAGAGATAAGATTATTATTTTACAATAGATAGAATTAATCCAAGAGAAATCTGGGGGATCGAGAGACTCCGCTGAAAGAGGAGTAGTGTTGCATTTCTCTTAAAACAGATATGATTGAACATCTAAACTCTCTCGCAGCCCTTCTTCAAATCATTAAGAGTGCCCCTAATAAAATATGGACAAATAGACAAAGTGTTTTGGAATTTGTAAGTCTGTTAGTAGCCGTAATAATTTTCTTTTATGCACTTAGAACCGATTTGACGAACTCAATTACCAACAAAACAGCAGCATTATTGAAAGAGCAACCATATCAGACATTGGGTTGGGGCCAGGATACGACTTTGTTTGAGAAAGTTTACAAAGAATACAGGGATGAGCTTGCGGAACCAAAGTCATTTGAAGAACAGGCTCTGCGTGTGGTCCACGCCCATGAAAGGTCATTCAATGTGAAGAGGTTTCCTTTTACCTCCAGTACTTTGTTTGTCCAGACACAAACCGATTCAAATTGATACATTTCAAAATCAAGAATCCAATAACCGAAATAAAATCAATCGAAGATGCAATTGTAAGCCGCCCATCCGGACTAGCTCAGACCAAACAATACTTGTTTCAATTCATAACAGAAGGTACTTCTAGCAGGTTTCTGCTTATTGGAAAGAATCAACGGCCCGTTCCAACTATACTGATACCATGAAAGCGCCGTGTCCTCCAGGAATTAGTATACTGGAGTTCATTAAAGATGAAAGGAGGACACAATCATGGTCATCGAAGCAAGAACCGTCATTGGGATGGACATTGGGAAAAA
>Ga0209172_10003954_pt1 | contig 21241 bp, 26 predicted proteins | sample LarsenN4metaG_FD_184113 | JGI IMG/M metagenome (GOLD analysis project Ga0209172, IMG submission 184113) | Hot spring sediment bacterial and archeal communities from British Columbia, Canada, to study Microbial Dark Matter (Phase II) - Larsen... ... | reverse complement strand
GAGATGCCTGCCGGCAGAAAGCCGATACAGACGGAGATCGTGACGTCCGCAAAACGGAATGCGGCGTACGAAAAGATACGAACGCTATTGAAGGAGGGCCGCCAAGCATATGTTATCTGCCCGCGCATCGATGAACCGGATCCGGCAAAACAACTTGCGCTTCAGGCGCGCTCGGTCGCCTCCGAGCTCTCGCGCCTATCAAAGGAAGTATTTCCCCAATACGCCGTCGCGCCGCTCCATAGCAAGATGACACCCGGAGAAAAAGAAGAAACGATGACCCGATTCGAGAAGGGAGAGATAGATATCTTGGTGTCGACATCCGTCGTCGAGGTCGGTGTCAACGTGCCGAATGCGACGGTCATCATGATCGAAGGAGCAGAGCGCTTTGGCCTTGCGCAACTGCACCAGTTGCGCGGCCGCGTGATGCGCTCCACGCATCAGCCGTACTGCTTCCTCATGGTCGACAAATCAACGGATAACGCGCGGCTCAAAGCGATCGTATCAGCGAAGAACGGATTTGAACTTGCCGAGAAGGACCTCGAGATTCGTGGCGCGGGCGAGTTGTACGGACGCAAGCAATGGGGCATTTCCGACATCGGCATGGACGCCTTGAAGAATCTGAAGTTGGTGGAAGCCGCGCGCAAAGAAGCACAATCGCTCGTTGAAAAGGACCCGATGCTCAAAAAATACCCGCTCCTTTCAGAGCGGGCAGTTGAGAAAGCAACATCGCTTCACTTCGAATAGATAGTCGCTTTTATTCTCCCTTCCTCGTCTCGGACGTCGGCGTACCAAACGCGTTCCGCGTAAAAATATATAGGGTTGCGCGCTTTCATTCCCATTAAGAGGTGCCTACCCTTCAACGTCTCGCTGGTTATCTTTCCCATCAGGTGCTCCATATAGTCGGGATGACAGGACTTGCACATCGCGACGTTCTCCGCAGTACGTTCAAGCGTCTGACTACCGCAGTAATCGCACGGGTACCCCCTATGAAGGATTTCAAGAGCTTTTTCTGCTGTAAGCCCTGAAATGGCCCCACTTGTTCCGCTCTACCTTCTGCCATACAGCGCATCATACGTACGGCGCGAAGCGGGGCAAATTGATTTTTCATAAAAAAATGTTAAAATATTATTATGCCCATTGCTGCCGAGCGGAAACACACCACCGAAAGATTCGAAGTCGGCAAACTGTATACCCTACCGGATGGTACGCAGGTTATAGCCGAGAAAAGGAAGAAGGAAAAAAAAAGAGAAACGCTTAAGGCCGGAGAAACCGAAATCCACGAAGCGAAGCACGGAGTCGTGGCGTGGAAGCGCGGGAAGAAGGTCCTGTATATGACCGCAGTCCCTGGCGTAGATGAATACGGCAATCACTACCTTGGGCTTACGATCATGAACGGCTACGACCCGGTAGCAGCCGCGGCTCCGCACGCGCACGGACACGATGGAACCGCGGGAGACGCGGCTATGATGGCCGACCGCGGGCATGATATCGAGAGCATGGCGGGAGCAGCGAACGCCGTCATGGAAGAGTCACAAGAAGAGATCATCGCGATAGCGAACGCACTTACCCAAAAAGGATCCTTAAGCGGAGAAATGTTTGATACGATCATGCACCTGGTTCAAGAAAATAAGGAAGATGAATACGAGGTCATCGTGAAGATCTATCCATCGGAAGGCGGCGCCGAGGTCCGCAAACCTGTAGGGCTACCAAAAGCTGAAATCTTTATCACCGTGAGAGACATACCCATCCAACGGGAACACGACGTAATGGAAGAAGGAGATCTAGGCAAAGACAATACGCAAAGCGGCTTAAATATCGTATAGTTGAGGCTTCCGCCCTTAGCTCAGCTGGTTAGAGCACAGAGCTTATACCTCTGGGGTCCTTGGTTCGAGTCCAAGAGGGCGGACTTGCAAAGCGAGTCCAAGAACACAAAAAATAACCGTCCGAACTTTCGTTCGGACGGTTTCAAGTATCTATTCAATTGTTAGCGCCTGCGTACATCCGTGGCGAGATCCGCTTCAGGATAGGTACGCGACGTGCCGAATCCTGCCCACAAGCCAACCAAAGCGACGATCACATGGAAGAAGTGAAGCGCAGCGTTCGCCGTGAGGATTCCAAGCACGGTCGGGCCCTGGATCAATCCGATGACCGCAACCAATGCGTAGAAGACTCCGAGCACCTTAAACAGACCGCGTGAATTCTCGGGATTCGAGAGCGCAGCCCACAGTGCTGCAAGACCGGTCACGATGTAGACGATGTTGTTCATCGCCGAAGTTTGGAACATACCGAACAGCATTCCGTCAGCAGTGGTGATTCCCGGCACGAAGCCAAGGATACCCATCGCGAGGAACACGACGGCAAATACCCACGATATTGTTTGGATATTCATAACCGTTTCCAGATAAACCGGAAGACTTATCGAATAACCTAATTCGACCGTCGCGTATTATAGGAAATCGCAGTAAGGATACGATGAAGCGAAAGTGATGCGCTGATGAACCTTGACGGGAATAGGTAGCGGGAGTATTACACTTCAATGGCTGGCGAAAACATATCTAACGGACCTGCGGAAACTTTTTTGAATATGCGATGCAACAAATGTTCGCACCAATGCCCGAACTGCATGTGCCGAAGAGGAATCTGCCCCGAATGCGGGTGCGACAACTCCGATAAACGATCCTAATGCTTTGGATTTTGTTTTCCATCCCAAGCGAGTCCTCCATAAAAATGAAAGCGTAAGACTCGGCCTAGCGGCCAGGAGCGCTCTTTCATTTTTAGGGAGGATGAAGCGCCTCTCTATTTCTGATGCTCGATGTCTTTTTTCGCCTTAGGCGTGATGCCGTGCGCGATCAGTATCTGCTCGAATTCTTCCCGTTCGATCGTCTCGACTTCCATAAGGCGCGCCGCGATGACGTCGAGAAGCTTCCGATGTTTCGTGATAATGTCTTTTGCTTTCTTGTACGCCCCTTCGATTATCTTTTTCACTTCAGCGTCGATCTTTGCTGACACTTCGTTCGAGTACTCCTTCTCTGAAAGCCCGCGGCCGTAAAGCGTGCGCCCTCCTTCCCCTTCAAGCGCCAATGGACCGATCGTTTCGGACATGCCGTACTTCGTGACCATATCGCGCGCAAGCGCGGTCAATACCTGGAGGTCATTGCTGGGTCCCGTCGTCAGATCACCGAACACTTCCGTCTCGGCGACGTACCCGCCAAGCGATACCGCGATATCGTCGTGGAACTCGTTTCTCGACTGCATCTTCGTGTCCTCAAGCGGGAGCTTCAAGGTATAGCCCGCCGCACGGCCGCGAGAAATGATGGATATCTTGTGCACGGGATCTGCGTACGGAAGAACCGATGACACCAACGCGTGACCGGCTTCGTGGTATGCGGTGATCTCCTTTTCTTTCTTGTTGAGTACATGGCTCTTACGTTCGGGACCGAGCATCACTTTCTCGATCGAACGGATGAGGTCGAACTGTGATACCTGTTTGCGATTCTCGCGCGCGGCAAGGATCGCGCCCTCGTTCATCAGTGAGTACAGATCGGCACCGGAAAAGCCCGGGGTACGTTCCGCGATGGTGCGCAGATTCACGTCCTCAGCGAGCGGCTTCTTCCTCGCATGAATTTTCAGTATCGCTTCGCGGTCTTCGCGGTCTGGCAGATCGATCGTGACGCGCCTATCGAAGCGGCCGGGCCGAAGGAGCGCGGGATCAAGCACGTCCGGGCGGTTCGTCGCGGCCATCACGATGACTTTCTCGTTCGGCTCGAACCCGTCCATCTCAACGAGGATCTGGTTTAAGGTCTGCTCGCGCTCATCGTTGCCGCCACCCACTCCCGTGCCACGAATACGGCCGACTGCGTCGATTTCATCAACGAATATGATGGCGGGCGCCGCGTGTTTCGCCATATGAAAAAGGTCGCGTACGCGCGATGCGCCAACGCCGACGAACATTTCGACGAACTCGGAGCCGGATATAGAGAAAAACGGTACGCTCGCCTCGCCCGCAACCGCACGGCCCAAGAGCGTCTTTCCGGTCCCCGGCGCACCCATCAGAAGCACCCCTTTCGGGATGCGTGCCCCGATATCAAGGAATTTCTTCGGATTCTTAAGGAAGTCCACGATCTCCGTCAGCTCTTCTTTCGCCTCCTTTGCGCCCGCGACATCGGAGAATGTGACGCGCTGGCTGTGGTCCTTGGGATCGATCATGCGCGCCTTCGACTGGCCGAACGTGAACGCCTGCATGCCTGCGCCTTTGACCTGACGCGACAAGAACCAGATGAACACGCCGATCAGAAGGAGCGGAACGAGGATGGGAGCTAGAGAGAAGAACCAGTAGCGGAATCCTGACTCGTCTTTCACTTCGATAGAAACACCGCCGAGCGTTTCCGAACTGATGCCGTAGTTCGCCAACGTTTCAGAAAGCGCAGTGTCGGTTTCTTTTTTGCTCTTCTTCTTTACCCCGTCTTCATACGTGATGTCGAGGGTGTTGCCCTGAATGACGATCGAATCGACAAGTCCCCCGCGGATATCGGTTGCAAGAGTCGAAATCGTGATGTCCTCCGGCTTCTCGGTGCTGCTGAAAAAGAAGGAATAGAGCGAGAAGAGGATCAGGATCACGAGAAAAACCGACGTCGCGCTCCCCCAGAAGTCGTTTTTCGGAGGTTTGGCGATCCCTTTCGGAAGCCAATCAAGATTTTGTCGCGGCTTGCCTCCTTTTCCTGACCCAACCGGCTTTTTTGTGTTCCGCTCTTCTTTCATCATGTCGCGGTATTATATCTTAGAAGATCTTACGAACGAAGCGAGTTAGATCTTCTTAGACCCAGCTGTAACTTCGATAGACATACGAAAACAGCGAATGCGCCCGTAACGCGGAACATGCTTGCTATCGCTGTTGGCGCTACGGTTAAAGTTACTGCTGGGTAGTGAAAGATAGTATGAAGAGCGTCATAGAAAACAAGAAAGCCCGCATGGAGTTAGATGTGCTTGAGCGCTTCGAAGCCGGCATGGAACTTCGCGGGTATGAGGTGAAAGCGCTTCGCGCTGGTCGCGCGTCATTGGTGGGCAGTCGCGTGGTGATCCGAGGAGGAGAAGCGTACCTTATCGGTGCGACGATATCCGCGTATCAGGAAAAAAATACACCTGATGGTTACGACCCTGAGCGAACACGCCGGCTCATCCTTCACAAGAAAGAAATCGCCGAATTGGCATCATTTGAAGGCCAGCGCGGATTGACAACTGTCCCGATTATGGTGTATAATAAAAACAGGAGATTGAAAGTGGAAGTAGCTGTCGCCCGTCATAAGAAAAAGCACGACAAGCGCGAAACCTTGAAGAAGCGGGATACCGAACGTACGATCCGCCGCACATTGAAAGGAGAATACGATTAGCCAATCCCCGTCTGGGTTTCAGCGATGGAAACCAGTCGGGGGGTGACTTGATTCGACAATACGTCATGCTGACCGCATGCGAACCGGTGAATGCTGGAGATCACCTTAAACCTCGAGCGCCAAACGTGTGAGAACGTTTGTACCGAGCCCTTACGCTTTCGCTACGGTGAACGCGTAATCTCGATCGTCCCCGCCTTGTGCCGGGACGACGCCACAATTCTGACGTTCGATAAGAAACCTGTGGTGTCATAACATCGGACTCTAACTCTCCGCCTGCTCACCGGGGAGTTGAACTTACCGAGCTCGTCCGTACGCGCTTTCGTCACCTTTATAGCGTGCGGATCAAATACAAAAGCTGACTACGGTTCGTAGATTGCTTCAAAGTGGCGCATTGGACGGGAGCTCACTACTCCCCACCTCCACTACTTCGCTAAAGCTTCGTAGTGCAGGCACCCTATAGCTTCAGCGTCGCGGGTGCAGGCAAACAAAGCGGTAACCCTCCTCTACAGGAGGGTTTTTACATGGGAGCGAAGTAGTGCCCTCCGTAGCCTTGGCAGAGGAGGGCATATAATTTTTCTATGCATTATGTCTATATTCTTAAAAGCAAACGGGACGGAAGTTTTTACGTCGGATCGACGGAAAACTTAAAACAGCGACTTGCGTCACATAATCAATACTCTGTCCGATCAACGAAACATAAAGCTCCCTACGGTGTTGCCTGGTACTGCGCATTTTTGGAGAAACAAAGAGCGCTTGCCTTTGAATGATATCTCAAGTCTGGATCCGGAATAGCGTTCGCAAACAAAAGACTTAGATGACCTCAAGCCTAGCCTTCAGCTATTAGCGCCGCGAGGCGGTTTTCTTCTGCTCTTCTGAAATACGGCCGTTATGCTATACTCCCCTCACTAACCCAAGATCCGCTTGAAACCCCGCGTACGCATCAATAATGAGATCCGCGCAAAGGAGCTGCGCGTCATCAAAGAAGAAGGCGAGAACCTCGGCGTCGTCTCGTTCGAAGAGGCGCTGAAGGCGGCAAAAGACCTGGGTCTCGACCTTATCGAGATTTCGCCGAACGCCACCCCGCCCGTTGCGAAAATAATGGATTATGGTAAATTTCAGTATCTTGAGCAGAAAAAAGAGCGGGAAATAAGGGCGAAATCGCACGTTACCGAAACCAAGGCCGTCCAGATCGAGGTCGGTACGGGCGAAAACGACCTCCTGCGAAAGGCACGGCAATCCGCCGGCTGGCTCAAGGAAGGACACCGCGTCAGGATCGAATTGTTCCTCAAGGGCCGGTACAAGTACATGGACCCGGCGTTCCTGAAGGAGAGGCTCAAGCGCTTCGTACTCATGGTCCCCGAGGAGTACAAGATCGCCGAAGATATCCAGAAAGGACCGAAAGGATACACGACTATCATCGAGCGCGCGGGCAAGCCCGGGAAAAAGGAAGAAAAACCTCAGGCTGAACCTCCGAAATAAAAGCTTCGCTTTTGTACGGACAAACACATAAATCATGAAACCGAACAAGTCATACAGCAAACGCATACGCGTAACGAAAACGGGCAAATTGGTCGCACGTAAGAGCGGCCAGGACCATTTCAATGCGAAAGAGTCGAGAAAAACCAAGACGAGGAAGAACCGCGCCGCATCGGTTTCGATGAAAGCAAAGGACCGCTCGCGTTTCCTTGCTGGCTCGTAAGATTTAGATACGTAACTGATTATTTATGGCACGCACCAAAGGAGGACCGAAGGCGATGAAGCGGAGGAGAAACATCCTCAAAGCCGCGAAGGGCTATCGCTTCGCACGGTCCAAGAAGAAGAAATCTGCGCTTGATGCACTGAAGCATGCGGGCAAGTACGCCTTCCGCGACCGCCGCGCCAAGAAACGCTCGATGCGCGGCCTTCATATCGTCCGCATCAATGCCGCACTCCGCGCGAACGGCTTCAAGAACTACAGCACGTTCATCGGCGCGTTGAAGAAAGCCAAGATCGAACTCGACCGCAAGGTACTGTCGGAAATCGCGGAAAAACACCCCGCCGCCTTCGAGCGCCTCTTGAAGAAAGTTGCTTAAACAAAGGCCCCTCTCAGGGGCCTTTTTAGTTACGCACCTCTCCTCTTTTGACCATATTGAGAGGAGTACACTGATGAGTATGGGTGAACGGAAGGAATTTCCGCTCCGCAGCGTCATCATTGCAGGTGCTGCTTTTGGTTTTGCTACGGCTTCGCCAGAGACAGCACACGCAGAAGACCCGCTGGGTGATATCAACGCGGGTATGAGCGAGTACCTAGAAGCAACCCGTTCCCGAGTCGGGGATGACACTAATTATTGGACCCAAGAGCGTAGAACCCAGCGGCTCAAATTAGAGGACGATTTCGAAACCGGACTGGGTAGGTACGTGCAGGAAAATATCTTCGACCAGACATTTGATATAGAACTCCCTGGAGAGCTTTCATTCAGCACCGAAGATGTACGAGGCGAACGAATCCGAGGTGACGGAGCCCGGGTTATCTTTACGTTCCGTATTCAACCTCCGCGACCTTAAAGCGGGATTTCGTATCTTTCCCCTTCTCTCGGCACATCAACCGGAAGCCCGAGGAGGCCTGAGATGCGTTGCGCTAAAAACGTGGCCGCTTCGGTCTCTCCGAGGATAACAAACACTCGCTTCGGTGCTGTCTCTTCTACGAATGACATCAGGTCATCCCTATCCGCATGTGCGGAAAAGCCGTCGGTTGAGAGTATCTTCGCTCTTACTTTCACCTTTTGTCGGTCTATCTCGACATGCTTCGCTCCGTCCTTGATGCGCCTGCCGAGAGAGCCCGGCACCTGGTAGCCAACAAGGAGCATCGTCGTTTTCGGATCAGGCAGATAACGTAACTCATGGCGGCGGATACGCCCGCCGTGGGACATGCCCGCGCCTGCGATTATGATCTTTACGCCGTCGGTGGAATCAATCGCGTTTGAATCTTGCATCCGCTCGGTCACATGAAGCGATGGGAACGCGAACGGATCATCCCCTTTCGCTAATCGCTCACGCACCTCCTGACGTAAGAAATCAGGGTGTGATCGGTACACGCCGGTCACTTTCGACGCCAACGGGGAGTCCATATATGTCGGGACGCGGGGTATGTCGCCCGCGGTCATCGCGCGATCAAGGGCTGCAAGGATTATCTGCGTGCGCTCGAGGGAAAAAGCAGGAATGAGAAGCGCCCCGCCTTTCCGGGCTGCGTCCCGGACCGCCTCGAACAATACCGCTTCGCTCGTGGTGATAGACCCGTGCGTGCGGTTCCCATAGACGCTTTCGGTGATTAGAATGTCCACGTTTTCCGGCACTTCCCTGTCAGGAACCAGCATGGTCGGAACGCGGCCCAGATCCCCCGTGAACGCTACGCGTTTCCCGAAGACGTCGATGACGACCACCGCTGAACCCAAGATATGACCGGCGTTATAGAGGGTGACGGTCGCAGGTCCGACGGTAACGGGCGCATGATACGAAACCGTTTCAATGACAGCTGCCGCACGTTCGACGTCTTCCTGTCCGTACGGCGCGGCATAGCCGCACGATTGCGCCTCAACCGCGATCAGTTTTACCGAATCCTCAAGCATGATCGGCATCAGTGCTCGGGTCGCGGACGTCGCATACGCTCTGCCAATGAAGCCCTCTTTCATCAAACGCGGGAAAAGGCCGATATGGTCTGCGTGCGCGTGCGTAAAGAAGATCGCGTCCACCGAAGCAGGCTCGTATGAAAACGCTTCGGTATTCACCGGATCGCAGAACTGAGTACCTTGCGACAACCCGCAATCGATCAAAATCCGCGTCGTCTTTCCACCCTCGGTAGCTTCAAGAAGAAAGTTGGAACCGGTCACCCTGCGAGCGCCGCGCGCGAACGTGACGGATAGTTCACTCATGAGCGAACCTTTTGAAAAACATGAACGCGCCTGCGCCGCCTGCCATATCCATCACGATATCCTGCGCGGTATCAAATAGCCACACGAGCACCGTGTATTGTGCATCGACGCGGATCAGAAGTTCGTATGCTTCCCACGCGATTCCCACTAGTAAGACAGCGACGAAAAGCGCAGGAATTGAAAAAAGTCGAAGCGGAATGCCGCGTGGCGGCTCGTATCGCACCCACCACAGGTACGCTAATCCCACTACGAAACCCCCAAGCGCATGCATCATGATGTCGAACCAGAAGAAGCGTGTGTACAGGAAATGTATGGCCCCCGCCCACGCAAGGAATCCCAGAATCGCAGCGGCACAGAGTACGAAGATCAGTAGGGAGAGGCGCATGCAGTTTCAAATATATCGGGCATTAAAGCATGTACTTTCTCCCCCAGACGGGCAAAAACCCGCCATCGCGGGTTTTTGTGCAGGGTTACCAAGGGGCATATAAACCTCAGGGGCGAGCCCCAGGTGGGTGCCCGCAAATCGTACGCGTCGGAACTAATCAAAGCTCAACCGGCGTATGAAAGATATGAGGCTCCCGAAGTTGTTGTATTCGAGGTTATATGCCCATATAACCCTACCACTATTGTACCAGGGCCAACTATGTAACTGAGATGAAGCTACTCCAAAATGCCGTCCAGATTGATGTCGTAGAGCATCCGCTCCTGGAGGTGCTTGTATTTGACGATCTCGCCGTCCGTGAACCACACTTTTATCTCCCTGTCTGCCTCCTCCGGCGATTCAGAGCAATGAACCAGGTTTCTGACAGCCCTCATCTGCACCGATGAGTGATCGTACGAATCGACGGTAAAGTCACCGCGGATAGTACCGACGTCGGATGTTTTCGGCTCAGTCGCGCCGACAAGCTTTTTCACGACTGCGACCGCTTCATTCCCCTCAACGACAAAGGCCAAAATAGGACCTGCGGTCATGAACGCGACGATGAGATCGATGATCTCGCGCCCGTACTCGATCGCCTCTTTCTCAACCGGAAGTCCGTGGGCTTTTCGATCGTCAACGACCCGCTGCCCTTTCGTCTTGAACCATGCTTCGTCTTTGTTGTAGTGCGCGACCAGCTGTTCGCGGTTCGCGACCAAAAATTTCATCGCCACGAACTTCAATCCGGTGCGCTCGATGCGGCGAAGTATCTCTCCCACCAAGGACCGCTGAACCCCGTCGGGTTTTATAAGGACAAGTGTCCGCTCTTCAGTGAACTTTGACGCCATATGCTTTGCCCCGTTGCGAATTTTGACGTTTGTATAGCGCGACCTCGGAATAATAAAAATTGGAAGTAAGTCGGCAGTGAAACGCTAACTAACCGCTTTCTGCAGATGTCCGGCGCAACGCCAAACTTCTGCAGACGGGGTTTGCGCGCACAATACCACGGGGCGTAATAAAAGACTATCTACCGCCCTCTTTCTGGGAATCGCGCATCTGGTTGTATTTTCTATTGATTTCCTCGTCAACCGCATCGCGGGCGCGGCCATACCGCTGATACGAAAGTTGTTTCATCGCGTCAACGGTCCGGGGATCGCCCATCCTAAACGGAATCGTTTCAATAGAAAACGGTGTCACTGGTTTTCCGCCGGCAAGCAATTTCACATACGCATGATAGTTATCCAATTTCACCATATCGTTCATGTCGAAAACCGGCGCGTACTGCTTTGCCAGGTATTCGGCATCGTTACTGCCCACTCGGAAAGTCGCCATCGTGCCGACGTTGCCGAACACCGAGTTCTTGATGGTCGGCGTCAGCTGCTCGATATACTGGTGCGCGATCGTCATCGACAGGCGGAACTTGCGGGCTTCCGACAGGATGGTCGCGATGGTGTCCGTCGTTACGTTCTGGAACTCGTCGATATACAGATAGAAATTCGGAGGATTGAGATGCAGATAATCCGTGCGCGCCAATGCCGTCATCATGATCTTTCCCACCATCACGAGACCCAGGAGGTTCGCGTTCAAATCTCCCAAGCGACCCTTCGACAGGTTCACGAGGAGGATCTTCTTGTTATCCATGATGTCTTTGAAGTTGAACGCGCTTCTCTGCTGGCCGACGATGGGCCGCATGATCTCGTTTGCGATGAAGATGTCGAACTTCGACGTGATGTACGGCACCACGTTCCGCAGGTCGCCTTCGCCGCGCACGTTCTCGGCGATATCCTCCCAGAAGTGGTTCACGACAGCGTTTCTCGAGCGGGAAAGCTTCAGCGCCCTGAAATCATCATCCGCAAGCACCCGGGAGATATCCATCAGGGTCGACCCGGTTTCAGGATCTTCAAGGACGAGCAGGGTAGCGTTTCTAAAGTACTGCTCGAAGATCGGCCCGAACGCTTCCGGCACGTCACCGTACAGTTTCTTGAATATCTTGAACATCTCATCCACGACGAACGTCTTCTGTTCAGGGAATCGGGGATCATATTCGAGCATGTTGAGACCCATCGGTCGTGGCGTATACGCGGGGTCGAAATAGATGACGTCGTCATACCGCTCTTTCGGGATCCGTGAAAGTATCTCCTGCACATCGACGCCGTGCGGATCGATGAAACATACTCCTTCCCCGTTCTCGATATCCTGGATGATCATATGCTTCAGGAAGTTCGTCTTACCGGTACCGGTCTGTCCGATCGTGTACATGTGCCGTAAGCGGTCTTCCGGAGGGAAATGGATCAGTGTCTCGATGTTCGAATAGCGGTTCTTTCCTATGGTGATGCCGGCTTGCGGTAATCCCGGCGCAGCCGGCGCCAATTTTGCGCTTGATGTCTTCGCTTCACGCGATGCGGTACCGCCCGCAATGGTCCAGTGGAACATTGTCGACAGCTCGTAGAGGTTCATCGGCATCACGGGGCTGTGCTCGATCATCGGTGTCGGGACCTTCCGGGTGAACTCCCACCACGCTTGCTCAAGGATGTCTTCGTGCGCGTCACGGTCGAACGTGCGGAAGATGAATTTGCGCAACAGTTCGCGCTTCTCTTTCTTTGAGTGAGGGTGATGAAAGACGATCTGATTTCCCTTCGCCGATTCGTACTGGCCGAAGGTGTGCTGCAACTCTTCCAATATATGCTCGGCCCGTTCGTGCGTGCGTGCGGAGGCAACGAGGCGGATGTTGACGCCGGCGATCACGCTATACAGTTTCTTCCCGACTGCGTCGACCGCTATCTGATCCACATGCTTCTCAGCATGTGCGTCCCCGCCTCCGCTACTTTTGGTCATATCCTTTAGTTCCTTGCCGGCTCCGACAAGCGCCTGCCGCCACAGCGGATGCGGTTCTTCGTACTGGTGCTTCACGAATATCTCGTGTGCGTGTTTTTTGCCTTCATTCAATTCATCAAGGAGCTTCCTCATGCGCTTGTTATGGTAGTCCCCTGCTGCGGCGATCGATATCTGTATCGCGGCTCCCTCCCCTTCCTGGGCGATCTTCGAGAACGCGGCAAGCGTGATGTTCAACGGATCATACGTGAACTCGTCGATTACTTTTATCGGGAGCGGCGCGGGACGCTTGTATATCGCGTACGACGTTTCGGTCACGCCGAACTGATTGAAAGGGTTATAGTCGTCTTTCTTTTCCGCAACTCGAGCACGAGGGAATATGGCGAATATCTGTTTTTCAAAGAAGTCACGTTTTCGTCGCGGAATCGCGATATAAAACACCGCTTCTTCCGTCTCATGCGACACCGCGATTTCCACCGTGAAATGTTCGCGGTGTATCTTCTTCCGGCGCTGATAATCCGCCATGAAGTGAACGTCCGGAAGCTTCAACGCCGGTAGGACCGCCTGATAGAACTGCTCCATCTGAATGATGATGTCTTTCAAAGACCCGCCTGCCTGACCGGCGGTTGATTGCGGCACAGCGACTTCAAGCAATACGAAGTCGAGGGCATTCGCGAGCGGGTCGTCATCCTCAAGACCCGGGATATCGTGGCCTTCCTTCCGATATTGGACCAAGAGGCGGTGAAAATCGTCCTCTAGGTGGGGGTTATTGATCCGGTCTAGTTCCTTTATCGCGGCATGAAAGCCCTTGGTGCGAAGGATGCCCAGAAGCTCCTCCATGTCTTTATCGTTCGAATCGGGGGTGAGCTCAAGGATGATGCCGCGCTCGTCATCGGCTTCCTGCGGTAGGTGCGAGTCCTCGGCAGCAGGCACCATCGGCGTCTCGACAGGTGGTCGCGGCTCATTGCGATATCCGCCACCCGCACCGCCGGAACGCGCTTGTTCGCGCATCTTTGCCATCTGACGCTCAGGCGACAGCTTGGCTTCGCCCATCTTCGCATCAGGTCCTTTTGCTCCAGAAAAACCGGCCATTCACACAGTATAACGTAAACGCTCGGACCGCATTTTCTGAACACCGCTTCGCTCGTCCAGCGACTCGCTCGCTTATCCTCGACGCGGTCCCGCTTTGCGGACCATGCACCCGCGTCTGCGGCAGTATTCAGAAAATGCGGACACCCGCTGTGAAAAAGTCGGAAAACTATTTTTCTCCGAGAATCGATTTAAAAGTACCCTCGGTAATCCTTTTTACCACCTCCTCGGGGGAAAAAACTTTTGCGTTCATGGCGACGTATACTCCGGGTGCCAGGTGTTCCGCTTGAGCCATCGCATATCCCAAGTTAAACGTGCCGTCAGAGGGGGAAAATCCTTTAATAGGAATCAGTGAGCCGGTAAGGATGATGGTTTTATCGATGACTTTTAAGTTGGCTTGAAGGAATCGCGCGGTATCGGGCATCGTGTACGTGCCGTGCGTAACAATAATTTTTGAATATTTACTCTGCTGAATCGTCTCAAGTATGTTCGCCAAGTCATGTTTCGAAAGATTCCTGCTGTCCTTCATGCACACCGTACTAAACACGAGAGGCGTGGAGGGTTTAATCAATCCCATAACTTCGGGAAGGATTGACTCACCGCTGGTCACAACATTGTCCTTCGTTCCATCGTAAAAGGAATCGATCGTTCCCCCTGTTATGACAAACTCGATGCCCGGCTTTGCCATGATTATTGCTTTAACGTAAACGGAGGGTACTCGTCACGAAGACCGAACAGGTAGCCGTTGACGCGCATCTGCCAGCGGAGCGCGGAAACTACGAACCCGTGCATCTCACGCGGATATTTCCCGGTAAACAAAACGACGATCTGTCCCGCAAATGCGACCAGGAGCGCCGCGATCATAAGGAAATACAGCACGATGATGTGCGGCAGCGCTAAGAGCAGTTTCGGGAAGAAAAAGAAGAGCGTCGCGAGCGCTAAAAGGCGCGACGATTTCTCCGGCGGAGGAATAATCAGATCAATAGGGTGATTAGTATCCATATGTCTTCAGTATACTTTTTTACCCGTTCAGATACCGGAGCATCTCTTCATGCACCAGCCCGTTTGAAGCTACGAACCCGTTGATATCGCGATCGTAGCGCTGTTCTTCTCCGGAAAGGCTGGTAACCCTGCCTCCGGCCTCCTCGACGATTATCTTTACCGCCGCCGCATCCCAGGGATTGTTATACGAATACAAGGCGGCGGCAAATTCGCCCGTCGCCACAAGCATCCCCGCGTACACACATGAGTACAGATGTGGCATCGGAACCCCTTTTTCTATAAGACGATTTTTCAATGGAGCGACCTTCGGCTTGACGCTCATCTCGACGTACGTGCGAGGGGAAAGTTCAGCTTCCTTCGAGACGGAAATCGCTCCTCCGTTAAGGAATGCACCTTTTCCCTTCTCCGCCCACAACAGGCGGTCCATGATCGGGTCATAGATGACACCGAGAATCGGTGCGCCGTCTTTGACCAAAGCGAGGGAAAAAGCGAATGTCGGGTATCCGTGGGAAAACGGTACTGTGCCGTCAACCGGGTCGCAGACCCAGGTGAATTCGCTCTCTTTTATATTGCTTCCCTCCTCGCCGATATACGAGTGGTCCGGAAATTCCCGTTCGATCGCTTCAAGCACCAGTTGGTTTATGGCAAGATCTGTTTTAGTGACCGGCGTTTCATCATCCTTCCATTCTTTCTTCATCCCTAATGAAAAATTCTGGCGCATGATCGCGCCAGCCTCCTTCGCCAGGTTTTTTGTAAATTCAAGCGTATCCACGCCCGCAGTATAGCGTATTCGCTCTTATTGTCCCTGACCGCCTTGGCCTCCGGGAAGCTGTGGCGTTTCGACGTTGATCTGAAGCTCGTTGCCGCCTCCGGCGCCTCCGCCAAACATACCTTGCGAATACGCGACCCACGCGACAACCGCGATAAGAACGAGTACGACGACCGCAATGATCGCGCCCATGCCCGAACTAGATGATTCGTTTGCCATAGGCCCCACCTATACCACCCCGCCGATTAAGGCGGCGTTAAGAAAAAAGTGCCATCGGCGCTTTTACAATCAATCTGTATCCAGTTTGCGGTAACAACTTGCAATTTGAGATTTGAGTCTCTCTACTACTTCGGGAGTGTACCTCATCATTTTAAAATAGGCATCCGTTGTTTCCCGAGCTGCGATGCGGGCTTCTTCTGCGGTAGCATAGTCAGAAGAAGGCTCAAGACTGAGACCTCTTTGCGTCCTTTCCTTGATAACGAGCGCGCGCTCTGCGAGACGACTCGATAGCGTTAAATTGAGCTACACGGAAGTTAAAGAGTTGCGCCTCTGTCCATACCATAAGTGCTTTGTACTCCTGTATTACTCTTTTGTCAAAATCTCCGGCTTTCCTTTTGTAATCAAAATTGTGTGCTCGAAATGCGCCGCACGAGAACCATCCTTTGTTACGAACGTGTAGCCATCTGGCATCAACTTCACTTTCGGCGTACCCAGGGTTAGCATCGGCTCGATCGCAAGCACCATTCCAGGGACAAGCTCAGGACCGGTGCCAGCGTCACCCACGTTCGGTACGTACGGCTCTTCATGGACTGCGTGTCCTACACCATGCCCGCCCAGTTCATACACGATGCCGAACCCGCGTTCAACTCCTACTTTTTCGATCGCTGCACTGATGTCACCGATATGCGCACCCCCCTTTGCGGCGGCTATCCCCGCCATCATCGCTTCCCTTGTCGCGGTCAATAGTTCCTTCGCTTCCGCGTCTCCCTTCCCTGCGATAACGGAAATCGCGTGGTCGGTGATAAGCCCCTCATGGACGATGCCGCAATCGAGTGAAACGATGTCCCCCTCTGCTATCGTGCGAGGGTCCTCATTCGCGATACCGTGCACCACTTCTTCGTTTATAGAAATACAGATTGCAGCGGGAAACGGGCGCTTCGCGCCTGAGGGTGTATACCCCTCAAACGCCGGCGTATCGCCGTATTCTGCCATCAACTTACGCGCGATGTCATCAAGATGTTTCGTATCAACGCCCGGTTTCACCTCCTTCGCCACCTCCTTCACGATGCGTGCCAGGCGCTTTCCTCCTTCACGGAGGAACTCTATCTCTTTGGGGTTTTTGATCAGGCTCATTTATTCAAAACCGATTCCGCGGTCGCCATCACGCTTGCGTGGATCTCCTCCGGCGTTCCTTCTCCTTTGATATCGACGCATTTCCCTATCGAGTGGAAGTATTGGATCGCGGGATGTGTCAGCCGTGCATATTCCGACAAACGGTTCCTGATAACGCTCTCGTCCATGTCTGTCGCGTCGCGCTTCCTTGCAAGCGACCGCCGTACGACCTCGTCTTCGGATACTTCAAGGTTCAGCACGGTGTACGAGCGGCCGAGCCACGCACATACCTTTTCTATCGTTTCCGCCTGCTCGCGATCGCGGCCTGAACCTTCGAAAACCGCTCCTTTGTCTTCCGGAAGGTTGAATACGTAGTTTTCGAACATGAAATCCGCAACCCACGTCGGCATCAACAGGCCTTTTTCATAGTCGGCCTTTATCTTATTCCCAAGCTGGGATCCTGACGCGATTATTTCGCGGAATTTCATGCCGGTCGAGAACATGTCATACCCCAACTTCTCCGCAAGCAGGCGGCCCTGCGTTTCCTTGCCTGACCCCGGACGCCCTACCAAAAAGAAAAGATGCTTCATGTGTAAGAAGGATATACCTATGCGGCTCCCTGCACAATCGTGCGGATCACGTCTTCAAAATCCTTTTTCGCCCGCTCTACCTCGCCCGTCTTGTTCAGGATGACCGTGTCGGCCTCGTCCATGAAACTCATCTCATCATCGTAATGGGCTTTCCGTTTCAGGAGCTCCTCGTCCGAGATCGGCGCACGTGCCTTGATGCGCGCTTCGACCTCATCCCACGATCCTGCATTTATAAAAACGATATACAAACGCTCTTTATCCATGCGTTCGCGTATCTGGCGCGCGCCCTGAACTTCCAATTCCTTAAGTACCACTTTCCCCGCCTCCACATGGGACATCACTTCGGACCGGAGCGTGCCGTACAAATTCCCGCCGTATTCCGCCCATTCCAGAAACTCATCACTGTTCACCTTTTCGCGGAACTCGTCGGTCGAGAGGAAGTAGCGGTACGTCGCATCTTCGTTCGGCCGGGGCGCTCGCGTGACGCATGACTTCGCATACACCACTTCCGGGAAAAGAGGCTTCACATGGTCGATAAGCGTGTTTTTTCCGGATCCGGACGTACCGACGACTAAGACGAACTTGCCCTTCATGTAAGCCAGGGTATCAGAAAAAACCGATATCGGATTAATACTCGCGGAGCGATATCTGGGCGTCGATCTTTCGCACGAGATCGAGTACCACGGAGACGACGATCAGAAGCGCGGTTCCGCCGATCGCAAGCGCGGGAAGGTTCGTGATCGCCTGCATCACCAGAGGAAGGACGGCGATAAGACCGAGGAACAGCGCGCCGACCATGGTGATCCTTGTGATGATCTTCGCCAAGTGTTCGGACGTCTGGGTGCCGGGTCGGACGCCAGGAACGAACGCGCCGTTCTTCTGAAGGTTCGTCGCCATCGCGTTCGGATCGAACGTGATCGCGGTGTAGAAGTACGTGAAAAGGAACACCAAAAGGAAGTACGAAATGCCGTAGAGCCACGGACCGCCGCTCCAGGTCACAAGCGAGGTCGCGGTCGATGCAAGCCACGGGATCGAAGATTGCGCGAGGAAGTTGAGGATCAAGGACGGGAAGAGGAGGATAGAGAGTGCAAAGATGATAGGGATGACGCCCGCCTGGTTCAGACGAAGCGGGATGTAGGTCGAAACGCCGCCGTAAAGTTTGTTGCCGCGAACACGCTTCGCATACGTCACCGGAACTGGCCGCTCCGCCTCGGTCATGACGACGACGCCGTAAGTGACGAGGACCGCAGCAAGGATGCCGGCGAGGGTCACGGGGATGAGAGACGGATCGAACGAGAATGCAAACTGCGCGATCATCTGCGGCAGCGCTGCGACGATACCTGCAAAGATGATGAGCGATACGCCGTTTCCGATACCGAACTCAGATACCAGCTCGCCAAGCCACATCAAGAGCATGGAACCCGCTGCGATGACCGTGACGCTCACCAGAAAATCAGCGAGCGATAACGTTTCGACGACGCCCTGCGTCTGGAACAGGTAGAGGTACGCGTAGCCCTGGATGAATGCCAAGGGGACCGTAAGCAGACGCGAGTACTGGCTGAACTTCTTGCGTCCCATCTCACCTTCTTCCTGATACATCGCCTTCAACTTCGGGAAAAGGATGGTCAGAAGCTGCATGATGATCGACGCGGTGATGTAGGGACCCACACCGAGCATCACGATCGAAAGGTTAGCCAACCCTCCGCCTGAGAAAATATTCAAAAGGCCCAGGAACTGGTTATTCGAAAAGAATTGCTCAAGCTGTGCGACGTTGATGCCCGGAACGGGTATCACCGCAAGCAAGCGGAATAGGATAAGCGCCACGAGGACGAAACCCAGCTTGCCGAGCAAGGGCTTATCCGTAACGATAAGCCGTAATTTTGCGAGAAATGCATCCATGATTTATGCGGCAGAAACGGTGCCGCCTCCTCTTTCGATCGACTCTTTCGCGAAAGCAGAGACGGAGATTCCTTCGAAGGAAAGCTTCTTCGCCGTGCCCCCTCCCAGTATCTTAACCGGTGGAACCTTGCCTGCGCTCCGCTTCACCAATCCCGCCTTCATCAAAGACGAGACCGAAACGGTATCGCCATCCTTGAAATGCTTGCCTATGGTTTCTAGAGAAAGGACGCGCGACGCCATGCGCGGAACGACCGTGCGTGCACGGTTCTTGCCATGTCCGCGGCGCTTCGGGATCTTCTTTATGATGTCGCGCCATTCAGGGCGGCGCTTGTTGCCGGCGCGTGCCTTCTGTCCTTTCGTACCGCGGCCTGCGGTCTTGCCGCGCTTTCCGCCGCGACCGACGCGGGTTTTCGCCTTGCGCACGCCTCGTGATCTTTGCATCGAATGAAGTTCCATATTCGTGGGTTAGCCCTTAAGCTCTTGGAGCGCCTTTACGGTCGCGCGTGCGATCGACAGCTTGTTTTTCGAGGGCGATAGTATCTTTGCCGTGACGTCTTTCACGCCAGCAAGCTCGAGTACTATCTTTGCCGCTGATCCCGCGACGATGCCGCGTTCAGGTGCCGGGCGGATCGATACGATACCGGATGATTCTTTCGCCATGACGTCGTGCGCAATAGACATGCCTTCGGTCGTTTTCACGCGGATCATGTTCTTCTTGGCGTCACGCGTCGCTTTTTCCATCGCAAGCGCAGTGTCCGCGCCTTTGCCGATACCGACACCAACGCGGCCTTTTCTATCACCGACAACGATCGCTGCGGAGAAGCTGAAGCGGCGTCCGCCGGCGACGACGCGAGCGACGCGGCGCAAAAGCAGGGTCTTCTGATCGAATTCCGACCGCTGGGTTTCCCGTCCGCGGCGCTGACGATTGCGGTTGCGGTCATCGCCTCCACGGCCGCGACCGCCGCGTGCCTGTCTCGGTTCCGCTCCCGGCGTAGCTGCTGCGGTTTGCGGTGCGTCTTTTACCTGTGTGTCTTCTTGATTCGTCATATGCATTTAAAATTTCAGTCCGCCTTCGCGCGCGCTATCAGCAAGCGCACGGATGACGCCCGCATAGGTGAAGCCCCCGCGATCAAATACCACTTTCGTGACACCTTTCGCCGTCGCTTTCTTCGCGATATCGACGCCGACCGCTTTCGCGCCCTCCATCATGCCTTTCGCTTTCACCCCTTTCGACGTGGCGGATGCGATCGTAACGCCGGAATCATCATTAATAAGCTGCACGGAGATGTAGCGGTTGGAACGGAAGACCGACAAGCGCGGCACCGATTCGGTACCGGACACCTTGCCGCGGATGCGGCGGTGACGGCGCTTCCTCAAATCTGCCTTCGTTTTCGGAGTGAGTTTGCTCATACGTTATGCGGTTGCTTTCTTACCCTGCTTCTGGCGGACGTATTCGCCTTCGTAGCGGATGCCCTTGCCCTTGTATGGTTCCGGCTTCTTCACGAACCGGATGTTCGCGGCAAACTGCCCGACCGCATCCTTGTCGATGCCCGAAACGGTGATGATGTTCTTGTCGACAGCCGCTCCCACGTTTTCCGGGATCGGGAGAAGCACCGGGTGCGAGAAGCCGACGATGAATTTCAGGTTCTTTCCCTGAAGCTCGACGCGGTAGCCGATTCCCTGAAGCTCAAGTTTCTTCTCGTACTTGGTATTGACGCCCTTGATCATGTTGCGGACGTGAGAGGCGTACGTACCCCACAACGAACGGCCCAGTTTCGATTTATTTGCCGGAGTCACGGTGACCTTGCCGTCCGCGACCGCGATATCCACCATCGAGTGGATGGACTTCGTGATGGTCCCGAGTGGCCCTTTCACCGTAAGCACGCCGTCAGCGACCGTGACATCGGTTTTTTCCGGGATCGTTATCGCGTTTTTTCCTACTTTGCTCATGTTTTATGTATGGCGAGGCATTCGAACTACCAGATCGTGAAGAGGGTTTCGCCGCCGACACGGTT
>Ga0209172_10003952_pt1 | contig 21263 bp, 14 predicted proteins | sample LarsenN4metaG_FD_184113 | JGI IMG/M metagenome (GOLD analysis project Ga0209172, IMG submission 184113) | Hot spring sediment bacterial and archeal communities from British Columbia, Canada, to study Microbial Dark Matter (Phase II) - Larsen... ... | reverse complement strand
GGAAGAACTGGGGTAGCAGACATGATGAGACAAGACCGATTCACCCAGCAGGCACAGGAGGTGCTCGCCGCGTCCCAGGACATGGTGCGCACGCAGCGCCACTCGCAGTGGGACGTCGAGCACGTGCTCCTCGCCCTGCTGCAGCACAAGGACGGCCTGGCCAGCCGCATCCTCGAACGGATGGGGGTTGACCAGGGCGACCTCGTGAGCCGCGTGGCCGACACGCTCGCCAGCGCGCCGAAGCTCCAGTACGACGTGGTGCAGGTGTACACGACGCCGCGCATCGTCCGCATGCTCGAGACGGCGAACGCCGAGGCGGAACGGCTGCAGGACGAGTTCGTCGGGGTGGAGCACATCCTCATCGCCATCGCCGACGAGCGCGAGGGCGAATCGGCGCGCATCCTGCGCGCCTTCAACATCGACAAGGAGCGCATCTACCGGGCGCTGCAGGAGATCCGCGGGACGGCGCGCGTCGACTCGCCGACGGCCGAGAGCCGCTACGGCGCGCTCGAGAAGTACGCCATCGACCTGACGCAGGCGGCGCGCGAGGGCAAGCTCGACCCGGTGATCGGCCGAGAGGTTGAAATCCGGCGCGTGATGCAGATCCTCAACCGGCGCACGAAGAACAACCCGGTGATCATCGGCGAGGCGGGCGTCGGCAAGACGGCGATCGCCGAGGGCCTCGCGCAGAAGATCGTCGCGGGCGATGTGCCCGAGAACATCAAGGACAAGCGGTTACTCGCGCTCGACATGGCGGCGATGGTCGCCGGTTCGAAATTCCGCGGCGAGTTCGAGGAACGGCTGAAGTCCGTCATGGACGAGATCCGGCGCGCCGAGGGCGAAGTGATCGTCTTCATCGACGAGCTGCACCAGGTCGTCGGCGCCGGCGGCGCCGAAGGCGCGATCGACGCCAGCACGATGCTCAAGCCGGCGCTGGCGCGCGGCGAGCTGCGGGTCATCGGCGCGACGACGCTCGACGAGTACCGCAAGCACATCGAGAAGGACCCGGCGCTGGAGCGACGGTTCTCGCCGGTGTACCTCGACGAGCCGAGCCCGGATGAGACGATCGAGATTCTCAAAGGCGTCCGCGCGAAGTACGAGGCGCACCACAAGGTGCGCATTACCGACGAGGCGCTGGTGGCCGCGGCGCGGCTCAGCGACCGCTACATCACCGAGCGCTTCCTGCCGGACAAGGCGATCGACCTGATCGATGAGGCGGCGAGCAAGCACGTCATCGAGCAGCAGTCGCTGTCGCCGGAACTGCGCGACCTCAAGCGGCGGCTGGACGAGCTGAACATGGAGACGGAGGCGGCCGCGACGCGCCAGGACTACGAGGCAGCGGCCCGCATTCGACAGGACGTGTTGAAGCTGCAGGCGGAGTACGAGCAGCGCAAGGCCGAGTGGGAGAAGACACACCACGTCGACATGACCGTGACCGAGCAGGACATCGCCGAGCTGATCGCGTCGATCACGGGGATTCCCGTCAACCGCATGCTCGAGGGCGAGGCGGAGAAGCTGTTGCACATCGAGGAGGCGCTGCACGAGCGCGTCATCGGCCAGGAGCGGGCCGTCGAGGCCGTGTCCGAGGCGCTGCGGCGCGCGCGGGCCGGCCTGAAGGACCCGAAGCGGCCGATCGGTAGCTTCATCTTCCTCGGGCCGACGGGCGTCGGCAAGACGGAGCTGGCGCGCGCGCTCGCCGAGTACTTGTTCGACGACGAGGAGGCGATGATCCGCCTCGACATGTCGGAGTACCAGGAGCGCCACACGGTGTCGCGCATCGTCGGCGCGCCGCCCGGCTACGTAGGCTACGAAGAGGGCGGCTCGCTGACCGAGGCCGTGCGGCGGCGGCCGTACCGCGTGATCCTGTTCGACGAGATCGAGAAGGCGCACCCGGACCTGTTCAACCTGCTGCTGCAGATCCTGGACGACGGGCGCCTGACCGACGGGCAGGGCCACACGGTCGACTTCCGCAACACGATCATCATCATGACGTCGAACCTGGGCACGAGCTCCGAGACGAAGGGGCGTTTCGGCTTCGTGACGAGCCGCGCACAGGACGACGGCCAGCGGAGTCTGCGGCAGGAACAGATCGAGAAGGCGCTGCGGGAGGCGTTCCGGCCGGAGTTCCTCAACCGCATCGACGAGATCATCATCTTCGAGCCGCTGACCCAGAAGGAGCTGGGGCAGATCGTCGAGCTGATGCTGAACGAGGTGCGCGAGCGGCTGTCCGACCGCCACGTCGACTTCGAGGTGACGGATGAGGCGAAGGCGCAGCTCGTGAAGGAGGGGTACGACCCGACGTACGGCGCGCGCCCGCTCCGCCGGACGGTGCAGCGCCGCATCGAGAACCCGCTCGCGAAGCGCATCCTCGCCGGCGAGTTCGGCGAGGGCGACGTCGTGCGGGTGGACTTCGCCGACGGCGAGTACCGCTTCGAGAAGGCGGGCCGCGCCGCGGAGCGCGAGCCGCAGCCGGTGACCGCGTAACCGTCAGTGGAGTGAACCTGAGGGGCGGATATGGTGTCCGCCCCTCATCCGTTTTCTCGACCGTGCCATAAGCGTCGCGGCGTGCTTCAATACACGGGCCGCACGACCTGGAGCCGAAAGATCGAAGCATGAGCGAGCACGAACGCAAGCCCATCGGCGTCAAGCGCGTCGACCACGTGAGCATGGCCGTGTGGAAGATCGACGACGCGGTCGCGTTCTTCACGAAGATCTTCGGGTGGAAGGAAGCCGGGCGCTTCGAGAACGCCGAGGCGGGCTTTGCGGGTGTCGTGCTCGACGTGCCCGGCCCGGACGGCCAGCGGCAGATGCAGTGGGAGATCCTGGAGCCACTCGGCGAGAACAGCTTCATCGAGAAGTTCCTGCGCGAGCGCGGCCCCGGCCTGCACCACGTCACGCTGGAGGTGGAGGACGCCGACGACGCCGCGTCGTCGCTGCGGGCGCACGGCATCGAGCCGTTCGGCGGCCCGCGCGTCAGCTACGACTGGAAAGAGATGTTCATCCACCCGAAGTCATCGGGCGGCGTGCTGTTCCAGCTGTACGAGCAGTTACCCGCGCCGGGCGGGGGTGCATAGAGGCCCGCCGGAGTTCCAGCAAGCTGAGCGAGCACCGCGGCCGCCTGGGACGGGGCTAGAGTCCTCTCCTACAGTCTTCGTCGCGCTCGATTGCTACACGCGCTCGCCGGCGATCCACGTTTCGACGACGTTGAGGGCGTCATCGAGGAGGATGAGGTCGGCGGCGCAGCCGGCCTCGATGCGGCCAACGCCTTCGATGCGGAGGGCGCGGGCAGCGTTCCACGAGGCCATCGCCAGCGCGTCGTGCAGCGCCACGCCCATGTGCGCGACGGCGTTGTGCACCGCCTGCTCGAGGGTGATGACGCCGCCGATGATGGTGCCATCGGCGACCCGCACGGCCTTGCCGCCCTCCACCCGGATGCGCTGCCCCTCCCATTCGGCATCGCCCTCTCCCGTGCCGGCGAGCGGCATGCCGTCGGTCACCAGCACCACGTCGCGCCAGCCCTTCGCGCGCAGCAGGAGCTTCGCGGCTGCGTAGTCGACGTGCGCGCCGTCGCCGATCAGCTCGGCGCTGACACCGTCTGCCGTCATGATCGCGCCGAGACAGCCGGGGTCGCGGTGCGTGAACGGGCGCATGGCATTGAAGCAGTGCGTGACGTGCGAGACGCCGGCAGCGAACGCGGCCATCGCCTCGTCGTACGCGGCGTCGCTGTGGCCGATAGCAGCGACGGCGCCTGACGCGATCACCGCCTCGATGAGGGCGTCCGCGCCGGGCAGCTCCGGCGCGAGCGTCACCTGGCGCACCTTCTTATCCGCGGCGGCGACAAGCTCCCAGTACTCGTCGACGTCGGGCGCGCGCAGCCATGCCTCGGGGAACGCGCCCTTGCGCTTCTGGTTGATGTACGGGCCTTCGAGGTGGAAGCCGAGCACGCGCGCGCCGCCCGGCACCGGCCCGACAACCGGCGCCAGCGCCTCGAGCCGCCGCACGATCTCCGCGTGGTCTCGTCCGGAGGTGCTGATGAGAAAGCCGGTGACGCCGCGCTGCGCGACCCATCGCGCGTACGAGCGTACCTGCTCCGGATCGTCCGTCATGAGCGAGAACCCGCCGCCGCCGTGCACGTGGACGTCGATCAGCCCGGGCGCCAGGTAGCGGCCGCCGCAGTCGAAGACGCCGGCGCCGTGCGGGATCTCGCAGCGGCCGATGTGCACGCCGTAGATCGTCCCGTCGCGGACGATCACGCAGCCATCGCGCACGCCGTCGTGCAGCACGAGACGGGCGTTGGTGAGGGCGAGCGTCTTCATCGCTGGCACGTGCGGCACCAGGTAGTGACGCGGTCGTTGGGCGAGATCTGCGCGAGATAGGAGCCGCAGCGCGGGCAGCGGCCCTCGTCGGGGTTGCTGCGGTCACCGCCGCCCTTGCGGTGCACCTTCAGGTGCTCGCGCCACTCCTCGTAGTCGAGGCCGTCGCGGAAGTGCCCCCGGACGATGGGGATCGCCCAGTCCATCGTCTCGCGCAGCGCGTCGTACAGCGCGCCGATCTCGTTGTCGCCGAGCGTTTGCCGCTTGCGGAAGGGCTCGATGCGGGCGCGGAAGAGGATCTCGTCCGAGTAGGCGTTGCCGATGCCGGCGACGAACTTGTGGTTGGTGAGGACGTTCTTGATGGCCCCGGTGTGCTTGCGGATGCGCGCGCGGAACTCCTCCTCGGTGACGGCGAGCGCGTCCGGCCCCATCTCGGCGAACGTCGGCACCGAGGGCAGATCGTCGATGTGCACGACGTAGACCTTGCCCATCACGCGCTGGTCGGCGTATCGCACTTGCATGCCGTTCGAGAGCGTGACGGTGAAGCAGACCTTGCCTTTCTTCTTCTCCGACGGCTTCGCGTACTGGAAGCGGCCCGTGAGCATGGGGTTGACGGCCATCACGTACTCATCGCCGAGGTTGAAGAGGAGGAACTTGCCGTAGCGCTGCACGCCGGCGAAGCGGTTGCCGGTAAGCGCGGCCTTGAAGTCGGCGGCGCCGGTGCGCACGACGTACGGGATCAGGGCTTCCGCATCAGTAATCTCGACGCCGAGGATGCGCTCGTTGAAGAAGGCACGGATGGCCTCGAGGTCGGGAATCTCCGGCATGGGGGCACCGTAACACGTCAGTGAGGATGGAGCCGAGGCGGAGGGCTGGAGGCTGGAAGATGGAAGGTGGAGGGGCGAGGATGGAGTGTTGAGGGATGATAAGCGCCGTTACGCAGGAGGGGGACGGCCTGGGAATCATCGAGGCGGGCGCAGTCGAGGACGTCCTGCTCGCGGCCGTGTGCGCGGAGCTCGCGTCCGCTGGCGCATCCGAGCAGCGTCTCCTGGATGAGGTCACGTGTCGAGCGGAACGCCTCGCGGCACGCCAACGCTTCGGGCGACGGTGTGAGGTCGATCGCGCTGATGATGGCGCCGGCGCCGAGATGGTCCTCGAGGGCGAAACGCAGCTCACCGTCCGCGCCCGGCTGCGGCCATCGCTCGCCGGCCGCAAGGACCGTGCACGCGACGTCCGAGCCTGACATCTCCCGCTCGACGCACGCTGCCACCGCCGAGGCGTTCAACAAGCAACCAGCGAAGACGCGCGGCGCCGCTGAGGCGCGTAGCGTGCAGGTGGCGCCGTTCGGCGAGGGCAGCACGACACGCGTGCCGAACTCGATGTTGGCGTAGGAGCGGGGCGAGAGCGAGAACGTGCGGTCCTGATCGTCCCAGCTCTTCGCCGCGAGCACTGCGCCGAGCTCGGCGGCGATCGTCTCGACGTCCTCACCGTACGCCCGCGGGTAGACGATCGCGCCCTGTTCAACGGCGCGCGTCACGGCGGAAGAGAAGCGCAGCACGTCGACGATGACGACGATGTCGCCGCGCGCTGCGGCGCGAGCCGCGCCGTCCCACCCCACTCGAGCCGCACGCGATAGCCGGATTGATCGACGAACGCCGATGACATGAGGCTGGAATACTACGCGGCGGGCCGCGGCAGCAGCTGGCGTAGCGGGACCTGACCTTCGAGCTCCGTCAGGTGCCCGGTATCGTTGAGCCGTTCGAGCCGGGGATACGGCGCGTCGCGCACCACCGTGATGCTCGCCGTGTGGAACTCGAACCCGATCGGCTCCAGCACCTCGACCGGGAAGCCGAGCCAGCGCGCGATGAGGCAGTTGAGGGTGCCGCCATGCGTGACGACGATCGGGGTCCGGCCGTCGTAGACCAGATCGTCGATGAAGCCGGCGCACCGCTCGAAGAACGCGCGGGCGGTCTCCGAGCCGGGATAGATGACCGTGTCGAGCGGCAGCGGCTCGCCGTACCACTCCGGCCAGCGCGCACGAGCCTCATCGTGTGTGAGGTTGGCCGCCTCGCCGTTGTTGTGTTCGCGCAGGCGATCGTCGAGCTCGGCCGTCACGCCGAACGCGGCGGCGATCGCCTCTGCGGTCTGCGCTGCGCGCACGAGGTCGCTCGTGACGACGCGCACCGGCGCGTCGCCCAGCTCCCTCCGCAGGCGCGCGGCAACCAGCCGGGCCTGCTTCTCACCAAGCTGGGTCAGCGGCGTGTCCGTCCAGCCGCCGGTGAGGCCGAGCACGTGGTGCTGCGACTCGCCGTGGCGCACGAGGATGACGACGGGAGGCCGGGACATGCATGACTCCAGGATGACATCCGGGGCTTCGCGCAACTGTACCGGTTGAGGCGGCGCGCGCAAACACGCCCAGGGCCGCAGTCCAGGTGCCGCGCCAGTCTACGCGCCCGGCACGCCTTCCGGTTCGCGGATGCCGGCCGCGTCGCGGAGGGCGTCTGCCTTGTCCGTGCGCTCCCATGGCGCGTCGATGTCGTCGCGGCCGAAGTGGCCGTACGCCGCCGTCGCCTTGTAGATCGGGCGGCGCAGGTCGAGGTCGCGGATAATGGCGGCGGGCCGCAGGTCGAAGTGCGCACGCACGAGATCGAGGATGCGGTCGTCGTCGAGGCGGCCGGTGCCGAACGTCTCGACGGCCATCGACGTGGGCTTCGCCACGCCGATCGCGTACGAGAGCTGGAACTCGACGCGGTCCGCCAGCCCCGCGGCGACGATGTTCTTCGCGACGTAGCGCGCGGCGTAGGCGCCCGAGCGGTCAACCTTCGTCGGATCCTTGCCGCTGAAGGCACCGCCGCCGTGCCGCGCGATGCCGCCGTAGGTGTCGACGATGATCTTGCGGCCGGTGAGGCCGGCGTCGCCCATCGGCCCGCCGATGACGAAGCGGCCGGTGGGGTTGATGAACGTGCGCGGCGCCTCGGGCAGCAGGTCGGCCGGCAGCACAGGCCTCATCACCTGCTCGATGATGTCCGACCGCAGCGCCTCGGCGGTGATCTCCGGGTCATGCTGCGTCGAGATGACGACGGTATCGATGCGCTTGGGCTTGCCGTACTCGTACTCGACCGTCACCTGCGACTTGCCGTCCGGGCGCAGGTAGGAGAGGTCGCCTGACTTCCGCACCTCGGCGAGGCGGCGGCAGAGGCGGTGCGCGAGCGAGATCGTCAGCGGCATGTACTCAGGCGTCTCGTTGCAGGCGAAGCCCATCATCATGCCCTGGTCGCCGGCCCCGATGTTCAGGTCATCCTCGATGCTGCCTTCCTTGGCCTCGAGCGCGCGGTCGACGCCGAGCGCGATGTCCTGCGACTGCTCCTTGATCGACACCATGACACCGCAGGTCTCGTAGTCGAAGCCGTAGTGCGCGCTGGTGTAGCCGATCTCGCGCACCGTGTCGCGGGCGATCGTGGGGATGTCCACGTACGTCGCCGTCGTGATCTCGCCCATGACGACGACGAGGCCGGTGGTCACGGCGGTCTCGCACGCGACGCGGCCCATCGGGTCATCCTTCATGATCGCGTCCAGCACGGCGTCGCTGATCTGGTCGCACATCTTGTCGGGGTGTCCCTCGGTGACGGACTCGCTCGTCAACGTCAGCCGCTGGGAGTTCATGAATGTGGTCGTCATCTCTTTTCTATCCTCCTCCGGATGCGCATCCACTTCTCGTCCGTCAGGTGCCCGACTCCCACGAGCTGAGGTAGGCCTCCTGCTCGGGAGTAAGCGTGTCGATGTCGATGTTCATCGCCGCGAGCTTGAGCCGCGCGACTTCAGCGTCGATCTCGTGCGGCACGGGATAGACGTCCGTGCTGAGCTTGCCCTGGTTGTTCACGACGTGCTCGACGCAGAGCGCCTGGTTGGCGAAGCTCATGTCCATCACGGCGGCCGGATGCCCCTCGGCCGCTGCGAGGTTGATGAGGCGCCCCTCGCCGAGCAGGAAGACTTTGCGACCGTCGCCCAGCTTGAACTCCTCGACGAAGGGCCGCACCTGGCGGCTCCCCTCCGCCATTTCGGTGAGCGCCTTCAGGTTGATCTCGTCGTTGAAGTGGCCGGAGTTGGCGATGATGGCGCCGTCCTTCATCGCCTTCATATGGTGGCGGTCGATGACGTTGACATCGCCCGTGAGCGTGATGAAGAAGTCGCCGATGTGCGCGGCCTCCGCCATCGGCATGACGCGGAAGCCGTCCATGACGGCTTCGAGCGCCTTGAGCGGGTCGACCTCCGTCACGATCACCTGCGCGCCCATGCCGCGCGCCCGCGATGCGACGCCGCGGCCGCACCAGCCGTAGCCGGCGATGACGACGTTCTTCCCGGCCCAGAGGATGTTCGTCGCGCGCGTGATGCCGTCGAGCGTGCTCTGGCCGGTGCCGTAGCGGTTGTCGAACATATGCTTCGTGTTCGCCTCGTTCACGGCCACGATCGGATAGCGCAGCTTCTTGTCGAAGGAGAGCGCGCGGAGGCGGATGACGCCCGTCGTCGTCTCCTCCGTACCGCCGATGACGTGCTCGAGCAGGTCTGTACGGTCGCGGTGCAGCCGCGCGACGAGGTCGGCGCCGTCGTCCATGGTGATCTGCGGCTTGTGGTCGAGCACGGCATCGATGTGCCTGTAGTACGTGTCGTTGTCCTCGCCCTTGATGGCGAAGGTCGAGATGCCGTATTCGCTAACGAGGGCCGCTGCGACGTCGTCCTGCGTGCTCAGCGGGTTCGACGCGCACAGGGCCACCTTTGCGCCGCCGTCGCGCAGCGCGAGCATGAGGTTCGCGGTCTCGGTCGTGACGTGCAGGCAGGCGCCGATGCGCACGCCGTTCAGCGGCTTATCCTTGGCGAAGCGCTCGCGGATCAGCCCGATGACGGGCATCTCGCGCGCCGCCCACTCGATGCGCCGCACGCCCTCCTCCGCCAGGCGGAGGTCCTTCACGTCGTGTGGCACCAGTGTCTCAGTCGTCATCCAGTCCTCCGTTGCCGGGCTCGCCGGCCGCTACGCTGCCCGCAGGCGGACGACCTCCGCCCCGGCTTGCCTTCCCCTGATGCGGGCGGCCATGCGCCGCACCGTCGTCACGATCCCTGTGCTGTCCTTTCGCACCGCCGCACCCTCGATGAGGCGGGCGACCTCCCGGTACCCCAGCCGCTCGTACGCCTGCACGGCGGGCTTGTTCGCCGGGTCGACGCTGAGTACCACCTCGCGCACGGACCGCAGGAGGTGCTCCGTCACCGCGCTCGTCGTCGCCTGCGCGAGCCGCTGGCCGCGGTAGCGCGGGTGCGTGTACACGTTGCCGACGACGGCGATGCCGCTGTCCTCGGAGATCACGTGCGTGCCGGCGATCGCCACGAGCCGCCCGTCGCGCTCGGCCCCGAAGTATGCCGAATCGTTCACCTGCCGTGGCGTGTAGTACGAGGGCACGCCGTCGGTGCGGTAGAGCGTGTTGATGTCGCGCGTGTCGCGGCCGGCGAGGCGGCGCACCTCGCCGTAGATTGGGCGGAACGTCTCGGCCGTCACCTGCATGCGGATCATCGTCTGCCGCTGTTCCAGCTCGAAGTAGCGCAACACCGTCTCGAGATGGTGCACCTCGCAGGTGAAGAACGTGTTGCGCGGCCCCGGGTGCAGCGCGAGCAGCGCTTGCAACGGCAGCGGCTCGCCCATGACGAACGTCGCGCTGCCCAGACCGCCGCGCGAGTGCAGGATCAGCGCGCCGCCCTCGTCGCTCTGTGCGCCCCACCACTCGGACAGCCGGAACATCGCCGGGTCGAGCTGCCCGAGGGCGTACGCCGCGTACGTGCGGCGCGCCTCGAGCATGCGCCGGATGGCGTCCCGGTCGCGGAGAGGCCGGACGACGATGTCTATGTGTCGCTCCAGGGCGCGGGCGTTCCGCTCGGCGACCGTCATCGGGCCGCCTCCGCCTGCGGGTACCGCGCGATGATCGGCTCGAGTTGCCGCCGCCGCCCCTCGGGGATCGCCTCGAACGGCGTCACCATCGCCGAGGCAAGCGACGATCCGCAGGCGCAAGACCGCTGACGCGGCAGCATCCGCACGGCCTCGGAGACGATGCGCTTCGCGTGCTCGACATTCTTGCGCAGGTTGGCGACGATCATCTCAGCGGTGACGGTGTCGTGGCCTTCGTGCCAGGTGTCGTAGTCGGTGACGCACGCGAGCGTGGCATAGCAGATGCCGGCTTCGCGGGCGAGCTTTGCCTCGGGTAGCGCCGTCATGCCGATGACGTCGGCGCCCCAGGACTGGTAGAGCCGCGACTCGGCGCGCGTCGAGAACGCCGGCCCCTCGATGACGACGAGCGTGCCACTTTCGTGCGACGTGACGCCGCTGCCGGCCGCCGCCTCGCAAACGATCGCCCGCGTTTCGGCGCAGTACGGCTCGTCGAAGGCGATGTGCGCGACGACGCCTTCGCCGAAGAACGTGGAGGGCCGCCCGCGCGTGCGGTCGATGAGCTGATTCGGCACGACCATGTGCAGCGGTTCGATCTCCGGCTTCAGGCTGCCGACGGCGCTGACGGAGATGATGCGTTCGACGCCGAGCGATGCCAGCGCCCAGATGTTCGCGCGCTGCGGCAGCTCCGACGGCAGGATGCGGTGGCCGGCCCCGTGGCGCGGCACGAACGCGACGGCCACGCCGTGCAGCTCGCCGAGCACAAATGCGTCAGATGGCTTTCCGCACGGCGTGTCGATCTCGACGGCCTCGACGTTCGTGATTCCGTCGATCGCGTAGAAGCCGGTGCCGCCGATGATCGCGATCGTTGCGTGCGTTTGTCTCATCGCGCTGTCACCGGCTGCTCGATGATGTTCGCGACCGCACGGTCGTACGGCGCGCGCAGCACGCCCGCCTCCGTCACGATCGCCGCGATGAGCCGGGCGGGCGTGATGTCGAATGCGGGATTCAGCGCGCTCGCGCCGTCCGGCGCCGTGCGCACGCCGGCGAACGATAGCACCTCATCAGGCGCGCGCTCCTCGATGGCGATGCCGTCGCCCGACGCCGTCGACATGTCGATCGTGCTCACGGGCGCGACGACGTAGAACGGCACGCCGTGCGCGCCAGCGGCGAGCGCGAGCGCGTACGTGCCAACCTTGTTCGCCGTATCGCCGTTGCGCGCGATGCGGTCGGCGCCGACGACGACGGCATCGATGTCGCCGCGGGCGATCAGCGATGCGGCGGCGCCGTCCGCGATCACGTCGAACGGGATGGCAAGCTGCTGCAGCTCCCAGGCCGTCAGGCGAGCGCCCTGCAGCAGCGGCCGTGTCTCATCGACGATGACGCGGCGGAGGCGGCCACCGTGCCAGGCCTGCTTGGTCACGCCGAGCGCTGTGCCGATGCCGCCGGTCGCTAGTGCACCCGTGTTGCAGTGCGTGAGTACCGTCGCGCCGACGGGGATCAGGCTCGCGCCGAGCGCGGCCATCGCCTCGTCCGCGGCGATCTGCTCCTCATGGATGCGCCGTGCCTCGGCTTCGATGGCGGCTACATCGCCGCCGGCGGCGAGCACGCGGTCGATCGCCCAGCGGAGGTTCGCGGCCGTGGGCCGCGCCGACGCCAGCGCCTGCGCGGCACCGGCGACCTCGCCTCGCCGGGCGGCGAGCGCCAGCCCGTAGGCGGCCGCGATGCCGATCAGAGGCGCCCCGCGGACAGCGAGGTGCTTGATGGCGCGCTTCACGTCGCGCCACTCGCGCGTCTCTAGGTAGTGGACCTCGGCAGGTAGCCGGGTCTGGTCGACGAAGCGCAGCGCGCCGTCCCTGTATTCGATGACCTTGAGTTCCACTTCGTCAGTTCCGGGCAATAAAAAGAACTTCTCTCCGGTGGAAAGAAGTCTCTACGATGCTCTCATCTTTCCCCGCGTCCGCAGGGTCGGATTTGGCACCCGCCTGAACGGGTTGCCGGGCTTCGTCGGGCCGATCCCTCCACCACTCTCGATAAGAGTTCAGGTATTCAGTTGTTGGCGGAATTGTAAAGGGGCGCTCGATCCCGGGTCAAGAACAGAAGATCGCATGCCGATCTGGGCCGTCCTGACACCATGCTGGCGGCAGCCTCGTTGTCGCCGCTTCCGTTGCGCGAGTAGACTGTCCTCGAACGTTTGTCCTCTCCCGAGAGCGCGATGGACCTGCCCGAACACTTCCATCCGGCCGTCAAGGCCTGGTTCAGCCGTCGCTTCGACGCCGCCACCGACGCACAACTGCGCGGCTGGCAGGCGATCGCCGCCGGGCGCGACGCGCTGATCGCCGCGCCGACGGGCTCGGGCAAGACGCTGACAGCCTTCCTCTCGAGCATCGACACCCTCCTCAAACGTGGCCTCGAAGGCACGCTCGAGGACCGCATTGACGTCGTGTACGTGTCACCGCTGAAGGCGCTGAGCAGCGACATCCAGCGCAACCTAGAAGAGCCGCTCGCCGGCATCCGGGAGGCGGCGCGCGAACTGGGCTTTGAGCCGCCCGAGGTCCGGACGGCGCTGCGCACCGGCGACACGACGCAGGCGGCCCGCGCCGCGATCCTGCGGGAGGCGCCGCACATCCTCATCACGACGCCCGAGTCGCTCTACCTGATGCTGACGGCGCAGCGCAGCCGAGAGCTGCTGCGCAACGTGCGCACCGTCATCGTCGACGAGCTGCACGCGCTCATGCGCGACAAGCGCGGGAGCCACCTGGCGCTGTCGCTCGCGCGCCTCGACGCCCTGTGCGAGCAGCGGCCGCTGCGGATCGGCCTCTCGGCGACGATCCACCCGGTCGAGGATGCTGCGCGCTTTCTCATCGGCGCGGGACGCGAGGAGCTGGACGGTTCGCCCGCGTGCACGATCGTCAACGTCGGCCACCGTCGCGACCTCGATCTGCTCGTCGAGGTGCCTGCCACGGAGATGCAGGCGGTGGCATCGGCGGAGCAGTGGGGCGAAATCTATGATCGCCTCGCGGAGCTGATCTCGGAGCACCGGACGACGCTGGTCTTCGTGAACACGCGCCGCCTCTCCGAGCGCGTAGCGCACAACCTCGCCGAGCGCCTCGGCCCGGAGCACGTTGCCGCGCACCATGGCAGCCTGTCGAAGGACCGGCGCCTGCGCATCGAGCAGCGGCTGAAAGCGGGCGAGATGCGCGCCATCGTCGCGACGGCGTCGCTCGAGCTGGGGATCGACGTCGGTTCGGTCGATCTCGTCTGCCAGATCGGCTCGCCGCGCGCGTTCACGACGTTCCTGCAGCGCATCGGCCGCTCGGGCCACGCGCTCGGCCGCACGTCGCGCGGGCGGCTCTTCGCCACAACCCGCGACGAGCTTGTGGAGTGCGCGGCGCTCATTCGCGCGGTGCACGCGGGGCTGCTCGACCGCGTGTGGCCGCCCGTCGCACCGCTCGACATCCTCGCCCAGCAGATCGTCGCCGAGTGCGCGGCGCGCGAGTGGGATGAGGACGGGCTATTCGACCTGATCCGCACCGCGACGCCGTACGCGTCGTTGGCGCGACAGGACTTCGACGACGTCGTCGAGATGCTCAGCGAAGGGCCGGCCGCGTCGCTCGGGCGCGGGCGCGCGCTGCTCCACCGCGACCGCATCGCCCGCACGATCAAGGGCCGGCGCGCGGCGCGCATCATCGCGCTCACGTGCGGCGGCGCCATCCCGGAGTTGGCCGACTACAAGGTGGTGCTCGATCCCGATGAGACGTTCGTCGGCACGGTGGACGAAGACTGGGCGATCGAGAGCATGGCCGGCGACATCTTCCTGCTGGGGTCGCACTCGTGGCAGATCCGGCGCGTCGAGTCCGCGCGCGGTGTCGTGCGCGTGGAGGACGCGCAGGGGCGGCCGCCGACCGTGCCGTTCTGGCTCGGCGAGGCGCCGTCACGCACGTGGGAGCTGTCGCGGGAGGTGAGCCGGCTGCGTGAGGACGTCGCCGCACGCCTGGAGGATGGCGACGCCGTCGGCTGGCTGGCGTCGGAGGCCGACCTCGATCGCTCGGGCGCCGCGCAGATCGTTGAGTACATCGCCGCCGAGAAGGGCGCGCTCGGACTCGTACCGTCCCACAACGACGTCGTCTTCGAGCGCTTCTTCGATGACGCCGGCGGCATGCAGCTCGTCGTGCATGCCCCATTCGGCGGGCGCGTCAACCGCGCGTTCGGGCTGGCGCTGCGCAAGCGCTTCTGCGTGAACTTCGACTTCGAGCTGCAGGCGGCCGCGACGGACGACGCTGTGGTGCTGTCACTCGGGCCGCAGCACAGCTTCCCGCTCGAGGACGCCTTCCACTTCGTGAAGTCGCACAACGTCCGCGACGCGCTCGAGTCGGCGATTCTCGTGGCGCCGATGTTCGGCGCGCGCTGGCGCTGGAACGCGACGCGCTCGCTCGCGGTCCTGCGGTCGACCGGTGGCCGGCGCGTGCCGCCGCCCATCCAGCGCATGCGCTCGGACGACCTCCTGACGGCGGTGTTCCCGCTGCTCACGGGCTGCCAGGAGAACGTCAGCGGCCCGCTGCCCATACCCGACCATCCGATCATGAAGCAGACCGTGATCGACTGCCTGTATGAGGCGATGGACATCGACGGCCTCACGGCGATCCTGCGCGACATCGAGGCCGGGACGATCCGGCTGCACGCGCGCGACACGACCGAGCCGTCGCCGTTCGCGCACGAGATCCTCAACGCGAAGCCGTACGCCTACCTCGACGACGCGCCGCTGGAGGAGCGGCGAACGCGCGCCGTCTCGCTGCGGCGCACGCTGCCGCAGAGCGCGCGCGACCTCGGGGCGCTCGATCCGGAGGCGATCGCGCGCGTGCGCGAGGAGGCGCGCCCTGACCCGCGCGACGCCGACGAGCTGCACGACGTGCTGCTCGGCGCCGTCGCGGTGCGTCCGGCCGAGGAGTGGCGCGAATGGTTCGACGCGCTCGTCGACGCGGGGCGCGCCGCGACCGCGCGCGGCGACCACGGCGAGCTGTGGTTCGCGGCGGAGCACCTGCCATCGATCCGCGCGCTCTATCCGGACGCAACGATCGTGCCGGACGTGCGCCTGCCCGCGCACATGGACGCGCCCACGCGCGAGCGCGAGGATGCGATCCTCGCTATGGCCCGCGGCCACATGGAGTTCGCCGGCCCGGCTGAACCCGCGCGGCTCGCCGCGCACCTCGGGGTCGGCGAGCTAGAGATGAAGTCGGCGATGGCACGCCTCGAGGGAGAGGGCGTGGTACTGCGCGGACGGTTCACGCCGGACGTTGACGACGAGGAATTCTGCGACCGCCGGCTGCTCGCGCGCATCCACCGCTACACGCTCGACCGGCTGCGCAGCGAGATCGAGCCGGTGAGCGCGCAGGACTTCATGCGCTACCTGTTCGCGCGCCAGCACGTCGGCGGCGCGCGGCGGGCGGAGGGCAAGCGCGGGCTGCTCGACGTGGTCGCGCAGCTCCAGGGTTTCGAGATCCCGGCCGTGGCATGGGAACGCGACGTGCTGCCGCTGCGCGTCGCCAGCTACAACCCGCAATGGCTCGACGACCTCTCGCTCGCGGGCGAGGTGGTGTGGTCGCGACTGTCGCTGCGCAAGAACGGCAACGGCCACACGCGCACGGCGGCGCCATCGCGGGCGACGCCGATCACGCTCGCGCTGCGCCGCGACGTGCCGAAGCTCCTCGACATCGCGCGCGGCGCGCAGGAGCCGGAGCCGCCGGCGACAGGCGCGGCCGGCGCGACGTACGACGCGCTCAAACAACACGGGGCGCTCTTCTTCGATGACCTCGCGGCCGCCAGCCGGCAGTTGCCGGCGCAGCTCGAGGAAGGGCTATGGGATCTCGTCGGGCGCGGGCTTGTCACCGCCGACGGCTTCTCGGCGCTACGGCAGATCATGACGCCGGGCGGCAGCCGCGGCCGCAACGCGCGCCGCCACGCCCGCTACGGCGGCATCGCGCGGCCGTCGCGGGCGTCGGCGCCGCAGGGACGCTGGTCGCTCCTGCGGCGCTTCGGCGAGCCGGGGTCGCCCGAAGACGTCGCGGAGGCGGCGGCGATGCAACTTCTCGCGCGCTACGGCGTCGTCTTCCGCGACCTCATCGCCCGCGAGACGCTGGCGGTGCCGTGGCGCGATGTGCTACGCGCGTTGCGGCGGCAGGAGGCGCGCGGCATCGTGCGCGGCGGGCGCTTCGTGTCCGGCTTCGTCGGCGAGCAGTACGCCATGCCCGACGCCGTCGACGCGCTGCGCAAGGTGCGACGGGAGGAGCGGCGCGGCGAGATCGTCCGGCTCTCGGCGGCCGACCCGCTCAACCTGGCGGGCATCATCACGCCGGCGCCGCGGGTGCCGGCCCTCCACACGAACGCGATCGTCTTCCGCGACGCGGTGCCCGTCGCCGTCGAGGAGGGGCGCGCGCTCACCATCCGCGAGGACGCCGGCGAGGACGTCTACGAGCTGCTCGGCCGCGGCCGGGCGCCTATCCGGGCCTGATTCTTGGCGAAACCGGCCGGGATCGCCGCGATTTCGCTAGATCGAGGCGCGCGCGGGATCGTATCCTTAGCAAGTGCTTAGGTCTGCGGCATGGAGCCGATGATGAGAGTGCAGACCCAGGAGGCGTGACGAATGAAGCCCGAGCTGTTGCAGGAACTGAAGAAGGAACCGGGCGCAGAGGATCTCGATCTCTCGTGGCTCGACGAGCCCGCCGCGAAGCGCGGCCTGCGCGTCGCCCCCGGCAAGCGCGGGTTGACGCTCGAGGACATCGCGACCGACTCGTACGGTGACATCCCGGCGACGACGCGCAACCAGAGCGGACGCCTCCGTGGATCGGCCCCGCGCATCGACGCGCAGAACACGCCGAAGCAGTGGCCGTCGAAGGCCGCGTCGTGGTCCGAGTCGGCGATGCTCCTGTACGAAGAGGCCGTGCAACGCCAGTGGTCATCGGCGAAGGACATCCCGTGGGAGCAGATGCCGGAGCTGGACGAAAACCTCGAGATGGCGATGTCGCAGCTCTGCACGTTCCTCACGCAGGTCGAGTTCATCGCCGGTGACGTGCCCGGGCAGTACGCGCCGAACGTCAGCGGCGAGTACTTCGAGGTGGGGCTGTTCCTCGCCAGCCAGATCATGGACGAGGCGCGCCACCTGGACGTGTTCCGCAAGCGTGCGCTGGCGAATGGCATCGGGCTGCTGCAGGCAGGCCCCGGCGCCGTCGGGCTGCTCACCGCGCAGGACTTCACCGAGATGACGTCGACGCTGCACCTCGTCGGCGAGGGCTTCGTGCAGTCGATGTTCCGCATGGGCGAGCTGTTCGCGCAGAGCGAGGTCGACAAGCGCATGTTCCGTCTTGCCGCGCAGGACGAGAGCCGCCACGTCGCGTTCGGTGTCATGCACATGAAGTACGTGATGGACACGGAGCCCGAGCGCAAGGAAGAGATCCATACGTACCTCGACCGCATGGAGGGCCAGCTCGGCGTCGGATCGGCGCAGGCGGGCCTGACGGGCGGCGGCCAGACGTCCGAGGCGCTGGCCATCCTGCTCGGCGGCGGCACGAGCGAGGCGCACCTCAACGAGGGGTACAAGAAGCTGCTCGCCATTCGGAAGCGGCAGGTCAACGAGTACATGCACCGGCTCGAGGTCGTCGGCCTCGGCGACAGGCGGCAGCGCATGGCGCCGATGATGCAGATGCTCCTCGACCCGCCGCGAAACTAGACCGATCGTCAACCCGCGTTGTCATCGGCCCGCGAGCGCGGGCCGATGCGCTGTCCCGCCGAAAGAGGAACCACGATGGCCGAATCCGAGACGACAACGCCCGAGCAGACGTCGAACGGCGAGCAGCCGCAGGCGCAGCCCGCGCCGCAGCCCTTCCCCTTCCAGATCCCGCCGCTCGACATGAGCTGGGCGAAGGTGCCGACGGAGCGGCCGCCGCGTCCGAAGGTCGGCGAGGACGGCTTCACGCTGAAGATGGCCGACGCCGGCGGCTACGCGTGGGCGCCCGACCACTGGCCATACCAGAACGACACGCCGCGCGGCTCGTGGCCGGCGCAGGACATGGGGCTACCCGCGCCCTACACGATCTACGACAAGTCGGAGGTCTGGGCCGACAACTGCGCTGACCTCTACGAGCAGGCGATCAAGGAGCAGTGGAAGCCCGCGACGCAGATCTCGTGGGGCACGATCGAGCCGCTCGCGGAGCACGTCGAGGCCTCGCTCGACCAGATCTTCACGAACATCTCGGAGCAGGCGTACAACTCGAACCAGGTGCTGATGGGGTGGCTGAAGGAGATCTCCTACGGCTACCACGAGGTGAAGCTCTACCTCGCCACGCAGGTGTTCGACCACGCGCGCCATGTCGAGGCCTTCCGCAAGCGCGCGCTGTCCAACGGCGGCGGGCTCGGATACCAGGCGCCCGGCTTCTTCAACCGCGCCGTCTACGCGTCGTTCAAGTTCACTGAGCTGGTCGTGTACGTGAACATCATCCGCTCGTCGTTCCTGCTCGGGCTTTGCGAGTGGGGCGACAAGCTCGGGCGCTCGCAGGCGGACCGCCAGCTCTTCGAGAACCTGGCGCACGACCTGGCGCGGCACATCGCCTACGGCATCGAGCACCTCAAGTACTACCTGAACGCGAACCCGCAGCACCGATCGCACGTGAAGACGTGGCTCGACCGCGGCGAGGTGATGTACGCGGCGGACCTGCGCCGCGATAAGCCGCTGCGCGAGGCGTTCATCCTGGCGCTGGGCGACACGGTGCAGGAGGGCAAGGCGAAGCTCGCCGAGCTGCGGCAGCACCAGCTCAAGCGCTACCTGATGACCTTGGAGGCGGCGACCGTCTACAACCGCGGCGACAATCTGGTCAACGCCTTGAAGACGATCATCGAGCAGCCTTAAGCGCGCCGCGGCAACAACCGCCGAAGCACGCATACGTCGGGCCCTAGTGGGGGAACGACGGTCTGGGACGCAAACATGAATCCAGAAAGGGGGATGATGGCTCCGTTCCGTAGCCCGTCAACATGACGAACTGTCCGGTGTGCTCACACGCGCGGACACCGAAATTTGGGACGCGTCTGTGTGGTTCACGCAGAGGAACGAGTTCTCCACAGCGCAGCATCTGCAGAGACGTCAGCGACATTGATCGCTGCGAGCACTGGTCGAGAGTGGCACCATCGACGATCATGCGAGACGCACACTTACTGCTTTGCTCACGCGGGTATATGCCGATCTCCAGATGATGAGATCTGAGGTCGAGGCCGATGACGAGCCCTACCTGTCGCTTGATCGGTTAGCGCAGTGCTCCAAGGACGTGATGGAGCAACTCCTCACACTTCGCCAAGGCGATGGGCAGTAACGAGCGATCGCGACGCTGCCACGAGAGCGATTACGAAGCCGCTAGCCGAACCAAGCTCAGCGCCGTCGCACCGCAGGAGGCGGCCTCTGCTGTCGTACTGCGGTGGCGACGAGGATGCACCTCGGGCCCCCGCTAACGCGCCGGCGGTGATACGCCAACAGCTGATGACGCTTGACGCGGCGACCGTCTACAATGTGCGGCGACCAGCTCGTCAACGCATTGAAGACGATCATCGGCGAGCCGTAGGCTTCGCTTCGACGGCTGACCTGATTTGGCGAAGGTCTCCTTCCAGCGCCGCGAGAAGGTTCGCTTGAGCGAGCGTGAAGCTACTTGGATCGGCCGTTTCGGGCGATCTAACGCCAGCATACTTCGCGAACACAGCGCCAAGGCGCTTCATCTTCGCCTTCGCCTTTCCGGGGCTCCCGTGATCGACGTCGTGCCGTAGGGCGGTGCGTAAGGCGTTGATATCGTTGAAAGACTCGGGCACCTGTCCGTCCAATCGCGTGCCGCGCCCTTCATGGAACAGGAAGTACAAGTCATCAACGAACGCGCCATATTGCTTCTCCGTCTCAACCGGCTTGGCAAGCCGAGTGAGCGCGCGTGACGTCTTGGTCGTGGGCTTGAACAGATCATGCCCGTTTGCGGCGGCGAATGCTGAATTGATGTCGTGAACGAGGCCGGTAACCGAGTCGGCAGTCTCCTTGATCGCTTTCCCTACGCCGCTCTCGGCGACGACGGACGGGTGAAAGATCTGAGCCACGCCAGGGTCGAACTGAAAGAGCTTGCGGAGCAGGATCTCCTGGCGGATCTGCGCGTTTCCGCGGACATTCGCGTTGACCGTTCGCTGAAAGCGCAGATAATCGAGGTCTGTTGCGTCCGGTCCTAACTCGACCTGGCGTGAGAGCTCACGAGTGAACTCTTCGAAAAACTTAGCGAGCTTCTTCTCGTAACCATCGGCGCGTCCAGTCTGCACAAGGCGAGCGACGAGCGTGGCGAATGCCTGGATGAGTGCCCGATGCCGAAGGCCTTCGCTCTTCGTCGGGAAGACGCGATCGAGATAGTCAAAGGTGCTCCTTAATCTCTGCGCAACGGCTGAGCGCCTCGAAAACCCCTCATGAGCACGGAATACCCTCTTGAGGTCGTCGAATCGTAATCCCGTCTCAATGCCTTCCAGCTCAATCGCAGCGACCTTGGCTGCGATGTCAAAATGCGAGTAGCGTTTGTCGGCAAGGCGCACCTTCGACGTGAAGAAGTTGTGCCTCGCGAGCTCGCGAGCGAAGTCCCGCAAGTTGCTGTGGACCGAATTGAGCTTCTCGCTGCTGGTTAGCGGTAGGCCATCTTGCAGCCGTTGAAAGTACTCCTTGACCTCGGGCTCGCTCGCCTCATCGATAACGTCGAACTCGATCTCGTAGTCGTCGAAGGCATCCTGCCGCTCCTGGGGCAAATCCGTATAGTATGGGCCGCCGAACTCCTTCGTCGCTCTCTTCCCAAGATCGAGGTCGTCGTCGAAGAACTCGAATATCGCAGTCAACCGCTGCTGACCGTCGACAACGGTCATGTCCCGTCAAGTGGTGTAAATCGGTGGCATCATCCTCGCTCTGATGGCCGCGATCTACACGGCGATGGGTAGCTGGTCGGAAGTCTCCTGTTCTGTTTCTTTGAGGGTGG
>Ga0209172_10003949_pt1 | contig 21274 bp, 21 predicted proteins | sample LarsenN4metaG_FD_184113 | JGI IMG/M metagenome (GOLD analysis project Ga0209172, IMG submission 184113) | Hot spring sediment bacterial and archeal communities from British Columbia, Canada, to study Microbial Dark Matter (Phase II) - Larsen... ... | reverse complement strand
CACCGCGGAGCTCACGAGACGCCTCATCGAGCGGCTGCCCAACTACGTCGGCATGAAGGACGCGAGCTTTCACAGCGAGAAGTTCATGGAGATCTCGCGCACCGCGCTCTCGATGCGGCCGGGCTTCGCGATCATCATGGGCGTCGAGCACCTGCTTCCGTCCTACGCGCTCGGTGCCTGCGGATCGTTTTCCTCCTCGGGCGCCATCGCCCCGAAGCTGTGCAACCAGTTCTTCGCGTCGCTCGAGGCGCACGACTGGGCGAGGGCGCGCGAATTCCAGTACAAGATTTCGCGGCTCTGGAGCCTGTTCAAGGAGCAGTATCCCTCCTCGCTCAAGGGCGCGATGGTGATGATGGGCCGCCCGGTCGGCCCCACCCGCTCGCCGCTGCCGACCGCCACCGAAGAGCGCAAGAAGTTCCTGCGCGCGCAGCTCGAGGAGCTCGACATCCTGCAGACCGAACCCCACGGCTGGTGACCAATCGGTGACCAGTGACCGGTGACCAGAGGGATGAGGGATGAGGGATGAGGGAAGATCAACGTGAGAGCGTGAGGGCGGGAGAGCGACAAGTTCCGTGAGGGCGTGAGAGCGTCAGAGCGTGAGGGGGAAATGCTCTTCGATCTCCCGATCTCGCGACCTCCCGATCTCACGGATTTGAGACCAGTCACGAGTCACCAGTCACGAGTCACGCTTTTAAAAGGAGAGGTCAGGTCAGATGGCCACGTTTCAGCCCGGTCTGGTACACACGCCGGTCACGCCTTTCACGCGCGATCACCGTATCGACTATGACAGCTTCGCGAAGGTGATCGAGTTTCATCTGCGCAACGGCGCGGAAGCGCTCGCGCTGCCCACGCCCGAAGGCGAGGACCTGAGCTTGACCGACGGCGAGCAGCGGGCGCTCCTGGAGTTCGCGATGCGGCAGGTGAAGGGGCGCGTGCCCGTCATTGCCCATGCGAGCGACGCGGGCACCGGCATCGCCGTCGAGCGCGCGCGCCACGCGGAGCGGGCGGGCGCGGCCGCCATCGTGTCCCACCCGCCGTACTTCTGGCACCCCAGGCCGGCCATGGTGCTGGAGCACCTGGTGAAAATCGGCTCGGCGGTCACGCTTCCGTTCTACGTCTACATTCCGCCCATCGAGTCCGTTGGAACGAAGCTCACCACGGAGCTCACGCTCCAGTTGATCGAGCGCGTGGAAAACTTCGCCGGCGTCGTGGATCAGGGCATGGACTGGGTGTACATGATCGAAGCGATCGCGAACGGACGGAAGGTGCGCCCCGGGTTCCAGTTGCTGCCGGCGACCGATTACATGGTATCCGCCAGCGTGATGGGCGGCTCGGGCGCGTTTTCCGCGCTCTCCGCCATCGCGCCCCGGCTCGTGCGCCAGGTCTACGAATTGTGCCGCCAGGAAAATTACATCGATGCGCGCAAGGGCCAGGAAGACCTCGCGACGCTGCGCCACCTCCTGAAATTCCCGCGGCTCGAGACCGGGCTCAAGGCCGCTCTTCGCGCCATGGGACGCGACTGCGGCCAGCCTCGCCCGCCGGACCGCCCTTTGGGCGAGGTCGAATACGGAAAGATCGCGGAAGCCCTCGGCGCCATGGCTTTCCTGCGCGCCGAACCCCGCGGCTGGTAGCCGCGGGCCGCCTTGCCGGCAAGGGCGAGCGCGCGTGCCTCGCCTCGCGGAGCGAGCCCGCCCGCGCCCGGTGCGGCAGCGCACGCATCTTGGGGAGGATGAATGACGTCGGGCCCTCGAAGCCGCCAAGCTTCAATGAATCTCGCGGGCGAAATGGCGAAAAGGCGCGGCAAGCGCTATCCCGCCCACGCCCGGATCGCCGAGAAATTCCCCGGCTACGTGAAGGCGCTGGTCGAGCTCGACGAGGTCATCCGGCTCAAGCCCCGGAGATTCAACCAGAAGATGCACGAGCTCTTCCACATCCGTCAGCACTTCTTCTTGTGCCCCTTGGCCCAGCCTTTGCCGGGATGATTCTTGCGCTTCTTTTTCCCGCAGGGCCCGTCGTCGTCCTCGTAGTAACCACCGCGATTGGCGTAGGCCGTGGCCTGCGGCGCGTCCTGCGCGGCCATGGCTGCCGCGGTGGCGACGCCTGCCGCGGCGGCTGGCGCCGCGCCGCTGGCGCTCACGTTCTTGCCGACCACGGCGCCGGCCGCGCCGCCGACGCCGGCGCCCACCACGGCGCCTGTCTTGCCGCCGAGCGATTGCCCGACCGCAGCTCCGGCGCCGCCACCCACCGCGCCACCGACCATCGCGCCGGTCTTGCCCTGGCCCTGCGTGGTTGCCGCTCCGCCAACGGCACCACCGGCTGCGCCGCCGACCACCGCCCCGGTCTTGCCGCCGACCGCCTGGCCGACGGCCGCTCCGCCTGCGGCGCCCAAACCGCCACCGAGCGCCGTTGACGCGTCACTCGCCGCTGCCGTGGAGGCCATCAGGCCCAGCACGAGCGCTGCGAGAATTCGTTGTGCTCCAAAGCTGCCGTTCATGTTGAGCCCCCCTTCCGTCAAACGATCCCGCCAGCGCTGCCAGCGCGCCCGGATCGGGACGTTTCCTTCGCCCATCCTGCGCCATGTCGCGGGAAAACGCTGTGAAAAGGCTCACGAATCCGTCCAGGCGGGGGGGGACGGCCCGCTGCGCCCGGGCGCCGGCAAGAAGTCTCAGAACATCGTCTGCCCGCCATTCACGTGGAGGGTTTGCCCGCTGATGAAGCTTGCGCCGGGGCCGCACAGAAAGCGCACGGTGGTGGCGATTTCCTCCGGCTCGCCCGCGCGTCCGGCCGGGACGGCGCTTTTTGCGTCGGGGCGGGCGGAACGGCCGGCCGCGCGTGCCGTGTTCATGGTCCCGGGCGCGACACAGTTCACGCGAATGCCGCGGTCTCCGAACTCGCGCGCGAGTGCCCGCGTCATGCCGACCAACCCGTGCTTGGCGACCGAGCCGTGCACCCGGTTCTTCGCGCCCGAGAGCGCCACCTGTCCGCCGAGCGTGACGATGCTGCCGCCGCCCGCCTTGATCATGGAAGGCAGGCAGGCCTGGGTGCAGTAGAACGCGCCGTCGAGCGTGATCGAGAGGGGAACCCGCCACTCCTCGTAGCTCAACTCGGTGAAGGGTTTCTCGCTGCGCACCGAGGCGTTGAGCACCAGGATGTCGACGCGCCCGAAGCGCTTGATCACGCCCTCGACCATCGCCTTCACCGCGCCCGCATCGGCGATGTCGGCCATGAAGACCTCCGCCTGGCCGCCCGCCGAGCGGATCTCCTGCGCGACCGTTTCGGCTTCGTCGCGGGACGTGCGCGCGTTAACCGCAACTGCGGCCCCGCCGGCCGCGAGCGCGAGGGCGATCGCCCGCCCGATGTTGCGCGAGGCGCCGGTAACGAGCGCGACCTTGCCTGCCAGCTCCGCTGCCGTCATCATGGTTGTCTCCCCGTGTACCGAAGCGAGAAATGGCCGCAGATTAACGCAGATAGACGCGGATGAAAATCAGGAAAATACACAGGATTCACAGGATTCTTCAGGATTCACAGGGTTCATCGGCGGTTTCTCTGATTGTGGGTCACGATGCATGCGGTGATCGGTGGTACCGCACGAAGTGCCTGCGCGGAGTGCTGGTGGCAACCACAGTCGCGCTGCTCGCGCCCGCGCGGACGCCGCAGCCGGTCGTCACCAGGCTTCATGCCGAGACGACCCGGATCCCCGGACTGGCCGAAGTGACGGAACAGCTGCTCTCCCAGGGGGCCGACCCGATCGGCAACAGTCCACAGGAGCTGTCGAAGTTCCTGGTGGCCGAGATCGAGCGCTGGACCCGGCTCATCGAGCAGGCGAAAATCCGCGCTGATTGATCGTTCGAATGGGTAATGGGTGATGAGTGATGGGCGATTAGCGCAGCGGCAACCCGTCATCTCTCACGCATCGCGTATCCCGGATCACGGATCACGGATCAAGGAGAAAAAGATGGTGCTGCTCTACAATCCCGCCGCAACCCCGCGATCGGAATCGGTGCAGGCGCGCCGGAAGCTTGAAACGCTTGCCGGCAAGGTCGTCGGATTCATTGACAATGCCAAACCGAATTTCGATCACCTCGTGGATGACCTTGCCGAGCTGCTGGTCGCGAACTACGGGGTGAAACAGGTCATCAAGCGCAGAAAGCATTCGGCCTCGGTTCCGGCGCCGGCGCCGATGGTGGCGGAACTCGCGGGGCAATGCGATCTGGTCATCACCGGGTCGGGGGACTGAGGGTCGTGCACGTCGTGGAGTGTCCACGACAGTGTCGAAGTGGCGAAACGGGGACGCGCCGCCGTCACGATCTGCTCCGCCGCGTTCACGACGTTGGGCCGCGCACAAGCATCGGCCCTCGGGGATCCGGCGCTGCCGATCGCCGTCGTCGCGCACCCCTTCGGGCTGCGCAGCCGGGAAGAGGTGCGCGAGATGGCAAGACGGTGCGTTACCGATATCGTGGCCCTCATCACCTGATGAGCGTCGCAAGAATGCCTGGCGACGCTCATCCCTCACCCCCGCCCCTCTCCCAGGAGGAGCGGGGAGATTCGAGGTGCAAATGCCTTGTCCGGCAGTTGCACGACGACCGCTATGGAGGTTGTGATGAGCGATGACCGGGAACTCGCAAGGCAGCGCGCGCGCAGCGAAGAGCGCGCTGCCTTGTTCGAGGCGCCCGACGACATCGATGCGATCAACCGCTTCTATCGCGACCGCGGGTGGAGCGACGGGTTGCCCGTCGTTCCTCCGACCGTCGAGCGCGTCGAGCGCATGCTCGCGCACACGCGCCGCCCGCCGGGCGAGATCGTGGCAAGGATTGCGCCGGGCTTCGGCGCGGCGAGCGTCGAGCGCATCGCCATCAATGCCGTCCTCGCCGGGTGCGATCCCGGGCATCTGCCCGTCATCATCGCCGCAGTCGAGGCGGCGGCCGCGCCCGAGTTCAATCTGCAGGGTATCCAGGCCACCACGAACCCGGCCGCCGTCTGGATCGTCGTCAACGGTCCCGTCGCGGGGCGTTTGGGCGTCAACGGCGGTTGCAACTGCCTTGGCCAGGGCGCGTGGGCGAACGCGACCATCGGGCGGGCGCTGCGCCTGATCCTGCAGAACGTGGGCGGAGCGCTGCCCGGCGGGATGGACCGCGCGACGCAGGGGCAGCCGGGCAAGTACACGTTTTGCTGCGCCGAGAACGAGGAGGCGAGCCCGTGGGAGCCGCTGCACGTGGAGCGCGGCTACCGCCGCGACGCGAGCACGGTGACGGTAATCGGGGCCGAGGGGACCCTGAACATGAACACGCACACGAAGAATCCCGCCGAGCTGCTGCGGGCCGTTGCGGAAACGATGGTTCATCCTCCCAGCAACGAGTATGTCCACGGCGGCGAGCCCTGGCTCATCCTCTCTCCCGAGCACGCGGAAATCCTGAAGGCGGGCGGCCTCGCCAAGGCGGAGGCCAAGCGGCGCCTCTGGGAGGAGTCGAAGATGCCGGCGCGACGGATGACCGCGAAGGATCTCCTGCGGGCGCAGGCTTCGCGGAGCGAGGAGCTGGGCGAAATCGGGCCTGACACGCTGCTCCCGATCTCGAGGCGGCCCGAGGACATCTGCATCGTGGTCGCCGGCGGGCCGGGGACGCACTCCGTGTACGTCCCGTGCTTCGGCAACTCGCGCGCGGTTACACGCGAGATCGCGGAAAGCGGCCAGGACCTGTCTCGGAAGCCATTTGAAACCGCAGATACGCGCGGATAAACACGGATAGAATCAGGAGCGAAATAGACAGGATTAACAGGATTAACAAGATTCCTGGAACGAGGTTTTGACCCTGTAGATCCTGTAAATCCTGTCCGTTTGTTGATTTTCTTGAGGGAGGTTTCCGACGACTATGCGTGAGCTGCTGCCCCTCGCCGAGAAAGTGGCCGCTCTCCTCAAGTCGCGCAGAGAAACGATTGCCATTGCTGAATCCTCGGCCGGCGGGCTCATTACGGCGGCGCTGCTGGCCGTGCCCGGCGCGTCGGCCTACATGATCGGGGGCGGGGTGTTCTACACGCGCCAGTCGCTGCTCGGCCTCAAGGACACCCGCGAAGAGATGTTCGCGGGGCTGCGCGGGGCGACCGGGGAATGGGCGCTGCTCATGGCGCGCACCGTGCGGTCGCGCTATTCGGCCACGTGGGGACTCGGTGAAAGCGGCGCGGCCGGGCCCACCGGCAACCGTTACGGCGACGCCCCCGGCCACGCCTGCATCGCGGTCGCCGGCCCGGTCGAACGCTCGCTCACGCTGAAAACGGGCAGCAGCGACCGCGTTGACAATATGTACGCGTTCTCCGCCGCGGCGCTGGAGCTGCTGGCCGAAGCCGTAAACGGATGAACACGCGGGGGCGTGAACGCGGGAGAGCGACAGCGATCCCCTGAACCTGCCATCTCACCATTTCACGATCTCACGACCTCCCGGCTTCTCGATCTCCCGATTTCACGACCTCCCGATCTCACGGACTCAAGACCAGTCACCGGTCACGAGTCTCCAGTCGCGCGCCATCAGTCCACCTTGAGGCCGGCGATGCGGATCGCCTCGCCGAAGCTCTTCCAGTCCTTGGCGATGAGCGCGGCGAACTCCGCGGGCGTGCCGCTCAGCGGCTCCGCCCCGACGCGCTTCAGCGCTTCGTTCGTCGGCGGATCGTTCACCGCCTTGACGAGGGCCGCGTGCAGCTTGTTGAGGATGGGCTTGGGCGTGCGGCTCGGCGCCGCAAGCCCGGCCCAGCCGTTCGAGACGTAGCCAGGCACGCCCGCTTCGATGATGGTCGGAAGATCGGGCCACAGCGGCGAACGCTTCTCGCCGCCCATCGCGAGGGCGCGCGCGCGCCCCGCCTGCACGTGGACCATCCAGGCGGGAGCGGGGCCGATGGTGACGTCGGATTCGCCGGAAATGACCCCGGTGACCATCAGACCGGCGCCCTTGTAGGGCACGTGCAGCACGTCGATCTTCGCCATGTGGGTGAACAGCACGCCCGCAAGATGGCTCTGGAACCCGGTGCCGGCATTTGCCCAGTTCACCTTTCCCGGATTCGCCTTGGCGTAGGCGATCAGGTCCTTCACGCTCCTGAACGGGGTCCTGGGATTCACCACCAGCACGTTCTGCGTGATCGCGAAGAGCGAAATCGGCGCGAAGTCCTTGAACGGGTCGTAGGTGGTGACTTTCTTGTAGATCTGGGGCCCGATCACCTGCGAGGCGGTGGCCATGGCGAACAGCGTATAGCCGTCCGGCTCCGCGTGCGCGACGATCGCGGCCCCGATGGTGCCGCCCGCGCCGGTGCGATTGTCCACGACCCATTGCTGGCCCATCAGCTCGCTCATCTTGGTGGCGACGATCCGGCTCATCGTGTCGATCGAGGAGCCGGAGGCTTGGGCGGCGACGAAGCGAATTGGCCTGTTCGGATAGTCCTTGGCGGCATCGGCCGCTCCCGCCGGCTCCTGGATACCGGACACGATGGTCAGGCCGAGCACACCTGCCGCGATCAGTGCATGGCGCATGGTTTCCCTCCTCGTTTGGCGTTTGATGTTTGGCTTCCGGCCGGCCGGGGTGCTGCCCACGGGTGCTTGTGTTGTATCGGGCCTGAGCCGGTCGCGCTAGATTAATACCACTCACGCTGTGGCACAACCGCCGAGAGAAATGAGGCGGGCGCGAGGCGGAAGAAAGAAGGAAGAAGGAAGAAGGAAGAAGGGCGAAGGGGCGCCGTTCCGGAAGAGTGATGCGCTCGTGACGGCTAGCGGTGACGAGACGTGGTCGTTAGCTGGCGGCCGGACCGAATCCCGGCGATGCGATCTGCCGCCCCCTCGCGGAGGATCTGCTTTCGCCGCTCCGATTCCGCCACGAACTCCTCCAGATCGGGGTCCAGCGCATTGCGGGCAGACACGATGCCGATGAGCTTGCCGTTGTCGATCACGGGCAGGTGGCGGAAGCCGTTCTCGTACATCAAAAGCAGCGCGTACCCGAACGACTTGTCGGGATCGACAGCTTGCGGCGCAGTCGTCATCACATCGGCCAGCCGGGTGGTCTGCGGATCGCGGCCCCGGGCGATGACGCGAAATACGGCGTCGCGCTCGGTGAAAATCCCGACCAGGCGCTCATGCCGGACGACCATGACCGCGCCGACTTTCCTCCTTGCCATCAGCTCGGTCGCTTTCCGGACGGTGATCTCCGGGGGAGCGGTGAGAAGCTTTTTCCGCTCCATGACCTCCCTCACCCGTTGGCTGAACATGCCGCCCCCAATCCTGCGTGAAATGCCGTGCCCGGCTCGGCCTGCTCGGCCTCGCAGGCGCCTTTGGGCACGAGTCGAGTTCCCCCGCAACGCCTCGTTTGCCCGCTCGTGGCCCGCCCAGCAAACATGCTATGGATATTTCCAGCTCATTGATTTGACCTACGTCAAAGCCCGCTGGAAATCCAGGACCGGATCCGCTGTTTCCGTCGCCATTTCTCGTCACCCTTTTTCGCCACCCTCTCTCGTCACTTCGTCCCGGCACCGGTCACCGGTCACACTTCGTCAGGCGGTCACTCTCCCGCCATCGAGCTCGCGCGGCGGCAGCCGGCGAGCGCTTCGGCGATCTTGGGGCGCGCGACGCTGTTCGTGCTTTCCGGGTGGAGGAAGATCAGCGCGCCGCGTACGTACTTCTGCACGGGCAGCTCGCGCATGACGCCCATGCCCCCGAAGATCTGCGCCGCTGCGAGACAAACCTGCCGCGCCGTTTCGGAGGTGAACACCTTCGTCATGATCTGCAGCGGAAGATCGGGAAGGCTGCCGTCGGCGTAGGCCTCGGGGTGGTCCGAGGCCCGGGCCACGTGCCAGATCATGTTGCGCGCGATCTCCAGCCTGATCGCCATGTCCGCGAGCGCGAGTCCCACCGCCTGGTGCTCGATCACGGGCCGGCCGCCCTGCACGCGCAGCTTCGCGTACTCGAGCGCGGCCTCGTAGGCGGCGCGGCCGATGCCGGGGTTGATCGCCTGGAAGCGCGGTATGCGGCGGCCCAGCGCGGCCGTGCCGCCCGGGAACGGGCTCCTGCCTTCTTCGCCGAGGAGGTTTTCCGCGGGCACGCGGCAGTCCTGGAACGCGAGCTCCCCGTTCGAGCCCAGCCTGCGGCCGACCTTGTCGTGCTCGCGGAACCCGGTCGCCGTTGCCATCGCGCACGGCGGTCGTTTTGTAGCCGGGGCTCGCCGCGGGCGGCCGGTAGCAGGACCAGCCGGGATCGGTATCGGGCTCGTGCCCGGCGAACGCGAGGTGAAAGCGGGCGTCGGCGAGGAACTGCGCGAGGAAGCGGCTGCGCTGCTCGGGCGTCATCACGCGGCCGAACCACACGCGGGCGAGCGTCGAGATCTGCGACAGGGCAGGGCGGCCGGCTTGATCTCCCGCTCGACGAAGTCGCGGACGGTCGCCCGGATCTCGCGCTGCTCCGGGGAAAGGCGAAGGTTGTGCACGGCGCCTCCCGGGGATTTCGCCATGACATCGGCGAGAAGCATAATAACGTGAGATGATGTCGGCGGAAGGGGACAATGTGAGCGATCTCGAGCTCGTCTGGAATTACGTGAATTCGTGCGCGAGCGGCGCATTGAGGCTGCACGAGTGCGGCCCGGTCTGGCAGATGGGCGCGATCGCGGTCCTGCTTTGCGCTGCGATCGTCGCTTTGATCGTGGTGAGAGCGCGTGCGCTGCGGGCGAAGGAGTGGTAGGGTCGCGCACCGGGGCGAAGGATGAAGATCGATGACAAGAATCGACATCCGTCCCGGTGGATTCCGCTCCTTGCCTTGTGGCTGCTGCTCAGCGGTTGCTCCGTGTTGATCCTTCGTTCCTGCGCCCTCCGCCCTTATCCCTCCGCCCTCTGAATTGCCGTGGGCATCGCGCTCGTCCTGCTGCTGTCCACCGTCACGTTCGTGAGCATGAAGGGCAGCCGCGTGCTCATGACGTTGTTCGCGATCGAGCTCGGCGCCGGGCCTTTCGAAACCGGCTTGTTGCTGGGGCTCTACGGGCTTTTCCCGTTCCTTTTCGCCGTGCGCACCGGGCGGATCGCCGACCGCTTCGGTAACCGGGTTCTCATGTACAGCGGGCTCGCCGCTGTCACCGCCGCACTCGCTTTGCCGGCGGCGCTGCCCGTTTTGCCCGTGCTCTTCGTCGCGGCATCCCTGACGGGCTTGACGAGCATGATGTTCGTGGTGGCCACGCAAAACCTGATCGGGCTGCTGTCGCGTCCCGCGACCCGCACGCGCAACTACAGCTATTACAGCATCGGCGAGTCCGTCGCCAACGTGGCGGGACCGGTGCTGGTGGGCTTTACCATCGACCTCCAGAGCCACCCCTTTGCGTACGCCGTTCTCGCCGCGATCACCGGAACGTGCGTGGCGGTGCTCCATTTCGGGCGCCGCTGGATTCCCGCTACCGCCGGGAGCCGGGAAGCGCCGCAGACCCTGGCGGCATCGGATCTTCTGCGGCTGCCCGCTCTGCGCAACGCGCTTGCCACCAACGGGATCGTCATGACCGGGCTCGATCTCTACAACCTTTATCTGCCGATCTACGCGCGCGGCATCGGTCTCACCGCGACCATGATCGGTCTCATCATCGGCGCCTTCGGCACGGCGGAGTTGCTCGTGCGGCTGATGATTCCCCGGATCGCTGCGCACTGGGGCGAGCGCGCCGTGATCACCGGTGCGCTCGCGGTCGCGTGCGTCGCCTTCGTCTCTTTCCCCCTCACGCAGAGCGCCTTGCTGCTTGCCGCTGCGTCATTCGTCGCCGGGCTGGGGCTCGGCTGCGGCCAGCCGCTCACCATGATTCTTGCGTTCAACGCCGCGCCGCAGGGCCGTTCCGCCGAAGCGATCGCAATGCGGCTCTCGGTGAGCTACGGCGCGCACGTGGTGATCCCGCCCGTGTTCGGCGCTATCGGTACCGCGCTCGGCGTCGCGCCCGTGTTCTGGGCGTGCTCCGCGCTGCTGGGTGGCGGGGCGGTGCTCAACAAGGGCAGGGCAGAAGGATGAAGGCAGAAGGAAGAAGGCAGAACGATGAGGGAGGCCCCGGGCCTGAGGATCGAGGCAACGGTTCACGGAGTGCCCGTGGCGCGTTACCATTCCCGCCTGATCGGTCGCTTTTTTCGCCGCGGCGGGCATCGCGCCCTCCGAGGTGCTGCCGGGGCCGTCGAGGCGTACCGCGCGATGAAGCGCGCGGAGGACGCGGGCCCGCACATCCTCACCGGTCCGGTCCACGTGGAAGGCGCGCAGCCGGGCGACATGCTCGAAGTGCGCATCCTCGAAGTCGGGTTCCGCGTTCCCTACGGCGTCAACTCGACCGGCCCGGGGTGCGGCGTGCTGCCGGAGCTCCTCGCGCAGCCGGTCCAGAAAATCATCGAGCTCGATCTCGAACGGCGCGTCGCGCTGTTTTCGACCGAGGTCGAAGTGCCGCTTGCGCCTTTCCGAGATCGCGCTCACGCCGACGGTGCTGGACTACGTCAGGATGCGCGCCGCGCGGGCGCGCAAGGCGTGACGATTCCGGAGGAGCGCGAGGACGGGCCCAAGCCATGCCGCGCGGATGCGCGTTTACCTGCGGTTTGATTTGAACGGAGCGGGACCGTGTTACGCAGACTGCCGATTCTCGTTTCCGGGCTGGCGGCGCTGTGCCTGGCCGGCGTCTCCTGGGGCGAGGGCTACCCGAGCCGCCCGGTGCGCGTCCTCGTGGGATTCGGTGCGGGCGCGCCCGACACGATCACCCGGATCGTGGCCCAGCAACTTGCGACGCAGATGGGCCAGCCGTTCGTTGTGGACAACCGGCCGGGCGCAAACGGCATCATCGCCGCGGAGATGGTCGCGAAAGCGGCCGCCGACGGCCACACGCTGTTGGTGACCTCGGCTTCGTTCGCGGTGAATCCGAGCGTGCAGAAGAAGCTGCCGTTCGATGTGCGCAAGGACTTCGTCCCGGTTTCGAATCTGGCGCGGGGCGGAGGATACATTCTCGCGGTGAACCCTTCGGTGCCTGTCCGGTCGGTGAAGGAACTGATCGCTCTCGGCCGCGATTCCGCGAGCAAGCTCTCGTTCGGCTCGCCGGGCATCGGCAACACGCTGCACCTCGCCGGCGAGCTTCTGAAGGCGCGCACCGGGGTGAGAATGGTGCACGTGCCCTACAAGGGGGCCGGTCCGGCGATCAACGCGCTGATTGCCGGCGAGATCCAGGTGATGTTCGTGACCACGCCTTCGGGGCTGCCGCACGTGCTGGCCGGAAGGCTTCGCCCGCTCGCCTACACCGGCAGCAGGCGCGCGGCGTTCCTGCCCGACCTGCCCACGGTCGGCGAAGCAGGCGCGCCCGGGATGACGCTGGACGACATGAGCTGGTACGGCATGCTCGCCCCGGCAAGGATGCCGCAGAACATCGTCACGAAGCTGCAGCGCGAGGCGCGCGCGGCCGTGAATCACCCGCAGGTGCGCGAGCGGCTGGAGGCGCTGCGCCTGCAGGTCGACGGCAGCGGCTCCGCGGAATTCAAGGCGTTTCTCGAGACACAGTTCAGGAAGTTCAGCGAGATGGTGCGCCTGACAGGGCTGCAGCCGGAGTGACCGGCCACGACAAGAAGCGACGAGAAATGGTGAGGTCAAATAGTGCCGAAAAATGGTGACGAAAAGGAAGTGATGGGAAACCGTTGCCAGTTCCCGTCACCACCAGTCGTCGCGACTAATCGTCACTCATCATGCATCGCGCATCACGCATCAGCGAAATCCGGAGAACGGGCGCCGCGCCGGTGCCGATCGCAGCCGAAGAGCCCGACCCGACGCTCGGTCCGCGCGAGATCCGTCCCGGGCCGCAGGGCACCGTGTTCCGGATCTCGGAGGTCGCGCCGGAATCCGGGGCGATCGGCAACCTCACCCCGGAGAAGGCGCGCGAGATCTTCCGGGCGGCGGGAGCCGAGGCCGCCTCGACCTACGGGCGCGGGGGACGCCATCCGCTCAGGCACCGCACGGAAACCGTTGACTACGCGGTGGTCCTCGACGGGGAAATCTATCTCGTGCTCGACGACACCGAGGTGAAGCTGGCGAGCGGCGACGTCGTGATCCAGCGCGGCACCAATCACGCCTGGAGCAACCGCTCGGGCAAGCCCGTGCGGATGCTCTACGTGCTCATTGACGGGAGCTTCGATCCGGGGCTCGCGGCGCAGTCGAAAAAGGCAAGTGGCCGGTAAGCCGTGACGAGCGAATAGTGATGAGCGAGGAGCTAAAGCTTCACCGCCAAGGACGCCATCCCTTCATCCCTTCCCCTTCTCCCAAGAGGAGAAGGGCAAGCTCGAGCCTCCCCTCTCCACCGGGGGAGAGGGGCGGGGGTGAGGGACCGACGCCAAGGAAGATAGCAGCCTCAACGCGAAGGACGCCGAGGCCGCGAAGGATTCATCCTTAGCGTCCTTCGCGTTGAAGCTTTTCGTTTCCTTTGCGTCCTTTGCGCCCTTGGCGCTAAAGCTTTTCTCTGGCTCTGCTGATTCCCGTTACCTGTCACGCTCGACCAGTCACGAGCGAGCCCCGGGTGTTAGGATAGCGGCGTGGCCATGACGCCCTCCTTTGTCTCGCCGGCCAAAGGCGATCTCGCGCACCTGGTGCGCCTGGCGCGGTTCCTGGCGCCGTACCGGCTCCGCATCGCCGGCGCGCTCGCCGCGCTCGTGGTCGCCGCGGGCTGCGTGCTCGCGCTCGGCCAGGGCCTGCGTTACGTGGTCGACGCGGGCTTCGGCAGCGGCGATCCGCGGCTGCTCGACGCCGCGCTCGCCGGGGTGGTCGCGGTGGCGACCGTGCTGGCCGGTGCGACCTGGGTGCGCTTCTACTTCATGATGAGCGTCGGCGAGCGCATCATCGCCGATCTCCGCCGGGCGGTGTACGGCCACGTGCTCACGCTTTCGCCCGCCTTCTTCGACGCCGCGCGCACCGGCGAGCTCGCATCGCGCCTCACCAACGACACCGAGCAGATCCGGCAGGTGATCGGCTTCGGCTTCTCGATGTTCCTGCGCAACGCGCTGATGATGATCGGGGCATTGGTGCTTCTCTTCGCGACGAGCGGCAAGCTCGCGGCGCTCATCGTGCTGGGCGTCCCGGCGACCCTGGTGCCGATCCTCCTCATGGGCCGGCGCGTGCGGCGGCTCTCGCGGGTCAACCAGGACCGCGTGGCGGACGTCTCGGCGCACGTGGACGAATCGCTGCACGAAATCCGCACGGTGCAGGCCTATCTCCACGAAGAGCGCGCGCGCGACACTTTCGGGCGCGCGACCGAAGCGGCTTTCGCTGCCGGCGTGCACCGCATCCGCGTGAAGGCGTGGCTCATCTCGCTCGTCATGCTGATCGCCTTCTGCGCCGTGGGCGTCATCCTCTGGGTCGGCGGCCACGACGTGCTCGCCGGGCGGCTGACGGCGGGCGAGCTCTCCGCGTTCGTGTTCTACGCTGCGATCGTCGCGAGCGGGGCGGGGACGGTCTCGGAAGTGTGGGGCGAGATCCAGCGCGCCGCCGGTTCGACCGAGCGGCTGACGGAGCTGCTCGACACGCGGCCTGCGCTCGCGGTCGCGCAGCCGCCGATCAAGCTGCCGCCGCGCGCGGCGGGCGCGATCCGCTTCGACGAAGTCGTATTCGCCTACCCGAGCCGGCCGGAAGTGAGCGCGCTCGGTCCTGTCGCGTTTAGCGTCGGCCCCGGCGAGCGCGTGGCGCTCGTCGGCCCCTCGGGAGCGGGCAAATCGACCATTTTCGCGCTGATCCTGCGCTTCTACGATCCTCAATCGGGCCGCGTCCTCGTGGACGGCGCCGACATCCGGCATTGCGATCCGCGCGAGCTGCGCCGTCACGTCGCGCTCGTGCCGCAGGAACCGGTGATCTTCGCGACGAGCGTCGCCGGGAACGTGCGCTTCGGCCGTCCCGCCGCGTCATTGGACGACGTGAAGGAAGCGTGCGCCGCGGCGCACGCGCTCGAATTCATCGAGCGGCTGCCGCAGGGGTTCGACACCGATCTCGGGGAGCGCGGCATAAAGCTCTCCGGCGGCCAGCGTCAGCGCATCTCGATCGCTCGCGCGATCCTCGCCGACCGGCCGATCCTGCTGCTCGACGAGGCGACCAGCTCGCTCGACGCGGAGAGCGAGCGCCAGGTCGCGCAGGCCCTTGAACGCCTCGCGCGCGGGCGCACGACCCTTGTCATCGCGCACCGGCTGGCGACGGTGCGGAACGCCGCCCGCATCATCGTCATGGACCGCGGCCGCATCCACGCGGTCGGCACGCACTCGGAGCTCCTGCGCGCGAGCGGCCTCTACGCGCACCTCGCGCGGCTGCAGTTCATCGGAGAACCGGTGACCAGCGACCGGTGACCAGTAACCGGGTCCAAAACCTGTTTCTTCTCAAGCCGCCGACGGACCCCGTTAGAGGCCCGGCCTCTAACGGGGCGGACGCCGATGAACGCCGATAGAACAAGGACCTGAACCGTCAAGACGCCAAGAGTCCCGCTCCGACCTATAATTACACAATGAGTTCCCCGGCGGTCTTGAAACAAGCCCTCTCCCTAGATCACATCCTCCCATTTGATCCACTAGCTTACGGCGATCAGCAAACAGCGCTCCCTGCGATTGCCAAGGACGCGAAACTGGTGGCGCAGGTCGAAGACGCTGTCCGGCGGGTTCCGACGAGCCACACTCTTTACAATATTGACGCGCGACACCTGGATTTTCTGAAGCCCGGTAGCGTGCATCTCGTCGTAACCTCCCCGCCTTACTGGACGTTGAAGGAATACAAGCGGTCGGAAGGACAGCTTGGGTACGTGGAGGACTATGAGGAATTCCTGCGCGAGCTGGATGCCGTATGGCGCGCGTGCTACGACGCGCTCGTGCCGGGAGGCCGGCTGGTGTGCGTGGTCGGTGATGTTTGTCTTTCCCGCCGCAAGAATGCGGGCGAGCATACCGTTGTACCGCTGCATGCCTCGATACAGGAGCACTGCCGGCAGATAGGCTATCGGAACCTAGCGCCCATTATCTGGCATAAGATTGCTAACGCAGTTTACGAGGTGCAGGGCAACGGCGGAGGGTTTCTCGGTAAGCCCTACGAGCCCAATGCGGTCATCAAGAACGACATCGAATTTATCCTGATGGAGCGAAAGCCTGGAGGCTATCGATCGCCCTCGCTTGCAACTCGTGTGCTCAGCGTTATCTCGGGAGAGAATCACCGGCTCTGGTTCCAGCAGATATGGACGGGTTTAACCGGCGCCTCGACTCGTCATCATCCGGCTCCATTTCCTCTGGAACTCGCCGAGCGCCTCGTGCGGATGTTCAGCTTCGTCGGGGACACGGTCCTGGATCCCTTTATGGGCACCGGGACAACGAATGTTGCCGCGGCCAAATGGGGGCGTAATAGCATCGGCGTGGAGGTTACCCCCGAGTACTTTGACATGGGAGCGTCTCGGCTCTCGAATGAGGCGACGAGCCTATTCTCCGACACGTCGATACGTCTGGTGAGAGGGGAGGATGGACAAATTCGAGGAGATAGTTCAAGCAGGAACACGGCGAGCGATTCAGCAGTATTGGCGTACGAGAACAAAGCAAATAGACGGCCAAAAGGCCGGGCCCGTAAGAGACCAGGGGAAAAGGGGAGAGGTTACCGGAGGGAAGCAACTTGACGGCTTTCTCACCGTCATCCGGGACGTAGTTGCGTTAGCCGGGATTAAGCACGCTGGAGCTATGATCGATTCTGGTGTATGAGTTGAGGAGGCGGCGTACCTCTGCTGAAATGCGGTTGTCAAGATCGTAGTTCAGCGAACAAAGGAGATACGCCACCATGAAGGAGCATAGCGTTGTTCAGTTTCGTAGGCCAGAGCAGTTTCACGATGCGCTCAGTGCGCTGTTGCGTGAAGGAGCCCAACGGTTGATCGCCGAGGGGGTGCAGGTCGAGTTGGAGGAGTTTCTCGCTGGCTTTGCTGGGCGGCGGGATGAGGCGGGGCGCGCGGCGGTGGTGCGTAATGGTTTCCAGCCTGAGCGTTCGATTCTGACCGGCATTGGGCCCATTGCCGTACGGGTGCCTAAGGTCAGGAGCCGCACCGAGAAGGTTACGGTGTTCCGTTCCGCCTTGGTGCCGCCGTATGTGCGCCGGGCGCGTGCGGTGGAAGCCGCGCTGCCCTGGCTGTATCTGCACGGCATTTCCACCGGCGACATGTCCGAAGCGCTGGCCGCCCTGGTGGGGCCGGAGGCTGCGGGCTTGTCGGCCGCGGTCGTGAGCCGGCTGAAGGGCCGCTGGGCCGAGGAGTATCAGGCATGGCGCCGCACCTCGCTCGCCAAGGATCGCTGGGTGTATCTGTGGGCCGACGGCATCTACAGCGGGCTCAGAGCCGAGGATGAGCGGCTGTGTGCGTTGGTCGTGATTGGGGTCAATGAGCGCGGCGAGAAGCATTTCCTGGCGATCGAGGACGGGGTGCGCGAATCCAAGCAGAGCTGGCGCGAGCTGCTGCTCGGCTTGAAGCAGCGGGGCCTGAAGCTCGCGCCCAAGCTGGCGGTGGGCGATGGCGCCTTGGGCTTCTGGGCGGCGTTGGAGGAGCTCTACCCCCAGACCCGCTCGCAGCGCTGCTGGGTGCACAAGATGGCGAACGTGCTGAACTATCTGCCGAAGTCCGTGCAGCCCAAGGCCAAGGCCGCGCTGCATGAGATCTGGATGGCCGAGACCAAGGCCGAGGCCGAGGATGCTCTCGAGCAGTTCGTGCGCGCCTACCAGGCGAAATATCCCAAGGCGGTGGAGTGCCTGATCAAGGACCGCGAGGCGTTACTCGCCTTCTACGATTTCCCGGCCGAGCACTGGGTTCATATCCGCTCGAGCAATGTGATCGAGTCCGCCTTTGCCACGATCCGGCATCGCACCGATCGCGCCAAGGGCTGCCTCACGCGCGCGGGCATGCTCGCGATGATATTCAAGCTCGGGATGTCAGCCGAGCACAGCTGGAGAAGATTGCGCGGATTCGAGTGGCTCGCGAAAGTAATCCGCGGGGTGAAGTTCCGAGACGGCGTCGAGGCGCGCACCGAGAAGCGCAGTTCACACCGTCAGGAGGGCAGCAGAGCCGCCGCCTGATCAACTGCGCATACACCAGATTTGACAATAGCTCAGCACGCTGACGTTTTCACCGGGCAGATTGATTCCTATCTGCCCGGGTACTTCCGGCCCACCAAACGGTGGGACCTGATCGTGGTTGCAGACGGCAACCTCCTTGCCTGCATAGAAGTGAAATCTCAGGCTGGGCCTTCCTACGGCAACAATTTCAATAACCGGGTCGAGGAGGCCATCGGCAACGCTCATGATTTCTGGAAGGCGTACCAAGAAAAGGCTTTCCGGACCACCATGAAGCCGTTCCTCGGGTACATCATGCTGCTGGAGCACGACGAGGCTTCGACGCGACCGGTCCGAGAACATGAACCCCACTTCAAAGTCCGTTCCGAATTCAAGAATGCCTCTTACGCAAGACGGTACGAGCTTTTCTGCGAGAAGGCGTTTCGGGAAGGCCTTTACGACGCCACCGCGTTTCTGATGTCCGAGAAAGATAGCGGACTCGATGGTGAGTACATCGAGCCGTCAAAGGAACTTGCCTTTAAGAACCTTGCTGCGGCACTTTATGGTCGCGCCATTGCGTACTGCAGGCAGCGAGGAAACTCCGGTCACATTTAAGGGCCGGTGCTCCGTCCCGTCGCCGGGGGTGGGGGAATTTGACCCGGCCACAGGTGGGGGAGTTTGAGGTGGCCACCGGGGCTATGAGGATAGATTTTACGAGGAAATGCGCAAAATTATTGATAAGCGTCGCGGAGAGGTCGAATAGTTGTCTGAAAAGCGTGCTTGAAATTTCGGTGCGCGCAGTGCCGGATACGATTTTGGAGAATCAAAGAAACGCGCTCAGTTTTCTCGGTTTCACGAGTCCCGGATTTAGTCTTTTTGTCGACTCAACGACGGCGTGCAGCTTCGGAACGGTGCAGAGCGAGTGGCAAACAGTGTTCAATTAACTGGAACCCGGTCACGAGTCACGAGTCACGCCGTTAAAGCAAGGCAGAAGGCAGAAGGCCAGAAGGCAAGGCAACCTGGTGGCGGGGTTTGATTTTTCCTTCCTCCTTCTGCCTTCATCCTTCTTCCTTGGGGCGATTCGAGTGCCGTTTCAACTCGCTTCTCAAAATTCCGGCGGCTGGCGTGGCGCGGACAGTCGGCTCTTGGAGAAACAGTTGGATTGGCGCAAATAGTTGAAACGGCACTAGAATCGGCCCATGTGCGGCCGCTACGCCATCTACGGGCCCGTCTCGCGCAAGGACCGCGATCGAATCGAGTTCCTCGGGCGGGAGATCGAGTTCGGCCCGACGTATAACGCCGCGCCGACGCAGAAGCTGCCCGTTTTCCGGATCCACCGCGAGCGCGGCCGCGAGCTCGCACTGCTCGCCTGGGGCCTCGTCCCGTCCTGGGCCAAGGACTCTTCGATCGGCGCGCGAATGATCAACGCGCGGGCGGAGGGCCTGGCGGAGAAGCCGGCGTTCCGCGCGGCGTTCAGGCGCCGGCGCTGCCTCGTGCCGATGTCGGGTTTCTACGAATGGAAGAAAGCCGGCGGCCGGAAGGTACCCCATTTCGTGCAGCTGCTCGATTCGCCGGTCTTTGCCGCGGCGGGGCTCTACGAGTACTGGCCCGGCAGGGAAGGCGCCGGGCCGATCGAGAGTTACGCGATCATCACGACCGATGCGAACGAGCTGATGCGCGGCATCCACGACCGGATGCCGGCCATCCTGCCGGAGCGCGACTACGATGCCTGGCTCGACCCCAAGAACGAAAACGCCGAAACGCTAGCGAAGCTGCTCAAGCCCTACCCGGCCGGGGAAATGCGCGCGTACGCGATCGGCCCGCGCGTGAACAATGTCGCGAACGATGGGCCGGAGCTCATCGCGCCGGCCGGCGCGGAGGATGAAGGCAGAAGGATGAAGAACGAGGGATGAGCGTCGTCGAGCATTTTTACGACGCTCATCAGGCGTGTTACTGTGTCGGAGGGATCCATCCGATGCGCAGCGCACATTACAGGGTTTGCGCGGCCGCACTGGTCGCGGCGGCGTTGGCTGCGGCCCCGGGCGCCGCCCAGGAATCCCCGGTCTCCGCCGAGGCCCGCTCCTTGTACGAGAGGACCCGCGACAGCGTGGCGCAGATCCGCGTGCTGCTGGGCGGCAGCGATACGCAGTCGGCCACCGGCACGGGGTTCATGGTCGGTCGCGGAGGGTTGATCCTCACCAACTATCACGTCGTCGCCGACAAGGCGCTCGAGCCCGGCACCTATCAGCTGGAATTCGTGCTGCCCGGCGGGCGCCGCGGGCCGCTCCAGATCGTGGCCGTGGACGTGATTCACGATCTCGCCGTCGTGAAGGGAGACACCGGCGACGCGAGGCCGCTCCTCTTCCGCGATGCGCCGCTCGCCAAAGGCGACCGGGGCTTCTCGCTGGGCTATCCGCTGAACCAGGGGCTGACGGTCGTCGAGGGCACCTACAACGGCAGGTCCGAGGAACAATACTACGAGCGGATCCACTTCACCGGCGCCATCAACCCCGGCATGAGCGGCGGGCCGGTCGTGGATGCCCGGGGTGGCGTGTTCGGCGTCAACGTGGCGAACCATCGCCGGGGGCAACTCGTGAGTTTTCTCGTCCCGGTGAAGTTCGCAAGGCAGCTGCTTTCCCGCTCGGCCGCGGGGAGTCCCCCGGACGGCGCCGCTTTCCGCGAGCACGTGGGCGCGCAGCTGCGGGCGCACGACGCGGAGCTGATGGGCGCGCTGCTCAACGCGCCACTGCCCGTCCAGAAGCTCGGCGAATTCAGCCTGCCCGCCAAGATCGGGGATTTCATGCAGTGCGGGGCAGGGACCGAGCGCGAGGCGGGCAAGCCCTACACGGTGGATGTTCACCAGTGCTATACCCTGTCCTCCCTCTACATCGACCAGAGGCTGCACACCGGGATGGTATCTTTCCGTCATCACATCCTGCGCAGCCAGGACCTGGGCGCCTTGCGCTTCGCAGCCCTGCAGGAGAGGTACTTCGCCCCCAGCCGGTCCGGCGGGGTCTTCGACCGCAAGCACCACACGCGCTACGCCTGCCGCGACGAGATCGTCGCGCTGCCGGGCACGCCGGCGAAGCTGGCGATGTGCGTGCGGCGCTACAAGCGCTTCGAGGGGCTGTATGACGTGGTCCTGAGAATCGCCACGCTCGGCGGCTCGGCGCTCGGGCTGCAATCCGAGCTCGAGATGGAAGGGGTGTCCTTCGAGGCCGCGACCAAGCTCGCGCGGCG